>Ga0302197_10005381_pt1 | contig 10959 bp, 8 predicted proteins | sample II_Bog_N2_1_FD_193526 | JGI IMG/M metagenome (GOLD analysis project Ga0302197, IMG submission 193526) | Peat permafrost microbial communities from Stordalen Mire near Abisko, Sweden - II_Bog_N2_1 | ecosystem: Environmental > Terrestrial > Soil > Wetlands > Peat | place: Sweden: Abisko, Stordalen...
CGATTGTCCGACGCCCGGAATTCCACCGAAAAATTAATTGTCCAAACCCCCCCTTTCTGGGCCGTTATATGTGGAGCGTTTTTTTGTTCTTGTGGCGATGTTTGCATTAGATCAAAGCTGGGGATTGCGGGAACCAGACGGCGAGACGACTACCGCTCGTGGCCCTTCTCTCGCCGAACGGACGGCTCGCGGCGCGATTGAAGAGGGCATCGGTCATCGGCTCACCGAAAAGCAGTGGGCCGAGCACAAACGCAGATTGGTAGAATTTGTTCAAACTCTCGCACGCTGGGACCGTGAGCAGCCGTCCGTGAGTTCCACCGATTCTGACAGGAGACCTTGAGGGACGGAACATGCAGGAGAACGGATCAGTACAACGCACGAACACCGTCGTCTACGCCCGCGTGAGCAGCAAGGAACAGGAGCGGGAAGGTTTCTCAATCCCGGCTCAATTGGGCTTGCTGCGCGATTTTGCCCGGCAGGAGAGCATGGTCGTGCTCGAAGAATTCATAGACGTCGAATCCGCCAGCACCAGCGGGCGGACGGGCTTCGGCCAGATGCTCGCATTCCTGAAAAAGAATAACAGCCGGTGCCGAAACATTCTGGTCGAGAAGACGGACCGGCTATATCGCAATATCAGCGACTACAGCAAAGTGGAAGATTCCGGCGTCACAGTTCACTTTGTAAAAGAGGCGGGCACGCTTTCGCCCGATTCCCGCTCATCGGATAAGTTCATGCACGGCATCCGTGTGCTCATGGCCCGTAACTTTTCTCAGAATCTCGGCGAGGAGACTCACAAGGGCATGTTGCAGAAGGCCAGAAGCGGCCTTTACCCCAGTTATGCACCAGCGGGCTATCGCAATGTCGAGGGTCCCGACGAACGCCGCGTAATCGTTCCCGACAACGACGCTGCGACCGTCACGTAGTTGTTTGATGAATTTGTGACGGGGCAGTATTCGCTGAAGACGCTTGCCGCAAAGTGCAAAGCGGAGGGCTGGACCATCCGGGGCCGCCGCATAGCGACGAGCACGCTGCACCAGATCCTGCGAAAGCGGATCTATACCGGCGATTTCGATTGGGACGGAGTGACGTATGCAGGCAGGCATGATGCACTTGTCAGCCGCGAGACATGGGACAGAGTCCAGGCCCTCATCGACAAGCGCATTGAAACCAGACAGCACCGGCATCAGGCACGACTTCACGTTCACCGGCTTCGTTCGCTGCGGCCATTGCGGATGCCAGCTCGTCGGCGAGCTGAAGAAGGGAAAGTACGTTTACTACCATTGCACCGGCCACCATGGAAAATGCGCTGAGCCATACACCCGCGAAGAAGCCATGCAGGATCGGTTCGCCGCTTCGTTGCGGGAGTTGGTCGTTCCACCCGGAGTGCTTACCTGGCTGAATGAAGCCGTCTCCGAATCCGACCTGAACGAACGGGCGTCACGGGAAAGAGAAATCGCACGCCTCGAAGAACAACGGCGGAGGTTCGATTCAAAGCTGGATGCGATGTATGAGGATCGCTTGGAGGGACGCATAACGCCGGAGATGTATGACCGGAAGGCCAGTGAGTTACGCGGCCAGTCGCTCACGCTGTCGCGCCGCATTGACGAAATTCGCGCCGCCGCTCCGGCAGTTGTTCAGGACGCACTCAACCTGATGGATCTGACCAGCCGGGCAGCGGATTTATTTGCCGTTCAGCCCGTACAGGAGAAGCAGGGTTTTCTCAGGCTGATCCTGAAGTCGGCAACATGGCGGCAGGGCCAGTTGCAGACCGAGTTCCAACAGCCTTTTGAGAATCTGAGGCGCTCGAACCAGCTAAGCAGTACCAAACACAAGGAGAACGGAGCCACGAACGCCGAAATTGATATTTGGCTCCTCAGGTAGGATTCGAACCTACAACCCTTCGGTTAACAGCCGAATGCTCTACCATTGAGCTACTGAGGAGCAACAGAGGAAAGTATTCTTATAATACCCTATTCACTTTCGTGGATCACAAAACCGACGCAAAGGGAAGCCCCACCGCCGGCAGGTGTCCTGACTCAAGCCCTTCCGGCCAGCCGGAGTTCTCTTTTGCCCGATGGGTTCATCTGAAAATTCCGACGATGTAACTCTCTTGTTCACTCTGTTCCACGGCATTGCCTCAAAGACTGCCCAAGCCGGGACAATCACCGACCGCCTCACTTCCAACACCCTCAATCCGATCCTTTTGATAGCTGAGAGACAACCGCTTCCCCTATACGGTGACGAACCATCAATACCGGCCCGAGCGGCGGCACGCCGATGTTTGCCGAAACCGGAAGCACTGCTGCCGTTCTCACCTCCCACGACGCGACGTCCGTTCCATTTACGGATTTCCCGTTCGCCGCAGCCCGTGTTGCCACCCCGGCACGTCGATCTTTACGAAACGCCAGCTCCGCTCTCCGCCGGCACCGCTCTCGCCAGTTTCCTGAACATTTCCAGCCCTGCCCTGTGGCGCGGACCCAACTCATAAACAATATGCTCCGTCAGATATTTCCGCACCAAGTCCGCACGGAATCCGCGCTCACTGGTCGCCCGCTCCACAATCTCATCAATGTGATCCCGGCCCCACTGGCATGACTCCCCAAATGCCTGCGCCACGTCCGCGGTCAGTTGCGCGCGCTTCCCCGCCCAGACCGCGAAAACCATGGGTAACCCGCTCCATGCCACCCATTCCGCACCCAGATCCAGCCTCCGATAAGGCAACAGATCGGGCTCAATGTGCAATGCCGGATCGCCAATAATCAGCGCCGCATCGCACACCGCCAGCATCTCTTCCAAATCCGGCTTCATCGGCTGGAACCGCGGCCGGCACCCGTGTTGCTCAGCCAGCAGAATACGAGTCAGGGCCACCGAACTGCGCGAACCCGAATCGACGGCCAGCGTACGGATTTCGCTATAGGGCCTCTTCGAAATCAGCAGGATACTGCGCACCGGTCCTTCGCAGGCGATACCCAGATCCGGCAGGTAATCGAGACCCAGACGATCCAGCTCGGCGCACGGTACAAGGCCGATCCCCGCCGCACCGCTCGCCAGCGCGTCCGCGCAATCCGCCGGCAAATCGAACCGGAAGTCGAATTTTCCCTGGCCGGGGCCGTGCAAAAATCCCCAAACCAGGGGCCAGGTATTGAGATAACTTACCGCGGAGATGCGCAAGTAATCAGTTTATCCGACCCCGTGTTTTGCCTGCCTGACGCCAGGGCATCGCGCACCAGGAGCTTGCTACGTGCTATGTTGCTGTTCAGGGGGCATTTTGTCTCCGCTTACCGACCTCAGTCATGAGACCATTTCGCCTCTCGGTCCTCCTTGTTCCCGTTTTTCTTTTGAGCGCCATAGCTCAGATCACTCTGAATTCGCAGCCCACGCGCGTGATCGGCCAGCTGTCGACTACAATCAGCAGCCTGAATCCCAATCTTGTGGAAGGCCGCGAGCTGGAGGCACCTGAGAGCGTCGCGGTGGATACGTCGTCGAATCCCTCACTCTTATACATCGCGGACACTGGCAACAACCGCATCCTCGGTTTTCGCACCGCAGCCAGTTTCACCAATGGCCAGGTTGCCGATATCGTAATTGGCCAGCCGGATCTGGTCACCACTTTCCAGCAAGGACCAGCTGCAGGCAGCACGCGCACTACCGGCCTCGCCATTCCCGAAGGACTCGCCGTGGATTCCTCCGGTAATCTCTATGTCATCGACGCGGGTAACAACCGGATTCTCCGCTTCCCCAGGCCCTTCTCGCAGGCCGCGACTGTCTTTCCCGATCTTGTCATCGGCCAGCCTGATTTCACAACCGGTGCAGCAAATCAGGGCGGCCTTTCAGCGTCCAGTCTGTCGTTTGTGCTTTCCAGTGGCGCGTTGACCGCGGCGCTCGCCTTCGACGCGGCAGGCAATCTTTGGGTGACAGATGCCGGAAACAATCGAATTCTTCGCTTCAACGTCAGCGTGCTCGGCGCTCAGGCAAAATCCGGTCCTTCAGCCGACATCGTACTGGGTCAGCTGAATTTTACGATCAACACCGAGGGAATCACTACTCCTCCGTCACTAACCTCGTTAACTTCTATCTTCGAGCCCGCCGGAATCGCTTTCGATCCCTCCGGCCGCCTGTTCGTCCTTGAATCGGTGAGTGGACGCCAGGGACGCGTGCTTGTCTGGTTCGCCGGCGCTTCCGGATTCGTGACCGGTCAGTCGGCAACCCGAATGTTGGGAATCTATAACGGCACTCCCGCGCCTCCTCCGATTAGTCAGTTCCAGTTCGGCCAGGCGCCAGGCGCGCTATTCACAGTGGGAAATCAGCTTGGCGTTTCCGATACCTCCAACAACCGTCTGCTCATCTTCCCGCCCGTCGAACAGTGGAATACGAATAATTTTTACCAGGCCGCCACCACCGTAATCGGCCAGAACGATTTCAACAGCGGGGGCGTCAATCAGACTCAGCAGTTCGCCGGGCCTTCTACCCTGGCGCATCCGACCGGGGTGTTCTTTGCCAATTCGTCCCTGTATGTGGCGGATTCGTCCAACAATCGCATGGTTGTTGTACCGCAGAACGGCGCCGCATACGGACCTGCCACTTCCGTTCTGGGCCAACCGCAGCTGACGCTCAACTCGCCGAACTATATCGAAGGCCGTGAGTTCGATTTTTCCATCGGTGCCGACGCGGGTATCGCGGTCGATTTCAGCTCCGCCGTGCCGCATCTGTATGTTGCCGATACCTATAACAACCGTATCCTTGGTTTTTACGACCTGCGCAACATCCAGCCCGGCCAATACGCCGATATTGTAATCGGGCAGCCGGATTTCCTGCACAGCGTCGCCGACTATCCCAATAATCAACCATCGTCGAATAATCTGAGCAATCCCACCGGGCTGGTTGTCGATCCCAAAGGCAATCTCTACGTGGCCGACGCAGGTAACGGCCGGGTAATTCGCTTTCCGTCGCCGTTCGCCAACTTTACGCCCGGCACCCCCACGGCTGTCACCGAATCGGCCGACCTGCTGCTGGGTCAGATCAGTTTTACCACCCGAATCACCGACCCCACTTCCCAGACCATGGGCGCTCCCTATGGACTCGCGTTCACCGGCAACGGCAGCTTGCTCGCCTCGGATCTGGGCAACAACCGCGTTCTGTTTTTCCCCGCCACCGCAGGGGTACTGACCAGCGGCGAAGCGGCCACTATCGTGTTCGGCCAGTCCGATATGACCTCGGCCGGATCCGGCGCCGGCCTCAATCAGATGAGTGCCCCCCATCACATCGCCGTCGATTCGGACGACCGTCTGTATGTGGCCGATACCAACAACCACCGCGTCCTGATATTTAACCGCGCGCCTGCCGCGAGCAGTGGCCCGTACGCGGCGCTGACTCTGACGTCGGGCCTCAGCCTGCCGCACGGAGTGAATGTCAATCTGGCCACAGGCGATATCTGGGTAGCCGATCCCGGCGCCAACGCCGCCATTCGTTATCCGGATTTCAATAACCTCATTGGCAGCGGTCAATACACCCCGAATGCGACCCTGGGCGATTACCAGCCACTCGCCGTAGCGGAAGACAACTGGGGCAACCTGTTTCTGGCCGACAATGCCAATCGCGTCGCGATCTTCTACCCGGGATTGGCCGTCGTCAACGCCGCCAATTACTGGGGCCTCCATACCAATCCGCCGTTCGCCATGGCTCCCGGCGTAATATCGGCGCTGTATTCTACTGGAAACACCGGTCAGTTTGGCGCCACTTCGGTTTCGGCGCCCGCAGGAGTTCTACCGCTTCCGAATCAGCTGAACGGGATCAAGGTATTGGTCAATAACACTCCCGCCCCTCTGTTCTTTGCCGGGACCGACCAGATCAACTTCGAATTTCCCTCCAATTCTCCGCAGAGTGGCACGGCCGATGTTCAGGTGCTGGAAGCCGCCACGGGTCGGGTCCTCGGTGACACGACGGTTGTGATGGGACCCGTTTCGCCCGGCATTTTCACCCAGACGGCTACCGGAAGCGGCACCGGCGTGATCGCAAATAAAGATGGCACTCTGAATACTTCCGCCAATCCCGCAACCGCCGGCGATTTCGTCACCATTTACATGACCGGGCAGGGCTACATCACCGGCATGCCGCCCGATGGCAACGTATCTAACGCCCCGCTATCCACACCTTACACCCCGCTGGTCTATATCATTGGCGATCCCAACCCGCTTCCGGCTGCCAACATCCTCTATTCCGGGCTGGCGCCGACGCTCGTGGGGGTATGGCAACTCAACGTGAAGATTCCCCTCGACATCGTCTCCCTCCCCACCGTCCCCGTTCAGGTGGTCGTTCAGGTCAACAGCATTTTCAGCAGCGGCGGCGGCTTCGGCCGACCTGTATACATCTACGTCAAAGCCCCGTCGTGATCGATTTCTTTTCCCCGGATTATTCCACGGCGCGAACCAGGTTTCGCGCGGCTGTCCTGGCCCAGGGTGGGCAAATCGAATCGATCCTGCTTGACGCAAAAGGACCTGCGGGAAACGATCTGACAATTGATATAGGCTGGTTCGGCTCCCCCGCGCCCAAACGCGCCTTCATTCATTCCTCCGGCCTGCACGGCGTGGAAGGCTTTGCCGGTTCCGCCATTCAGCTGCAATGGCTGGAAGAAGGCATCCCGGAACCGGCTCCCGATTGCGCCATCGCCATTGCCCATGCGCTCAATCCGTTCGGTATGGCGTGGCTTCGCCGCGTCAATGAAAACAACGTGGACCTGAACCGCAACTTCCTGGGCGCGGACGCTGAGTTTTCCGGCGCGCCCAACAGGTACGTGGCGCTTGATGCCTTCCTAAATCCCGCGTCCCCGCCATCTTCTCCTCTGACCGAACTTTTCGCGCTGCGCGCGGCCGGCAAAATCCTGCATTACGGCATGCCTGCGCTGCGCCGTGCCATTGCCTCCGGCCAGTACGATTTCCCTCGCGGGCTGTTCTTCGGCGGCAAGCACCGCGAACAGGGGCCGCGCCGTTTTCAGCTTTATATTTCCGGGAGATTCTCGGATTCGAGCCGCCTGGTTGCCATCGACGTTCATACCGGCCTCGGCCGCTTTGGAGAAGATTGCCTTCTGGTCGGCGACGATGCCGGACGCCTTGCCAGCGCCGCCGAAATGCAACTGGCTTATGGCAACCGGGTTCAGTCCCCCGACGCAAAAAACATCGGATATCGTCCCCATGGCGCGCAGGACGGACTCTATTACCGCATGTTCCCCGCCGCGCAGGTCTGTTTCGCCGTTCAGGAATTCGGCACTCGCCATCCCCTCGCGGTGTTGGCCGCGTTGCGCGCGGAGAACCGCAGCCATCACTACGGAGTCGCCGGCGCCGCGGAAAACGATCGCGCGAAGGAGCGGCTGCTCGAAGTGTTCTGCCCTTCGAGCAAGCGTTGGCGCGAACAGGTGCTGAAGCGAGGCCGCGAAGTGATCCACCAGGGATTAGCCCTGGCCTTCGATTCGGCTCCAGGCGATGCAATCTGCGATATCATTGGGTCGTCGTCGTAGTGTTTGGACCAACCAGTGAGCATCCGCCACAGCCTGGGCACACCATTCCTTCGCCGTGTTCGACATGTCGAAGAACGTGACGTTCCAGGGTACTGTGCTGGAGTATAACCGGGAAAATCCCCGTGCCCACATCATCGTCAAAGTGCCGGAAAGTGCCGGTAAGGAAACGGACGGGACCTGGGATATTGAGGGCGACGCGGTCAATATCATGGTCAAACAAGGCTGGTCGAGAACCACTTTCAAGCCCGGTGATCCTATCAGCGTAATCGGACATCCGATGAAAGATGGATCCAGGGCGGCGTCCTTGTATTACGCGATCGTCCCCGATGGCAAACGCCTCTACCATGACGTTGCCAGACCCAACGCAGATGGCTCCCCACCACCCCCGCAGCCCTGATGAACCGGTGAAATGACGACCTGATGTCCCCGCTCCCATTTCTGAACTGGCTCCAGAACTTAGACTGGGCCACCAGCCTGAAGCAATCCGCGCTGCTGTTTCCGGTGGTCGAAGGCAGTCACATCCTGTCGCCTTCGCTTTCGGTCGGCATGCTCATGGTGGTGGATTTCCGCCTGCTGCGCCTCTCGTTCCGCAATCAGCCTGTGGCACTCATCTTCGAACAGACCATGCCCTGGGTGACGGCCGGCTTCTGTATCGCATTCTTCACGGGCGCGCTGCTATTTGCCACGGAACCGATACGCGCTTACGGCAACGGTTTTTTCCGCGTCAAGATGCTGTTGCTGGCGCTGGCGGGGATCAACGCCCTCTATTACCGCCTCCGCTTCTACCCGAAAATGGCGCAGTGGGACCTTACCGCGATGCCCGCCGGCGCTCGCATCGTTGCCGCCCTTTCGCTGCTGTTCTGCCTCGGCGTGATCTTCTGTGGCAGAACCATGGCGTACGAGCTCTGATGTTCCATACACTCGTTCAGCGCTTCCTGCAGTGGTGCTATTACTCGAAAGATTACGCCTTCATCCGCGATTCGAAATATGCCATCCCGCTTCTGCAGTCGCTCCACCTGGCCGGGCTGACGATACTGTTGGGCACAACGGTGATCCTGAATATGCGTCTGCTGGGCTTCGGCTTCAGAAAGCTGCCCCTGCCGCTGTTATCGGAACAGCTCTGGCCGTGGTCGAAAGCGGGCCTCATCCCGGCCGTCTGCACAGGCATCCTCGTCTTCCTGCCGGACCCCACCCGCTACGCCCGATCCGGACCCTTTCGTCTCAAGATGCTTCTGCTCGTGTTCGCGCTGGCGTTCCAGTTCACTGTTTTCCGCAGGACAATCGCCGCGACCCCGAGTCGCGTCAGCCAATCCGCAATGCCGCAGTCGCGGCTGTCTCGCTTCTGCTCTGGTTCGGCGTCGGCTGGTCGGGACGCGCCATCGCTTTCTTTCAATAACTACACCCACAACAGCGGCTGCCGCACCGGCCAGTTGCGCAGCACTTCTTCCACCGTCGGATCCGGGTTCAGTTTCAGCCACAGCGCGATGTACTCGGGTTTACCCAGCCCGATGCCGGCAAACACCAGAGACGGCTGCCGCACAGGCCATTCCTTGTCGTACATCACATCCGGCGGCAGCGGCCACTTCTTTTTGTCCAGCATGTACGGATACATATATTCCATGGCCTTCGCCATGCCCCGGCCATCCGCCATCTGCCATTTCCATAACCCGAGCGTCTGAGCGATAATCGCCATCGCATCCAGATTGAACAGCGAATAGCCATAGGGCTTCGTGCGCTTCAACTCCTGCGGGAAACTGCCGTCGGCCGCTTCCTGATTGGGAATCAGCACTGCCGTGAAGCGGTCGCGGCAGTAAGCAGTCAGCTTCGCATCCCCGGTGAGTTCGGCAAACGCCGCGACCTGCGTGACCCAACAGGTTCCATGGTTGTTCAGCGCGTCGCGTTCGGAAATCCCGTACGGATGCGTATTCATCCACTCCGTATATGAGGCGAACCACTTCTTCACGCCAGCCAGATCCGCAGCCGGTAGCCCAACTCGCGAGGCCGCCCGCGCCACTTCCACAAGATGCAGCGTGTCGATGATCCCCGTGCCGCGCCCCGTAAACTTGCCTTTGATCGCCTGCGCATAGAGCAAATTCGGATTCATGTGCGTGGCGTCGTCGATAAACCAGGCGCGCAAATGAAGCGCCGCATGGTCTGAATACTTCCTCTGCTTCGTGATCTTCCACGCCGCGGTCAGCGCGGGCACAATCAGACTCAGCCGGATCATCGCGCGCCGATGCGCCACGAAATTGTCCGGGTTGCTCAGGCCATCGCGCTGGATATACGGGCCATCCGGATTCTTCGGATCGGGCCACCAGTAATCGCCCTCGGAAAAGAAGTCGTGAACACCGCCGGCGCTGCGTGGAGAACTCGCGGCCGTGACGGTCACAGGTTGTTCCGAGAGGTACCGATCAGCCGCTTTGAGCACACGGCCGCGCTCTTCCGCCGCCAGGTCGAACCGATTGGCGGCGCCTGCCGCGCGGACCCCGGCAACCATCGCGGCCGCGCGCAATATTTCTCTGCGATTCAGTTTCATGTGCGATCGATCCATTTGTAACAGGCCTTCGAATTGTTATAAAAATATTTATCGGCGTCGGCCGTACCCCTGCCGGTCACATACTGCTTCACCACGTTGAACACCGCGGAGTAAGTCCCCAGGTTTTCGCTGACTGGCCAGTTGCTGCCATACATCACGCGCTCCGGACCGAAAATATCCCACAGCTCATCGAGCGACGCCTTGTAATCCGCCACGCCACGTCTGAGCACCGTGGATACCTTGCTATAAACCTGCGAATGCGACGCGAGTTCATGCATCGCCTCGGCCTTCCATCCCGGCGGCTCCACAGGCATGTGATCGATGACGAGCCTGAGAGTCGGAATCTTCTGGGCGATTGCCGTCAGCGGCCCCACCATACTGGCATTGCCCAGCACATCCATAGACAGGTCGGCGTCCGCGAGGCGTTGCAGGTCATCCATAAACGCCTGCCGGCCCACGCCCTTCACGATATCCGCGCCAGCCACACGAATCCCCCGGAACAAACGATTCTTCGTAAAGCGGGCAAGGTTTTGCGGAAAATCGTCCATCCCCGGATTGAGATGGCCAACGAATCCCGCGAGCAGCGGGTGATCACTCGCAAGATCGAGAATCCACTGGTTATCTTCCAGCCACGCGCTCGCTTCCACAATCACCACACCCGTAATGCCAAAGGGATGAGCCACTGCGCTATACTCCGGCGGCAAGACTGTCCGATAAAGCAGCGAATCGTTCCTAGCTGGCCATGGCACGCCTTGCGGCCTCGCGGGGTCATAAAAATGTACGTGCGTATCAATGATCCCCGGCTTCTGCGCATGGGCCGTCCCGACCGCCGCAACCCCAGCCCCGGCAATCAGAAAATCGCGGCGCGTCAGGTTCAGGCGCATATCAATACAAGAGGAATGACCATAGCGTA
>Ga0302197_10005382_pt1 | contig 10958 bp, 10 predicted proteins | sample II_Bog_N2_1_FD_193526 | JGI IMG/M metagenome (GOLD analysis project Ga0302197, IMG submission 193526) | Peat permafrost microbial communities from Stordalen Mire near Abisko, Sweden - II_Bog_N2_1 | ecosystem: Environmental > Terrestrial > Soil > Wetlands > Peat | place: Sweden: Abisko...
GCAGGTCTACTCAGGCCGTTGCCGCAATCTGTCGGCCAGTGAGATTGAAGAGAATCTCGCTGCCGGCAAGCACTTCGCAGTGCGGCTGAGAATCGAAAACCACCCACTCCGCTTCCACGACATTGTTCGCGGCGATGTGGAGTTTGCCGCGGAAACCGTCAGCGATCCGGTGTTGGTGCGAAGCGCGAGCGGTGTGTCGGCAGGCGTGCCGGTCTATAACTATGTGGTCACGATTGACGACGCGCTGATGGGCATCACGCATGTCATTCGCGGCGACGATCATATTTCGAATACTCCCAAGCAGGTGGCGATATACGAGGCATTTGGCTGGCCGGTGCCGGAGTTTGCGCATCTGTCGACGATTCTGGGTGCAGACCGCGAGCGGCTTTCAAAACGTCATGGAGCCACTTCCATCTCAGTATTTCGCCAGATGGGCTATCTGCCTGAGGCGCTGGACAACTATCTTGCATTGCTGGGCTGGGGCGCGGAAGACGGCAAGACGGAAACGTTTACGCTGGCCGAACTTGTGCCTATATTTTCGCTTGAGCGGGTTACGCCTTCACCAGCTATCTTCGATTTCGACAAACTCAACTGGCTCAACCGGCATTACATCAAGCTGGCTGAACCGGAGCGCATTGCCAAGCTGGCCGAGCGGCAGTTTTGCCTGCAAAAGCCGGGCGTCTTTCCTCTGTGGACTTCGTCGGAGCTTTATACTGCGGAGACGATTGAGCTGCTCGCCAGTCTCGACCCGCCGATTCATTTGGATATTCCTTCTCCCGAGTTGATAGCTCAGCGCAAGGCGTGGTTTCTCAGGCTTCTTACACTTTTTCTGCCGTCCGTGGACTACCTGGCCCAGCTTCCCGTAAAGTCCGCTTTCATATTCGGCATCGATCCGGACGCCGCGCACGCTGACCCTGAAAACGCTGCTGTTCTGGCCGCAGACTCGGCTCGCTCGGTGCTCAGCGAATTCGCCAGCCGCGTGCGCACACATAGCGGATTGGTTACGGCCGAAGATTTCAAACGCTGGATCAGCGAAGTCCAGGCTGCGACGGGAGTGAAGGGCAAGGAGCTCTACCATCCTATCCGCATCGCCATTACCGGGGCGCACTCCGGGCGTGAGTTCGACAAGATCGTCCCGCTCATTGAAGAAGGCGCGGCACTGGGCCTTGCCATTCCCACGATCCACGACCGCATCATGCAATTCGTCGGAGTCTGAGCGCGCGTGAACGGTGTCTACTGGGTCTATGGTCATTCTTCCGTGCCGCTCGCTCCTGCTCTGTCGGGGTCTGCGGAGAAGGTTCCCATTCCGCTGGCCATTGTTCTGTGCCCGCGCGGAGGGCGTCATCTTGCGGGTGAGATGGCTTACTTGAAGCGCGCTGGAATCCAGACACTGGTTTCGCTGCTCAGCGACGAGCAGGTTGAGATGCTCGACCTTGCGAACGAGGGCTTGGAGGCGAGACGAGTGGGGATTGAGTTTCTGCACCATCCCATCCCCGACCACCAGCTACCGGCCAATCCGCAGGCTTTCCGCAGCTTTGTTGCTGGCCTAGCTAATCGGCTGGTCGCCGGGGAATCTATAGGCATCCATTGCTGGGGCAGCATTGGGCGCGCTACTGTTACTGCTGCATGTACGCTGATTCACCTTGGGTGGCCGGCGGCTACTGCTTTGGCTGCCGTTGAAGCGGCGCGCGGGTGTCCGGTGCCGGATACGGAGGAACAGGAGCACTGGATTCTGAACTATGAGGCGCATTCGTGAAAGACGTCTTCTGGATCGAAGGCGACTCAAGTACAGCCTTGGCAATTGTGCTGCGGCCACGTGGCGGCGACTGGCTGGAAGATGAACTGCGCCGAATGCGACGCAACGGGATAGGGACACTCGTCTCGATGTTAGAGGACGAAGAAGCGGATTCTCTCGGACTGCCGGAAGAGAGAAAATTCGCGGAACAGATTGGCTTGGGTTTTCTCTCTTATCCCATTCCTGATCGCACAACACCATCGGATGTTGAAAACTTTCGAAGATTCGTAGCAGAATTGTCGAGCCGTCTTCGCACTGGCGAACGCATTGGGATCCATTGCCGCGGCAGTATCGGGCGCGCCAGCATTGCGGCAGCTTGCACCCTCATTCACCTGGGCTGGAATCCAGAAGTCGCCCTTGCTGCGATCGAGGCTGCACGGGGGTGCGAGATCCCGGACACGGACGAGCAACGGCAGTGGATACTTCGATACGAGGCGTTGCTTTGAATCCGACCTTGCCAGCCCAAGTTTTGGCCCTCACGTTCCCGCATCATTGGCGGGCACAGATCCTCTCTGCGCGGCCACTGATCCTGCCTTCGCGGCATTTTGTTTATCCGCTTGAAGCAGAGGAGTTGGAGCGCGGCGCGCTCGAAGTTTTGATTCGGCCAACCGAAATTGAGCAGGCGTTTCTGGCTACCTGCGCGCTTGGGTTTCGAGATGCCGCCGTTCCTACCGGGCTCTGGTCTTGTCCTAATCCCTTGGAGATTTGTGCGGTTTCCGGGGGATACGCGTACATTATCGACACGACCGCTCCGGATCGATTCACGATGATTACTTACAGGCCTGTGCTTCAGATTCTTCCGGTGCTTGAATGTGGCTTGCTGCTTTTCGTCGGGCATCATTCCATTCTGGGGTGGGGAGCTGACGGCCAGGTGTGGCAGACGGAGAAACTCTCCGATGAGGGCGTGACGATCAGCGGCATTCGGAATGGCCAACTGCACGGCCAGGGCTGGAGCATGATCACGGACCGGGAGACTCCGTTTGCGCTCGATTTGAAGACGGGCGAGCCCTCCTGATTTGGCTTGCGCCATTTTCCCGTTGATTCCCCGCCCGGAACCGCCTACAGTGCTGATATGAATTCGAGCGATCGTCGCACCTTCCTCCGGCAGGCGGCAACGCTGGCCGGCGCGTTCTCCACAGGCAGCCTTTTCAGCCAGGCACACGCTGCTGACTTCAGCGCCGCCTCTCGTGCTGTAGCGCATCTTGGGGCGGCTGAGGTGGCGCAGAACGAGGACTTCTGGGCTGTCATTCAACGTTCCTACTCCGTTAATCCCGACATCATTAACCTGAATAATGGCGGCGTTTCGCCATCGCCCATCGTTGTGCAGCAGGCTGTCGAGCGGTATAACCAGCTTGCCAATGAAGGGCCGTCGTATTACATGTGGGGAATTCTCGATCAGGGCCGCGAACCGCTGCGGGCAAAACTCGCAAGGCTTGCGGGAGCACAGCCCGGGGAAGTCGCCATTAATCGAAACTCGACGGAAGCGTTGAATACGATCATCTACGGACTGCCGCTCAAGGCCGGGGATGAAGTGATCGGCACCAAGCAGGATTATCCCAACATGATTCAGGCTTATCGGCAGCGGGCCGAGCGCGATGGGATTGTGTATAAGCAGATCAGCTTCGATTTTCCAATCGAAGACGACGATGCAATCGTCAAGGCCTATGAGCAGGCGATAACTCCGCGCACTCGTATTATCCATGTAACTCACATGGTGAACTGGGTGGGACAGACAATGCCGGTCGCCAAGATCGCCGACATGGCCCACGCGCATAACATTGAAGTCATCGCAGACGGAGCGCACTCGTTTGGGCTGCTCGATTTCAAGGTTCCCGATCTGCACTGCGATTACTTTGGAACGAGTCTGCACAAATTCCTTTCGGCGCCGATTGGAACGGGAATGATGTATGTGAAGGCAGACAAGATTGAAAAGCTTTGGCCGCTTACTTGTAACTCGACGCCTCACTCGGCTGATATTCGCAAATTTGAGACGCTGGGCACACGTAGTTTTCCGCTGGAGCAGGGGATTGGTGAGGCAATTAATTTTCATGAGGGTATAGGCGGCAAGCGCAAGGAACAGCGGATTGGCTACCTCAAAAACTACTGGGCTTCGCGAGTTCAATCCATTCCAAAGGTCAAGCTGCATACTTCGCTCAACCTCAATCACTCATGCGCGATTTGTGGCGTGAGCATTGATGGTATGACTCCCGGACAACTCGCTTCGGCACTCTTTGACAAATACAAGATTCATACGGTCGGCATCGTGTGGGAAAACATCAGTTGCGTTCGCGTAACTCCGCATGTTTATACGCCGCTGCCGGATTTAGACAAGTTAGTTGAGGCGATTGGAGAGATAGCCAGTTAGTGATTAGTTATTAGTAATTAGTTCCGGGCGGCGCAGGCTTACTTTGAGAGAGGTTACATGACGCGGTTTCTGCTGGCTGTTGTATTTGCTGCATTTCTTGTCCCCGTTCCGCCTTCAACGCCCGAGTATTCGATTGAGGCGATTCGCTATGCGATCTCGCCTGGTGTTGCGGTCTCTGATTTGGTTGTTGGTGGACCCTCCAGCCTGAAAGATCAGAAGGTCGATATTGCGATGGTGGTCTGGCTCATTCGCGGTGGGGGACACAACATCCTGTTTGACAGCGGATTTCATCGCGACACGTTTCTCAAGGACTATCCGATGCGGGACTATCTGCGTCCCGATGAAGCAGTGAAAACTGCCGGTGTCGATCCTGCCGATGTTACTGACATAGTCATTAGCCATGCGCACTGGGATCACATGGGTGGCATCGATCTCTTCCCCAAGGCGCAGGTATGGATTCAGAAGGAGGAGTATCGCTACTACACGATGGATGCTTGGCAGCCGGGCGGGGATCACGACGGGTTCGATCCGGAAGACGTGAAGGAGTTGGTGCGGCTGAACACTGCGGGGCGCGTCCACCTGGTCGATGGGGATAATGTCGAGATTTTTCCAGGTATCCGCGCTTATACCGGATCGCGGCACACTTATGCGTCGCAATATCTCCGTGTAGATGGAAATCCGCCGTATGTGCTGGCTTCGGATAATGCTTATTTCTATTTGAACCTATCGGCTCACCTGGCCAGCGCAACCTTCAGCGATGCCGACCATGCGGCTAACATCGCACAACAGGGGCGGATGATTCAGTTAGCAGGGTCGCCGGATCGCGTGGTCCCCGGCCACGACATTCTTCAGTTTCAGAAGTTTCCGACGTCGGGACGCGTAGCGAAGATTAAATGAGGTTCGAGCCTCTGATCAAGCACATTGAGTTTTTTACTGCGTGACGGGTTGAGGTGGCAGCGGCTTAGTGGGTTTTAGATGAGGCGCGTTGGGCGCGGGCGGAGGTCCCTCAGCTGCGGCCGGAGCAGGAGGAGTTGCTGGGAAGGCTGATCCCTTCTTGATCCGCACATCGCCATTGTCGGTGCTGAGGACAATTCTGGATCCGCCGGAGCCGATCGTGAACGCCGCGACCTTGTCCTCACCCTCGATTGAAGGCATCGGGTATTCAGAGACAATGTCTCCGTTGCGGGCATGCAGGTTGAGGGTGGCGGAGGCATTCGGCGCCAGGCTAACCTCCACGTCGCCCTTGCTGTTTTTCACTTCCACGCCGTTGTTCCCGGCCGGCTCCACAGAGACGCGTCCGTCGCGATCTTCGACGTATGTGTCGCCGTAAATCTGGCTGAGATCGACGTCCTTGGAGTGCGTAGTGACGCGGACTGGCCCCCTGGCCTCGCTGACATGCAGGTCATCGGAGTCGAGCGTCAAATCGCCCGGCAGTTGCGCCAGTTGCAAGTCGGTAACCGAGGTGTGCAGGTGGATCGGTCCGTTGATGTTTTCCACGTGGACATCGCCGCGAATCTGGCCGCTCTGCGTAATCTTTCCCTTGATGTCGGACAAGGTCAGGTCGTTGCAGTCGTCGAGCGTGATGTCGCCATCCACCTGGTGGGCGGAGAAGTCGTGGTGGTCGTTGGTGAAGTGCATCTGGACCGAGCCGGTGATGGCGCTCAGGTGTACGTCCCCGCTTTGCGCTGTAACACTGATCCCCGAGCCCAGACCTGCGGCAGTGATGTCCCCGTGGCCGGCGTCTACGCTGACCTTGGCTGACTTCGGTACGGTGACGGTGAGGTTAAGCCGGCCGCTGTCATTGCTGTTGGACTTGACCAGCACTGCGTTGCCGGTGACGGTAAGGTGCGCAGCTTCGGAGTCGAAGATTTTCTTTGCCGCGGAGTCGTTGTCTGCATAGGCCACTTCATGGGCTTGCACTTCGACGTTGGGTCCGTCGCCCGCGGTGATGCTGATGTCGCCGCGCGGGTTCTCAATCTGAATGGAGCTATTGGCAGCGATCTGCGCATTCAATACCTGCTGATCGTTATCGCGCTCGGGGCGGCCGAAGCTGTTGAAAAAGTCGTCGCTATTGTCGCCGAACTGGGCACGAAACGGACCCCACCAGTGGTCCCAGCCGGCAGCCCCGAGGCCGACGATCGCAAGCAGGATGAGGATGCCGACAAAACTGCCGCCGCGCCGGACAGGAGTCTTGCTGCGCATGTCGAGTGCCCACTCGCCGAGCAGGGCGAGACCGGCGCCGATGAGCAGGAGCGGCCACCATTGCGCATACCAGGTCCAGAATCCGCTCGCGGCCATGTGCCCAGTGATGATCAGCAATGCGACAATGCCGATGGCGATGAGAATGATCGGTCCGACGACGGACGGGACCCTCGGGGTATAAACGCCGCCGTAATAGCCAGCCTTTGCGGCATACCGCTGCGCCTTCATGGCGTCACGCTGGGCGCGCCAAGCCGCTTTCTGCTGCTCACGATAGATGCGCCACTGGGTTTTAGGGTCGTAGGACCCATAAGGTGGCTGACCGCTGCCTGGAGGCGTGTTGGGAGGTACGGAGCTCATGATTGTCCTCCATGGGAATCGTCGTCAAAGTCATGGGAGTGAGCGGGCACGATCGCAGTCGATTCCGTTGCAGGAGTTTGCACAGTGGGCGCGCCGGTGTACGGAGTGCCACTGTAAGGAGCGCCTGCATAAGGAGAGCCAGGATAGGGGCCTCCCGGATACGGGGGAGGAACCATACCGCCATCCAACGTGAGAACTGTCCGTTCAGCCAGCGCAATCACGCCAATCAGAATGAAGAGCAGTGCCCAGAACAGGTGCCATGGATGCTCAATCAAGCCCATTTGCCGAAAAAGTGCGATGGTTCCGGCCAGAAGAAGAACGGCAGGGCCGCGGAGGCGGCGAATCAGGATATAGCGGTTCATTTGAGACCCCCTTTTGTTTCTCCGAGACGGCGGACAACGAGCCAGACGCCCAGACCAATCAGGAACACCGGCCACGAAAATTCAATGAGGCGGCCATGAAAAATATCCAACTGTCCCAGCAGGAACAGCACACCCAGGGCGATCAGTACGATGGCGCCAACCGGTGCTCCTCGCTGCCAGAAGCTTGGGCCCCAATACGCGGACGGGTCGGGCGGAATCGGCGGCGGAACGTTCGGGTCGAGTGGCCCCGGCTGAACCGGTGTGTACGGAGACTGGTATGGCGCTTGATACGGTGCCTGGTATGCGCCTCCCGTGAAGGGCGGCTGCCAGGTCCCGGCAGGTGGCGGCGGTGGCGGAACAGTCCCCGAAGCGGTGGGGCCTGCATAAGGGCCGGGATTAAAAGGCCCCGGATTGACCGGCGGTTGCCCGGCTGGCGGTTGACCCGCATACGGCGTATGCCTACCCATGTTGAGCCAGTTGCCCACGTCATTCAGTCCCAGAGGATCGGGCACTGGTTGGCCATTCTGAATGGCCTTGGCGGTGTGGAAGGCTTCAAACGACTGGTAGAGAATCCAGGCGGGAATAAAGATCCCGAAGATTCCCGAAATGTGGGCCATGCTGACCAGTACGGCGAAGATCACGACATGAATGAGGCCTTTGAAGAACTGGCCGTTGTACATGGCGCCCACGCCGGGGATAAGCCCCAGCACCGCGGCAGCCGCGGGATTGGGCGAGCCGGTGTTCAGCGGAACAAACGGTTGCTGATAGGTTTGCCATGCCGCGAAGCAGGATTCGCAGAGAACCTGGCCTCCGGGGGCAGTGCGGACGCAGCCGGGGCAAAGAGCCTTGCCGCATGTCTGGCAATAAGCGGTCGCGGTAACGCCTGGGTGGTTTACGCAGTCCATTTTGTGCTCCTTTCCCGTATTTCCGTATAGGAGCCGCAAAAATGCGCGGGACCTTTCTGACTTTTCAGGGCCTGGCTTTTCAAGACAGGAAATGTGAGGGAAGATTCCAGTAAATCAGTTGGATCGGTAATAGTCGGAGTAACCGACTGCTGTGGAGGGTCCACACGGGAGCCTCCATCCTTGTGACCGGGATTTTGTTTTGACTCGCCTGGCGCAGGTTCTTTCGGTTTCTGCTGGTTGTTGTCTTCGCCTTCCGTGTTGCGGCGAATTTCGCGCATTCTGGACTCAACTTCATAGACAACGCGGAGATGATCGTAATAACGAACAATCGGTGTGGAAGCCATCGTGATGCGGCGTTCCATGAATGACCGGATCGCTGCCGGACGCAGATCGCTGAGGCGAAGGCTGCTCAATTTCACATTGGTAAGGTTGAGCGTGAGCGCGATAGAAAAGAAGGCCATTGCGGCGGTCATCAGAAGCCGGGGCTCAGCAAAGCGGCGAATCTGCCCCATGAAGCCGGGACGCTGCCAGGCGGGAGCAATACCTGCATGGACGGGAAGGACATCGCTCGAACTGGTAACCAGGCCGTAGCCTGCCACCTGGCCGGGGCCGGTCTGGGCAAGAATCTTATCCAGCAGGCCGGCGGGGACTTCCGGCTCCGCTGCAAGGAACTCAAGCCATTCGCGGCCGCGGCGGGATTCCTCAAAAAGCTCTGTGCAAGCCGGGCAGATGGCCATGTGGGCCGTAAAGGTCGCCTCGTCTTCAGGCCTGAGGAGCCCGTCGAGCGCATCGGCTAAAAGGGTCTCCCAAAGCCCACACTCTGGAGAACTCGGGATGTTTGAGCGCTCTACCATGGTTACATCACCTCCCGTTTATTACGTTCCAGCAGGCGCGCCAGTTCCGCGCGGCCTCTGCTGATGCGGGACTTCACGGTCCCTTCGGGTATGCCCAGCACCTGGGCTATCTCTTTGTAGTCAAGGTCTTGCAGGTCCCTGAGAATAACAGCCTCGCGCAACTCAACGGAAACGCGGGCCAGGGCGTTCTGCACCATTTTTGCGAGTTCTTTCTGCGCAGCCGACTCGTGCGGCGAAGGGCTCTTCGAGGTCAGCCGGTCAATTGGCTTCAATTCCTCGGTCGATTCCCAGCCATCATCCAGCGAGCCGGTCGCCCGTAGGTTGCGCGTCCTGCGGAAGTTGTCCACCAGCAGGTTGCGCGTCATGGTCGTGATCCAGACCTGGAGACTGCCCCGAGTGGTATCGAAGCTGGCCAGGTTGGAGTAGATCTTCAGGAAAACATCCTGCGTCAAATCTTCCGCATCCGCCGGGTTGCCGGTAAAGCGATAGCACAGCCCATAAACCCGGCGATGATGCGTGCGGACCAACTCGGCCCACGCACCCGAGTCGCCATTCATGCACAGGCGGACGACTTGAGACCAGTCGATCTCCAGCGGATTTACCTCCGTGCGCAACTGGCGGGCGTCTGGAGCGAACATCTTCCCTCCCTTGACGTTGCCGGCAACAGGCGTCTTCTGAGCGCGAATCTCAGGAGCCTCCATGGTACGACGAGAGGGCCGGGGTGGTGTCGATACCCCAATGGCGCTCCAACTTAATGTACCCACGCATTGCATAATTTGCTAATACGCGCAAATTGCGGGGTTAGTTCCCAAGGGTAGAAGCAGATGGGGCAAACCGGGTACCTCCGTGTCCCCTCCAAGGGTGGAACACGTTCCACTTGGCTCCCTGCCGGAAAACGACATGGTAACCGCACACTATAATCATCATGCACGACTCCGCAGTAAAGCCGCTGAAGCTCGCAGGTCCATCGGCCATCCAAAGAGGAACGTCTTCCGCATGTCTACCAAAACCATCATCGAACCATTCCGCATCAAGAGCGTCGAGCCCATCCACTGGACCACCCGCACCCAGCGCGAAGCCCTGCTCCGAGCCGCGCACTACAACCTGTTCCTGCTGCACGCCGACGATGTGTTGATCGACCTGCTCACAGATTCCGGCACCGGCGCCATGTCTACGCACCAATGGGCCGCGATTATGGAGGGCGACGAGAGCTACGCCGGCAGCAAGAGCTTTGACCGCTTCAAGAATTCCGTCCAGGACATTACCGGCTACACTCACGTCATCCCCACCCATCAGGGCCGTGCGGCCGAACGCATCCTCTTCAATGTCATGTGCAAAAAGGGCGACGTGGTGCCCAACAACACCCACTTCGACACCACCCGCGCGAATGTTGAGTTTGTAGGCGCCGAGGCTGTCGATCTAGTGCTCCCCGAGGCGCGCCTCCCGGAAACAAACCTGCCCTTCAAGGGCAATATGGACGTTGCCGCACTGGAAGAGCTGATTCAGCGCGTGGGCCGTGAGCGCGTTCCGCTGGTCATGCTCACGGTGACCAACAACTCCGGCGGCGGCCAGCCTGTATCCATGGAAAACGCGAAAGCCGTAGCGGCGGTCTGCCATAAATACGGCATCCCCTTCTACTTCGACGCTTGCCGTTTCGCCGAGAATGCATGGTTCATCAAGCAGCGCGAATCTGGCTACGCCGATAAGACTCCCAAGCAGATTGCCCAGGAGATGTTCGCGCTAGGCGACGGCTGCACCATGTCCGCCAAGAAAGACGGCATGGCCAACATCGGCGGCTTTCTCTGCACCAACAACGACATTCTGGCCCGCCAGGAGAAAGACTTGCTCATCCTCACCGAAGGCTATCCCACATACGGCGGGTTGGCCGGTCGCGACCTCGAGGCCGTAGCCGTCGGCTTGCAGGAGTCGCTCGACGAAGACTATCTACGCTATCGCATTGCTTCGACCGCGTATCTCGGCAACCACATCGCTGAACAGGGCGTGCCGATCGTCCAGCCGCCGGGAGGCCATGCCATTTATCTCGATGCGAAGGCCTTCCTGTCCCACATACCAGTTGATCAGTTTCCCGGAGTCGCGTTAGCCACGGAACTCTATCTC
>Ga0302197_10005384_pt1 | contig 10956 bp, 9 predicted proteins | sample II_Bog_N2_1_FD_193526 | JGI IMG/M metagenome (GOLD analysis project Ga0302197, IMG submission 193526) | Peat permafrost microbial communities from Stordalen Mire near Abisko, Sweden - II_Bog_N2_1 | ecosystem: Environmental > Terrestrial > Soil > Wetlands > Peat | place: Sweden: Abisko, Stordalen...
ATCACCGCTGGAACTTGCCGGGAAGTGTCCATCTCCGCCCCAAGTGGACGCCTATCTGGAGTGTCCACTTCCGGAGAATGACGCCTTACTCTCCGCCTGTCTAGACGGCCAAGACCGGACGCTTACCTTGTTTGCCTGAGCCTACGATCCGTCGCCGCGAAGCCTACTGCTGAACGCATCCGGCAACACCGTTTCACGACGATGAGATGGATTGCAGGCACATCCATTCAGTTGGGCCGCAAACGTTTCCGCAGTTCGATCAGCATACGAGTAGACAATTGCGAGCGCCGCAGAATCCAACAACCGGCGCTGTGCCACCACGCTCGGGACAGATCGACCGGGTGGCCATCGCGTAGGATAGAAACCACCTCACGTAGAACTTCATCGTATCGGCATGGTGTGTCGTCCTGGAGAAGGGAATCGCCGCGGGTCACCAAAAGGTTGCACGTTTGCCGACGACCCTGTGGGCCACAAGTGCCCGGTTGCGGTAGCAGAGCACAATCCGGCCTGGAATCAAATCCGCGGCATTGCATTGGTTTACTGTAAGGATGTCGCCGGGCCAGATGGAGGGGAGCATGCTGGTTCCATTGACTCTAAGACGAACCCGGCCAAAGGAGCGCGCTAAATCCGCCACTAAGTTGCGTTTCACCGCATCGCGGAGATCGGTTGGCGCGTCCATCACTGAAGACGCAATCAAGAGGTTTTCCTGCTGACGCGGCATGCGCCCGAGCTCGCAAAGATTTTGCCGCAGCTCAGAGCCACGGTCTCAAATACTACTTTTTCATGCCGGAAGTCGGGCTTGATGTACGGCTTCTTCGCGCCTCCGCGGCTTGTTCTCGGATCCACTGCCCGATTCGCCTGCTCAGGTTGTGTCATTGAACCCTCCAGATTTTCTTGTTGCGAAGTTTGGTCGCGCCGCACAATCTGATTGCAGATCATGCGGCGCAACCACGGCAATTTACGGGTTCGACTGCGACGCCTGTGTCGCCAGTATCGTGGTTGATGGGGTGGTGCCCGAGCAAACCGTGCCGCCGGTGGCACCGCCGCTTGCACCACCTGCGGCGCCTGCTGCGTTTACGCCCAGGCCTACAAAGTAAATTTGTGAAGCGCCCGCCGAGGTACTGCTGTTGTCGACCACAATTCCACCTGTAGCCCAGCAACCATTCGTACCAGGAGTTGTAACATTCAGACCTGTTCCGCTCTGGGCCACGCTTGCGGGGTTGGTTACGTTGTAGGCCTCGACACAGCCGTATCCAACGCCAGTGTTGGTACATCCCAGCCCGCGGTTAACGCTGAAGAAGATATAGTCTGTGCCCGCGGTGGTGATCGTCCCATTGGATGTGCACAGGCTCGCTCCGTTGTTGCAGAACTCCGTAACAGGAGATGGGAACGGATATGTGGCACCGGTTCCGTTGAAGGTGATGTTCGTGCTGAGGGTGACGCCAGCCCCCATTACGTTGCTGGCGATGGGTATCTGGACCAACCACGCACCCCCGCCTAGGGGATTGCCGCCAGTGTCCCCTAAGGTGTAGATATTCCCGGAGGGAGCCTGCGGATTTGACGAGCTGTAGTAAACGTTATCGAAGGTGCCGGCGTAGAGGTAATATCCCGTTTTACCAAACTTAAGGCCCTCATAGTTCGTAGGCTGAAAGTTGGTGCCGCTGAAGGTGGCGATGTCGAATTGAAAGATGACGTTAAAGCCGCTCTCCCCTAAGGCACTGTTACCCGTGGTTACAAAGGCATAGAGGTATTGAGCATTGCCATCGACGAGGGGCGCATCGGCGATCACATCGCCAAGGGAGACGCTTGTTGCGTGAATGGCCCCGGTCGCCGCGGTCACTGCATGGAGGATACCTGCAAAGTCGCCCACGAGAATGAGCCCGGAGGTTTCGTCGAAGACCGGCGGCGCGAGTGCCTTGGTCGTACTCAGGCTTACCGGCCAAGGGCTGCCCGACTCGGCTGGAACTCCGTGAAAAACTCCGGTGAACTGGTGGAGATTGCCGCTGTCGTCTCCCACATAAATGATGTCGCCGTCGTAGTAATAGAACGGCGCCGAGTAGGTGACGTTTTTGCCGTTGCCGAAGGCTATGGAGTACATGCACGGCCCTGACCCTCCCGTTTTGCAACTCTGGTACGCTGCGCCCGTCCCCGTACTCGTAAGCGTTACAGGCGACGCGGGATTTCCGCCCGCCGCTGGCCTCAGGATGACCAGGGTTGCCGTCGTGCCGCTGACTTGGATAAACGCCACTTGTGTGCCGTCCAGGGAGAGCGCCGGAGAAGTGGTAGCCGTGCCCCCTGTGTTATAGGCCCAGAAGGCCGACGGAACCACGCCAGTGCATTGGCCGCTATAAATGTTGTTGAATGCAACAATATCTGCCGCGTTTGCTGCACCCGCAAAGCCCGTGGGGTAAATTACAAAATCGCTGCAACTGGATGTGGTTTCGCTGAGCGAGTAAGTGGCCGGGAACATGTTGGGCTGCACCCTAGCTGCACCCGAACCGCCCGTGAGGTTCCCTGACCAGGAGAAGCCTGTGAAACTTGCTACCGCGGTTGTATAGTCTCCGCCCGTGCCCAGCGCGTTGGCTGTAACGGTGACAATCCCATTGCTTCCACTCGTACTTGGGACCGCCGTAACCTGCGGGGCCAGCGTGCTGTTGGCGTTGATGGCATTTGCGATGCTGGTGGCAAGCTGCGCCGTGCTATCCACAGTGCAGGTTGAGGCCCCGTACTGATATGCAAACAGCGACCCTGAGTTCGACCCGCACGTGCCGCCGCTCAGGTTGGAGGGTGAGCCTCCCGTCCAACTGAAGTCCGCTAAAGTATTCGTCAGCGCGATGCTGTTTCCGCCCGGTCCGGCCGCTTTCGCCGTCAGTGTCAGCGTAGCGCCGCCTGAACCGGCCGTAACGCCAGTTGTCGCCGCGGTGCAACCGTTGATCGCCGCTGCTACATTTGTCGCCAATGTCGCGGCGACAAGGCTGGTCGCGAAGGTTCCCGTGGTGTTGCCGGTGCAGGTGTTCGATCCGGCAGATCCGCCGGTCGCGGTGGCAAAAGAAACGTCAGCCGGGGTGCCCGACAACACCGTCAGGTAAGGCCCGGGAGTCGGGTTGGCCACCGTGAAGGTGCTTCCGGAGGTATAGCTCGCGGTAAGGCCAACCGCGGAATACGAGCTGTTGCAGCTGGTGATGGCTGCGGCAATGTTCGAGGCCACCGTTGCCGTGGTTGCGCCGCTGGCAAAGGTGCCAACGAGGGAACTGGTGCAACCATTGCTGCCCCAGGAGCCGTTCGCGGTCGTAGCGCTCCAGGCAAAATCGCCGCCGATGACGCCGGTACCGCCAAACGTAAACGTTGGGGTCGGCCCCACCGTAGTGCTGGTCAACGTATCCACGTTGGCTCCCCCCCACGTCGACGTAAAGCCGATTGATGGGTACGAGGCATGGCAGTAGCTGAGGGTCGTATTGAGGTTCCAGGCAGAGTTGGTCGTGTTGTTGCTCCACCCGAAGGTGCCCGTGGTCGCGCTGGTGCAGTCGTTGGCGGGGACCGCAATCGTGCCTGTCAGCGGTGATATGCCTGTAGTTTCGGACCAGTTGAGGAGACTGCCCGAGATGTTGGTGAGCGTGACTGTGGGGCCGCTCAATGTTGCGAATTCCCAGATGCTCTTGGGTGTAGCGGAGCCGCAAGCGGTATTGCCCGCGCAGTTTCCGGCAACCGCATCCACGATGTTTTGGGCCATGTTGGTGAAATTGCTGGAGGAAACCACACAGTATGCGGTGCCGCTGCTGCAGTTGCTCAAGATGGAATAGCTGTTTGGGTAGATATAGAGAGTTGTGTTGAGTAGAAGTCCCGTGACGGTGAACGAGCCCGAAGTGATCGTTGGGGTAAGTGTCAACGTGCTGGTCCCATTGTTGATCGTAAGCGTGTCGCCTGCAGGAATGCTGGTGCCCGCGAAGGTTGCCGTGACCGTTGCCGCGCTCATGTTGGTCGTCAGCACCAATGCGTTGGAACCGACCACCGCCGAGTTGGTGAGAGTGAGGGTCGGAACCGCGTTCGAGCTGGGCACCGCCCCAACCGTGGCAATGGACGATTCGGTCGTCGCATTGGTGCCCAGGGTTAATACATTGGAAGGCGACGTATTGGTGATGGTGATGTTTTGCCCGCTCGCCGGCGCACTCGCCGTGAACGTTCCCGTAGCGGTGGCCGCCGCTGGCGCGCTCCCGGTAACGGCAGTCCCGTTAATGGTCACCGTAGAGCTACCGGATGCGCTAAAAGCCGGGGTGATCGTGCCTGTCGCGCTCGCTACTGTGCCGCCGATCTGGACGTTCCAATCTTTCTTGATTGGATTCTTCCACTTTATCGGAGGAATCGGCGCGACTGGACCCGGCCTTACTGGATTCGGCAGAACTGGGGTCGGCCCTTCGCCTGACCCGATCGCCCAGCCCGCGAGTCCTGCCACTCCTCCGCTACGCTTGATTTGCTGCATGGTGAAGCGGGGACTGTTGACGACCTTGAGCCAGTGCTCGTAATTGCCGCTCGCCGTGGCCTGCTCCGCGGTGCCGGGATTGGAAAATACCAGATAGTGATGCGTCCAATCTGCAGGCAGGCCACGCCGCTGCACCGCCCAATCCAGAATGTTCTGCTGCACCACCGGATCTACCAGCGGTCCCGTGCCCGCCTGACTGGAGTTCCCCTGAGCGCGCATCGAAACGCTGAAACCGACAAGCCCCACAAGCGTCAGAACCGCGAACCGCTTGTGAAACATACCGCGTAGAGATTTCGTTGACGTTGAGGAAGAGCTAGGGCGGGACTGATGGTACTGCATGGCCGACTCCAGTGTTCACATGACTTGGTGTCGCTATCTCTGGCCCGTTACTATGAGAAGCGTAGCAGCCTCCAGCTCTCGAGTCAATCCAGAGACTCCCATCTTATGGGTTACCAGCGTAATCGGAAGCTAAGGAGCGGCTGGTCCGAGCGGCGGCACTGGAATTGCGTGGCAAACGGGATACAATCAAGCCAACAATCAGTGCACATTGGGTGGCACCAGCTACGACTCGAATGGCAATCTGCCTAAAGATACGTTCCACACATATACCTGGAATCAGGATAGCCACCCACTTACAATGACCCATGTGCCGGTTTCCATGACTTGCGATGCCCTTGGCGAAATGGTGGAGAGTTGCAACGGCTCGGCTTATAACCAACAGCTCATAAGTCCAGTTGGTAAGCTTAGTCTTGGAAACGGGCAAAACGACCCGACGCCGTTCAGAGCTCCGCTGCCGGGAGGAGCAACAGCACATGGAGGTTCATCCCTTGTGTCTTTTGAGCGCAAAGATCATTTGGGTTCTGTCCCGCTTGTCTTAACAAAGGGCATGCGAGAAATGAGTTCTGCGAGACAGTTCGCTCCTTGACGAAAGGCCCCCTTCAGGTCCGCGGAAGTGAGGTAAAATCCCATCTACGATGCAGCATTCCTGCAGCAAAACCCTTGAGGTGGCGATTGAAATTGGCGGCATTCCGGTAGCCCTGCGGACTACTGACCAGGATTTTTTGAAGCTTCTGGAGGACCGCTACGCCGATTACATAAAGACGGGTGTCAGTCCGCTAGACATTCAAGAACCAGCCATTCGATTCCTGAGAGTCGAGTAATGGACGAGGCAACCATCTCCGCTTAAGTCCCGAATATACTGAGATTCTGGTTTTGTTTCTTTCGAGTGTGTGTTCGGTTTTCGTAACAGAATATTCGCTTCCGGCAGCAGCCGCGAGAAGGCATTTACTGTCATTGCAGTGTGCTGAGAGTAGAATGGCGGCTAACCGTGGGGAGGCATCAGTGAGGTCGCCTCTGCCAGAAAACGAAGTTTCCCGTCTCGAAAGTCTTCATAGCTTTCGAATTCTGGGAACTTCCTGCGAGCAAGGGTTCGACGACATCGCTCATTTGGCTGCTCTGATGTGCGATACCCCGGTCGCCGTCATCGCTTTCATCGATGAGCAAAGGGTTTGGTTTAAGGCCAAAATCGGCCTTGAAGTGGATGAGATTCCGCGAGATGACTCCTTCTGTTCCCATGCAATCTTGCAACCCGATGTCCTGATTGTCCGCGATCCAATCTCGGACGAAAGATTCGTGAGCAGTTTCTTAGTAGAGAGAATCGGGATTCGATTCTATGCTGGGACACCCCTAATTACCGTTGATAACTACCCCGTGGGCACGCTAGCAGTGATGGACCTTTCGTAACTATGGTGACCTTCCGAGCAGCAGTACAGTTAGTTTGAGATAAGACGTTCATCCAGCGGTACGTATCTTGTAATCTATCTCACCGGATAAATGTCGCCTTCGCCTTAGCGTTCTGCTCCGTTCTATAAAGGGTCTTGTCTGGAGTGGGATCGCGGCGGTCGTGTTTTTGGAAATCAGTATCGGCTATCGGACTTGGATATGTCCACGAAATACCGTCTTATTCGGGCTCTTCGCTACGCGACCATTGCGCTGTTTTTCGCGGCAAGCTTTGAGACTCTCAAAGTCCTCATCTTCCCAAATCTTTCCGCTTGGCAATCGCATGTTGCCGCAGTCTTAGCCTGTGCCGCTATGGTTTTTCTTCTAACCTTGCGAGGATTCGCCCGCGAGCGAAGTAAACCGCAGCAATCCTTTGATTCTGACCAGCAATTCGAGGACATCAGTAAACGCGGACGAACACAAGATACGACAACAGAAAGCGAAAGACGTTATCGCTCGCTGTTTGAAAACATGTTGGAGGGATTCGCATATTGCGAGATGCTTTTCGACGATCATGGCCGTCCAATAGATTTTGTCTATCTCGCTGTCAACAGTGCATTTGGAACGTTGACGGGACTGCACAGTGTAATAGGCAAGAGATTTACCGAGGTAGTCCCAGAGGGCAAAGACTCACAGCCGGAATTATTTGAGAGATACAGCCGAGTGGCACTGACCTCCGAGCCAGAGAGATTCGAGATCGAAATCAAAGCCTTGGGGATGTGGTTCTTCATCTCAGCTTATGGTGCGGGAAAGGGATGCTTTGTTGCTACTTTCGATAACATCACTGAGCGCAAGCGAGCGGAGGAATCGTTGCTGTTCAAGACCGCACTGCTGGAAGCGGAAGCTGAGACGACAATTGACGGCATTTTAGTTGTGGACGAATCAGATCACGTCGTTCTGGCAAATAAGCAATTCGGGCAACAATTCGGAATACCAGATGAAGTACTGAGCACACGAGACGATCAAATCGTGCTTAGGCACGTGAGGGATAAAGTCGAGGACCCCAACGCCTTCGTCGATAGGGTTAGGTATCTCAACAGCCATCGTGATGAAAAGAGCAGGGATGTGCTTAGATTCAAGAACGGGAAGATTTTCGACCGATACTCTGCACCTCTCGTTGATTCAAAGAGTCGCTATCAGGGGCGAATCTGGTACTTTCGCGACATCACCGAGCGCAAGGTCAGCGAGGAACGAATTCAATTTCTGGCCTACTATGATGCTCTGACGGGATTGCCCAATCGGACTCTTCTTCAGGATCGACTGGCGAAGGCACTGGCTGACGCTCGTCGGCAACCAGATAAAGTGGCGATCTTGTTCCTAGACCTCGACAAGTTCAAAGACATCAACGATTCACTGGGACACTCGGTCGGAGACCTCCTGTTGCAAGAGGTTGCAGAACGGCTTAAGAGATTTGCACGTGAACAAGATACCATGGCCCGGCTCGGTAGCGACGAATTCCTAATTATGTTAACTCACATAAAGGACCTACACGACGCGGCAGTTGCCGCTGAGCGGATCATGGATAGAATGACCGCTGAATTCGTCGTCCAAGGGCACTCCCTCAATGTTAGTTGCACCATCGGCATCAGCATGTTTCCGGAAAACGGGGTGGATTGCGACACACTGGTCAAGAACGCCGATGCGGCAATGTATAGCGCCAAGGCTGACGGTCGCAACAATTTCCGCTTTTTCACCGAAGAAATGAACACTCAGGCGGTCGAGCGATTGGCGGTAGAAAGCAGTTTGCGTTCGGCACTCGCCAAGAACCAACTTTTTGTGATGTATCAACCGCAGATGGATATTGCCTCCGGAAAAATCATCGGCCTGGAAGCACTGGCGCGGTGGCAACACCCGAAACTGGGCCTTGTGCCTCCTGATAAGTTCATACCGATTGCGGAAAACAGCGGGCTGATCATACCCATCGGTGAATGGGTGCTGCGGACGGTCTGCCGTCAGGCGAAGAAATGGCAGGATGAAGGTCTCCCCGCCGTTTCGGTCGCAGTCAACGTATCAGCAGTCCAGTTTCGCCAACGGGGTTTCTGCCAACTGATCAGAAGTGTGCTCCAAGACTCCGGCCTCGACCCGCAATATCTGGAATTGGAACTGACAGAAAGCCTACTCCTAGCCAACGCAGAGGTCACCCTCTCAGTCCTTAAGGAATTAAAGTCCATGGGGATAACGCTGGCGATTGACGACTTTGGGACTGGCTATTCCAGCTTCGGCTACCTAAAACAGTTTCGGGTCAGCAAGCTCAAGATCGACTGCTTATTTATCCGGGATGTCGCGGTGAACCCTGATGACGCGGCGATCACAACGGCAATCATCGGCATGGCAAAGAGCCTGCATCTCAAGGTGATTGCCGAAGGGGTCGAAAACGAAGCGCAAATGTCATTCCTGCGGGCGCACCTGTGTGACGAAATTCAAGGCTACTACTTCAGCAAGCCTTTGACGGTGGACAAGGTTGCCGACACCCTCCGAGGAGAACATCCGGCAGCGAACGCCCGAGCACAAGCAAGCGGGAAACAATCGTGACAGAGGGCGTTTTGTTTTAAGGAGGGTATTTCATTATGGCAATCGGCCTTGCACTTTTGGTGTCCGCTGACCCGGTGACAATCGGGAAGTTCAGCCTCGCCCTAGAAGAGTTTTCGCTCTTTCCTGATGTCTGTCGGGGAATGTTGGCATCTATTCGTTTGTTGAACCGCCGAAGGTTCGAAGCCGTTATCGTCGATCTCCAACTGGGAGAAGAGTGCGGACGTATTTTGGACGAGGTTCGTGTTTCTCCATCAAATCGAACAGTGGTGACGTTTGCTATTGGTGGCAGTGACGTGAATGTCACGGCATCGTTCCGCAGGAGAACAAGTTTTGTCTTTGAGCGGCCTGTTTCTATGCACTCAATCCGCAGCACACTCAAGCCTGCTTACGGATTGATACTGAGAGAACGGAGGCGCTATTTCCGATGTCCAGCCTCGATTCCAGTCACCGTCCTGATGAACAACATGCCCGAGGTCCGCTGCCATAGCGTGAACATCAGTGAAGGCGGCATGGCTTTGAGGTCCGTCGTTCCATTCAGTCTTGGCGAGGAGGTGCAGGTTCAGTTCACCTTGCCGGGCCGCAAAATCCCATTTTCGGTGAAGTCCACGGTCTGCTGGCTGAAATCGAGCCTTCTCGGAGTGCGCTTTGTGTCTCTTCCGTCGGAGCACAAGTCTGAGCTACAGGGCTGGCTAGCTCGAAAGCTGGAAGAGGGGCTCCCGGATGTCGTTGCCAGCCAATTCCGGAAAGTGGAGGATAGCTTGGACAACGACCTTGAAGTGCACAATCGATAACAACTCGGGGAAGTAGAATTCGCACAGTTCGAATTTGCTTTCCGTTTGCCGGAACTTTCTCTAGCAGGTTGCGGAAAAACTCGATTAGAAGCGGACGCAGTACCACAAAACTCTCTTGTTTCCACAGCACAACCTGATAAGAAGAAGGAATGCGTGGAAAAGACGAGCAACAGTTGGATGTGTTCAGCTACGTAAGCCCGGAGCAGCGAGTACCCCAAGACCATCCCTTGCGTCCTTTTCGTGTCATGACCGATGAGGCATTAAGAGAACTGCAACCACGATTCCACAAGCTGTACGCCAAAACGGGGCGCCCTTCGATTGCGCCGGAGAAGTTGTTGCGAGCGCTCCTGCTGCAAGCGTTGTACTCGGTGCGCAGCGAACGACTGTTGATGGAACAGCTCGACTATAACCTGCTGTTCCGCTGGTTCGTGGGCTTGAACATGGACGATGCCATCTGGGATGTGACCGTGTTCACCAAAAACCGCGAGCGCCTGCTCGATGGGGACATTGCCGAGGCCTTCTTCCAAGCCGTACTGCAGCAGGCGCGGGAGCGGAGTCTGCTCTCGGACGAACACTTCACGGTGGATGGAACGTTGTTGGAAGCGTGGGCGAGTGTGAAGAGTTATCAACGCAAGGATGCGAAGAACGACGTTCCGCCGGACGATCCTGGCAATGCGACGGTGGACTTTCACGGGGAGAAGCGGTCCAACGAGACGCACGCATCGAAGACGGACCCGGATGCGAAGATGGCACGCAAAGGCAAGGGCAAAGAAGCGAAGCTGAGTTACAACGGGAATCTGCTGGTGGAGAACCGCCACGGCCTGATCGTGAACACCGAGGTGTTCGAGGCCAACGGAACGGCAGAGCGCGACGCCGCGCTGGTGATGCTGGAACAGATTCCGGGCACGAAACAAGTCACGGTGGGCGGCGACAAGGGATATGACACGGCGGATTTCGTGGCCGAGTGCAGAAACTTAAAGGTCACGCCGCACGTGGCCCAAAATCTGGAGCGACCGGGTGGGAGCGCGATTGATGCGCGCACGACACAGCATGCAGGGTACGCCATCAGTCAGAGAAAGAGGAAGCGCGTGGAAGAGTGTTTCGGCTGGCTGAAGACGATCGCGCTGTTGCGGAAGGTTCGGCATCGTGGGGTCTTGAAGGTGGGATGGGTCTTCACCTTTGCCGCGGCTGCCTATAACCTAGTCCGCTTGCGAAATCTGACGATGCAAGCGACGTAAGCAATGCCAAGCTGTTCAGGCTAGTCTGGATCAGGATCTACAGGCCACAGCAATGGCCACCCAAACTCTCCCCTTAGTCACAACAATCGCGAAACCTGGACCGCACCTTAACTCGAACCACCGTTTTTCCGCAGCCTGC
>Ga0302197_10005389_pt1 | contig 10947 bp, 9 predicted proteins | sample II_Bog_N2_1_FD_193526 | JGI IMG/M metagenome (GOLD analysis project Ga0302197, IMG submission 193526) | Peat permafrost microbial communities from Stordalen Mire near Abisko, Sweden - II_Bog_N2_1 | ecosystem: Environmental > Terrestrial > Soil > Wetlands > Peat | place: Sweden: Abisko, Stordalen...
GCCACCGTAAGCGTCTGCTGCTGGTCCACTGCCCCAGTTGCGAATGGCGCGATGTCCTTCTTGGCGAACGAATCCAGGTTGGAAAAGTCGCCGCGGTACTCGACCCTGGTCAGCAAACCTTCGACCCACTTGTACTCATAGGTCGCGGTGAATTCGTAGAGATGCTGTACTGCGCCTGTCTGTGCGCCGTTTGGGTCGTTGAAGTATTCAAACCTTCCTGAAAAGGCTTGCTTGGCCGAAGCTTGTTCGTGGAAGGCGCCAGCGATGCCCTGCCAGTGAACCAGGGCATTATTGCCCTCATCTTCAATGGCATTGCGATTCTGGCCGTAGTCGTAATTGAGGTAGGCGTTGAACTTTCCGGGCGGCGTCAGCAGCAGCGTGGTATCAATCAACTGGCGGAGTCCATACGAGCTGTTGTTGTTCTCTGGGCCGACGAGATAGTTGATGTTCCAGGTGTACTTTGGCTTAACGTATGCGCTGGTGAGCACGCCGGTAACGCCGCCGTTGTCCTTGGTGACGCTGTTCCAGCCGTTCACAAGCTGGAAGCCAATGGTCTCGGTCTTGGAGACCGGCATCGAGGTGCGCACGCCAAAATGCCAGTAAGGAATAGCATTGACGAACAGCAGCGACCGCGAATAATTCCAGTTATCCTTTGCCTCGATGACCTCCGCGCCGGCCGAGGTTACAAACTTGCCGAAATCGAGTTCGAAACCTTTGGCCTTCGGCGGCTTCAAGCTGAGGAAGGCCTGTTCGATAAAGTTTCCCTGATCCCCGTTGCCATTCTTCGTGGCGACGCCGCTGTTAATGTCGGTGTTCGTGCGCCCATAAAGAAAGTCCACATGCGCACCGACCGGATCGGGGTCGTGATTGAGGGTGAGCTTGGCCGCGCTCAGACTGAACTGGTCGGTATTGTCGTTGAAGTTGTAAAGCTGATTGATCTGGCCGTTGGCGGCGTTGCTGGGCTGGTTGAAGTTCACGCTGTAGTACCCGTCGATGAATCCGCTGATGTCCATTGGGCCGACGCTCCACGTCGGCGCTGCCGGTGCCGCGGGAGCCGCGGCCGCCTGATCTGGCGCCGCCGGAGCCGGAGTGGCCGGTGCTGCGGGAGCAGGTGTTGTGGGAGCCGGGGTTTGCGCGCCTGCAATAAAGGCCATGGTCATCAGGGCGCCTGTCACTGTTTGGAAAATGCGATTCGGATTAAAGCTCATTGGCACTTTTCCCTCCAAAAGAAAGTTCGTTGTAAGAAAATCCGCGAATTCAGCGATGAATTTCGAGCGCAAAGCCGCGTCTGGTCCGGCGCTATCTAACTGCCGGCCAAGTATTTACTGCTGCACGGACACACTTATGGTGTTGAATCCCCAGGTAGGGATCCACGGGTTGACGTGTTGGTCGAATCGTTACGTCGTAACTCTAGTAATGCAAAGACTCCATAAAGAACACCTTAAAAATAAGAAAAGATTTCTTCATGCGTTTCATATACAATTCATCATAATCTGTAAGGGATCACCTTGTACCTGGCATCCGTTGTCGAGCAAGTCGAGAGCGGACACTCCAAAACAACCGCATCAAGAAATCCATCGACGGCCCAACCAAATCTATAATTCTGTCGGACTGAAGGGATGGTGGCTGAGTGTCTGAAACCGTCACGCTTGCCAGCTCCACTGGAGCCAGAGTCTATAAAAAGAAGGCCAGTAGTCGAACCGAGCAGCTTCGATTCTCTGTGCTCGACGGCTTGGCGCAGGCATACAAAACGCCCTTGACGGCAATTCTCGCGGCCAGTGCCGGCCTCAGCGAAATCGGTAAGCTCTCACCCACGCAAGCCGATCTGGTGGCGCTGATCGATGAACAGGCTCGCACGTTGAGCGAACTGACAACACGCCTATTGGTGACTGCCCGCCTGGATGCAAGGGAAGCTCAAATCGATGTGAGGCCGGTGGGAGTGGAGCCGATCATCGATGACACTGTGGCCGGCCTTAGAACTCGTCTCGCTGGCAGAAAAGTTGTAATTAACCTTGAGGACGACAGCCAGGCGCTTTGTTGCGACCGCCAGTTGATCATGATGCTGCTGACCCAGTACATCGATAACGCGTGCAAGTATTCAACTGCTGGAACCCCCATTACCATTCACGTCGCGTATGCGAATTCGGCAGTGATATTTTCGGTGCATAACTTCGGTCCTGTGATTCCCCTGGTTGAGCGTGACTGTATCTTCGACCACTACTCCCTTCCCTCCTCCCTTGCAAACCGGACGGGAAGCGCAGGATTCGGCCTGTCGGTTGCCAAGCGAATTGCGTCGGTTCACGGCGGATACGTCTGGGTCACAAGCGATGAAGCAATGGGAACCACGTTCTTTGCGGCCATCCCATCCACACCACAGCAGAGGAGCTGATAATGAGCGAGGGTGCCATTCGCGTACTTATAGTAGATGACGAATCATCCATCCGGAGGGCGCTGCGCCCGCCCTTCGTTGAACTTGGCTTTCAGGTAACGGAAGCCTCGCGCGGCGAAGAAGCTTTGCAACTGCTGCGCAGCGTCAGCTTCGATGTTGTATTGCTCGATATCAATATGCCAGGCATTGGAGGCATTGAGACGTTGCGCCGCTTGCGATCGGTTTATCCCAAGCTGCCCATTCTCATGCTCACCGTTCGCGATCAGGAATCGGAGAAGGTGCAGGCGCTGGAACTAGGCGCCGACGATTATGTCACCAAGCCATTCAGCACGCGCGAATTGATTGCGAGGATGCGCACGGCTGTGCGGCGCATCCAGGCCCCGTCGCGGGTTGAAACCGCTCCAATCGAGATTGGGGAGATTCGGCTCGAACCTGTTAGCCGTCGAGTTACAAAGCGCGGTGAGCCGGTGCATTTCACACGCAAGGAGTTCGGCGTTCTGCACTGTTTGATGAGCCGCGCCGGGCGGGTTGTACCGAACGCGAAGTTGTTGACGGCGGTTTGGGGAGTCAATTGCCGCGAAGAGATCGAGTACCTGCGAGTTTATGTCAACCAGATCCGCAGAAAGATCGAGGACGATCCCTCCAACCCCGCGTACCTGCTGACCGATCTCTACGTGGGATACCGATTTGTGGACCCCAGCGCATTTGATGCAGACGCTGGCGATGAGGACATCGCTCCGCGCCGCACGCAATCGGAGGAGAGTGGAGTTTGCACAGTGCAGTGATCAGTTTTCCGATTGCTCATCACTGAACCGATAGCCGACATAAGCATCCGTCAACAAGTAAACGGGATTCTGCGGGTCGTCTTCAATCTTCTTGCGCAGCAAGCGAATGAAGGTTCGAAGGTACTCGAGCTCATTGCCATACTCCGGCCCCCACACCGCTTTCAACAGCCGAGCGTGCGGAATGGGCTCGCCTGCGTGCATCATCAAGTAATGAAGTACCTCGAACTCCTTGGGCGTGAGGTGAATCGACTTCCCCCGCTTCATCACGCGATACTTCACCGGATCCAGTTCAAGATGGCCTTGTCGAAGCGGGGCGTCCCGGTTGGTGTCCTGCGCATTTCTTCTGCGCACCGCCGAGCGCAATCGCGCCGCCAACTCGCGCAATTGAAATGGCTTGGTAATGTAGTCGTCGGCGCCGGCGTCGAGCGCGAGCTCTTTGTCGTCCTCGCCATCCAACACCGTCAGCATCAGAATCGGTAGGCGTGGAATCGCGCGCCGGATGCAGCGACAGGTTTCAATACCGCCCATACCTGGCATATCCACGTCCAGCAACACTGCATCGAACCATGACACGCGCACCAGCGATAGTGCTTCCTCGCCACGGGCCGCTTCGACAACCGTAAATCCCATCCCGGCGAGCGTCACACGCAATGCCCGCCGCATCGAAGTGTCGTCGTCTACCACGAGGATGGTGCCTTCTGCAACCGGTGATTCCGTAGTCAATGCTTTCTCCTTGCGGCGATGGGAATGGACAGAAAAAATGTCGTCCCTTCCTGCTGATCGCTGATTACCCACACATGCCCGCGATGAGCCTCCGCAGCCTTCCTCACAACAGACAAACCTATTCCTGTGCCGGGAACGGAGTCCTTAGAGTCTTGAGCCCGGTAGAAGCGGTCGAATATCCTCTCCCTGTCTTCAATCTGAATCGTCGATCCAACATTATGCACTGAGATGAGCACCTCGGCATGGCTCATTCGCGCTGCAATTTCAATCGGCGTACCCGGCGTTGAATACTTGCGTGCATTGTCGATGTACTGCGTCAAAATCATTGCCAACAGCGCGCGGTCAACGCGAACGGTTAATGCAGGTTCTTCCACATTGACCTCGATGCGATCTCTGACCTCTTCAGCAGAACGGCTCGCCAACACCTCGGCGATCAATTGCCGAACATTTACCTCGTCAACTTGCAGACCAACCTCTTCCGCTTCAAGCTTCGCGGTCAACAGCAATCGAGTGCATAGCTTGTTCAAGCGTGCCGTCTCGTCATCGATAAGCGTTGCCAAAGTGCTTTGCGTCTCAGACAAGCCTCCTAACTCGAGCAATCCGGAACTGGCTGTCTGAACCGCTGTCAAAGGCGTCTTGAACTCATGTGCCAGCGCATCCATCACCGCGGCGCGTAACTGCTCGCCTTTGCTTGCCGCCTCGGCTCTTTCCTCCTTCTCAAAAGACTGGTGCCGGTCGATCGCAATGGCTGCAAGCGACGCTAGCGCATCTACCACCAAGGGACTTATCTTGCCGCGTACAACCAGCGCGCCTACCGATCCAGACCCCGCCTGTAGAATCCGCTGCGCCGTCTCCGTGACGGGGTCATTGCTGGAAACCCCTCGCAGATAGCATTCCCTGGCCACATCTTCTTCGCCCGTGTCCCAGTCACCTATCCGATCCTGGTGTCCCAGATTCGCATCGAACATAGCGACTGCCTTTGCATCGAAGATTCTTTGAATTAGAACCACCAGTTGCGGATCGGGCGGCCGATGCAAATCCAGCAGCAGAGAGTTTCTGCTCAACTCGTACAACTGCTTCATCCCCGTGCGGTGAAAGGCTGCATCTCTCGCGCTTCGAAGCTCTTTTGCCGACAACCTGCTGATCACAATAGCCGTTGCCTGAAATGCTCCAAGCGCAACCCAGTTATGGGGGTCTGAGATGGCAAACCGGAAAAGCGGCGGAGCGAAGAAAAAATCCAGACAACCTGCCGCCAGAAATGAAATAAGAGAAGCCTGCCAAAAACCGCAAAGCAATGCTGTCGAGATCACAATGAGCAGATAGACAAAACTGATTGTAGTAAGATCGAGTCGCAGAATAAACCCAGCCCAGGTTAGAAGCGCGAGGCTCGCGCAGGCTGCCCAATACTGCCCAAGAACACGCAGCCATCGAAGGGGATTCGTTCCTCCCAAGGCAATTGGATTTGCCATCTGGTCTGCATGTTGCGTGGGCAGAGTCCCGAGGCTCATGAACAAAAGCCTAACCAGACCGTCATAAGGAACCCGTAAGGAATATGTATAGATTGCAGATAGAGGAAAAGGAGCCGGCGAGCCGGCTCCCTACTTCCTATGCGATGCGGTGCATTGAATGTGCTGGATTCTCTACATGTGCTGTTGCGCTGAGGGAGCGGATGAGTCCGCTAACTGACTGTACTTTGCTGAGAGCGCGGCTGCTTCCGACGCCTTCACGGCATAGTACTCGTAGAGGTTGCGTGCCGAGTCCGCAGGCTTTGGGTACTTGGCATACAGGCTTGTGGTGATCTGGCTGCGGCGGGCCCATTCCTGCTTCTCTTCCGCAGCTTGCTGTGCGTAATCCTTTTGCTGCTTTCCGTAGTATTGAGCGAGAGCGGTGTATTGCCCTGGCGTATGCGCATCGCGCTCCAACTGTTTCAGTTGGGCATTCGTGTAGTGATCGCCATTCTCCGCAGAGGAGATCGCACCTTGTGCGCTTACAACGCCGACGAGAGCGAAAGACAGGATTGCTGCTGCACAGAAACCTTTCTTGATCATGAACGGCCCCTCCATGATTGAGTATTGGATAGGCGCCATGAAGGGCGCATGAAGAACACGACAAATGATCATAAGCAAAAAGCGAAGAATTGATTGCGCCGGCACCCGAAGCCGGTGTATGTTGCGAACTTCGACAGCCACTCTCACTTGGCGACATGTACCCTGTTTCTTCTCCCAACCGCATGCTTTGTTTTGGGGCAATGGTCTTGGGCCGAGCCCGAACAAGACATTTGTCAGCCTGTGAAGTAGACGAAGCACAGCACCGTCGCCGATAGTGCATTGGAGACGAGGCTCTATGGGGATTTGAAAGGAGGTATTGATGAGGCGGGCAGTGTTCGATCACTGCGATTTGATTTTCAAAGCACAGGATATGATCAAGTAGGAGTTCGATGGCCAGAACGAATTCCGATTCCAACTCGGCGCCGAAGTACCGCCGTTTCCTCCGTTCTGGCAAAAGTCGTACACAGACCAGGAGGGCTCTCAGATTGTTTCGGCTTCTGGCAGCGTGTTACTGATCAGGAATTCACCGTGGCCGAACCGGTGGGAGTCAACGGATGTTTGGCAACTGTAACGGGGTATACCGGGGACTATATAGGTAAACACGAGCAAAGTGGATAATTCTCACTCGGATATGCTCCGCAATGTCCCCGGTGTACCTCATGGTTGTGGCAGGTTGGCGACCGTTATGCCGTTCTCCCTGGCCCACCAACACTTCCCGTTCGTGCCAACCTGGGAAAATCCCTTTCTCTCAAATCTCCGCCGCAATGCTTGCGCGATTGGAGTTTCGGCATGGATCATCAAGTCGCTCCACTCGGGCATTGACTTCCGCTCATCAATGACATCCCGCTCAAACCCTTATAAAACTTGATCTCCCTGGCACCCTGTGCAAGTTGTGGACCTGGCGCACTCCAACAGCTTATAGAACCTTTTTCAGAACGCGGGGGAGGACTTTGCCTCATCAGCGGCACCGGCTTGCTCCATCAATGGTCAAATACGGTCAGCTGTCACAGGGGGCATTGGCGCCGAAAACGGGACCGCGGGTGCGACAGTCAGCTTGGGAATGTGACGTTCATCGATGCCATCTCCACGCAGTTTAAGCAGAACTTCTTGGGAAGGAAAAAGCAAAGACCACGAAACAGGCCACACCGAATTCAGCAGCATATTCGCAATCCAAGCCGGCGAAGAAGACCGCAGCAGCTTAACTTTCCATCCAATTTAGAATCTGCGCGGAGTCAGCATTTCGGTTCCGTGGATATCCAATTGCTGGCCCCTTCCAATGTGTCCACGCTCATTGCAACCACTCAATCGAAGTGAATAGCGGGAGCCTAAACGGCCCATTCTTGGGGAGAAGGGGATCGGCAGATTGGCAATTGGCGCAATCGGCCCTCAGGTACTCGTTCTGACGCGCGCATCTCGAATTGGCACGTTATCCACCACACGCCGCTGCCGGGAACTTTTTCCCAAACACGGGGAACGCGCACCATCTCTTTTCGGGGCATTTTGGCCTCCAAGGATCATCTGGTACAAAGTATCCCCATAAGTATCACCAGGGTCAATTTGGGTACCCTACCCTGTTTTATTACAATTCGTAAGTTGTTGATTTTATTGTGCCGGGAGGGGGGGCGAACCCCCACGACCTTGCGATCGGCGGATTTTGAGTTTCTCAAGAATACCGTAGGTTATTGATAAATAAACGAAATTGAGCGTAATGGCGGCCATCCGCAAGTGACTGCCCATCAGTAACTTAGCTCAATTATCCGTAATCGAGCCAAACTGATGTCTGTACCCGAACTTGTACCCGACATTCTCGTAGTGTGTGGTGGCTCAGGTGCAGATTTGGAGTACGGATGGTTGGTGTCAGGCGAGCCTGATCTTTCCTGAAAACGAGCATTCGGCTGTCAATAGCAGTTTGAAGTTCGAAGGCCTCGGAATCTGATCCGGCACGGCCTTAAAACCATCAACCGAATTCCTTGAACGTCGTTTGTAACGAATTCCCCATTCCGTGACTTTAATCCTTTGAAAGCAGCACTCAAGGACATCTCACAGAATGAGTTCACGCCTTTATCAATATCTGGTCCTCTTTCTCCTGTTCTCGATGGGGACATTGGCCGCCGGTGCGCAGGAACCTCTGACGCTTCGGCAAGCCATCAATCAGGCCCTGGGGCAAAGCCCTGAGGCAGCGATTGCGCGAGCTGGCAATCTGGATGCGAAGGCCTCGGCAACTCTGGCTCGAACCGCGTTGTTTCCACAGCTGAGCTTTACTGAAGACATCTCGCGCGGCAACGATCCGGTGTATGCGTTTGGAACGCGGCTTCGGCAGAGGCAGTTCGCGCAGGCGGATTTTGCGCTGAACGCTCTGAACTTCCCTCAGCCTATTGGCAACTTCTCGACGCGCTTCTCCGGGCAGTGGTTAGCCTTCGACTCGTTCAAGACGAAGAAAGAAATCCACCGCGCTGATCTGTTCAAGCAAAGCGCTTCCTCCTCTGCCATGGCAGTGGACCAGCAGATTGTGTTCCGTGTTGTCGGGGCGTACCAGCAAGTGCTGTATGCGCAGCGCGAGATTGCTGTTGCCCAGCATGAGCAGGAGACGGCGGCGGCGCTCTTGAGTTCGGTGGACGAGCACGTGAAGGCCGGTCTTGCTGTCGAGTCGGACCGGATGTCGGCCCAGGTAAATGGGTCCGCACGCAAAGAGGAGTTGATTGCGGCTCAGGGCGACCTTGAACTGGCATGGGCGGCGTTGCGCGAGGCGATGGGCGCACCGGACCTGAAGGCAACCGAATTGAAGCCGATTGAGCCGCACTCGTTTCCGCAAGGCATTCTCGAAGAAGAGATGGCGACAGCGGCAAAGACGCGTCCGGATCTGAGGGCCTTAGGACAGGCACAATCGGCGCAGGGATCGGCACTGGGGGCGGCAAAGTCTGACTTCGGTCCTCGCGTCAGTGCATATGGAAATTGGGAAGAAGACCAATCCTCAATTGGAGGCTCTGGCGGCAACAACTGGGTTGCGGGGGTCCAGATCAGCATCGACATCCTCCCCATAGGCAAGCGCGCACAACTGGCGCGGGAGAGCGCAGCAAAGCAGAAAATCGATGCGCAAGTGGCCGCCACGCAACAGCATTTGCGACTTGAAGTGAGCCAGGCGCACATTCACCGGCAGACTGCGGCACTGCAACTGGAAACGGCGCACGCCGCTCTGGATCAATCGGCGGAAAGTCTGCGCATTCTGAAGAACCGATATGGCGCTGGACTTGCGACCATCACCGATCTGCTGCGGGCTGAGGACGCCGAACGGCAGAGCCAATCCAATTACTGGCATGCCGTGTACGGCAATGCCATGGCCTATAGCGAACTCTTATACGCTACCGGGACTCTGAGCCCCGATGTCGCGGAGGAACTGCAATGAAAAATGTCGTATGGGCGAGTTTGCTTGCCGCTTCAGGGGTGATGATCGCTGGCTGTCATGGCGGCGAATCTGCCGCAACGCCAGGGACTGTACAAACCATGCAGGCGCGGGTTGTTGAAAGCGAGGAGCAGCAGGCGCCAGTCAGCCTGCGAGCGACCGGCACGGTTCATGCCAGGGAAACCGCATTGGTATCGGCTCAGGTGATGGGCCGCATTCAGCAGGTGATGGTGCGGGAAGGAGACAGCGTTCGGGCCGGACAAACGTTGGTGGTCCTCGACGATGCCGCTTTGCGCGCGCAAGTAGAGCAGGCTCAGGCAGGCGTGAAGGCAGCGCAGGACGCGCAAGCCGCCGCACAGACGAATGCCGCTTTGGCGGCGAGTACGCTTGGCCGCTACAAGCAGCTTGAGTCCGAAAAGAGTGTAAGCCCGCAGGAGATGGATGAAGTGTCTCGGCGGGCCGAGGGCGCTGCGGCGAGCCTGGAGGCAATGCGCGCGCAGACCGACGCGGCTCGGGCGCAGGAGAGCAGCGCGCGCACGATGATGAGCTATACACGCCTGGTTGCGCCCTTTGCAGGAGTGGTTACTTCGCGGATGGCCGATCCGGGGACGATGGCCGCACCCGGCGTCCCGATACTCCAGGTCGATCAGGCGGGACCACTGCAACTGGACGCCACAGTGGATGAGTCGGTGATTGGCGCAATTCGCAAGGGGATGAATCTGACCGTGGAAGTGAACGGCGCAGCGGCCACTGCGAGTGTTGCCGAGATTGTTCCTGCCGCCGATCCATCGAGTCACAGCTTCCTCGTGAAGATCGACCTGCCATCCTCAAGCCAGACGCGCGCGGGCATGTATGGAACAGCAGACTTTGCTAATGGAACCCGCCAGGCAGTAGTGATTCCGCGCTCTGCCGTCGTCTCGCGCGGCTCGCTCAACTGTGTGTATGTTCTCGACGGCCAGGGGATTGCGCAACTGCGCTACATCACTCTGGGAGCGGCACAGGGCAATCTCGTCGAAGTATTGTCGGGCGTCTCCTCCGGTGAAAAGCTTGTTGACTCACCCTCCGACCGGGAACTTGCCGGCAAGCGCATTGCGACCAGCAGTGGAGCCCGGCCATGAAGCAAGACCTTGGAATTGCCGGGCGGCTGGCACACACATTCATCAACTCCAAGCTGACAGTGCTGTTTATTGCAGCGTCCCTCGGAATCGGTATCTTCGCGGTCGCGATCATCCCACGCGAAGAAGAGCCGCAAATCCTCGTGCCGATGCTGGACATCGCTACGGCCATGCCAGGAGCTTCGCCCGCAGAGGTTGAAGAGCGCGTAACGCTGCCGATCGAGAAGCTGGTGCATGAGATTTCCGGTGTCGAATATGTGTACTCGACTTCGGCGCCGGGCCAAAGCCTGGTGATTGTGCGCTTTCTTGTCGGAACGCCGCAGGAAGATGCCCTGATCAAGGTCTATAGCAAGCTTTACTCAAACTTTGATCGAATGCCGCCCGGAGTCTCGCAGCCGCTGATCAAAGCCCGCTCTATCGACGATGTTCCAATCCTTGCCATGACACTGTGGGGCGAGCACTATAACGGCTATCAACTGCGCGCCAT
>Ga0302197_10005397_pt1 | contig 10940 bp, 14 predicted proteins | sample II_Bog_N2_1_FD_193526 | JGI IMG/M metagenome (GOLD analysis project Ga0302197, IMG submission 193526) | Peat permafrost microbial communities from Stordalen Mire near Abisko, Sweden - II_Bog_N2_1 | ecosystem: Environmental > Terrestrial > Soil > Wetlands > Peat | place: Sweden: Abisko...
CGATGTTTCCAAATTTCACTTCAAGTCCGCAGTGAATCGAAGGGAGATAGAATCCATGCCGAGGGCCCGCTGCACGCGCTTACTGACAATCGCAATTGTCGCCTCTGGAGCAATTGTCCCGAGCTTCCCTCAGCAGCGCCAATCCTCATCGAAGTTCGTTATCGATACGAATCGTGAGTTTGTCTATCTGAAGTTCGACCACTTGGGAAAGGGGATAAAGCGGTGGGATTTCGAGCCGGAGATGCGCATTTGGCTTAGATTTGTGAACAACTGCAACGTGCCAATACTGCTACGCGCATACTCGATACCGGATGGCAGCCCCCGGGAGGAGATCGGTGTGATGGACCAAGTCGTCATGGACCCTCCTCCTTTTTTGCAAGTCGTCACCGATGAGGATGAGCCTGGGCCCAAGGCGTGGACTTCGCTGGATCCCGCCGACCTTCCGGCTCAAACCTCGCCCGTTTCCAAACTACAGGCCGACGTCAAGCCGGCGACTCCGCCGCGGGGTTATTGGTTTGAAGTCGGCTCCGAGTTGGCTGTCCGCCCGGGAAAAGAAATTCTCTTCAGCATTCCAGTCAATCAACTCGGAAAGAAATGGCACGTGGAGATTCCTTTTGAGTTCGAGGTTCCCGAGGGAAAGATACCCCGCGACCCATCGATTGGAGGGCTGCCCGTGATGCATTTGGAATATTCCCGCTATGATCTTCCGGACCCTGTGCGTGCCGCTGTTGAGAACAGCGCAAAGAAGTGACTTATTCCTGCTCAAACGCGGATTTGGCAAGTCCCGATTGGCGAACAATGCTTTGCAACGTCCCACGCCGGAGTTCATCGTGGAGCGGCACGGGGACGGTAACAGTCGTTCCCTCAGCTTTAAGCTGCATTATGCAATGGCTACCACGTTGCCGGACGACGACAAATCCGTGCTGTTCGAGGATCTTGCAGACCTCACTACCCGAAAGGACCCGCAGCTTACCCAACGGGGACCTCAACCTGTGTGACAAAGACCTCGTTGCGCAGGCGCCGCGCTACCTCAGAGGGCTCAGCGGTCTCAAAAAAGAGCTCGAGCGCTTCGATCAGGTTGGCGCGGGCCTCTTCAACTGAAGAGCCCTGACTGGCTACGTCCAGTTCTGGGCACAAGGCGACGAAACCGTTGTCTTCCCGCTCAATGATCGCCGTCATGCGCCGCGAGTTAATCATGCATGGATTTTACGCCAACTGTGCCGCCATTTGTTTGCGGCCAATCCTGTGCGGCGTGGAAGATTCTCGAAATCTCGATGTGATTTTGTTTGACCTGATAGACAGCAATGTATGGCAGAGGTGGAAAAACCAGTTCGCGCCTCCCTGTTAAACGGATGCTCGCGCGGCCCAACGCGGGAAATTCGCTGAGCTGACCAATTCCGTTGTAGATTGTGATGGCAACCCGCCTGGCCGCCTCGGGATTGTCACGCTCAATCCATTCACAAATCCGCTCCAGATCATCCGCTGCGGGCCCCGACCAGTGAATCTCCATTAGCGCGCGAGAAAGCGCTGGAGCTTATCGCCCACTTGATCGTGTGTCATGGAATCGCCGCGTTCCAAAGCAGCCTCACCGCGCTTCACGGCTTCGACAAACTGATCTTCTTCCTGAAAGTAACGCGCGACCACGTCCCGCACGAGCTCGTCGGGACTCAAACGCTGCTGCGCAGCGCGCTCGGCGAGCCGCGCTTCGATCTCGGAGTTGAACTGCACTTCCATTCCAGTAGTGTAGGAGGATTCCCGCTAGCAGGCAACGTGTCTGTCGGCCGCATTTACCGCTCACCCACCCAGCCTCGCCAGCGCTTCACCGCTGCGCAGCTTCTTTTCCAAATGCCGCTCCAGCGCCTGCAGCGTAAACCGGCGCAGATCGTTTCCACGACGCCGCGGCCACGGCTCGCCGGCAAACGCAGCCACCGGCGACTTCAGCATCCGCTGCGCCACCATCCACGAATCGGCCGAAAGCACGCTCGCATTTCCGCCCCGATGCAACCCGCAAACCAACCCATCCGCGTAATGGTTGAAGTAAACTTCGCCGGCTTGGAGGGGTTCGCCGCAGGCCATGCAGTGAGCGAAATCCGGCAGCAGGCCCATCAGCCGCGTCATCCAAAGCGAAAAATAAGTAAGCGCCATCCACGGTCCAGCGGCTGATGGCTGCGCAGGTGGGGTCGGGGAGCGCGCGGTATCAGACGCCGCAACGTGGGTCTGTTCCAGTACCGAAACCAGAAGCCTGAAGACCGCATCCTGCGGATCGCGCTCGGGCAGCACCTCGTCGAGCGTCTCGGCATAAAAGCTGAGCACGGCGATGCGCGCCTGGTCCACCGGTGCCGACAGCGGCGAGCGCACAATCTCAAGCTGATCGAGCCGAACCAACTCCTGTCGGGGTTTTTCGGCAAACCAGGCCCGCGCCAGGGTCATGGGCTCAAGCGCCCCGCCGAACCGCTTGCGGCTTTTGAGCGCCGCCTTGGCAATGCCCTTCAGCCGGCCGTAATCGCGCGTAAAAAAGCTCACAATCAGGTCGGCCTCGTTCACCGGCCAGGTGCGCAAAACCACGGCTTCTGAGGTGAGTACAGCCATCGCGTCTTATCTTCGCACTTCGCGGCCGGATCGGGACCTGAGCACAATCCAATCACCATGTAAGGAATTATACGAATAGTAAGTATTAGCGCCATAGGTAAGAATAACTAGAAAAAGTAAGGTATAATGAGAATTGAAAGGAACTGTCATGCCAACAGCCACGGTCACTACCAAAGGCCAGCTCACCATCCCGAAAGAGGTCAGGGAGGCCCTTGGAATCAAACCAGGCACAAGAGTCGACTTTTACGAAGGCGAGAATGGCGAATACATTTTCCGGCCACGGACCGGCTCCATCAGGGATCTGGAGGGCTTCCTACCCAAGCTCGATCACATCGTTACAATCGAAGAAATGAACGAAGCGATTGGCGATGCCGTTGCCGAGAGTTTTCTGAGAAGTGTGGGCAAGCTACCAGACTCCGAAGATGAAACTTCGAAGGGTGAAGCGGCGTGATCGGTATCGATACAAATATCCTTCTTCGATTTTTCATCAAAGACGATCCGATCCAGACACCTCTCGCGGTCCGGACGCTTTACGGCCTCACACCGGAACAACCCGGGTGGATTTCTTTAATCGTGCTTGCCGAGCTAACGTGGACCTTTCGCCGCATTTTCAAGCTTGACCGGACGGCAATCGCTGGCGCAGTCGCAAAGCTTTTGAACAGCCAGGATATGGTGCTTGAGATGGCTGACGTAGTGCGCCAGGCTCTCACCCTTTACACGGCGACGAGGGCAGATTTCGCCGACTGCGTGATTGCGGTCTCAGCGAGATCTGCGGGTTGCAGCACCATTGCAACCTTTGACAAAATTGCTGCGCGCGACGCGGGAATGCTGTTGATCAAGTAGCTCTTCCAATCGGAGCAAATATTTATTTGCTCAAATGCCCCACCGCAAACAAAATGCGCATCCCGCCGCGGGCAGGATGCGCATTCGGTGATCTCTTCAGTTACAAGTCAGCAACGCGCCGGCGTTCACCGCCAGCCCGCCGTGCACTTCTTAACGACCAAAGTGCGTCGCGTTCTTCTCGGTAAAGTGCGCCCATTTCTCCGGCAGGTCGTCCTGCGCAAAGATGGCCGACACTGGGCAGGCCGGCACGCATGCGCCGCAGTCGATGCACTCAACCGGGTCAATAAACAGCTGATCGGTCTCACCGAAGCCGGCTTCGTCCTTCTTGGGGTGAATGCAATCCACAGGACATGCGTCCACGCAGGCGGTGTCCTTGGTGCCGATACAGGGTTCCGCAATTATGTATGCCATCTTTTTTTCTCTCTCCGGAATCTTGAACTTCTCGACGCTGATAGTAGCATATAGCCCCCTGTGTCCGCGCTCAAGAACCCATAAGTTTGTTTTGCAATTTGGTAAAGCACGGGGAGAATCCGCTAAGCCCTGGGCTTGCTCTACCCCGCGGCCAATCGCGCCGCCCTTTGCTCGGCGTATTCCCGCGGCGTTGGAATCGGCTCAAGATCGCGTCCCGCGAACAATGCCTCAAACATCACCAATAGCTCATCGTGGATGAGCCCGTTCGAGGCCAGAATCTCGCGGCTGTCGAGCTTGTATTGTTCATCCGCAAATCCCGTCACTTTGCCGCCCGCCTCGGTCACCAGCAGAATTCCGGCAGCCGTGTCCCACGGGTTTAGTTTGAATTCCCAGAAGGCTTCCATGCGGCCCGCCGCAACATAGGCCAGGTCCAACGCCGCTGAACCGGCGCGGCGCACCCCGTGCGATCGCAGCGTGAACTCGTGGTAGAAGTGGATGTTCGGGCTCGCGTGCCGCTTCCGGCTCGGAAATCCCGTTGCAATCAGCGACTCAGCCAGCACCGGCGTGCGCGAAACCTTCATTGGCCTGCCGTTCAACCATGCCCCGCCGCCGAGCTCGGCCGTGAACAACTCATCGCGCATCGGGTCGTAGATCACTCCGGCCACCAGCGTTCCGTCGCTTTCTGACTCCGTCCCGGCAGGCCGTCGTTCCAGGCCCATCGACACGCAAAACTGAGGGAAACCGTGTGCGAAATTCGTGGTCCCATCCAGCGGGTCCACATACCAGCGGTACTCGCCCTCGAGCCGCTCGCGCGTGCCCTCTTCGCCGTAGATGCCATGCTCGGGGAAAGCCTCGCCCAGTCGCGAGCGAATCAGTTTTTCAACCGTGCGGTCGGCAACGGTCACCAGGTCAACGTCGCCTTTGTACTCGGTCTCAACGCCTGCGGCAAAAAACTCCTTAAGCCGCGCTCCGGCTTCGCGCGCGATCTCTGTCGCGCGCGCCACTACCGAAGCCAGCGGCGTTTCGGTCTGCTGCACGGCGCCGGTCATGAGCCCGACTCGCGCACCACCGGAGCTGCCTCGGCGAAGCGGACCGTCTTTCTTCGCCCCATCTCGCTGATCGACCTGATCTGGTGTTTGTAGATGAAAAGATTCGGCTGGTTCTCGCGGGTCAGGCGCAGCATGGTGTCGTCGAAATACTCGATCCACCCGCGCACGGTCTCGCCGTCACGCAGTTTCACGGTCACAACCACCTGGCGGTCGCTCAGTGAACGTAGGTAAAGGCCTTCCTGACCGGTTTCGCCAGGCGGAGGGGTCTTGGAGCGGCGGCGCGAAGAAAGTGGGGACGTCATATTTCCATCTTAGATGCAACCTGCAACAAATGGGGTCGCGGAACCGGCTGTTTCCGAGACTCGTATTCTTGCCTCAGGGTGGAATCGCTCCCGTCCGGCAGGTTCCAGTGGCCGCCAACGTGAGCGAGTCTCCCGGAGGTCCCGCATGTCCCCTTCCACGCTTTCATGTCGCAAGCACTCGCGCTTTTTTCGCCCCGCGTTCCTCACCGCCGCAACTCTTTGCGGAGGCCTGTTCTATGCGGCTGCGCCCGCATTTGCCCAGGCCACCTCTCCCGCAAGCGATGCCAACATGGGCGGCATGGCCGGTATGGAGGGCCACATGCACCTGACCGCACTGCGCCCCATCGAAGCCGGAGACAAGGCCCGCGCCGACGCCATTGTTGCTGCGGCACGCCAGGCCATGGAGCCCTACAAGGATTACCGCAAGGCTCTCGCCGACGGCTACCGCATCTTTCTTCCCAATATCAAACAGCCCCAATATCACTTCACCAGCTACGCAAACGCCCGCGAAGCGCAGTGGCGCTTCGATCCCCTCAAGCCCACGTCGCTGCTCTACAAAAAGAACCCCGACGGCAGCTACACACTCGTGGGAGCAATGTACACCGACCGGCTGCCCGCCACTGAAAATGAACTCAACCAGCGCATTCCGCTCAGCGTTGCGCGATGGCACCAGCACGTGAATTTCTGCAAGGCCCCGCAAGGCGAGCGGGCAGGGTACTTCGGACCGAATGCCAGGTTCGGCCTCATGGGTTCCATCCACACGCCCCAGGCATGTGAAGCCGCAGGCGGCGTATTCATTCCCCATGTTTTCGGCTGGATGGTCCACGTCTATCCCTATGAAACCGACCCCGCAAAGGTCTGGTCCGTCGACGATGACGATAAAGGCCACGACAACATGGACCACTCCGCGATGCCGGGGATGGACATGAATTCAATGCCCGGCATGAACCCGCAGACCAAATAGTTCATCTCATTCGTATTTTGGATTCCCATAGCCCGGTTCCACACACTCCGGCTGCGCGTCAAAGGCGCCCGTCAAAGCTACGACGGCGGTACCACAATGCAATTCGTTATGCCATCCTTATCCGGATTTCGCGAATTGCGTGTTATCATCCATTCAACTTTTAACAATCTTTCATCTTCCCCGCCATGAGCAAAAGCTCTGGAGGAGCACGTATATGTGTAAGCGTACGACCGCTATTCTTTCTGTTTTCTTTGCTTTCGTTTTCTTCGCCGGCGCCGCCAACTCGCAAACCTTCCGCGGAACCATTCAGGGTTCTGTCACTGACACTTCGGGAGCCTCAATTCCCGGCGCCAAAGTGAAAGTCTTCAGTCCAGGCACCGGCCTTTCGCGCACCATCTCAACCAACGAGCAAGGTGAGTATGTTGCCTCTGAGCTGCCGCTTGGCTCCTACAACGTCACCATTGAGAAAGACGGATTCCGCACCACGACTCTCACTGGAATCCCGGTCAGCGTAGGCACCCCGGCGCGCGCAGACGCCAAGCTATCGCCCGGCACGGTTGAACAGGCCATAGAAGTCAACGCCAACGTGCCCATGGTCGAAACCACCTCGAACACAACAGGCGCCACCATTGAGGCGTCTGAGGTGGCTGAACTGCCGGTGAATGGCCGCGACTATACCAAGATTCTCGAGTTGGTTCCCGGCGCCAGCAGCGATCCGGTGGGCTCGACCGAATCAGCCGGCTCCTATGGCCTCTTCAGCCTGAACGGAAATCGCGGGCGCTCCAACAACTATCTGCTCGACGGCACCGACATGAACGATGGCTACCGCAATCTGCCTTCGGTCAACCAGGCCGGCGTGTGGGGCTGCCCATCAACCATCCTTCCAGTCGATGCGCTGGCCGAAATCCCGGTCACCGGTAATGCCGAAGCTGAGTTTGGCCGCAGTTCCGGCGCCACCGTCAACATTGTTACCAAGAGCGGCACCAACAACATTCACGGCACGGCATACGAGTACTATCGCAACGCCGATCTGACCGCGCGCAATTTTTTCAACACCGCCGGTCAGCCCAAGAACTCGTTCCTCAATCACCAGTTCGGAGCGTCGGCTGGCGGTCCCATCGTCAAAGACGACACCTTCTGGTTCCTCGCCTATGAAGGCCAGCGCGAAAATGGCGGGCTGCCGCAGCTTGGCCTCGTGCCCACCCTCGATGACATAAACACCTACACTGCCGGCGGCGGCGTAATCAATTCGGTGATCCAGAGCCTGCTCAATAGCAAACCATGGGGCACGCTGCCGCAAAGCGGAGGCAACGAGACCTTCACAACACCCTTCATCAACAACAGCGACAACATCATCGCGAAGGTCGACAAGCACCTGCATCTCTTCAGCCCGGGCGACCTGTTCACCGGCCGTTATTACTACAGCCACGGCATGCAGAGCTTCCCGCTGGGAATGCTCTATACCGGCTCAAGCGCGCCGGGATACAACACCACCACGCCCACCCACGTAAACATCGCTTCGCTGTCTTACACTTCCATTCCCACGCCCAACCTCATCTTCGAACTGCGCGGCGGCTACAACCGTTTCCTGCAACAGTTCCTGCCCCAGGACAATGGGCGCAACCCTGAAACGCTCTTCGGCCTCGATACGCTTCCGCCCGACTCCGCGCCCGCTGACCTCGGCCTGCCGACTTTCTCGGTCTCTGACTACAGTCCCATTGGCGCAACCTCAAGCGACGCGCGCGGCCGCGTCGACACCAACTACCAGCTCTTCGGCAACGTCTCAAAGGTCCAGGGTCGCCACAGCTTTAAGACCGGCATAGAGTGGCGCCGTACCTTCATCGACAGCTTCATCGACTCAGGCCATCGCGGCAAGCTGGTCTTCAGTTCGCTCGACGATTTTCTCTCCGGCACTATCGACGGCGGTGCTTCGGCCGACGGCGATGGAACACGTTACTCTTATCAGAATTCGAGCGGCGCATACTTCCTTGATTCCTGGCGGTTCTCAAGCAAGATCACCTTCAACTATGGCCTGCGCTGGGACTATTTCGGCGTCATCGGCGCGCAGAACAACGCCTTCAGCCTCTTCGACTTTAAGACCCTCACGGTCCTTCCAGTCGGATCCCAGGGCGCGCCCGCGTCACTCTATCCCAAGGACTGGCTCAACTTCGCTCCGCGCTTCAGCGTGGCCGACGATATCCATGGCGACGCCAGCGTGGTATTTCGCGCAGGCGCCGGCATCTTCTACGACGGCCCCTCGCAGGACTTCTTCATCGGCAACCAGGCCTATAACACCAACGCCGGCCAGGCCGGCCCCATCTTCAACAACATCGGTTTTGCCAGCCCGGCAGTCTCAACCATCCAGCCCAATGTGCCCATCTTCGGCGGCTATCAGCCCTCCAGCGCATTCACCGTCGACCAGGGCCTGCGCACTCCGCGCTATGGCGCTTACAACGTCAATGTCGAGACGCAGCTCTCACACAACATCTCATTCGAACTCGGCTACATCGGCTCGCAGGGCCGCCATCTCTTCCATTTCAGAGACCTCAACCAGTTCAACAATGTGAACGGCAGCATCGACACATGCGCAAACGGCACCACAATTACCTACGGCAACCAATGCTATCCAACGTATTCGATCAGTGCCTACAGCGGTATTCCGCTTTATTACCTGAACCAGATTGAGACCAGTTCCATCTCCAACTACAACTCGATGCAGGCCACTCTCAAAATGCAAAAGTTCCACGGCCTCACCTCCACGCTCAACTACACGTGGTCGCACTCCATCGATACGGCCAGCGACGGCCTCGACTTTGTGCCCAACGCCGCAATGCCTGACAATAGTTGGAATCCGCACGCCGAGCGCGCCAGTTCCAACTTTGACGTCCGCCAGCGCGTGCAGTGGTATTGGAGCTACAACCTTCCCAAGTTCAACCAATCGGGATGGATCACGAATGGATGGGCACTCGACGGCATGTTCAACTTCGCCACCGGCCAGCCCTATACGGTGAGTTATCTCTTCGAGAACGATTACAACGGCAGCGGAGAGTATTTCGGCCGGCCCGACATTATCGGCAATCCCCGCACAGGCGCAAGCGGCGTCAACCTGCTGAATGAGGCGGCCTTTGCCGCGCCGTGCACGGTCGACAACAACCCCAGCAGCCCGACCTATCAGGAATGCATCAACGGTCATCCGGGCAGCGAGGGCCGCAACGCATTCAACGCTCCCAACTACGCCAACTTTGATTTCTCGCTCACCAAGACCTCGCACCTTACTGAGCACGTGACCATGGAGCTGCGTGGCGATCTGTTCAACCTCTTCAATCACCCCAACCTGTCGAACCCATTGCTACCTGGTTTCGGCATCGACGTCTTCGGCAACAGCCATGTGGAAGGTAATCGGCTGGTTGCCGGCGCCGATCCTGCAGCCAACGGGGCGCAATTCATGCAAACCACGGCCACGCCCGACGTAGGCAGCGGCAACCCTTACCTGGGTGGCGGCGGTCCGCGCAGCGCACAGGCCGCTGTGCACTTTACGTTCTGAGCACGACTATTGAAATTGCATAGCTCGGGTGCCCCACACTCCGGGGTCCCCACGAACAGGTCGTCGTTCGTGGGGTGGCTCTGCGCCGCGTCTTTGTTTTTGCGGCTAGGGTGGGATTGCACTGCAGCATTAGGAAAGGCGCCTTAATTGCCCCCGCGTTGCTCATCGGCGTAATACCCAACCTTGTTGCGTACCTTGTACACATCGGTCGCCGCACGCGGAACCGTCACCGTGATGTGGTGAAAATCACGGCCGGGCAACTGATTCTTCGGGTAGTAGCCGATCAAATACTGCGTGCGCAGATCGTCGCTCACCTGCGCGAATGCCTTGTCGAGCCCGCCCGCGCCAACATAGAAATGTTTGGCGCCGGTTTGCTCTGACAGCGTAATAAGTGCGTGTTCGCCTCCCAGGTCGCGTCCGGCGCTCGACTCAATGGGCACATCGATGAGCGAGTAAATCATCACCTCATTACGCAACGCCGTCTCAAGCGCGTCGTCGTAGGTCAAGTCCTTGGCCGTGTCGTCTCCGTCGGATACGATCACCAGCACCTTGCGTCCGTCTTTTCCGCCCAGGCTCTTTGAGCCCTCGCAGATGGCGTCGTAGACCGCAGACGCCCAATCGGGCCGGAGATGGTCAAGGCTGCGATCAATGGTTGACACGCTGTTGGTAAACCCGGCCATTACCTGAACAGTGGTGGCAAACTGTATCACGCTCATCGTGTCCTGCGGCCGCAGGATCGCGCGCACAAAACGCTTGGCAGCAGCAACCTCTTCGCTCATATCCTTGTGAACACTGCCGCTGGTGTCGATGGCCAGCACCAGGTTCAGCGGCAATTCCGACTGGCGCTCGAACACCGCGATCGCTTGTGGCCGGCCATCTTCGAAGATCGCAAAATCTTCCTTCTTCAGTCCGCTTACAATGGCGCCGTTGGCGTCGGTCACATTCACAAAAATGTTCACCAGCCTCACGTCGACTTTGAAGTTTGTGTCCTGGGCGAAGGCTATTGGTGTGAAGAAGAGTGCGGCTAGAAAGGCCCCGAAAAACAACATCAGGTCCTTCGACTCCGGTCGCGAAAAACGCGCCCTGCGCTCAGGATGACCGTCAGTTAAGGGGAGGCTACGATTCATGCTTCGCCTCCGCCTGAGGAATCTGAAGCTCTCGAGGAAAAGGCTCGCCTGGCGCCCACACCGCGCCATCCGCAAACGTCTCTTTTTTCCATATGGGCACAGTCTGCTTGA
>Ga0302197_10005402_pt1 | contig 10932 bp, 12 predicted proteins | sample II_Bog_N2_1_FD_193526 | JGI IMG/M metagenome (GOLD analysis project Ga0302197, IMG submission 193526) | Peat permafrost microbial communities from Stordalen Mire near Abisko, Sweden - II_Bog_N2_1 | ecosystem: Environmental > Terrestrial > Soil > Wetlands > Peat | place: Sweden: Abisko...
AAAATGAAGCCCATGGAGTCTACTAAACAACAAAGCGTCAGTTGGAATAATTTAGAAGCAAAATACCTTCCGATGTTGCCGAAGAAATAGAAAGGGCTCTACATGAATTAAGTGAGATTAAGGATAAAGATTTACAGCCTGCTGACTTGTAGCACATAAAGAAGGCAATTGAAAATACTAGAAATGCTGCCATGAAAATTGGACAGTCTATGAATAGCCAATCGAGTTCATCCAGCTCTAGCAGTGCAAGTGAGGAGAATAAGGATAACAAATAGGGAGAGAACAAAAATTGATGAATTAATAGCTATCATATCAATATTGATTGAGAATAAGTCACACATTATATGATTTGATATGAGATAAAAGATTTTTTTTCGCACAGAAACTATTGTCTATAATATTTTCTTTAAATAAAAATATCACAATGAGAATTTACAAATTTAAATTTACGGCATGTTTTAATTTTTTCAATAATTATCATCAATCATTGACCCTTCCAACAATGATTCTATATTATCGCTTAGATTTATTATTAATTGTGAATTTAATTGAGTTTATTGTATGTAAAATTATCAAAAGGGATTCATTTGGCATTTAATTACATTAAAATTAAAATTATTGAATATTAAGGTCAAATATCCATCATAAATATGCCTTAGTATTGATAAATACTATGTTTTTAATTGTATTTGGAGAATTGAAAATAAAATTGTATTTCCTATTTTTATTTGGAATTTTAAAAATAAGCCTAATATTTTTGATTGATGATCATGTCACAAGGCCTCCATTAAGCAGCAACAGCAGCATAATGCTGCCAAGCAAGCGCAACATCCTTCAGCCGCTCCATTACCTTGGTTGTTGTTATAGCCGCCGCCTCCTGCTTGTCCATAGTTATTGTATCCTGGTCCAGGTTGGTAAGGCTTATTATAAGGATCATTCATGGGGGGACCACCATAGGGATCATTCATTGGACCATTGTTGTAGCCGTAGCCGCCGTTATTATGAGTTATGATTTAAGTACATATGGATTGTTGTATGGATTATTCATGTAAAATAAAATTATCAAAATTTGCGATCGAAATTAATGAAGTTTACATTGCATAAACTATAAGGGACAATTATTGTAAAATAAGGTAATATCTTTAATGACTCGCATTTTACTTATTTTTTGATGCCCGTTGACTTAAAATATTTAATAAATATTTCTGAAAACATCTTCCTGTCGCTGCTATTTTATCATTATTAATTAATTATTTGGAAATTTTTAAATAAATTTTATTAGAAAATCGTTACTTAATTGATGATCATATCAACAGAAATATAAATAATTGGTTCACCTCATGAAGGTACTTTTGGCTGGGGCCTATGGACAAGTTGGGCAAGAACTCATACGAGCGCTCTCTGCTAAAATAGGACTCAATAACGTAGTATGCGCTGACCTAAGATTGCCTCCTTCGAACGTGAAAGTTAACATCCATGAAACATTAGATATTCTCAATAAAAATCAGCTCACGTCAGTCTTAGAAAAGCATAAAATCAACTAGGTTTATTGCTTAGCTGCTCTGCTATCTGCAACAGGAGAGAAAGATCCTCTCAAAACAGAAGCCATAAACATGACAGGACTATTCAATTGTTTATAACTTGCACGAGAAGGTAAAATACAAAAATTATTTTGGCCGAGCTCAATAGCAGCTTTTGGATCAAATGCCCCCAAGAGAACTCCTCAGTTCACCATTATGGAACCAAGTACTGTTTACGGCATGACAAAAAAATCAGGAGAACTATGGTGTTCGTATTATCACTCAAGATATGGAATTGATGTTAGAAGCATTAGATATCCAGGCTTAGTTGGGTATCGCTCACCTCCCGGAGGTGGAACAACTGATTACGCAGTTGATATTTTCCACAAAGCAATAATGGGATAAAAATATACTTGCTATTTATCAGAGGACAGTTACTTACCAATGGTTTATACTGATGATGCTATTGATGGCACCCTCCAATTAATGGAGGCTCCCAAAGAAAAGATTACTGTGAGAACTAGTTACAATATGAATGGAATGACTTTTAGTCCAAAATAAATTGGAGCTTAAATTAAAAAGGTGATTCCTGGATTCGAAATGGACTATAAAATCGATCCAATGAAACAAAATATTGCTAATAGCTGGCCTCATTATCTTGAAGACGAATATGCCCGAAAAGATTGGGGATGGAGTCCTAAGTTTAATCTTGAGCAAATGACCAAGTAAATTATCAAAAATCTTACTCCTGAAATGATAAAATCCATGCGTTCATGATTTAAATAATCTTATAATCAAAATCATTTCCGATACTTTTGCATGAACTGAAAATTTATCTTTCTTTGCACCTATTTTATTGTTTAATTAAACAACTTTTTTTCATTCCTGCTCTTTTTCGCCTTAAACTATCTTGTTATAATTTAGTTTCCTGACTCCATGGCTTATTCTTAGAAATAGGCCTTTTTAGTTAATTTTTCTTCAAGTTTTTTGGAATAAAGTTCTGAAAAAGAAAATTTATCTTTAATTGCGGTTTTAGCTGCGGAATTAAAACAATAGCTTGACTTTCGTGGCTCATGAGGTTAACATTTTTTTCTACTTTCATACCTAATCTGTTATTTTATTCTTTCTTTTTCGATAAGCTTGACTGTTTCAGCCAACTTTATGGATCGAGTTTGCTGAATATGTTATAAAATACCCTTCTTTGATCGATATAATTTAACTTTTGAATATACTCATGCAAATTTTTTATGTCCTTTTATTCAGAAATATGATTTTTCTTTTGTTGTTTTTTCTTTAACTCTCGATCCGTGATTACCAGTATATGAGGAAATACTTTCTTCCGAGATGCATTTCCGATTAATGTTTTTTCAAAACTTATTTACTCGTCATTATATCTGGTTCTAGAGGGGTTTAAATCTAATGAGATTACTTTTGACAAACTCTGTTCAAATTTTCTATCCAATAAATATTTTTCAGTATCTTGACTCAACCTTTGAGATTTTCTGAAAGATTACTCCATCAAACTTTTTTATTTTGACTTAATTCTCGAGAGAGTGGTTTCTCTCATTTCTTATTTGCTCTTCGACTGACTGTTCTTCTTGAGCATCATCTTTTCAAGGTTAGTTTCTGACATTTTCATTTTTATATCCAATTTCGAGCGTAGTGTATCTCTCATATTTTGTTACTAATTTTAAATGGTTCTTTTCTTTTCTTTGGCTCTAAACATCTTTAAATGTTTTACTCTTAAATTTTTCTTCACGACTGTAATTAAACATTAGATGTACCCTGAATTTGATGTTACATTTTATCTGATAATTAGGTAAATTAATTCTTGAATGCTGGTGATAAGACTATATTATTGTGAAGCTACATGATTCAGTATTTAACCTTTTGGCATAAAACTGTTGATTACTATGGGACTTCTGAGTTGGCTTGGACATTATTTTATTATTTATTGGTTTAATATAACAAACATTGAGTATCAATTGAAATAAAGTCATCTATCTTCAGAATAAATAAATAGCCTTCAGATCATTAACTAATTAATTAACAGAGGAATGATCAATTCTTCTTGAACTTAATCAATTATTTCTCAATATTCTTTAAATTATAATATTTAAGTATTTAAGCAAATATTGATCTAAAATTAATTGCAGATATTTAGTGCGTTGAGGAATGATTTGTATTTTTAAAGCAGTTATTTAAATTGCCTCTTAAACCTATATTATTGACGATATTGTACTTATTCAATATTGAAGCAATTTGAAGAATTTATGATGGCAATATATAAACAGTTATGTTCTTTATAGACCGCAAAGTCAAGGTTAAGTTTTTGTTTGAGCCATATGAGATGAATCTTCTCAGTAGTGACTCTGACCCAGAGATACTCAAACGAGTCAAAGAAAGAGTGGAGGCTCGCTGTCATGAGAAATATGGCTTTATCATCCAAGTCACCACATGGGGAATTGTTGTTAGTCCTCCTAAAATAAAGGCAGAAGGAATCTAATTTACAGTGACATTCAGCGCCATCATCTTTAAACGTACCTCCCTTGCAATAAAGCTGAAAAAAATGACATCATGGATATTTTTGTGAGTAAGTTGAGCTAGGACACGATTGTTGGAAACATTGGCTCAGTGGAAGTCATGATACCGCGCACCAGAATGCCTCAAGATAGGTGCACATTTTTTGCGGAAAGAGAGGTTTATCTGTTTAGAGACTTTTCGACTGGGGAAGAATTAACAATCTAAAACAGCAGCAGAGTACGATGCAAATGTTACGAAGTCAAAATTGAATTCAGTATTTCTGTGTTAATGTTAGACTCTCACATGAAAATAATCGCCTTCATTGACGACAACCTCGTTTCCTCGACAATAAATCGGGCTGGTCGGACATGATTAATCCATTCCTCACATAATTGTTAATTCTGATACTATCAAGAATCAATCCTTCTTTGACACTTCGTTGAGGTAGAACTCAATTTATTCAGCCCTTAGCTTTGTGAATTTGGGGTTCTTCACTGAAACTGTTCCAATTTCAATATCATTAGATTTAAATTCCTGACCTATGACTGTTTGCAGGGTTGTAATTGCCAGTTTAATGGCGTCCTCCTCTGACAAGTCCCATCCACTCTTTTTCATCTCTTTCTACAAAAAGTTTATTGAGTCTTGTTCTTTCACACCACTTGAAACTCCTTTATAGCCATAGTAGTAGCCAGCAGGATCAACTTTGAAAAGAGCAGGTCCTCGCTCGATATCAATTCCCGCAACAATAGTCTCAACTCCGAACACTCTTTGCATGGCTTTTTGTGTCGTGGTTTGATTGTAATCAGCTAATCGAGAGGCCAAGTAATCGATAGGAACATCATGGCCCATTTAAGTCTTGAAGTGAGCCGCTTAGAGCTGCAACCTGGTGAGAACATTCCTGCAATCAGCTAAATAAAAATGTGAGTACGTGCAAGTCCGATTGTCAAAGCACCTACTTTGGGAGTAACATTATGAATACTGGTGACTGTATTGGGATCAATAAATCTGTCCTGCGTAAAGATATAAGTACTGCGACTTTCTTTTCACTAAGAAGGACGACTGAATCCCTTCCTCTGATTCCCACCGCAGTAAGTCCGCAGGTTTTAACGGCCTTAAAAGCATATTCAACTTGATAAAGTCTTCCCTCCGGGCTGAAGACGGTGATATAGTATTCGTATCCCTGTCCAGATTTGCTCATAGATTTAAAAATTATTTAAATTAATCTAACACTGAACTCATCATAATCAGCAGGCTTAAATATAAAAATTAAAATGGTAAAATTAAAGAGGGAATTTATACATAACATCATTATCCATCATCAAATTAACTTGGGCGCTGATAGGAGACCAAACGCACTCCACCATTTTTGTCACTTCGAAGTCTGCGAGTGCGGTCAGGATTGTTAAACTGCTGCCAGATAACTATACATAAACAAGCTGTCAGCATAAATAGCAAGAATAATATTAAAAATCGTAGAATCGATACTGTAGTAATTTCAGGTGTAAAACGATTTATTGGTGAAAACAAAATGCTGGGTTTATCCATATTTAAAGAGATATAGTACCCTTTGAGAAGGGGTGCTCCTAACTGAATTTAATTACCATTTCCCAGCTTTACAAAGAATGAAGTGATCTTTTCTTTGCTGTTATATTGATCTCTAAGATCATATAGACTTATATTCATTGTGATTTCATCATCTAATGAGAAACTTAAAAATGTTAATGCCTAGTCGATGGAAGATATGTTAGAGCATTGCAATTGAGAGGAAGTGGCTGAGAATGAACAATCAATATTTTAAGAATCAAAGCTAGTTTCAAGATCTTCCTTTAAAGTTTCTGGAAGAACAACATATTGAGACTAAACACTCAGTTTAGGTTTCATTGCCGACCAAGGAATTACATAACAATCCCATTTTTTTCCCTTCTCTTTTGCTATAGTTAGTTTTCCTACTGGAAGAAGCCATCTATTACCATCTGCTGATACTTCAATTGGCTTTTCATAAAATCGTACTCCATTTTTATATCCCCGAGCATTCTGCTCTTCAAAACCCCCTAGTTGCATTCTAAGCTCTTTGCTTCCGGGAGCTGTATATAAACTTACGATGTTATCTTTAAAATAGTCTTTAGTTTGATCTTTGATAGAATTGAAGAAACGATTGTCTGTTATTTTTGGTCCCAAAGTCATTAATCCGTTGGTAAGAGGGACAGTTCTATCAACTTGCTTCATGTCTGTGATATCGAAGTTAAGAGTATGAGAATAATGGGGATCAACAAATAAAAAAACCTAAAAAAAGAAGCGCTTCCATCCCTCAAGAGTGTATCCTTATAAACTAGAAACATGCATTTCGACTGCTAAAGATTTACTGTGCTATTTTTTAAGTTTTTATTTATGCTTGAGAACACCGGGAGATACGATGAACTCCTATTTATTTTCAAGAGAAATGGCGATGTGATATTTTTGAGAATTGATGGTCAGGGGAACATTGAAGGCGACGTCTGAGGAAGAAATGGCGATTTAAAGAGAAATGTCGATATAAGCATAGCCTAATGATAGTAAAACTGTAAAAAAGCAGAGGGAGAGACCTTTTAAATTTGATTTGAACATTATTAATTATGATAATATCTAATAAACAAATTAATGCTTTGCTTCACAATTTTAATAATTTCTGCCTTATTTTAGAAAAGGAATTGTGTGAGTAAATATTTTAAACAAAGGAAGATAAATATTTCTGCATAATACCTGATAACTCAATTAGATAATATCATGAAATTTGAATTATATCAGGTTTAAAAACACAATATTTTCATGTTAATTTACAAAACCATATTGATTAAATTAAATGTGCTAATTTTATTCATTAAATCATTAAACTTATGAAATCTGCTCTAACTCATTTGAACTTGAGGATACAGTACAATACTCAAATCTAAAGTGCTAACAATCAAGTGCAATTGAATAGAATCCTGTCAGAATAGTAAAAGTGAATGTCCACTCGATCAGTTTATCCATGTCATTCCCTAAAGACTGATTTAATTCAAAATTGAACAGACCAATGGCTCCGTGATGATTACTGATGTAAAACTGGATGAGATTTAATGCTAAAAGAATCAGCTTCATATAAACATTAGTCAAACTAATGGTTTTAATTTTATACCTAACAATGCAGCAAATGATAGTGTTGTAAGTTTGAGCAATAAAAGTGAAAACAAAGAATGTTGAAGCACATCTTGTATGCCAATGTTGATTTCGAATGCCAGTATCGATGCTTGCAGTACTGCCCATTAGCCCCATACTACCCATCATACCGAGAATCATACATATTTAAGGATGATATTGGTCGATACGAAAGACCTTCTCTTTTGCTATTGATTTTAGGTAGAATAAATTTGTCATCCAACCTAAAAAGAGAAAAGCAGAGCCTGAAATAGTTGCCATTCTGAAAAGTACAAACTCTGGGTAGTGACCTGCGCATCCACTTATCCAGCAATGAGGAAATGGAAGTTCATGATTATAGTACTGTGAAATGTAGTAAATGGCTACAAGTGTCCCCATGACAGTGAAGTATGATCCTTTCAAGAATATTGATGGAGAAAATAATCCTGGAAACATAATGATATTTAAGGGTTACCCTTTATAGTAAGTTATGAATATATTTTTATGCAGATATCAAACAGAAGAAAGATGATGCCTTTCTGCTCGGATTCTATCTTATATCTATATACCATCCAACAAAACACCTTGAAGATGATTCTTGATTATCCTTTGGATAAAATTTAGCAAATTCTCATTAAATTCAAAATTATTGTTTATTCATACTTCAATTAAATATTGAGATAGTCGATCAAATTACTTTCAAATTTATTTACGAATCGGCTTCATATATTTTTAATTATTTATATCGAAATATCAATTCTATTTTAAGTTTGATCTTTATCAATCATATTTATAGTAGAAGTATCATATAAATGAAAGCTTTATTGAGAAAGTATAAGTTTGGTTCATTTGGTAGCTTTTTGTATTCAAACGTGGCTCTAAAATTCAGTCCATAGAATCAAACAGCCTATCTAACCCTCTGTAATTAGAAGAAGAGAAACCCATTATCTCTTTAAACCATCAAATAGATAAAGTTGGCCTTAACTTAAATATCAAGTAAAATAGAGATCTAAAAACTCAAAGTATTTCTTGTTTTAAATAGATCTTAGTTCTTAAAGGGGAAGGTCCTGTTTTTTCAGCTGGACATGATTTAAAAGAATTAAAAACTTCCAAGGCACCTCAGAATATATTTTAATAGTTCACCAAAACACTCCTAATGCTAAAATATCTTCCAATTGTAACCCTTTGCGGTATTAATGGAGTAGCTGCCGCTGCGGGATTTCAGATGGCCCTCACATGTGATCTTATCTTGGCGACTGACAAATCAACATTCAGTACTCCTGGTGTGAAATGGGGTTTATTTTGTTCGACTCCTGGGGTTCAATTGATTCGGTCAATCAATTCTGAAAAAAAAGCAAATTAAATGTTACTTTTTGGATAATCAATAACTGCAGAGGAAGCCTTAAAATATGGACTTATTAATAAAGTAGTTACAGCAGATAAATTAGATGAACAAATTAATGAATATATCGCTAAAGTTGGAAAACTTAGCGGCGAAGTATTATCTTTAGGCAAGAAGGTATTAAATAATCAATCGAAATTAGATCTTGAGAAAGCTTACTGTGTGGCCAGTGAAGGCATGAAAGAAAATATTCTTGAAAAAACTGATTGCCAAGAGGGCTTGACTGCATTTGCTGAAAAACGCCATCCACACTTCAAAAATTGATTTATCTACAATTAATTCCAAGGCATTATTTCTTGAAATGACTATAATTCAAAATATTTTACAATAAGATAAATCGATGAATCCAAACAATTTATTAATTAAGGATAACCGATTAAGCTATAAGGTAGCTCGTGAGTTTATAATTGATGATAAAAGAAATGCTAATCAATCAAATAAGCCTGACCCCATCTCACTTTATTCCTCATGTGGAATCGATCTTTTATCAACTCCTGTCTTGCCAATATACTGTTCAAAAGTGGAAGCATTAAAATATTTTCTAAATATAACTTCCACATTATCAAAATCAGCTTCGATGATATCTAGAATTTCTTTGTTATCGATTATGAAATTTTGTTTAAACTAGGTCTAAGAGTGATAAATTTATAGATGAGGTAAATTAAGTGAAAGTTGCTGTCCTCCTTTATCAAAAAGGTACGGACTTTATTGATATTTGATTTAGTTGTTAGCTGAATGACCAACTTTACTTTCCATTTTCTCATAATCAATATTAATTACGTTTCCATCTTGACGCATTGACCCTTCTATTGTTTTGAGAAGCTTGCTGCTGCTCACATGTCCAACCAACAATTTTAAAAATAGAATTGGCAATGTTTACATCAGTCTATGAGTCTGTACTGTCTCTATTATGAAAGAGTGGAGAGTTAATAAGAGTTTATTTCCCTTAAAGTCATATATAGTCTTCATTGAGGTGCGACCATCAGTAAGATTTTTCTTAAGGCCATTCTTTTTATCCTCTGAAGGTTTATCCTTTTCTTATTGCATGTATTTATCCATTTTTACAGCAATATTTCCATATTTTTGGGCTTGATGAAGGGTCGATGATCCAACAAAATTACGATGAAGAAGTACTCCAAAGTTGCTTACTGTCTTTTCGAAGTTTCCAAATGTAAATCTGGGGATATTCGATAAAGAAGTTCCCGATTATGTTTAATCTTCTTCTTGTCTTGATAGAATAACAGTTACTGGTTTAAATTTTCCTGCAACTACTTGGATGCAGTAGTGGAATTGCACACTTTTGGTCCCATTCTAAGGTATTGAATTTGTGCTGGAGTTAAAGATCTCTTCTCGTTCATTAATAATATAACTTAAAGAGTAAAAATAGAAATAGGTTAATTCCATCAATATTTATAACAAAAATCCTCAGTTATTTGATTTATAGATGGTATTAAGAATATGGCATTCAAATCATTAAAATAAGCCGTCACTTTCTTTATCTCAAAGCTTTTATCCGAAGAGAGTGGCGTTTGGTATTATATTTGGCTTCCATGCAGGAAGGATACTGCTTTATCAAAATACTGTTCACTATTTCTATTATATATTCCTAAAATCTTGACAGTTTGATTTGAGTTTTATGGGAATCGGTATTTACGTGCTAAATTGGTAAATATTTACTGTTAAATAATCTGAATAATTAATTCTGCAAACGTGGCAATGAGGGTCTCTATGATGGTGTTTTCTGGGCTTTGGAACATACTTAATTATGTCAATCTATACTATTTTATTCGATGCAATTTATTAGCTGATTTGTTTAACTTTTGCTTTGTGTTTGCTCCATAATTTTTAATCTGAATCCAGTCCATCATAATGAGTGAGGAAAGTTTGTGAATAAAATCTAATATCGTGATTGAAAGTTGGTATGCAGTATTACTGCCTTGTGAGTGACTCTGATGAGGTTTATCTTGATATGTGTTCATCATGGCGCAATTTTTATAATATTAAGTATGCGCTCAATTAAAGCTATTACTTGTTATTTTAGTTATTTGATTCAATTTTGAAGTGCATATGTGGCGGTGGACTTTATTTACACAATAAAGCATGTATACACAATTTAATATTCATATATACTCTTCTATTGATGGAATTAGAAATATTTTGGCTTGATCAAATAAAGTATTTATTTAATTATCATTGATAAGGATCTTACTGAATTAATTTTAATAGAGTCTACTAATCTATTTTAAATTTATATTAAATTAACATCTAAAAAGATATATAATAAGAAGCGAAGCAAAAGCAATTAATGAAATAAAGCCTACGTTCGAAAATAAG
>Ga0302197_10005408_pt1 | contig 10928 bp, 14 predicted proteins | sample II_Bog_N2_1_FD_193526 | JGI IMG/M metagenome (GOLD analysis project Ga0302197, IMG submission 193526) | Peat permafrost microbial communities from Stordalen Mire near Abisko, Sweden - II_Bog_N2_1 | ecosystem: Environmental > Terrestrial > Soil > Wetlands > Peat | place: Sweden: Abisko...
ATTCATATATCGACGCGGTATCCAAACCGAAAGTTGAGAAAATGAGAAAGATGGAAAAAAGCCAGTTGAAACCGCAATATCAAAACATGTAATAAAAAAAGAAGCTCTTGTTATTTGCAAGAGCTTTTTTTTTACTTGAGTTTTTATTCTCCTCTTTTCAATCCGTATTTCTCAATCTTGCTGTATAAGTGACTGCGTTGGATATCAATATCATCGGCGGTTTTTGATACATTCCAGTTGTTTTTTTCAAGCTTGAACTTAATATACTCCCGTTCGGCATAATCTTTATATTCCTGGAAGTTTTTAAACTGGTTAAAGTCGGTTTGTGATGAAGTAGCAGAACCATTCCCTTCATGTGCGGGAGCTGATGGATTAGCAAATGCCCTTACATCGTTATCAGTAATGGTTTTATCACTCAGGATAATCAAGCGTTCAACCATATTCCTAAGCTCACGGATATTGCCAGTCCAGGGTAAGGCTTTTAAGGCATCCAGAGCGGCCTCTGATATCTTTTTAGGCGGCATGCCATAATCATTGCAGATCTCGTCAATAAAGCTTAGAGTAAGTAAAATAATGTCATCCTTCCGCTCCGACAATGGCGGTACATGGATCAGGATCACGCTTAAACGATGGTAAAGGTCCATACGGAAGTTGCCGGCTTCAATTTCTTTCAGTAGATCCTTATTCGTCGCGGCAACTACACGTACATCAACGTCTATTTCCTTTTCGCCACCTACACGGGTTATTTTACTTTCCTGCAAGGCACGCAATACCTTAGCTTGTGCCGATTGGCTCATGTCGCCTATCTCATCCAAAAATAGCGTGCCGCCACTGGCAGATTCAAACTTACCTATACGCTGTTTAACAGCCGATGTAAAGGAACCTTTCTCATGCCCAAACAACTCACTCTCAATCAATTCTGATGGTATTGCGGCGCAATTCACCTCAATTAAAGGTGCATTTGCCCGGTTCGATTTTTCGTGTAACCAACGCGCAACCAGTTCCTTCCCACTACCGTTGGCACCAGTAATCAATACACGGGCATCTGTAGGGGCAACACGGTCAATAGTTTCTTTAATTTTGCCGATAGCCTGCGACTCACCCAGAATTGGGCGGACCTTTGATGCCTTGCGCTTCAAAACTTTGGTTTCAATCACCAAACTTCCCCGGTCAAGCGCGTTGCGTACCGTGATTAAAAGGCGGTTCAGATCAGGTGGTTTCGATATAAAATCGAACGCGCCTTTACGGCTCGCCTCAACGGCGGTTTCAACAGTGCCATGACCCGATATCATAATGAATGGCAGGTCGGGTTTTATGACTAAGCCCTCGGTTAGCACTTCCATGCCGTCCATGCGGTTCATCTTAATATCACATAGCACCAGGTCATAATCGTTTTTAGCGATCATCTCCAGCCCATCAATGCCATTATCTACGTCCTCAACCTGATATTCTTCGTATTCCAGTATCTCTCTCAGTGTGCTTCGTATAGCACGTTCATCATCAATAATTAAAATTTTGGCCATAGTTTATCTATTGTTTTTCAACGAAAACGGGGTAAATGTTGAACGCACTAATATATAAGATTTGTATAGAAAATTAAACACTTTTCTATATACAAAAAATAACCCCCTTCTGTTTTGCAGAAAGGGGCATTTTTTCAGCAGCAAACCTGTAAGCCGGGTTCTGTGCCGCCCGAAAGCGGTTTCTATCATTAATCTAATCCTGTTATTGCTAACAGGCTTGAGCAACCTACCCATCCTGGCGACTCATCTAAATGGGTCAAAAGCGAGTAACTTCCGATCCAGGACCTATTTGGTTTTTCAACTCCTGAGGTTTACCGCGATCCCGGTCGCCCGGGAAAGCCGTGAGCTCTTACCTCACGTTTTCACCCTTACCCCTGATAAATCAAAGGCGGTATATTCTCTGTGGCACTTGCTGTCGCCGGCTGACGGCGCCTTCCCGTTAGGAAGCAGGATACTCTATGTTGCCCGGACTTTCCTCTTCAAACTAAATCGAAGCGATAGAACGTTTTGCTCAACAAAGGTAAGATTTTGAGCCGAACCGTATCACGGAACAACTGCTACAAGTGAAACAATTGATACACTTTTAGCCCGATTTATGCCCTAAAACACCTCAAAAAGCGGGTTTTTACATTGTTTTTACGCCAAAAAAAGCATCAAAAACGTTAAAAAACCTTCTTTTTTAGCCAAAAAAACGCTTGAAATCACTAAAAAAATGGTCTTTTTTAACAGTTTTTACCTTTATTAGAATGAAATTTAACCCTATTTGCTGCAATTATTTAGTGCATTTTGCACCTGATCATCGGTGAAAATTCCCTCCTTGTTACCAAAGGAATTGGTTACATAAGTAATCACCTGTGCCATCTCAATAGGTGATAGGCCAGATGTAGGCATAGTGCCTTCAAAGTCTTTACCGCCAACGGTAATTTTGCCGCTGAGGCCGTTTTTTAGCTGGCAAGCCAGTTTGTTGTTATAGCCTTTAAGCAGTACTGTATCAGTAAGCGGCGGTATTAGTCCATTTAACCCCTGGCCTTTATCGCCGTGGCAATTTTGGCAATGGCTTTGGTAAACCACTGCGCCAGCAGAGTAATAGCGGCTATACTCAATTGAGGCATCGCTCTGGCACGAGTAGATCATGGCAAAGAATGTTAACAGGCAAATCCCAGCTATGATCTTGATTTTCATATATATTATTTGCTTATAGGCTCAGCTTTCAGGGTTTTAATATCAGCAATGAGCTGGTCAACCTGTTTCGGGTCGGTACCATCATATGATCCGCGAATGCGCTGTTGCTTATCTATCAATACAAAATAGCCTTGGTGTACATAGCCTCCGGCAGCCGTGCTGTCTTGCGTAACGCCAACCAAATAACTTTTTGTTGCCAGGCCATACACCGCATCTCTATCGCCATTTAAAAACCACCAGCTATTACCGCTTACACCTAACTTATCAGCGTATTTTTTCAGCACTGCCGGGGTATCATGTTTGGGATCGATGGTAAAGGAGATGATCTTTACATCGGAAGTGTCTTTAAATGCATTATACACATTCAGCATATTGCGTTGCATGCCCGGACAAATAGAAGGGCAGGAGGTGAAAAAGAAATCGGCGACATAAATATCATTTTGCAGGTTTTTGCTACCTACGCTATCGCCATATTGGTTCACAAACTTAAAAGCGGGTACTTTTTGATAAACTGTATCGGTTACCTGTTGCCCGTTAACCGTTTTGGTTTCTGCGTTACGGTTACCATAAATGGGCAGCACTTTAACCGTATTTGATTTGCACGCCGCTAAAAGCATTATCAACACCAGGCCACCAATCAGTTTTCTCATTTTGCTTTGTTTTTAGATATGTAGCTGTTTGATTTAGCCAACGTGATATTTATTTGTGAGTCTATTTTTAAGATTTCCGCCTTTTGGGTAGTTAGGTAAGTGATGATCTGTTCGTGGGTTTTGCCAGTAAAATCCGGACTAAACTTATTCATCCAGCTCATCATGGAATTATCCGCGTCATCTAACAATTTGGCGTAAATAGCAACCGAATCCTTAACATCAGCAGCAGTATTAGCTGTCGTTATAGCTTTTAACTGCATTTTGCTCTTCATGATAGCGCCATCGTCAACCATCAGTTTATCGTGTGTTTTTATTACGTCATTTAACAGAGTTTGTTCCTGTTTTTTATCGTCGTTACAGCCAAAAAGGGCAATACATGCAAGTAACGGAATAAATAATTTCTTTGTCATGGGCGAGAGAATATTATCAACGGCAAATATCAAAAATAAACGCTTTACAACAGCATCAATTGCTTATCTTATATAAAAAATGTAGTCTGTTAATGGTAATTTTTTGTAAGGAAGTGTCTCTGAAAATCTCCATAGTTTAGTCCGTTTATATAATCCGCTCAGGCAGCATGATTATCATCTTTCCATATTGGCGGCTGCGCTAATTATTTGCCTTTGTGGTTCAGGCATTATAAAGTTCTGGTTCTGATTGGTATCCACTTATTTAAGTAAAGATGCAGGTTGTTAAATTCTTGTAACAGAGATGTTGCATTAACAAGTGCGGCTTTTTCGCAATATTGCCGTATAAATCACAAGCAACAAAGCCACTCACAATGGAACAATTGATAGAATTTGAATCGATAAAGAACAATCTGCTTAAAGAACGTACCTATACATTACTGAATATTTTAAATTTTTCGCAGGATGAATATGCCCCGGCTGTTATACCTATAATTAAAGATGTATTGTTATCAAGAGAAGTACCTCCTCAGCTAATCGCAGATGTGGAAAACAAGTATCACCAAATCGCGCTAAAGAAATCCACCAACATACGCCAGCGATTGATAATTAAGTTTAAAAGCTTTTTAACGGCGGTGGTTATAAAGTAGCTTAATGCCCGTAAATAATAATAATCCAAATAATCTTAGGCAATGATATATTAGTTTACACTAAATAAAAACATTCATTTGCTTCTAACCCAAATATACTTCACATATTATATTTTACAAGTCTATTAATAAAAATGCCCGGTGATTAATCGGGCATTTTGTATATCAGTTTTAATATTTAATCTATTTTATTTTTACTTGATATAGTTGAACATCATTTGTATTTCCATGATGCCATTTTACTTTACCCGCCTCGCATGTGAAAATATCTTCCATTCCACCATTAATATATAAATATACCCCTTGGTGAAGACAATCGAATGTACCTGTTAAACCAGTTTCATTATAAGATTCCATTATTACTTTTTCAGCGTTTGCTTTAAAAGTAAATATCATGTTTGCATATTGGTAAGATAATGGTAGTTTATCCGACATTATATATTGTGAACCTTTTTCGGTATTTGTTTGAACTATGAGCGAAGTTGTATCATCACCAATTGGTTGCGTTTCTATAGCTTTTATTTTTTGTGTTGAATCATAAACTTTCCCAGTATCCGCTGTCATTTTAGATGGGTCAGCTATATGTGTACTATCTACCATTTTTGCACTGTCCACTTGTGCTTTCGTAAGTGGTTTGGGTTCTGCTACATCATGCTCATCAGTTATTTCCATTGTAGGACCTCTGGTCACTTTTTTAGTAACGATTGCATCAAGTTTTTCATATACATTGGTGCTTGAACCTTCTTCCATATGTGAAAGGTCATAATCATAACTTTGTAAATACATATCGCCAGTAGGAGGTATAACTAATTCAAATGGGTCACCTTTATCACAGGTATTAAACGATACAACCCAATTGTTCTCTAAATCTTGAGAAACCTGATATTGTTCTGGGGGACAACCTTCGTAGGTCATTACACTGCCGTTAAATTTCAATTCTAAACTACTTATAGGACTATGATAGTTTCCATGTGAATCTAATTGGTCTAAGTCATTTCCTTCACTGGTAAAGGTCTTACCTGCTATCCATTCTTTAAACTGGTCAGCATTTTCAAATTTTCTGTTGCTACTGCATCCTGCTAATAATACTAATAGGAAAATTAAAGTCGTAAGTCTCATGATTGATAAGGATAAATACTAAGTCGAAAGTATGAAAGATATCTAATAAATACAACCGATACGTTGTATTATTTACAAATTGATTACTATACTTATGTACTTCCAATGGAAAAGGAAGTATTACTTAAAAAGCTTGGTGAGCGTATCCGTCAAATAAGGATTGATAAGGGTATTACACAGGTGCAGCTTGCCCATTCCATTGGCAAAGACCAACAGTCTATACAACGGTTAGAAGCTGGTAATATTAATCCATCATATTTCTATCTGTACGAGATAGCAAATGGACTAAATGTATCTTTAACTGAAATAACTAAACCTTAATCCAATGGATATTGAAGTACATTTAGCAGGACATGCTGGAGAAAATTTCTCAGTTGAAAGAGAAGAAGCCATCTTAATTCGAGAAAAAAAGATTAATAAAAACTTTTTTGTTTTACTTACTGATAATCCTAACCGCAAATTCGCTAAAAACATTAAAGTAATAAACAACTCCTATTGTTATAGAGAGCCAATGGCAAAAGAACTTTATAACTGGCTATTAGAACAAGGACTAAGTGATTTTGGAGCCAAGAAATCTCCTTCAAAAGCTTTAATTAATGTCTATATTATAGATAAAGGTTAGGAATTTGATTATGCCAATTAGGGTGTTTGCTTCTGCCTGTAATAAACCAGATAAAGTTTTTTTCTCTTATTGATTCATTACATTTTTCAAATAAATAAATAAATTTCTCTTTATCAGAAATATCAGGATTCATTAACAACCTACGTTCTGAAGCTATATCAAATTTTTCTGAATGTTGAGCATATAACAATTCTATCTTATTACAATGTTCAATCCAATTTAATCTAAGGATTGGTTTTATCCCAATGTCTTCACACTCATCATTATTATAAGACCAATTATTTAAATTGTGTTGCATGTATACATAAATATCTCACGATTCAATTAGTGTAATTAACTATTCAAATATTTTTATATTTGGGATTTTATTACTATCTTTACACTATGATTTCGGACTTTAAAAGTATACTGGATTTAGTCAAAACTTTTCCATCTGAACAGGAGTGTATCACACGTCTTGAACAGATAAGATGGAATGGCAATGTCTTATCTCCTTTTGACCCGGAATCTAAAGTTTATAATTGTGCTGGTGATAAATACAAATGTAAAACCACAGGCAAATACTTCAATGTAAAAACTAATACTATTTTCGATAACACCAAAATACCATTGGTAAAATGGTTCATGGCTTTATATATATTCTCTTCTCATAAGAAGGGAATATCATCACATCAACTTGCTAAGGATGTAGATGTAACTCAAAAGACTGCATGGTTTATTTTGCATAGGCTTAGATATGCTTTTAATCACCCTGACTTCAATATTAAGTTTACAGATGAGGTACAAGTCGATGAAAGTTACATGGGCGGTAAAGAAGCTAATAAGCATAAGAATAAAAAAGCAGGTGGCACACAAGGCAGGAATGTTACATCTAAAAAACCTGTCATAGGGTTACGTGATAAAAATGGTCAGGTATATGCTAAAGTAGTTAATGATGTAGGTCGCAAAACTATTGAAGACATTATTGATAAAATGGTTCCTGAAGGTGTAACTGTTTATACTGATGAATGGATTTCTTATAATCGTTTAAAAGATAGATACGACCACAAAAGAGTTAATCATGGTGCAAAGCAATTCGTTAACGGTATGGCTCATACCAATGGTGTAGAAAACTTTTGGTCACATCTAAAAAGAGGAATTGATGCTAATTATCATTGGGTAAGCAAACACCATTTACAAAGTTACGTGAATGAATTTGTGTTAAGATTCAACACAAGAAAAAGTGGTACAGCAGAACGTTTTGATTATATTTTAGCTAATATTGTAGGTAGGTTAACATATGATGACCTAATTAGCGTTAGAAATGTCCTCCCAAGAACTAAAAATATTAAACCAGCAAATCCTTCACTTAGGTGATAATAAGTTATCCTATTATCTATTAGAAGATAATCAGGTATACTTCTCACAAAAAGAGTTCAATAAGTATATAGGTCTAACTAATAAAACAGGTAAACCTATTCTATATCAAAATCAAAAATCCATATTCTTTACAAATAGTTCAGTTGAGGCAGATATAGCTTTACCTATTGAAAAGATTGTAAATTTTTGTGCAAGCAAAATAGAAGAAATCTTAAAAGGTGATAGTGATGTCAATATGCTATTTAAATGCCTTCACCTTTTAAAAGTGTTATCAGAAAAAGGAGCAAATCAATTAGTGATAGAAATTAAAACCGTTAATCACCACATAGAGCCTGTGCCTGAAAAAGATGTAAAGTTTGATGATTTACTTGCAGGACTTATGAGAGTACCACCACCTAAAAAAGGGAAATAATGGAATGTATTTGTACAAAATGTGGTGGAAGAAGAAGTCACTCAATCTTGAAAGAGGTGGAGAAAAACGTTGTCGAGCCTGATGAATTATGGTGGGAAGATTATAAATATCAAATCATTCAGTGCGATGGGTGTAAGGATATAACTTTTAGGAGGATGTATTCAGATGCCCAAATTGCTCAATATGCTGATGGTGATGATAGATGGTCAGAAACTTTATATCCACTTAGAACATTTCATACAAGAAAAGCTAAAAACATAAGTCATTTTCCTGAGAAATTACGAATAATATATCTCGAAACTATCGAAGCATTCAATAATAAAATGTTCATTCTTTGCAGTGCAGGGTTACGAGCATTAATTGAGGGCATTTGCTTAGACAAACACATATCAGGTAAAGAAATTACTCGTAGACCCGGTAAATATCTTACTACCTTAAATCATAAAATTGATGCTTTAAAAGCCGAAGGAATATTAACTGAAGGTAATCGATTAGCCTTACACGAATTGAGATTTTTAGGTAATGAAGCCTTACATGAATTAAACGTGCCAGATTTAAACGATTTAATAATTGCCATTGATATAATTGAACATACGTTGTCAAGTATATATGACCTACATATGAAAACTAGGAGATTAAAACTATCATCAGAAACTAGAAGCAAAAAAGAAGAATAGTTCATGCAGATATCACAGGAAGAAATTCACTTTAGAGGAACTTTTATGTCTCTATTTATTGATATTGAGTGGGTATTGACAGAATCTTTAAGTACTATTCTTGTTGGGGATACTTTTATTAAGATGAATTTTTTAGAATTTATCTCACCAAATTTATTGTTAGATAAGAAAATTACAATAATTAAAAGTATCCTGAAAAAGAAACAACCTTTACTCCTTGAAACCTATAAAGAAACATTTGAGGACTTAAGAAAACTAGTTAACCTTAGAAATAGTTTTGCACATAAACGCATTGAAATAAATATGCAAAGTAAACAACTTTTCTTTTTAGGGGTAGACAATTGTAGAATAAATAAATCACCAAATACATTTGATGATTTGAATGAAAAATATGAAAAGCTAAAGGTTATATTAGTTCGATTAAATTCATTACATCAAGATATAGTTGCTATCTAACAGGTGCACATTATTGTGAGCTTTTTATAATTATTACAACCCGCAGACCCTGATATACAACTATTATCTTTTTTAGATGTAAAATGAATTCATTTATAAATACTTTCTTTTAGTGTAAACTAATATATCATTGCCTAATCTTATTTTACATTTGTAAGGAGGGGCTCGGATTTTTTTTACCTTTTCCGCCACAGACGTGATATTATTAAGTGAAGCCTAAAACCCTTTAGGAGTTATATGTTGGTAAAGAAACAAAATGAAATAAATACCACCGCCTATTAAAGTGCCTACACTTGAATAGCCCAAATTTAAGCGTCCACGCTTAAATTAATAAAACTTATGTTTTTCACCTCTTTATCGCGCAGCGAAAGAGAGGTCAGCCGGCGAAGCGTAGCTGGGTGAGTAAACTCAAACCACTAATTAACAATAACATAACACAATCAACACAATTGCTACACAATGGAGTTATACCTTTAAGTAAAAATTAAAGGACATGAAACTTATAGCAAATTTTTTAAGGCTTGTTGGTAGTTTTCCTGAATGGATAATGCTTAGAAGCATGCGCTCATCGTTTATGCACTAGGCTGTTATTCCAAAAACTTTTCTTTTATAAAAATATAATGTACAATTTGGGCATTGTATTGGCTCAATTTAATGGAACTTAAACTGCAGGACGGGGATTTTAACAGACAGGATTTTGGTGATGATTTTATTTGGGGAGTGGCAACAGCCGCGTTCCAGGTGGAAGGTTCATGCGATTGCGATGGTAAAGGTGAATCCATTTGGGATGCTTTCTCGGCTAAAAGAGGAAAAATCAAAAATGGCGATAAGCCCCACATGGCCTGCGACTTCTACAATCGATATAAAGAAGATATCGACCTTATTAAACAACTTAATATTCCTAATTTTCGGTTTTCCATCTCATGGACACGCATATTGCCATCTGGCATCGGCGAAATAAACCAATTGGGAATAGATCATTATAAACGGGTAATTGATTATTGCCTTGAACAGGGTGTTGAACCCTGGATCACTATCTATCATTGGGATTTGCCGCAGGCGCTCGAAGTTAAAGGCGGCTGGACTAACCGTGAAGTGGTGAACTGGTTTAGCGAGTTTGTGCGGATTTGTGCCAGTAGCTTTGGCGATAAGGTTAAAAACTGGATGGTGATGAACGAACCATCTGTTTTTACCGGCGCGGGTTACTTTTTAGGTGTGCATGCGCCGGGTAGGCTGGGGCTTGGCAATTTTTTACCCGCAGTTCATCACGCAATTATGTCTATAGCGGCAGGAGGCAGGATATTGCGGGAATTGCTGCCAAATACTGCCCAAATAGGCACTACATTCTCTTGCTCTTATATCGAACCTGAAAGCGATAAACCGCGGGATGTGGGAGCCGCCAGCCGGGTTAATACTCTTTTAAACCGCTTATATATTGAACCCATATTAGGCTTAGGCTATCCCGAAGCAGATTTGCCCGTACTTAAAAAGATGAAAAAATATATCCGGCCGGGCGATATGGAGAATATGAAGTTTGATTTCGATTTTATCGGGGTGCAGTTGTACACTCGAGAAATTGTGGAGTATTCTCTTCTTACACCATATATCCATGCCAATATCGTGAAGGCGAAAAAACGTAACGTGCCACTTACCGATATGGGCTGGGAGGTATACCCGCCATCTATTTACGAAATACTCAAACAGTTTAATCAATATACCAATATCCGTAAGCTATACATCACGGAAAACGGCGCCGCTTTTCCGGATGAAGTTAATGGTGATACGGTTAACGATGTAAAACGTACCGCTTATTTGCAGGATTACCTGCAACAGGTATTAAAAGCCAAAAACGAAGGCTGCAAAGTAAGAGG
>Ga0302197_10005417_pt1 | contig 10913 bp, 7 predicted proteins | sample II_Bog_N2_1_FD_193526 | JGI IMG/M metagenome (GOLD analysis project Ga0302197, IMG submission 193526) | Peat permafrost microbial communities from Stordalen Mire near Abisko, Sweden - II_Bog_N2_1 | ecosystem: Environmental > Terrestrial > Soil > Wetlands > Peat | place: Sweden: Abisko, Stordalen...
TGAGATGTGCTACTGCCAGAACCTGTTTTAAGACTTCCAAGACCGTCCCGTATTCAAGGAATAAACCCAACAAAATCAACGATATTAGGTCCGATACCGTCTAACGCGGCAGTATGGAAGCCAAGGATCTTTGGTGCTATTTCTGGGGTGCTCGCAACTTCCGTTTGGTGGTATTTCCAGAAAACAGGCTCAACCGGCAAGGCTAGGCCCTTCCACGGAAGAACTAATGGACCAGTTGCGACCGATCCAAAAGTAAAACTGTCGTATCCGCCTAAGCGCGACAAGGGGCTAACCGTGTGGCCACTGTCCTATCCAAACAAACCCTGATCCAGCAAAACCTGGCTCAGGGCCTCGGCCTCGAGCAGCTCGGTAGTACCCAACATAGGTAATACAACAGAGATGAAATAAACTTAATTGGTAAAACGGCTTACGCGTGTATTTTCCGCACTCTCAGTAAACTCCGGCTAGAAGCTAAGCTTGTTTTTCGGAAACCAAGTCAACTGAATTGTTGTTGTCGTCACGCCCTGCTGGCCCGGCCCGTAGATGGGGGTCTTCCATCTTTCATAGGCAAAGCTGCCGTTGACTTCAAGGTCTTTGCCGATTCGCTTGACCGCCTGAAAATTAATGTCGGTCAAGGTGGTTCCGTATTCAACCGCAGGGACAGCAGTGACAGGTGGGTCGGCCGGTGAGGTCGGAGTGGCCGGGATGCCTGGGAAGCCCGGAATTGGAGAGATCTCAATAAACTCCTTGCCAGCCTTTTGACGACGCATGCCCAACTGAAGCCATTCGTTGCCGCTCAGGTGATAGGTGATCCATGCTTGGCCGCCTTTGTCCTGGCGCCCGATCCAGTCCCCAAAGAGTTGCCCGCTGTTTGTGTAGCCCTGCCGCTGAATGGTTTCCCAGTACATGAACTGCCCTTGGGTTGAACTGCCGCCGCCCGGACCACCTGAGGCGGCAGGGTCGGTCGAGGCAGCTTCGGCGCGCATGTCCAGCTTGGGAATCCCGGGCACGTGCGAAAGATAAATGCCCGGCCTATATGCCGCGCGCCGGGGAGCGTCGATCGGCGAAATGTCGTCATGGACCTCCGAGTCAGCGTAGAGCGTAAGCCAATTACGAACAAACGGAAGTCGGTAGGAGAAGTCAAATGCGCCAAAACGGGCTCCAGGATCCGTCCTGCTGTTTTTCTCGCCGCTTACGCCCGCTGTAAAGCTGAAAAAGCTTTTCAGGAAGGTATGGAGATCGACCGGCTCATGGCCCTTTCCTCCCCAAATCACAGTTCGCTCAAATCCAAATTCCAGATTCGCAGTCGGCCTGAAGCTCACCTTTTCGACATGAACCCATGGATCTCTGGGATAAACGTGCCCTTTCAGTGGTCCAATCAGAAAATCGTAGCGGAATTGACCGACCACAGAAGAAAGAAGCGGGATATGGAGCGGCTCTGTTCGGTTGATCTGGAAAGAGTAAATATTCTCCGCGTTGTTGGAGTAAGCCATTGCACCACCCTGACCGGGCCCCCACCAATTGTCGTGTTTGCCAAAGGAGATCTCGTGGTTCAGATAATGAGCCGAGACATAGGCCTCCATGATGCGGCCATTGGTGGATTTTGCAATCGGTCCAAGGGGAATCGTCGACAACTGGTTCAGCGGGAGTGGCGTGCAATTGGCTGCAACTGTCACTGGGTCATTTGTGGGCTGGGCGTCATAGCATGCCGGGCTAAAGTAGTCATTCGTGTTGTCAATCGTGGAAAGCGTTTGTGCCAAGGCAGTCGAATACCCGGCCGCTGACGGCGCGCCCTGGAATTCACCGCGCGCGTAGATCAGAAACCGGCCCGCCGATGCATAGCCGCTGGCGCCAGTGTAGTCGTTGAAACCTTTTTGGTAAGGGCGGCCGTAGTCGTTGATGACGGTCGACCCGAGGTGGAAGCTGTCGCGCAAAGGGGTTCCGCTCATGGCGCGCTCAACGGAGTAGACTGACTCGACCCGGGTGTTGCCTTTATGTGATCCGCAAGGGCCCTGGACTTCGAAATGCAATTCATGCGTCAACGACTTATAGATTGCCTGTGCTTCATCTGTTCCCGGGCTGGGGTCGACATCTTCCAGCCGAGCCTCGGTTTCTTCCAGCATGTGATCCAGACTTGACCGCGTATAGGGACGCATCCCCAGATAAACCGTATTGATGAATCCGAGCGAGTAGAGCCTCCACACGGCGGGGTAGACCCAGCTATCGACCGGGATATATGGCGAGTCAACTTCCGAAGTTTCGCAGGCAGAGTCAGGGTCGCTGGGATTGTTTCCCTGTTGACTTGCAGCTTGCGGGGCGCCTGACTCCTCGGCTCTGAGTGGGTTGGCGGCGACCAGGAGAAGTCCTGCAAGTAAAGCTGCAGTTTGAATCATGGGAATAAAGGCCAATCGTCTGCTCACGGTCATTCCCTCACTTTATCACTGGCGGAACCGTCGAGATGCATGAAAAATCGGCCGCAAGGAGCATCTTGTGGAGGTTGGCGGAATGGACTTTGTGCCTGAAAATGAACGACTTGTCATGTGTCGGATGTTGCCATCCGAGGTCAATGCATGGGTGAGCGCCAGCTGTGGGGCCTTTTGACTGGCGGGGCATGATCCGGCGCAGCGTGGAATTGGCCTAAGCGTTGAGCATTCCTGGATTTAACCCTTTGCCGATGAGGTACTTCCGCATGTTTTCAATTGGGTCGCCTGGGGTTGAGAGGCGGCAATCGATCAGCGTGGGCCCATTGCCTTTGCGGGCGTGGGTAACGGCTTCCGATGCAACCCGGTAGGCGGCTGCCACGTCGTTCCCATCCACCGAGATAAATGGGAACGCATATCCATTTCTTTTCATCGGGATAGGTTCACCGCCTCCTGGGGAGTCGGAGCTTGCCTGCCGGTCCAGGGCGACGAAGAGGATGGGCAGGTTGTGGTCCGCGGCCAGCGTCAGCGCCCGGAGCCATGAGGATTGCGAGCCTGGCTTGGTGCTTGAGAAAAGCAGGGTTACCTTTTGGTCATCTTTGTTTGCCAGGGCCGACCGGGTGGCGATCGCGACGCTCGAGACAATTGAAAGAGAGGGGTTGATAGCCTTGACAGCGCCATCGGGCCAAAGGCCAGGGGCAACGGTGTCATGCGGAAGCAGGTCGATTGTGGCGCCGACTGCGGCTGCTTCGTGGCCAAGAATCGAGTCGGCCGGCGTTTTGGTCTTGGTTCGGCCGCGGGAGTTTTCGGCCATCCTGCGGCATTGGAGCATGGCGGCGTACATGGCGAGCAGCTTCCGGTTGGGAATGAGCGAGAAGCCATCTTCCGCGGGTGCGAGTTCACTTTTGATCTTTGTCATAGCAGACTGGGGATTACCGGTGAAGCGATTGTAAATCGGCGGCGACACTTGGTCATTCTGTTGATAACTCGCGTAGATCGGCGAAGCCCTTCCGGTGCCCGGGAACGCTTCGGCTGGGTGGCCGGGGTTGAGTCCCAGCCATCCTTCTCCCAGGCAGCTTTCGCCAAGGAAGGAAGAGATGCTAGGGTAAATCGGATATGAGTTCAGCTACGGCCGATGTACTCGGCGAAATCGGATTGCCGGTTCCAATCCGCGAACTGGCGGCGAAGACATGGGACGCGATTGTTGTGGGCGCAGGCCACAACGGTCTGGCATGCGCGGCCTACCTGGCGCGGGGCGGCCAGCGGGTGCTGGTTGTCGAGAGCCGTCAGCGAGTCGGCGGCGCATGCACCATTGAAGAACCGTTTCCCGGCGTGCGGATGTCTCCCTGCGCCTACCTGGCGGGGCTCTTGCATCCGCTGGTAGTTGAAGAACTGGAGCTTCCCCGCCGGGGCTATGTCTGGACGCCTGCCGTGAATGGCCTGTTTGTCCCTTTCCTCGATGGTTCAAGCATTCAGCTATGGGACGACGACGAGCTTTGCGAGGCGGAAGTCCGTGCGCTGGCGCCCGGCGATGTCGAAGGCTGGCGAGCCATGTGCGACGTGATTCGACGCCTTCGCGATGCACTGCGGCCACCGGACGCAGGCGACCTTTGGATCGGCGAGCCGCCCACGCGCGAGCAGATAGAGGAGACTCTGGGTACGGACGCTGAAGCGCGCTCCGTGCTCTTCGACTGGTCGATGGCGGAATATGTCGAGCACTACCTGAAAGACGAGCGCCTGCAGATCGCCTATCTCGGCCAGGGCGTCATCGGAACCAACGCCAGCCCCTTCGATTCCGGCACAGCCTCGATTCGCTTTCACCACGCCTCAGGCCGTTTGGGTGGAATGGCAGGCATGTGGGGCTATGTACGCGGCGGCATGGGCATGGTGTCCTTCTACTTTTGCGATGCTGCGCGCGAAGCCGGCGCGACAGTCATCTCCGGCGTCCCAGTGGCCAGAATTCTGCCCGGCGAAGGCATTGAGCTTGAAGGCGGGGAGCGCATTGCCGCTCGCACCGTTATATCGAATGCCGACCCGCGGCAGACACTGCGCCTGCTCGGTACGAATGCCGACACAGGCTGGCGCTCTCAAGTAGAGCGGGTTCCCATCGAAGGATGCACCGTCAAGCTCAACGTCCACCTGCGCGAGCTGCCAAATTTCACGGCCCGCCCAGGAGTCGACGAGCCCCATCACTACGGCCAAATCAATGCTCCGCTCACAAAAGAAGAGTGGAAGGCCGGCTTTGCCGCAGCACGTCGAGGCGAACTGCCCGAGCATCTGTGGTGCGAGCTCTACTTCCAAAGTGTTCACGATCTTTCCATCGCCCCCGCCGGCGAGCACACCATGAGCGTGTTTGCGCAGTATGTTCCGTATAGATTCACGCAGGGCACGTGGGATGAACGCCGCGACGAAGTACGCAATCTGGCCATGAAGTCGCTTGCGCGGTTCTGTTCAAATATTCCCGGCGCGGTGATCGATGCACAGGTACTGGGGCCGCCGGACATCGAGCAGAAAGTCGGTTTGACCGGCGGTCATATCTTTCAGGGCGAATGCCTGCCGCAATACATGTGGGCCAACCGGCTTTCCGCGCGTACTCCCATGGACGGCGTGTATCTCTGCGGTGCCGCGACGCACCCCGGCGGCAGCGTCACCGGCATCAATGGGCGCAATGCCGCGATGGCTGTGCTCCACGATCTCGAGCTTCGGGACCTCGAGCGCAAGCGCCTCGGCAGAATTTAGCTTCACCGCAGCGCGGGTCTCTGGTATGCTGCGCCCTACATGAATCAAACTCCAGCCCTCAAGCGAGGCATCCGTTTCCGCGATCTGGTGCTGTTCTATGTAGTTGTCGTCCTCAGCGTACGCTGGACGGCATCCGCCGCGACCGCGGGCCCCGGCATTCTCGTCGTCTGGATCGCCGCGCTCACTTGCTTCTTCATCCCGCTCGCCGCCAGCGTCATGGAGCTCTCGTCGCGCCATCCGGAAGAGGGCGGCATCTACGTGTGGACACGTGAAGCATTCGGCGACTTCTCCGGATTTATCTGCGCCTGGACCTATTGGATGAGCAATCTGCCGTATTTTGCAGGCGTGCTCTACTTCGGCGCAGCCTCGGCACTATTCGCATTTGGCCTGCGCGCCCATAGCCTCAGCGGTAATCCGCTTTACTACATTGCCTTTGCAAGTTTCTGGCTGGCCGCGATCACTCTGCTCAATATTCGCGGCGTTGGAAAGTGGCTCAACAACATTGGCGCGCTTGGCAGTTTGCTCCCCCTGACCGTTCTCCTTCTACTTGCGGCCGCGTCCTACTGGCGCTTTGGGCCAGCCATCCACATCACCAGAGGGAGCCTTGTGCCGCATTGGTCGCTCGACAACGCCGTCTTCTGGTCCAACGTCTTCTTCGCTTTCAGCGCCGTTGAGGCTGCCTCCGCCATGGGCGACGAGATTCAAAATCCGCGCCGCACCATTCCATGGGCGCTTTTGGTGGCAGGCGGCATTCTGGCAATCGGCTACATTGGGGGCACGTTCGCCCTGCTGCTCACGCTGCCCGCGCAGGCAGTTGGCGGCCCGGACGGCTTCGTGACCGGCATCTACATGCTGGCCAGCCATCTGGGCTTGGGATGGCTCCTGATTCCGGTCGCGCTGCTTGTCGCACTCAATTCGGTTGGCAACGCCGCGGCCAATCTCTCATCCACGGCGCGCCTGCCGTTCGTCGTTGGAGTCGATCGCTATCTGCCGCCCGCCTTCGGATGGATTCACCCACGCTTTCGAACGCCCTGGGTGGCCATCGCGGTCTACGGGGTGGCCGGCGTCATCGTCGCGTTGTTAAGCCAGGCGGGAACCACCGTTCGCGGCGCTTATAACGTGCTGGTCAGCATGTCGGTGATCTCGCTCTTTCTTCCCTACTTGTTTCTCTTCTCCGCCATGATCCGCATGCAGAGCCGCCCTGCCGCACCTGAGGTCAGGCGTGTTCCCGGCGGCAAACCGGTAGCCATTGCACTGGCTTCGATCGGCTTGGTCAGTACCGCAGCCACTATCGTTCTATCTGTAATCCCTGCCGGCGACGAAACCAACAAGCCTGTCGCCGTGGCCAAGGTTGTAGGTGGAACGATCGTGCTAGTTGGAATAGGTGTCGGCGTCTTTCTTTTTTCGCGCTACAAAGTTGCCCACGAATCGTGAGTCAAAGAGTGAAAAGGGACCTAAACGGCTCGTCAACAATCCCGCTGACTTGCTGACTCGCTATTCCCGCGCGGCGGAAGCTAACTTGCTGCCTTTGTTCCCATCGCATGCAAGCCTCTCATCCCCGCGCTTAGCTACCGAAGTTATGTAGAATAATCCGCATTGATGTGGATGTACTCAACTGTCAAGTCCGTAGTCCAGAAAACGCACTTGCCCTCGCCCTGGTGAAGCTCAATCGAAATCGAAAACGCTGGCTGCGCAATGTAATCGTGCGCGCCTTTCTCATCGAACTCCACCGCCCGCCCGCCGTCGCGGCAAATCTGAAGTTCACCAAACCGTATGTCGATGCGATCGGGGTCCACCTGCGCGCCCGAGTACCCGATAGCCGCCATCAGCCTGCCCCAATTCGGATCGTTCCCCGCCCAGGCGGTCTTCACCAGCGGAGAATGCGCAATAGCCTTGGCGATGCGCAATGCATCCGCGTCCGTCGCGGCTCCTTCGATGTGAAGTTCAATGACGTGGGTGATTCCTTCGCCATCCGCAACAACCTGGCGTGCAAGCGATGTGCAGACCTGCGTCAATGCATCGGCGAATTCGTGGTTATTCGGGCCAACGGTCGCGCCACTGGCGCCAGAGGCAAGCAGCAGCACTGTGTCATTGGTGGAAGTATCGCCGTCAACGGAGATGCGGTTGAAGCTCAGACCGATGGCTTGGTTAAGGTAAGTCTGGAGTTCGGCGGGTTCGACCATGGCGTCTGTCAGAATGTAAACCAGCATCGTTGCATGGGGCACGAGTTGCGGGTGAATCATGCCGGAGCCTTTGCAGAGCGCGGCGATTCGAACTTCGCGCAAGATGCCATCGGCGTCATTGATTTCAAAGCGCGCATAGGCTGTCTTCTCCACCGTGTCAGTGGTCAGAATGGCCTGCGCAACCTGTTGGAAGCGGTCGAATTCCGGGCCAAGAGATGCTGCCAGGGCAGGCATAACGGCGATTAGCTTCTCCGCCGGCAGCGGGACGCCGATGATGCCCGTGGACGAAGGAAAAACTTCCTCGGGCGTGCAGCCAAAGACATGGGCAGCGGCATGGCATGTGGCACGTGCGGCGGCCAGCCCAGGTTCTCCAGCAGCGCAATTCGCGTTGCCGGCGTTGATGGCGACAACGCGCACAAGGCCGCCGGCTGCGCGCAAGTTTTCTTTATCGACAATGAGCGGCGCGGCCGTCACGCGGTTAGCTGTAAATGCGGCTGCCGCGCTTGAAGGGGCGTCGGCGACGATGAGGGCAAAGTCGGTGCGGCCGCTCTTCTTGAGACCGGCTTTGGTGGCGCCGAATTTGAAGCCCAGAGGGAGCAGGAATTGGGATGCGTCAGGCATGGTGGTTAACCCATTTAATCTAACAGGTGGGTTCGGCTGTCGCACGGCGGATTCAACGGAGAAGGGAATGACTGAGGGGAACGAGAGCGAGTTTCTTGAGCTGCGTCAGGTGAATGTTGCGCGCGGAGAGCGTGTGGTGCTGCACAACGTGAACCTGTCGGTGCGTACCGGCGAGCACGTGGCAATCCTGGGCCCGAACGGATGCGGGAAATCGACGCTGATCATGGCCATGAGCCGCCAAGTCTATCCCATTGTCCGCCCAGGGATGGTTGTGCGAATCTTCGGACGCGAGCGTTGGGACCTGACCATGCTTCGTCAGCACTTTGGGGTCGTGGGCGCCGAGTTGCCGGGGGAGCGAACGGCTGTAACCACTGGACTTGACGCGGTAACGGCGGGTTTTTTCTCGGCGTCGACTTTATGGCCGAATCTGCATGTGACCAAAGAGATGCGCGCGCGGTCCCGGGAGGCGTTAGAGCGAATGGAGGCTACCCACCTGGCAGAGCAATTGGTAGGCGAAATGTCGGCCGGTGAGAAGAGACGGATTGTCATCGCGCGCGCGCTCGTCCACCGGCCGAAGCAACTGCTTCTGGATGAGCCATCGAATGCGCTGGACCTGGCAGCACAACGCGAATTGAGAGACACCCTGCGGAATCTGGCGCAAGAGGGAACGGGGCTGGTGTTGGTGACCCATCACCTGGGCGACATCCTTCCCGAAATTGAGCGCGTGATCCTGATGCGCGCCGGACGAATTGTCGGCGATGGGTCGCGCGAGAAGTTGTTGACAGAGACCTGCCTGAGCGAACTCTTCGGTGCGCCAGTCCGGATCGGGCGCGATGAGGAGTGGCTGCATAGCTGGTAAAGAATAGGGAACAGGGAACTGCAAATAACCGGATAAGGTTCTTGCTTGGCTGGCAATCCCGTGCACTGGGTATATCTCGAAGCCGCTTTGTGGTAGCATCTGGGCAATTGGCTTCCCCTGGGTCAATGTGGAGGTAAAAGATGGGCGACTTCTCAAGGCGAAATTTTCTGAAAACCGGGCTTGTTGCGGGTGCCTTGGCAGGCACGGGAACCCTGGCGCTGGCCGAGCGCAGGACAGCAACCGATTGGGTGACGCTCGGGCGTACAAACGTGAAGGTGTCCCGCCTGGCGTTCGGCACGGGCAGCATGAGCGGACACGTACAGCAGAGCCTGGGTCAACAAGAATTTACCCGCCTGATACGTTACGCATATGACCGCGGGATTCGTTTCTTTGAGACTTCCGAATCCTACGGCGAGACTCCCAGGATGCTCGGCGTGGCGCTCAAGGGGCTTCCGCGGGAGAGTTATCGGATCATGACCAAGGTGACGACTTATCACCAGGTCGATCCGCACGCCAAACTCGAGGAATTGCGCAAAGGAATCGATACCGAGTATCTGGATATCATGCTGCTGCACTGGCAGCACACGGCAACGTGGCCCTCCGACACCACGCACTGGCAGGACGCGATTCTCGAAGCGGAGCATAAGAAGACCATCGTGAGTCACGGCGCATCCGTGCATGGGCTGCCGGCGCTGCGGCAGGTGCCAGGCAACCAGTGGCTCAACGTGGCCATGATTCGCGTGAATCACAACGGCACGCGCATGGACGCGGAGATCCCCGACGGGCCGGATTTGGGCAACGTCAACGAAGTTGTTCAGCACGTCAAGCAGGCGCGCAAGGAAGGTATGGGCGTGGTCAGCATGAAGCTGATCGGAGAAGGTGTGTTCAACCGCGAGGACCGGCAGAAAGCGATGCGCTTCGCTTTTCAAAACGCCGGTGTGGATTGCGTGACGGTGGGGTACAAGAACACAGCGGAGATCGACGAGGCGATTGAGAATCTGAATCTCGCGCTGGTGTAGGGATTGGTTCCCGTGTTGGGAAACGGATTACGGAATCCGCGGTGCGGTCAACAGCAGCGCTTGACGTGCCGGTCGCTTTGGCAGTAGTTTGGGCATACACGGGAAAGGAGGTTGATCCAGCTGATGAGTCTTGATTGTTCCAGATGTATCGTACGTGAGGTGACTGAGGCCTAGGGCATCGCGCCCCAGACCCCATGGTTGTCCCGCGGAGGCATCAACCTCCCGGCCATTGGCTCTCGCGTCAGCGCGATGGCCTTAGTCCAATCCCAACAGGTTCACCGGTAAGAAATCCCCGCTGTCCATGCGGGGATTTCTTTTGCCCTATATCTTCTGTGCTAATTCTGTGCTACGGTCAGGCAGTTTCTTTCACGGAGGCAGCACATGGGCAGTCCAGTCATTACGATTTTCGTCCGGCACTCTCCCACGGACGGTAAACCCTGCAAGTATGCGGATGAAGAATTCTCCAAGCGTTGTGATTGCCGGAAGCATCTCCGCTGGACGCAGGACGGTACCCAACACCGCCGCACGGCTAACACCGGGTCCTGGGAGAAGGCGGAGGAAGCCAAGCGCGACCTCCAGAACCAACTGGCAGGCCATGCACCCGAAGTAAAGCCCGAAGATAACGTCCACATGATCGCGGAAGCCATTGACCTCTTCACCACGGACAAGAAGGTCCACGGCGTGTCGGCCGGCGTAGTGTCCCGGTACATATGCGAGTTGGGCCGTTTTCAAGCGTATTGCGAGAAACAGAGAATCTTCACGGTCTCGCGCATCACGCGGGAGTTGCTCACGGGGTACGCGGCAACATGGGAAAAACAGTATCCGTCGAGCAACACACGGGCATCTGTGCGGGAGCGGCTCCGCAGCTTTCTACGGTATGGATTTGAGTGCCGTTGGTTCGACCGCGTCCCCGCCGTGCCTAAGGTTAAGGTGGAAGAGACTCCCACCCTTCCGCTCACGGATGAGGAGTACGCCCATGTGCTTGCGACCATCGACTCAGTAAAGCCCAAGCGTTTCGAAGTGAAGGGTGTGACCCGGCTGCTTAGCCCCAGAACCAAGCGGCGCTTGCGGG
>Ga0302197_10005422_pt1 | contig 10908 bp, 9 predicted proteins | sample II_Bog_N2_1_FD_193526 | JGI IMG/M metagenome (GOLD analysis project Ga0302197, IMG submission 193526) | Peat permafrost microbial communities from Stordalen Mire near Abisko, Sweden - II_Bog_N2_1 | ecosystem: Environmental > Terrestrial > Soil > Wetlands > Peat | place: Sweden: Abisko, Stordalen...
GTCCTGGATGCGGAGGCCGCACGCCGCATCCGCGCCTTTGAACTGGAGCTGGAGCATCCCGCCGGTCTGCGCTGGCAGGGCATGGTTGCGCTCATTTTGGGCGCTCTGCTGCTGGCCTGTGGCGTGATCCTGTTTGTCTCGGCCCACTGGGACGATATGGGCCCCGGCCTCCGCTATACACTGGTCATCGGCCTGGTCGCCGTCTTCCATCTCGGCGGAGCCTGGGCGCGCGAACACTTTCATGCCCTCTCAACCGCGCTGCACGCCGTGGGCACCGTCTCCACCGGCGCGGCCATTGCGCTGGTGGGGCAGATCTTCAACATTCAAGAACACTGGCCAGCAGCCATTCTGCTGTGGGCCATCGCCGCAGCGGCGGGTTGGATTCTGCTTCAGGACGAGGCCCAGCCGATTCTCACGTTGCTGCTCTTTCCTGCGTGGATTCTCTCCGAGTTCTCGTTTGCCGCTCAGGGCCACATCGGCCAGAACGTCTACCTCGGCCGGTTCCTGATTGTTTGGGCCGTTCTCTACCTGACCCTCTTTCTTGGCTCCAGACGCAAGATTGCCCAAGGCGTTCTGTTTGCTGCCGCAGCCATCGCTTCTTTGGTAGGAATTGTCTACGCATTGGAAAGCTGGCGTTCGTGGTCGGGGAGCCAGACTTTCCTCCCCTTCCATCTCCGCGCATGGGCCTGGGTTGACATTGCCGCGCTGCCCGTCGCCCTTGCTTTCATTCGGCTGCGCAAGAGCCTGATTCCCGTGGCCGTGGCCATTGCCTTCTCCATAGCGCTGCCCTGGTGCCAGCGCATCTGGACGGATGTTTTTGACGACGGAGCTGGCGGTCATTCCTACTATGTCAACAACGAGCCTAACCTGGCAGCCCGTGCGCTGGTTGCGGCCTTTGCCCTTTTCATTGCCTGGTGGGGTGTGCGGCAGGCCAGCAAGGCGCTGGTCAATCTGGGCATCGTGGGCTTTGCGATAGCGGTCGGCTGGTTCTATTTCAGTGACATCTTTGACAAGGTAGGCCGCTCACTGGGCCTCATCGGCCTGGGCATTCTCTTTCTCGCCGGCGGATGGGCGCTTGAAAAAATGCGGCGTGGCTTGATGAGCCGCATGGGACAAAACAATCCTTCCACGCTGGAGGCTCAATGAAGCTAGGCAAAATTACGCTCTCTGGAGCATCTATCGCGCTGCTTGTCATTCAGTTGGCGATCGTCTCCTCCATCGCCGCCAAATATCTCTACCAGCGCTGGCGCTGCCCGCGCGTCTGGACCCGCACCGTAGCCTACGATCCCGAGCTGCCCATGCGCGGGCGCTATCTTAGCGTGCAGTTGGTTGTGGATGGCTGTCACAGCACCCTGCCTTCTGCGAAGCAAGCCGCCATGCCGAGAAATGTCGATGGCGTGCCCATCGGCAACAGATTTTCAATCAATGCGCTTGGCGTAGTTCAGTTCCCGGCGAAGCTTCAGGTGGTAGGCAACAAGCTCGAAGCGATCCGGATTCCGGAAGGCGACAGCCGCCCTGCCGGGCAGACGGTGACCGCCCCGCCGGGATCGACCTGCGACAACCTGCGCCTCGACCAGCCTGTCGATTTCTACATCGCGGAACACGCCGCCAACCCCACACCCGTCAAGCCCGGTCAGGAACTCTGGATTGAGGTCACGGTTCCGCACAAAGGCCCGCCAAGGCCAATACAACTGGCGCTCAAGCAAGACGGCGTCTGGAAGCCGCTGGCGTTTCAATAGAAGCAGCTCAGCTTCAAGCTGCAAGTTAGGACTGGAATGAACTGCCGCCAACTCGCTAACTCGCTATCACCGCGAAGCGGTGGCTAACTTGCTGATTTTGTCTACAAACAGCCTCATCCAACTATATTGTTCATAGGGAGAGCGAGCGCCGCGCGTCAGGCTTTCGGCGAGTTCAGCTCGACCAGCCCTTCGGGCAGCGCCATTTCAACGCGCTTGCCGGCAAGATCGAGTTTGCGCAGATAACTCTTCGCAAAAGGGATGAGAACTTCGCCAGTTGCGCCGCGCACAACCAGCAGCGCCACAGGCCCAGAGGTGCGGTCAACGTCCTCGATCTGGCCCACCAGCACTGCGGTCTCACCAGCCACATCCACCAGGGTGCAGCCGATCAGGTCGCCCACGTATACCTCGTCTTCTGCGAGCGGTGCTCGCTCGGCCAGGGGAATGGCCACGATGAGGCCCGCGAGTGTTTCAGCGGCTGAGATGGAATCCACACCGGCAAAGTGCAGCACCACACCGCCTTTGTGCAGCCAATGTGCGATGAGTTCAACTTCACGCGGAATCTGCTTCGCCGTTGGGCGCGGAGAAGCGGACTCCGCAGCCTCTGCAACCAGCCAAAGCCGCTTGCGCTCTTCAAATTTCTCAGGGAAATCGGTGAGAATGTCGGCGAAGACCTCGCCCTTGCGACCCTGCGGGCGGCGAATGCGCGCCAGCCACACCCATGATTCCGTTTGCTCAGGTGCTGTCATGTGCGCCTCCTGAGCTTGCCGGATGCCTGACGAACGGCAGCCATGGCAGGCTTACTCGTCTTCTTCAAGAATGTCGAGCGTGTAGCGGTGATGCAGCTTCATGCTCACGGCGCCCAGAATCGTGCGCACGGAGCGGGCGGTGCGCCCCTGCTTGCCAATCACCTTGCCCACGTCCTGAGGCGCAACCCGAAGCTCCAGGATGGTATTGTCATCCCGTCCCACGGATTGCACATCGACGGCTGCCGGATCGTCGACCAGAGCCTGAGCGATCTCGCGGACCAGCTCGACCACTGAGTTGGGTGCTGCTGTTTCGTGCTGGGTCATGCGCGTGCCCCTGACCGTTTGAGATCCAGAAATTAGCGGCCCCAAAATGAGCCGCTTGGATCGGTGTGCTGAATCGTATCAGCGGAGACCCGCCGCCGTCAGCAAGAGTGTGCGGCGCCTGCCCCCCAAGGCTGGAATTGACACTTTGAGCGGGGGAAGACGCCTGCGACTAGGCTGCGGCGGTCTCGACTGCGGGAGCCGGGTTCTTGGCTACCAGCTTTTCCACGATGGTAGAGAACTGCGCGCCCACGCCGCGCCAGTAGGCGATGCGCTCGTGCTTCAGATCGACCGTGGCCGGGTTGGTGCGGGGGTTATAGGTGCCGACGACCTCGATCGAACGGCCATTGCGGGCGCGGTCCTTCTCGATGGCCACAATGCGGTAGTAGGGCTGCTTGCGGGCGCCAAAACGCGCCAAACGAATCATCACCACGGGTATACGGTTCCTTTCAAATTCCAATGCTCTGTTGGTGTCTTTAGGGGTTTTCCGGCCGGCGGCAAGGTTCCTCAGGCGCGCAGACACAAATAAACGGCTAGGCCTATGCGCCCAGCCTCACAAGACTCAACACCTAAGTATCGCCGAAATGCCGCTTGGGAGCAAGCGTCGCAGGAGTGTGACTGAGGTAGACTGACAGCAAAGCTGAGACGAGGGTTATGCGATGTGGCCATTTTCCAGGAAGTCGGGCGAATCTTCGCGAATTCCTAAGCCGGATGACTGGAGTCTGGGACAGGGAGAGCGGGACGGTTTTCCCATGATCGTGCGCATGGCAAACGCGTACAGAGACCTCGCCCCCATTCCTGCTTACGATCACCACCTGATTATCTCCGTTCACCTGCGCAATCCCAGGCCCAATGGATTTCCTTCTTCAGAGGAAGGCGATGACCTCACGGCATTGGAACTGAACATTTGCCGGCTGCTGGAAGCCGACAACGACTCGCTATGCGTCCTTGTCATCACCAACAACGGCCTCCGCGACCTCATCTTCTACACACGGAATGTGGAAGGCGTGAAGCAGCGTGCCGAAGATGCCTCATCTGTATTCACCGGCTTCAAAGTCGAGTTCGCGATCGAGCGGACGAAGGCTGGGAGATTTACCAGCATTTCTGCCGTTGGCTCACATCCCCAACCCCGCCGAAGACAACGATCTCTGCATAAACTTCATCTTCGCGGAAGCCCCGCTCGTTCTGGGCTTAGCCAGGCGCAAGCCTGCAAAACCAACTAAGCTGAATGCACAGGAGAATACCGCATGAGCGATTTGAATCCCTATGACCGCTTTCTCGATGGCCGCCCGCTGGAGACCATCCTGGCCGCGACTCCCGGAGCGCTAGGCTATGTGATCGAAGCCCTCGGCGCGGAGCGCTCCGCGATTCCGCCCGCTCCCGGCAAGTGGAGCGCGGCGGAGATTGCCTGCCACCTGGCCGACGCCGAGCTTGTCTTCGCGTTCCGCCTGCGCCAGACGCTGGCTGAGGATGCGCCGACCATCCAGCCCTTCGACCAGGATAAGTGGGCCGCGACCTATGCCGGCGTTTCCGGCAGCCAGGCGGTTGATGTGTTCACCGCGTTGCGCGGGTGGAATCTGCGGCTGATTCGCGCAACTCTGCCTCTGGCTGCCGAGCGCCCAGTCACCCACCCCGAGCGTGGGACCATGACGTTTATGAACCTGGTTGAGACCATGGCCGGTCACGACCTGAACCACCTGGGGCAGTTGCAGAGGCTCGCAGAGGCGCACCAGAGGGCTTGAGCGTCTGGGCAAGGCGTCGGACGGAGTTCAATTCGTCGGTTCGCAGCTCTTTGAATTTTCTGTTACAAGCCGGTCTGGCCTCTTGTAGAATGTCGCCATGAAGGGTAACCCGAAGGTCATCGAGCAACTGAATCGTGCGCTCCGCGAGGAGCTCACCGCCATCAACCAGTACTTTGTTCACGCCGAAATGTGCGAAAACTGGGGATATGATCGACTTTCCAAATACATCAAGAAGCAGTCCATCGGCGAGATGAAGCACGCCGAGTCGCTCATGGAGCGCATCCTGTTTCTGGATGGCACGCCGAGCATGGAACCGCTGGCCCTGTCGATCGGCGGCAACGTCAAGAATATGATCCAGGCCGACCTGAAACTGGAAATTGAAGCCGTGGCCATGTACAACGAGGCTGTTCGGATCGCCTTTGAGGAAAAGGACAACGGTTCGCGCGATCTTTTCGTTGCCCTGCTCAAGGACGAGGAAGAGCACGTGGACTGGCTCGAAGCCCAGATGCACCAGATCGCGGAGCTCGGCTATGAGCGCTATTTGACCACCCAGACCAGCGCAGGCGAATAGATTCAACGCTTGAAAATCGGGGACGCATTCGGATGTGTCCGGCCGCGCCCGAGGAATCGTGTGCCACAGAGAGCTATGGCACACGACGATCTGATGAACAATCTGGGCAATTTGAACAGAGATGAATATCAATCTCGTCCAGGCAAACGCTTGCGGTGGTAGCGGGTTAGGAGAATCGCGCTTTGTAACAGGGCACGACTTCAGTCGGGCCGATTGCCGCCCTATCGCAATTCCGGCTTTAGCCGCTGCTAAAGTGCAATTGGCTGATGGCAAATGCAGAAGGGGTTAAAGCCCAGCCCATTTTCACTCACATCTTCGGCACAACTAAAGTCGTGCCCTGTTACAAGGCCTCCTCTGCCATCATTTGGCAGGAATGTCTGAGCTAAATGGATATTCATCTCTGAGCAATTTGATCAATCGCCTCGCACAATCCGCGAAAAAGTGAAGCTGAAACCTGCAAGAGTTCGCCGCTGCCCCGTTCCCAAGATGGGGCAGTTGCGTTTCTGCGTCTTGACCGGGAACCATTTTGCCTCCGCCGGGGTCCAAGAGAGTAGGATTCCTGTTTTGCTGGTTCAAGGAGGTTTCGTGCGCCGGATTCTTGCACTGTTTTGTCTAGTCGCCTTCACGCTGACCCTTGCCGCGCAGTCCGCGGCTGGTCCCACAGCCAAATCCAAAGCGTCAGCGCCGCAGGCGCAGCCTGCCCCACCGCCGGTGGTCGCTTCAACGATTAAGGACCTGCCAGTGCGCAAGGTTGTGCTCTACAAGAACGGCGTAGGCTACTTTGAACACGCCGGAACGGTGAGCGGTAACCAGCGCGTGGCCATCGACTTTACCTCGCCGCAGTTGAACGACGTGTTGCAGTCGCTCACCGTCCTCGACGAGGGCGGCGGACGCATCGCCGGGGTCAATTACAACTCCACCACGCCGCTGGCCGAGCAGCTCAAGTCGCTCTCGCTGGGCATGAGCGACGATCCCACCTCGACCGAGCTCTTCCAGGCTCTGCGCGGGCAGCGGGTTGAGGTGACGGGCGGCCCTGGGGGGACGATCACGGGCCGCCTGCTCTCCATCGAGTCGCGTACGGAAAAGTCCGGTACCGGCGACTCCACGGTAGACAAGTATTATCTGTCGGTGGTGGCCAGCTCAGGCGCGGTGCGCGTCATCGAGCTCACGCCGCTCCTGAGCGTGCGGCCGCTCGACGCGAGCCTCGAAGGCCAGGTCGACCGCTATCTTGAGCTGCTCAGCTCGACACACTCCACAGGCCTGCGCCACCTCACACTCGACGCTCTCGGCCAGGGCCAGCGCGAACTGCGTGTGAGTTATATCAGCGAGGTTCCGGTCTGGAAGTCGACCTACCGCATGGTCTTTCCGCGCATACCCAATGGCTCGGCCATCGTACAGGGCTGGGCGGTGGTGGATAACACCGTGGGCGCGGACTGGGACAATGTGCAGCTCTCGCTGGTGGCCGGCGCGCCGCAGAGCTTTATCCAGCCGCTCTCGCAGCCGCTGTATACGCGTCGGCCTGAAATTCCCATTGCCACCGAAGCGCAGTTGACGCCGCAGACGCATGAGGCGGCGGAGGGCAAGCAGGATGAAGCGGTGCAGTCGGAGATGATGAACAACCAGATTGTCTCATCGCTCCCGGTTAAAGGCCGCAACGTCGCCCAGATGGCTAAGGTGCGCTCTGGGGCTGTATCGCAATCGGTCATAGTGTCAGCGGATTCCGCCAATATTGCCCTTGGCTCCGGTTCGGGCAATGGCTACGGTGCTGGCATGGGCGGCAATATTGGCGGCGGCTTCTATCGCCCCACCGACGCTATCCAGGCCGGCGACGTCTCCACCAACGCCTTCGACGACTTCTTTGAGTACGCACTGACGCAGCCGGTCACCATCCACAAGAACGAGTCGGCCATGGTGCCCATTCTCCAGCAGGAGCTGCCCGCCGAGCATGTGACCTTGTGGAGCGAGAAAGATCCCACGCCGCTGCGCGCGGTGTGGCTTGAGAATAAATCCAAGCTCACGCTGGACTCGGGCAGCTTCTCCATCTTTGAGAGCGGCGAGTTTGCCGGCGAGGGCCTGCTCGACCCCATCCACCCCGGCGAGAAGCGACTGCTCTCTTACGCCGCCGATCAGGCGGTCCGTGTCAAGATTACGGACCGCGACAACCAGCGCACACTGCACCACGTGAAGATCACAAAAGGTGTCATCATCGAGACCCACATGGATGTGGTTTCAGTCACCTATTCGGCCACAAACCACGCGGACGCCGATCGCATGGTGCTACTTGAACACCCGCGGCGCAACAATGGCTGGTCGCTGGACGAAGGCTTGAAAGCCGATGAAACCGCGCCGGACCTCTATCGCTTCAAGCTGCCCGTGGCCTCGCACTCGACAGCGAAGCTGGAGGTGCGGGAACGCGGGCCGGAGAACACAAACCTCTGGCTGAACGCCAATTCCGACCAGACGAACTACCTGCTCGACCTGGTGAAGCGCGTTCCCGATGCGCTCGACAAGCTGAAGCCAGTCATCGATGCGCAGACCGCATTGGCCGATCTGGATCGCCGCATCAGCGAATCGAAGAAGACTGAGGAGACCGCCTCGGCCGACGAGTCGCGCGATCGCGACAACCTGACCGCGCTCAAGGGCAACGACGCGGCCAAGCGGTTTGTCGATGAGTTGAACCGCGCGGAAGATCAGTTGCAGGCCACGCGCAAGCAGACCGCCGACCTGGAGCAGCAGAAGAAGGTAGCCGTCGACAAGCTGAATGAGTTGATCGCCGGGTTGAGCTTCGACTGGGATGTGACCGCGACGAAGTAGGTCGCGCCAGTGTGGGTCGCTGGGGCGAGTTCCGTGTTGAGTTTTGTGGTCTCCCATCCTTGCAGCAGAAACACCCCGCAAGGATGGGAGACGGCGTTTCTGATCCCTGATCTCTAACCCCTAACCCCTAACCCCTAACCCCTGATCCCTGATCCCTAACCCCTGTTCCCGCCTGCCCGGACATCGCGTAATGTATCGCGTGCGCGGTGCGGGTCTCATCTCCATGGGACGAGATCATCAGGTCGTAAAGGTGATGGTTGCACCAGCTCTTCCCAAAATACTCTTGCATGTACTTGGCGCGCTCCGCATCGACTGTGCGGATGCGCTGTTCGACGTTGGCGCCCGGCTCCAGGCGGGTCCGCAGGCGAACGATCCGCTCGCGCAGCGGCGCGTAGACAAAGACGTGATAGACATCCGGCTTGTGCTGCAAAATGCACTGCGCGCCTCGGCCCACAATCACGCAGTCGCCCTCCGCATAAGCTTGCTCGACAATCTTGCGCGTGACCTTCACCGTCTGCTCGGCATCGAAGATCGAGTCTTCACCGAGTTCGAGTCCCGCCGCCAATGCGGCCGAGCGCATCGCCTGCTGGTTGAGCCGGCGCAGCCATGAGTCCACATGCTCGTCGTAGTGGCGAACCACCTTCGCATCCACATGAGCCGCGTAGGCAATGGCGTCAATAATGTCGCGGTCCAGCAGTTTCCATCCCAGCCACCCGGCAATCGTTTGCGCGATGCGCCCTCCGCCGCTTCCAAACTCCCGGTTGACCGTCAATATCCGGTAATTCATGCTTGCCCCCTTACCACTGATTCCTGTTGAGCGCGTCTGGGTGCAAAGACGCTTGCATCGTGACAGGTTCCAGCTCCTTGCACGGCTCCCGATTATAGTCCGTCGGCATGTCGTGGGCGAGTAGCCTGTTGACGCGGCCAAAAACAACAACCCGCGCGGAGGCCGCGCGGGCTGTTGCAACGGGGAAACCGCAGGTTTTAGTAGACGACCTTCAGGCCAAACTGGATGATGCGGGGCTCGAACGTGCTGGTGATCTGACCGCCGCCGGTTGGAGCACTGGTGATGGAAGAAACCGGAACCGTGCCCCCGGTTCCAGCGTTAGCAGAGGTGGTGCCTTGCGAACCGCTGATCGCGCCAGGCAGGTAGAGGTTCGTGTGGTTGAAGATGTTATAGGCTTCGGCGCGGAACTCGATTCTCAGGCTTTCGATCGGCGTGTTGAACCTCTTGTTCAGATCGAAGTCGGTCTCGTAAAACGCCGGAGTGCGTCCTGGGTTGCGCGAGGCATTACCGAAGGGGCTCAACACGTTGCCGACGGCGTCCTTGATGGGCGGAAGCACGAAAGACGCGGGGTTGATGTAATTCACATATCCGGTGTTGGCTGCGCGCGAAGAGCGCCCTTGCGTGACTTTCTGGCCCGGTTGGATGTCCGGCCGGTATTCGTTGGCGCCGCGGTAGGTGGCCGAGATCTGCGGTGAAACTGCTTGGGCGCCGTTGGGTGAATAGGTCACGTTGAAGGGTGTGCCTGCCTGCGCCGTGTTAATGGCGCTGATTTGCCATCCACCGAGAACGGCGTCGGTGACCGCGTTGGCGCTGGGTAGAAATTTGCGGCCATGGCCAAAAGGCAACTCGTAGACAAGGCTGGTGACGTTGGCGACAGGCAAGTTGTAATCGGACTGCGCATAGTCTGCCTTGAGGTTGTTGCCGTCCTGTGGGGAAGGCGTATTGCCTTCCAGCGAGGCGCTGGCATTGTCCAGCGAGTGCTCCCAGGTGAAGGAGTTCAGCAAGGTCAGCCCGGCCACAAAGCGCTGCTCGTAGCGGACCTGCAATGCGTTGTAGTTGGAGATGAATTCATTCAACGCTTCGGTGATGTCGCTGGGCCAGTTGGCATAGGGCCGGGCAAAGCCGAGCACCGGATTCTTCTGGTTCCCGTTCAGAAAGCCTTGCAAGTGGACGCCATGGTTCCCGACGTAGGCAATATCGAGGAGCGTATTCTTTGCCATCTGCCGCTGCACGCTGAGGAAATAGTTCTCAACATAGCTATCTGAGGTGTTCTTAGGAACCCAGGTGATGTTGTCGGTCGCCGGATTGAAGGTAGTGACGAGGCCAGAAGGGAAGCCCTGATCGGAGGTGACGTAGCAGCTTGGTGTTGTGGATCCCACTGCAATAATCTGGGCCGGGACGGGATTGCAGTGGTTTGTTGTAGTTGGAGCGGGTTGAACCACCGCGGCGAACTGCGCCTGGGGGGCGTTGATGCCCAGGATATCGCCAGAGCCGGCGCGTGTGTAGTGGACAAACCCGGTTCCAAAGCCGCCGTGGACGGTAATCTTCGGCGTAACTGCATAGGCGAAGCCGATACGCGGCGAGAAATCCGCCAGGTCGGGATTGACCAGCGTGCTGCCATAGACGCCGCTGCCAGTGACAGGTGTGATGCCGTTGCCGGCGACAGCGCCTGGACTAATGGTATCGACTGTCTGCGTGCCGGGATCGAAGTTGGAGATGTTGCTTTTCCATTCCGAGTAAGGCGACCCATACTCCCAGCGTAAGCCCAGATTGAGGGTCAGGTTGGGGAGTATCTTCCAGTCGTCCTGCGCATAGACGCTGTCCAATTGCTGCCGCAGGTGCACCACAAAATAGTTCGCCAACTGGTAGCTGGTCGTAGCCCCGAAAAGAAAGTCCGCCCAATAGTCGTCGGTGACCTTGGTTCCCGTCGCGCTGTAGCCGCTGCCATAGGTCCATGATCCATAGAGCGGATTGTTGTCGTTCACCGCCATCCAGATGTGTTCGTACTCATAGCCGAACTTGAGCGAGTGCTTGCCTTTGTCCCAAGTGAAGTTGACCTTGGGATCGAGCAGAGCGGGATTCTGCCATTGAGGGTTGGTGCTCTGACGGCCAAACGCGGTAAAACCCGTGATGGCCACCGAGGGCAGTCCGCCTTCGATGTTTGACGGGACGGTTTGCAGACCGGCGT
>Ga0302197_10005434_pt1 | contig 10893 bp, 10 predicted proteins | sample II_Bog_N2_1_FD_193526 | JGI IMG/M metagenome (GOLD analysis project Ga0302197, IMG submission 193526) | Peat permafrost microbial communities from Stordalen Mire near Abisko, Sweden - II_Bog_N2_1 | ecosystem: Environmental > Terrestrial > Soil > Wetlands > Peat | place: Sweden: Abisko...
TGCCGGGGCCCTGAAGCGCCGCCTCTTTCAGGAGACGGCACAGCAATCAGGCGTAGGGAATCATGCGCGCTACCTTCAAGTAGTCGCCGTCGGAAACCATGAGAGTTTTTCCCAGTTTCCGCTTGGTCTTTGGCGACTTCGACGTAAGGATGTGCCGCGTCTTGGTCTGGTGCCGCTTGATTTTGCCGGTGCCAGTTTTTGCGAAGCGCTTTTTCGCGCCCGTATGGGTCTTCAACTTGGGCATTTTCTTCTCGTTTTTCGGCTGGGCTGAGTGGCCCCGCCGCAGAACCCGTTAGACAGGGGCTTCTCTGCCGTCTTTGGGCCTCAATCAGTATAGCGCAAACCAGGGTGAAGAGCGACCAGGGCCGGGTGGCTGGGTGGCTGCGGCGCCGGCGGGGCCGGCCGCACCCGTTCAAACAACGCCGGCCGCCCCAAGAGGCGGCCGATGCGCATGCAAGAGAAACAGGCGGCTTACTGCGCCTGAGGAACCGGAGGATCCTGAGGAACCTGAGGAGCCGGAGGAGCGGGAGAAACCGAAGGACGCGGCGCGGCGGCGGCCGGCGGCTGCGGAGCCACGGGCGGCTTGGGCTTGGGCGCTTCCTGCTTCTTCGAGGGGGCGATGATCGCGTGCAGGACGTTGCCTTCCATGCGGGGCATGAACTCCACGATGCCGGCATCCCCGATGTCCTGGATCAGCTTGTTGACGATCTTGTAGCCCAGGTCGCGGTGAGCCATCTGCCGCCCGCGGAAGCGCAGGCTGGCCTTGACCTTGTCGCCGCCAACCAGGAATTTGACCGCCTGATTTTTCTTGGTCTGATAGTCATGCTCGTCCACGGTGACGGAGAACTTGACTTCCTTGATCACGATAATCTTCTGCTTCTTTTTGGCGGCGCGTTCGCTCTTTTCCTTCTCGTAGAGGAAGCGTCCGTAATCCTGAATGCGGCAGACGGGGGGAACCGCGTTGGGCGAAACTTCGACCAGGTCAAGGCCGCGTTCGCGGGCAATCTTGAGCGCCTCGAAGGGCGGCAGGATGCCGAGTTGCTCGCCGTTTTCGTCAATTACGCGAATCTCGCGCGCACGAATACGGTCGTTGATGCGGATAAAGGACTTTGCCGAACGTTTGTCGAGTGCGATGGTGCTCCTCCAAGAGTCGCCGCTGCCCACCTTCCGGGGGTCTGCCGGAATTGCCGCGGGCACACGTACGCACACTGAGTATAGCATTTGCCCGGTTCTCCGGAACAGAGGGTTTGTGGGCAAGGCCGCTGCGGGTCTGCGGACCCTGAGTCCCGGCCCGCTCGGCCCTCAGCCCAGCCAAAAGGTCAGAATTCACCGGCGACGGCTTGCACGGTCGCATGGAGCGCACCCTCGGCGGAAAGTCCGGTCACGCGCGCCCGCACCAGTTGATTGGCGGGCAGGCGGGCATCGAGTTCGACGGGCAGAAAGTTCTCCGACAAGGCAGCGGTGCGACCCTGGCTCTCCAGCGCGGGGGGCGTGTGCAGGGTGAGGACCTCGAGTTCCCTTTCCACAAAACCCCTCCGGTGGGTTTTGCTCTTATCTGTCGCAAGGGCGCGTAAAGACGCCATGCGCTCCTCGACCACCGGCGCCGGAACGGGCTGCTCGGCGTGGAGGGCCCAGGCGGGCGTGCCGGGACGGGGCGAAAAGGGAAACAGGTGCAAATAGCCGAAGGGCAGGGCGCGAATCAGCGCCACGGTCTGATCGAACTCGGCGTCGGTTTCGCCGGGAAAGCCCACCATCAGGTCCGCGCCCAGGGTCAGATCCGGCCCGGCGGCGCGCCGCAGGGCTTCTACCTTCTCCACGTAATGCCAGGGGCGATAGCGGCGGTGCATGCGGCGGAGGACGCCGTCGGAGCCGGACTGGAGGGGCAGATGCACGTGGTGGGCGAGGCGCGTTCCGCCAAACTCCGCCATCAAACTGATCAGTTCGGCGTCCCAGTCCATCGGCTCGATGGAACTGAGGCGCAGCCGGTCGAGCGTTGTGCGGCGAAAGATCGCGCGCACCAGGCCGGCCAGCGTGCGCGGAGAGGAGAGGTCGCCGGAGTTGGCCTCGGAACGCGGAAAGTCGCGCCCCCAGCGGCCCAGGTTGATTCCGGAGAGTACCAGTTCCTTGCCCCCGGCGGCGACGAAGCCTTCGACCTGGCGGAGAACGGTTGCACCGGAGAGGCTCCTGGAGGAGCCGCGCGTCTGGGGGATCACGCAGAAGGTGCAGCGATTGCCGCAGCCTTCCTGAATTTTGAGGTTGGGCCGGGTTTGCGCGGCGGGAACCAGTTGCGTCTCTTCAAGAAAAGAGTGGGCGAAGCGGTCGTCGGCCCAGATGGGGGCTACAGCGGGGCGGATGCTGGCAGCCAGGAGCGATTGCACGGAAACCAGCGCGGGATCTGAAACTGGGCTTGAGTTTACCGGGGACTGAGCCAGGCGCAGGGCAATTTCGGGCGCCAGGGCCTTGTGGCTGTTGCCCACCACGGCGGCCACTCCGGGCAGGGCGGCCAGCTCGCCCGGTGCGCGCTGGGCATAGCAGCCGGCGACGACAATCCGCGCCTGAGGGTTGAGGCGGTGGGCGCGGCGGATGAAGGCGCGGGCGGCGCGATCGGCCTCGGCCGTCACGCTGCAGGTGTTGACCACCACCACGTCGGCCACCGAGGGCTGGAGTTCTGAGAGACCCGCGGCGCGCAAGTGGCTGCCCACCGCTTCGCCATCGGCGCGGGCGGCCCGGCAGCCAAAGTGTTCAATGTGAAAGCCCGGCACAAATTCAGTGTATTGCGGTTCCGGTCTGGGAGTACAACGTTTGCGGTAATGCCTGGAGGAAGCTAGGGAAGCTTGAAAGCCTTGATGACAATGGCATTCGGGTTGCGGCCGGCGGGAAGGAGGGTGAAGAGGGAACGCGTGGCTGTGCGGGCCACGGCCACGTCGCCGGAGCGGGAATCGACGGCAAAGAGCAACAGTCCGGAGGAGGAAAACGCCAGGGCGGTTGGACCGTCGCCTACGTGAATGGAGGGGTAGAGGCGCTTGCCGTCGTCGATGGAATAGACGGTGACGAACTGGGAGTTGAAGCCGGCCACGTAGAGCTTGGAATTGTCGTTCGAAACCAGGCCGCGGACCGGGTCGTCCCCGATCATGTAGGTGTTGCCGACTTCGTCGGTGCCGTTGTAGATCTCGGAGATCGAATTGCTCAGAGAGTTGGAGACGAAGAGTTCGCCGCCGTCGGGCTTGAGAGCCAGGTTCACGGGGCCTTGGCCCACGTCGAGCAGCGCTTCCAGGCGGTCGGGCTGGGCGGGGCCGGGTTGAGAGGGGCTGGACTTGGCGGGGTGAGCGGTGGGGCTGACTTCGGCGTGGGCCAGCGCGATGACCATCACCTGGTGACCGGTGGAACAGGCCACAAACGCTTTGGAAGAGTCGGGGAGAAACACGGCGTCGGATGCGCCGGGGCAGTTCTCGAAGACAGCGCGCACCCTGCGGCTGGGCAAATCGACCAGGCTCACGCTGTTGCCCTGGCGGTTGGCGACCACCAGGGTTTTGCCGTCCGGCGAGAGACGTGCGGCGACAGGCTTTTCGCCGGCGCCGATGGCGGCGATCTGCTGGCGGGCCTTGAGGTCGAGGACGGAGATGGTGTTGGAGCCGGCGTTGGCTACGTAGGCCAGGTCGCCCGCAGGAGCGATCTCGATGGAAACCGGCTGCCCATGGACCTGGATGGTGGCCGCGACGGAGTTGTTTTCGGCGTTGAGGACGGTGACCGAACCCTGTCCGGCGTCAGAACCCGAGTTGACCACGTACACTTCGTTGCGGGTGGGGCTGGCGGCGACCGCGACCGGGTGCTGGCCCACGGGCAGCTCGCGGTCCAGGCGCACGTTGACCACGTCGTAGACACTGACGGTGCCGCTGCCGCCGTTGGTGACGTAGGCATATTCGCGATAGTTGGCCGGGTACTGCGGGAAGTCGTGGGAGCGGCAGCCGGTGACCGTGAGGGCCAGCAGGGCGAGGGGGACAAAACAGGCGGAGGTGGACTTGAGGTTCATGGGACTCTTGCGGCGGCTCAACGGCGGCCTCTCCCTTGGACTTTGGCGGAATCCCAGGTTTGAGATGCGAAACCTGGGGCAGCCGGCATTTGTGGCCCACCGAGCGTCAGGGTGCGGGTTGTGCGACCACGCTCGATGACAAAGCCATGCGTACCGCTCGGGATGGGGCCACGGCGAGAGACGGTCATGAGTTTACGCCCTGGCGGTCTCAACCTGGATGCTGCGGGGCAGACTGCGACCCACTACCGGAGCAATTTGCTCGAGTTCGTTCATCATGGTGGCGAATTGTTCCGGATAGATGGACTGGGTGCCGTCGGAGAGAGCTTTTTCGGGGTGGTCATGGACCTCGACGATGATGCCGTCAGCGCCCGCGGCAACTCCGGCTCGGGCCATGGGCAGGACGCTGTCGCGCCGGCCGGTGCCGTGGCTGGGATCGACCAGAATGGGCAGATGGCTAAGCCGTTGGACGGCGGGAATGATGCTCAGGTCGAGAGTGTTGCGGGTGTGGTCGGTAAAGGTGCGCACGCCGCGCTCGCAGAGGATGACCTCGTAGTTGCCCTCGCTCATCACGTACTCGGCGGCCATGAGGAACTCTTCCAGGGTGGCCGAGAGGCCGCGCTTGATCAGCACCGGCTTGCGCAGCTTGCCGGCCTTCTTGAGCAGGGAGAAGTTCTGCATGTTGCGGGCGCCGATCTGCACCACGTCGGCCCATTCGGCAACCAGGCCGAGGCTCTCGCTGTCGATGGCTTCGGTGATGATGCGCAGGCCGAAGCGCGAACGGATATCGGCCATAATGCGCAGGGCTTCGATACCCAAACCTTGAAATGCATAGGGAGAAGTGCGGGGCTTGTAGGCGCCGCCACGAAAGAATTGCGCGCCAGAGGCTGCGACTTTTTCGGCAATGGAGAAGGCCTGTTCGCGGCTCTCGATGGAACAGGGGCCGGCGATCACGGCAAGATTGCGTCCGCCGATGGTGGCGTCGGTTCCGGGGAACCGGATGATGGTGTCTTCTTCTTTGACGTCGCGGCTGGCCAGTTTATACGGCTTGGTGACGTGAATGACTTCGGCGACGCCGGAGAGGGCTTCGATGTTGCCGCGTTCCACTTCGCCCTTGTTGCCGGTGATGCCGATGGCGGTGCGCTCGGCTCCAGGGAGTGGATGGGCGCGGAAACCCAATTGTTCAATGTACTCGCAGACCGCCTGAATTTCTAACGGCGTGGCCTGCGTTTTCATGACTACCAACATGTTTGCCCCTCAAATCCCAAGTTTACCGGGTGGGGCGGCGAAGAGCAATTTCTTACTGTGGCGCGGCATCCTGCGTGGGCCAGTTCGCTTGCCCTGCGTAAGGGTTCAGGTTGCACGCCAGCAAAACAGATTCGCGGCGGCGTATGAAGAGTTGGGTTCGAAGTGCTCAGTCACCTTCGTCTGTAGTATCTGAGCCGGACTTGGCAGCGACAATAGCGGGAGCGATAACCATACCGATGAAAGCCAGGGCAATTAAAAGGTCATGCATTGCAGCAATTCTCCTTGTGGATCATCTTGCATCCTGTCCACATATGAATCATCGACTGGATTAGAAAAAACTAAAATACCACGAAGACCGCAATTTCCGAGCAACTTGTGGGATGCCTGTAACCCTTTGGTGGTATTCCGCAAAACCGATTGAGCGTGGCAAAAAGCAGGTTCCGAGGCCGTCGGGAGCCTACCGTGCACAAATAGATGATTCCAAGCCGGTTGAATTGCCGCCGGGCCATTAGCGCGGAATGCGGCTGGAGCGCGCGTTGGCACGCTTTTGCGCACGCCAGCGCAGGCCGAGCCAGGCCAGATAGCCCAGTTGAATGGCCCAGGTGGCGGCGTAGGCGGCGACGGTGAACTGGTGATCGAGAATGGCTCTTTGGTCCATATTTCTCCTCGTTCTGGGGTGGGCTTTCGCCGGTTACAACTCAGCCAGGGCAGCCTGCGCCTCTTCGACGTCGTATTTCTGCTGCTGACGCTCGACGCGATAGCGCAGAGCCAGGATCAACAGGCCCCAGGCGAACCAGGCGAGGAGGTTCCACCCCAAAGCATGCTTCATGACCGGGTCCATGCCCGAGCCCTCGCCACCGCCGAAGACGGGGGCCGGGTGTTGGGTACGCCACCAGCGGTTGGACATATAGACGATGGGCACGTCGAGCGCGCCGAAGATGCCCAGAACGGCGGCCAGGGTCTGCATTTGCGGACCGGCGGCAAAGCGGCGCAGGAGTAGGTAGCTGACATAAATGAGCCAGAGCACGAGGGTGGTGGTGAGACGCGCATCCCAGGTCCACCAGATGCCCCATGCGCGGCGTCCCCAGAGCGGCCCGGTGATGAGCACGACGGTGCAGAAGACCACGCCAACCTCGGCGCCGGCCAGCGCCCAGGCGTCGGAGACCTGCGCCCAATCCGGCCGGTTGCGCCGGTAGCCCAGGTAGCCGATGGAGCCGGCCAGAGAAATGGCGAAGAAGAGGAACGCCACCGCAGCCGATGGCACATGGTAGAAGATGATGCGAAAGATTTCGCCCTGCATGGCGTCCAGGGGGGCGACATAGATGGCCTGGTAGAAGCCCCAGGCCAGGAGAGCTAACGTGACGACGGCGTAGAAGCCGATGAGAAGTCTTTTCATTGGGTCTTCGATTCGTTTCCGGCGTCGCCGCCCGGAGTTTCCGTGTTCGTGCAGGAACGCATTCAGTGTACGACGACAGTGGCGGCGCAGACTCGACCGAAGGGAGGATAGGCTGCCGCAACAGGTGTGAGGGCCGGGCCGGCGACCGCCCGGATCCGCCCTTTCCGCCGCCTGCTGCCCTCACCATGTAAAATTAGGTGCAACCGGATGATGCAAACCTCCACAGCGGCTGCCAGTCAGGCCCCGCGCACTGCGCAGGACTCCCAGTTGCGGGCTGAAAACGAGGCTCAGGGCGCCGAACTCCAGCCCGCTCTCCCTCTGATCCAACTCCAGAATCTCGAGAAAACCTACCAGACCGCCCGCGGCAAGCTCACGCTTTTTCGCGGTCTCAACCTGGAGATCGAAGCCGGCGAGATGGTGGCCATTGTGGGGCAGTCGGGCGCGGGCAAGAGCACGCTTTTGCACATTCTGGGCGCCCTTGATACTCCAACCGCGGGAACGGTATACTGCGCGTCAACCAACGTGGCCGCCCTCTCCCAGCGTGAGGCCGCGGCCTTCCGCAATCGCGAGATTGGCTACGTTTGGCAGTTTCACTATTTGTTGCCGGAGTTTACGGCGCTGGAAAACGTCGCCATGCCGCTGATGGCCCGTGGCGTCAACCGCCGCGAAGCTTTGGCAGTAGCGGCCAACTGGCTTCGGGAAGTTGGCCTGGAAGATCGCGGCGAACATCGGCCCGGCGAACTTTCCGGAGGCGAACAGCAGCGAGTGGCGCTGGCCCGCGCGCTGGTCAACAATCCCCGGCTGCTTTTGGCCGACGAACCCACCGGCGACCTGGATGAAGCCACCGCCGGCCTGGTCTTCGATTTGATTGCCCGACTGCACGCAGAACATGGCCTGACCTCGATTCTGGTGACGCACAACATGGATCTGGCCGCACGATGTACGCGGGCCTTGCGCCTGGAAGCGGGAAAGCTGGTGGCGAACCGATGGAATGCGGGCACACTGCAAACAGGCTTTCCGGCCGGCAACATTTGACGGAAAAAGCACCGTTCCGGCTGGGTTTGAGTCTTATATTGTGTAAGCAGTCTTGAGAGGGTAGCGCCTTTCCGGCTGGGAAAAGCAGGATGGAAGTCCCTCCGGCAGCACCAACGCCGACGGACGCAGGGTGAGAGCGATCGCCCGCTACCATCTCAAAGAGCTGTCCGGACCTGAATGAATTTCCCTGGGTTCCGGCGGCGGGGTACCAAGCGGTTTTCCAGTTGCGCCAAGTCGAAGCCGCGGCTGTCAGGTCGACTTTTCTTGTTCTCGACGAGAATGCGCCTTGCACGGAACCGGCAACGGCCAGTACATTGGAGAACCGCTCAAGAGTAGGACGCGCGCGGGTTGGGTTGAAGCCGGCACACCGGACAGCCACTTCCGCCGGTCAGTCTGCAGCAAGCCCGCATCATGGGGGGGGGAGTACATATGTTCGAACGCTATACGGAGAAGGCACGACGCGTAATTTTCTTTGCGCGGTATGAGGCCAGCCAATTCGGCTCGCCCTATATCGAGACCGAGCACCTGCTTCTCGGCCTTTTGCGCGAGGACAAGGCGTTGACCAACCGCTTCCTGCGCTCGCACGCCTCGGTCGAGTCGATTCGCAAGCAGATTGAAGCCCACACGACCATCCGGGAAAAAGTTTCGACCTCCGTCGACCTGCCGCTCTCCAACGAGTGCAAGCGGGTGCTGGCCTATGCGGCGGAAGAAGCCGAACGCCTTGGGCACAAGCACATTGGCACCGAACACCTCCTCCTGGGACTACTGCGCGAAGAGAAATGCTTCGCCTCGGAGATTTTGCAGGAGCGCGGCCTGAAGCTGGCGCAGATTCGCGAGGAACTGGGCCGCGTCACGCAGGAAAAAGTGCCGCAACAGCCGCGGCAGCGCGAGTCCAGCCTTCTGGCGGAGTTCAGCCGCGACCTGACCCAGGCCGCGATGGACGGACAGCTTGACCCCTTGGTCGGCCGCGACGGCGAACTCGAGCGGGTCATCCAGATTCTCTGCCGCCGCACCAAGAACAACCCGGTGCTGATCGGCGAGCCCGGTGTCGGCAAGACCGCCATCGTCGAGGGCCTGGCGCAGCGCATTGCCGACGGGGAAGTCCCGTCGTTTTTGGCCGACAAGCGCGTTTTGGGCCTGGATCTTTCGCTCATTGTGGCTGGCACCAAGTACCGCGGTCAGTTTGAAGAGCGGCTCAAGACCATCATGAAGGAGTTGATGGAGAATCAGAACTCCATTGTCTTCATCGACGAGTTGCACACCCTGGTGGGCGCGGGTTCCGCGGAGGGCTCGCTGGACGCTGCCAACATCCTGAAGCCGGCGCTGAGCCGCGGCGAAATCCAGTGCATCGGCGCCACCACCCCGGCCGAGTACCGCAAGTCGATCGAGAAGGACCGCTCCCTGGAACGCCGCTTCCAGGCCGTCAAGGTGCCGCCGCCGAACGAAGCCGACGCCATCAAGATCATCATGGGCATCAAGGACCGCTACGAGAAATTCCACGCGGTCAGCTACACGGACGATGCCGTCGAATTCGCGGTCTCTCACTCGAACCGTTACATTCCCGACCGCTTCCTGCCCGACAAGGCCATCGATCTGATCGACGAGGCCGGCGCCCGCGTGAAGCTGCGCCAGACTTCGCTGCCCGAAGAGATCACCGAGGTGCAGAAGCGCATCAAGTTCATCGTGCACCGGATGGACTCGGCCATCGCCAACCACGAGTTCGAGAAGGCGCGTTTCTACTCCGACGAGGAGCGCAAGGAGCGCGAAAATCTGCGTGCCATGCGCGACAAGTATCACCTCGACGACTCGGCCTCTGGTATTGTGGGCCGCGAAGACATCGAGGACGTGGTGAGCCGCTGGACCGGCGTTCCCGTGACCAGCATCAAGGAAGAAGAGACGCAGAAGCTCCTCCGCGTGGAGGAAGAACTGCACAAGCGCGTCATCTCGCAGGAGAAGGCGATCAGCGCCCTGGCGCGCGCCATTCGCCGCTCCCGCGCCGGCCTCAAGTCGCCCAACCGGCCCATCGGGAGCTTCCTGTTCCTCGGTCCCACCGGCGTGGGCAAAACGGAGATGGCCCGCACCCTGGCCCAGTTCCTCTTCGGGTCGGACAAGGCTCTGATCCGCTTCGACATGTCGGAGTTCATGGAGAAGCACTCGGTCTCCAAGCTGATCGGTTCGCCCCCAGGGTACGTGGGCTACGAGGAGGGCGGCCAACTGACCGAGCGCGTGAAGCGTTCGCCCTATTCGGTGGTCCTGCTGGACGAAATCGAGAAGGCGCACCCCGATGTCTTCAACATTCTGTTGCAGGTATTTGAAGACGGACAGTTGACCGACGGACTGGGCAATACCGTCGACTTCAAGAACGTGATCCTCATCATGACCTCGAACATCGGCGCCCGGCACCTGATGAAGAAGCAGGGACTCGGCTTCCAGAGCGACCGCGAAGACATTGTCAGCGACAAGGTCGAGGAACTGGTCAAGCAGGAGGTCAAGAAGACCTTCAACCCCGAGTTCCTCAACCGGCTCGACGAGGTGATTCTCTTCCAGTCGCTCAACGACGCCGACCTGCTGCAGATCGTCGAACTGATGGTGCAGCAGTTGAACGCGAACCTGGCGCAGAAGGCCATCACCATCTCCGTCACCGAGGACGCCAAGAAGTGGATCCTCGACAAGACCCTCACGGATCGCAGCTACGGTGCGCGCCCCTTGCGCAGGGCGTTGCAGCGCTATGTCGAGGACCCCTTGTCCGAGGCTCTGATTGCCGGACAGATCACCGCCCGGCCGGCCTTCCTGGAGGTCTACCTCAACGTGAACCAGCTCTTCTACAGGCCGGTCAGCGCGGACGAAACCTCCACCGAGGAGAAAGCCGCCGGTATTCTGCTCTTCAGCAACTGAGGGCGGATTCGGAAGACGGAAGCTCACTAAAACGAAAACCCCCGGCCAACCAGCCGGGGGTCTTCGTTCATTTGGAGATAGTCTGATTGAAGTTCGCGGTCTTCCGGATTCCTAATATGCAAGGAACCTCGGCACTCACCTTCAGTGCGCGATTCACTTCCCCGGGACCGGGGCCGCCCGCCAAACAGCTAACAGCTAACCGCGATTTCTCACACGGATCGATTCTGTGGGGGGCGGTGGATTTTGGCAGGGGTAGAGAGCGATGAACGGCTGGCAATCTGCTCGGCGATAG
>Ga0302197_10005441_pt1 | contig 10884 bp, 7 predicted proteins | sample II_Bog_N2_1_FD_193526 | JGI IMG/M metagenome (GOLD analysis project Ga0302197, IMG submission 193526) | Peat permafrost microbial communities from Stordalen Mire near Abisko, Sweden - II_Bog_N2_1 | ecosystem: Environmental > Terrestrial > Soil > Wetlands > Peat | place: Sweden: Abisko, Stordalen...
ATATCTGCAAAAAGCTAAGGTACTTGCTGCCCAATGTAAAAATAGAGAAGAATATTTAATTGAATTAAAAAAAGTGCATAAGCAGTGTGGTCCAACTTGCCGCCACATTCAAAAATATCTTGAAAGCTTTGACAAATTCAAAGGTTCCAAAAAATAAATAATGAAGGTCAGTGTATAAAATTTAAATAATAACATCCGCTAAAATTGTACTAATCTTTTTTAAAAGAACAGATGATTGATTCAATATTTTTATTTAATTGCTTCTTATTTTTATAACATCCTGCCTCAAATATCTGAGTATAAATATTAATTTGCTGATTTGAATATACAAAATGAGTCGTTCAACAAAAAAACCCAATTATCAAAAGGTCGATTTTTCAGACTCAGAAATCTATGAAGAGATTAAAGACTAAATTAAAGAAATCAGGGAGAAAAACCTGAAAAATGTGTAAGTAGAACAAAAAATATTTGATCTTTACAAGCAACACAAATAAGAAAAAAGGAAAAGAAAGATGCTTGAAAAAGATGCAAATAGAAATAAGGTTTCAGCCATTAATATAGCGTCTCTTAACGCCAAGGATTCATCTGAAGATGATGAGGAGGGGGAAATCAATTAGAAAAAACCGATTAAGCATGAAATAAATGATAATGCTTTTGAAGGAGTACCATCTATCAGTAATTTGGGAGATCATATTCGTCCTCTTACTCTCACAAGAAACAAAATTGTTGACCTCCTCAACTCAAGAAGATTTGAAGAACTTGTCAAAGGGTGTTTTGTCCGCTATTTAATTGATTCAAATGCTAGCTCCAACAGCAATTCTTACATTATTGCTCAAATCGTGGGAGTAGGTGAAGGAAATAAATAATACACGGTAAACAATGTCAAGACAAAAGTTTTATTAAAACTTCAAGAGACTTCTGAGAATGTTGTAACTTTATCGTTACAACTAATTTCTAATCAGCACCCTCCAGGTGGACTGGAAATTGAAAAGTGGTTGTAGACAAATAGAAATAAAATTCCAAAAGAAAAGTAATTAAAAGAGAAGCTATAAGAGCATAAAAAGCTGTTGGTTGAACAAATTAGTTCTAGTGAAATTGATACTAATATCTGGAAAAAGGCAAAAAAAACAGCCGAAACTACAGAAGAACCTAAAGAAGATATCACAAACCTCATTGACTTTGTAAGCGAAAAGCTACATAATTTGGAAGTGCAAATCGAATAAAAACTAATAGGACGAAAGCCAGTTGAGGGAGATATCAACGTTATGAATAGCTAGAAATAATAAACCAACTTTATTCTCTAAAAGTTAAAGATTATTCGCGAAAGGTACATAAAAAATCGTACGGATAAAAAGGGAGAGATGTTAAAAAAAGAAAAGAAATATTCATGGAACATGAATGAATAAAAGCGGAACGATGCCATAAATGAAAAATGCAAGGCGCGATTTATAATGTTGGCAACTTACGAAGGTTGCAATAAACTTAAGAATCACATTCTTGAAAATCATATGAAGTATAATTTCTAACTGGACTGATTGTTGAATGATGTAAATAGTTATAAATTAATAAAAAGAGATTATTATCTATTGATTAATGTTATAAGCTCCCATTTTAGTAAGAGATATAATTCTTTTCATTTTTGATCATAAATTCACAGATGACTCACAACTCAAAAACTTAAAAATCACATGAGGTCGAAGCGACGAAAGGGAAAAATCTTATTCTGGTTTCCAATAACTCAGATTTCTTCGCAGAAGGGGCTCCTTATGACATGCTCTACAATCGCACCTCCTCTTATAATGGAGGGCATTTTAACAGGACTTCAAGTGTTAATTTGTTCCCTAGTTTTCTGCCAGAAGCTGCAGGACACCGAGAAGATATTCCTCATCGATAGGAACGCATGACTGATGCCCAACGGTATGCTCAAGAGTGTCTCTAATATTAAAAATACCACTTTGACGATAAGATTAGGCTGATTATCCATAGAATGGCAATCCTTGCCTACCACTCTTTCCGTTAAAAAAGCGACCATCCTTTTCTTACTTTCTTCATTGAAAGGTTTATGTGCACTCTCGCTAAAAAATTATTGTTGAATCGTTTCGAGCTACTTTTCTTGGAATATGTATTCTAGTAATCAAAGTGGAAGTACGACAATGAGATTATTTCACAATGCGTCGACCAGTTCAAATCTTTCATACATATCCCATAATCTGAAACTTCTCGGGGGATGATTAAAAATCTTCAAATTTACCTGTTGTTTTGCGCCTATTACTCTAAAAAATCACTCAATGATATATCTCAAGAAGCAATTTATAACTCCTTCTTCAAAACTATCAGTGACAAATTCAAGGAAAGATATCAAGAATGGTATGAAGCCTCTGGAATTAAAATCAAAATCAACCCTAAACTTCTTAATATAATTTTCAGAAAATTAACCCTATTTCAAGATAAGGATAGAGAGTTCATTTAAAATTATAATCTTTTAGTTTAAGATATACTCTAAATTTCTCCTGCTTATAACGCAGATAAGGAGGGCAAAGTGAAGAAGAAAAAGAAGAAAAATGCAGAAGATGAAGAAAGAGAATATCAATTAAATTAAGAGTCCAGGAATATGCAAGGAATTGAAGATAACAATTAACTGCCTGCAGAAGAATCACCACCTGAGTTTCCTGCTCTCAATTTCCGAAAGAAGCAGACCAGTTACGTATCAAATGTTGATGGCCTTGACCCTGTTGTTTATTATAATAGGAACAACAATTGATGATATGATTATCTTCAAATTCATAATCTTTTTATTATTTTCATAAATTATTTACTTTTGCATATATACTCTAATTGTTTTTAAAATTTCGATTAAAATTGTATGAATAGAAGTTCGAATAACTGATCATTTCTTCTTTCATTGGTTTTTCTCCTTGTTAAGAGCTTCCCTGACTTTATCAGAAAAGCTGTCACTTTTTTTGAACATGGAAGGACAAGCTATCACGCACCAAGCACTGACAGCCAGAATGTGAACCAAAATGAGAACGTATACCAAAACCTTGAGAGTAGGATTTACTCCTGTCAAGAAATCTAGCGATTGCAGATACTCCATCTATCAAGCTAATTATAAATTATGATAAAAAAGATGATAAGTTTTCAACTATAAGAAAATAAATAAAATCTTTTATTTACTCAAGCTTCTGTTTTTGTTTGTTGACCATTAATTGATGTAATGAATACTTATGATCTTTTCCATCTTTTAAAAAAATAATAGAGCCTATATTTTAAAATAATTTAAATGAAAGAAATTTAGTCAACTTTGGATGCTTGGCATTTTTACTTCTCAGAAGGAGGTCTTTCTCCCTCGGAGGAAATTGATGCTATAGCTGAAAAATGGCATTTGTTTAGGGCTCCTACAATAGTATTCAACAGCAATCGGGCTGTAATTTCATAAAGCCATTCTGGATTTAAAATCTCATTCAGTGCTATGTAAGCCTTAAAATTCATAAACTACGAAGTGAGAGAACAGTCCTACATACCTTTAAATTCTTAAGGAAAAATAAACACAATTAGTTATATACCTGAACGTCTTCTAGTGAAGAATGCTTAGCATTGGAAATCAATATCAAAGCCAAAGGATATTGAGATAACGGAAATAAAAGAAAGCTCCGATAGTTTCTTTCTCAATACATTTAAAGGGCATATTTAAGGAAATGCCAAAGTCGAAAGAGTAAAAGAGTCTGTCATACCAGTAGAAAAACTGGGACCCACCAATCCAGTCATCTTTTATCAACAAGGATCTTTCTATGAAGATGAACTTGATGATAATGGTCTTATTCAATATGAATACAAATTTAGGGCTATGGCCTCCAGTTGGTTTGGACTGATAAGAAATTACGCTAGAGTTGATGACGTCACTGTTCAAATTTTTGATACAAGGATTTATTGGTAACAGGGTTGGACAAAGATTGCTCGACAATTTATGGTAAAAAAAGCAAGCTGGGCTGAATTGAAATAAACTTACGAATTTCCGACAGGGTGGACAATGAATCCGAATCAATCTCACTTAATTTATTCATTCCTTAAAGAATAGTTCATTGAAAATGAATATATTCACTACAGTTGATGGTTTATTGTTATGATAATGATTAACTGATCATGAAATTTATAAGAACTTTTTAAGTTCAGCCTGCGATATTTTTTCGCCATCTTAAGATGCCATTTCCATCATAAGAGCTATGTCCTCTTTGCTGTAATTGAGGCCATGTTCTTTTATCAATATTTGTAATTAACTTTTGCTGATCATTTTAGATCCATCAGAATCGATAGAACCAAAAACAATATCAAAATAATCTTTCTGAATAAAAACTAAGTTTACATTGGTAATAGATTGGTCAAAATGCTTCATAAATTTATCCTTTTCTATGAAATTAACAGATTAGAACTACTCCATTTGTTTTTTGAAGATGATGCATTATTGATTTTTTGGTCCTTAATATCACAGAGCTTACCCTCTTGTAAATATAAGCGCAACTTTTTTAAATCTAGTTGGTGAGTGGTTTTATCTTCAAAAGCCCGATAAATTTATTACAGTTCACTTTTAATGTTAGCCTTCATTCAAATTTTATAATATCTAAAGCATTAAATAATTAATCATCTCTCAAAATCGAGTAAATTGACTCAAATAGTAAATGAAATAAATTGCATAATTAGTTTTAAAATAATTGAATTAATTAAGAATCTAATCTCTTGATTTTAGATTATCGAAATGTACTTTGATTGAATATATTCTATCTTATTTTATTTTGTTGATATACCCTTTCATTGATATGCTATTGAGAATAATAATCATGCCCTTTTTAATCAATATTGTTATTATTGTATCGGCAGTTTGCAATAAATCTCGCCATGAATCAGAATTACTATCCCATTGATTTTTAAGTCTAATACGAAGGTAACTATCGCGTAAAGCAGAGACAAATTAAAAAATCATTGAGCTCTCTAAAACATATCGAGATAAGATCATCAGTCTTCAGCCAGACTCACTCTCTAATCTTTAACTTTAACTTTAAAAAAATCAAATTGAAGTATAAGATAGGGGACTTCAGTTTCGCAAAGAATGTATTAACTTTAACATACAGCTATATACTCACAATTTGCGTCTGGTCAACTTATGGCTGAAAGACGGAAAAATGTTCCGTAAATGTGTCCATAATGTGGAGATGAATTAAAGAAACAAGTTCAATGCTAATTCTGCGCTGAAGTATTCTGTAAAAAATGCTGTTCAAGAAATAGAGTAATTCCATTTGTATCAAAATAGCTTAGACTGTGTTGCGAGCAATGCCATGCCAAATTTGTAAAATTGTTCCATAACAAAGTACTACTATACTAAACTAGTAATTCTACTAATAGAAGTAAAAATTGATAAATGTGATAAATTTTGTGAGGTCAAAAACATTAAAAGTAGCCGAAAAGATTTCAACCAAAACCAAAGAACTCGAGGAGTATAAAGCTTAGAAGAGGAATGAACGTATAAAATAAAAAAATATTGATAATAAGATCCTACAATAAGAGAAAAAACTTAAACAACTTTAGGAAGAGTTTCGAAGAGTTGTTGCCGAAAAGGCAGAAAAGATAAAAGAGTAGGAGAGAAGAAAAAGAATTGAGGAAGAAGAACGGGAAAAAGCAAAGTAAGCAGAGGAAGCAAGCATTAGATAGCAGGCCCGGGCAAATATGGAGAGATAAAGATTGGAATAATAGGAGAGAGAAAGATAAAGACTAAAATAAAGATTAATATTATAGCAACAACTTGCATAAAAATTAAGAAGTTCATCAGTAAATGATCTTTTGATTAAAAAAGAAGAAGAAATAAGGAAAAGGGAGGAAGAACTGCATAAAAGATAGCAAGAGATGAAGGCATATCAATAAGAGAAGATTAGAGCTTAAAAAGAAATGAAGGCAAATTAAGAAGAGAGACTCAGGGCTGCAAAAAAAAGCAGAAATTCAAGTAATTCCAGCAGCTCGAAAGCATAGGAACAACAAATCAAAAAAATATAAACTCCTAAGCAATCTCTTGATCAAGACAATTCTTAAAAATAGAAAATTATTGACACAACTGATTCTAAATCAATAACTCGTTCAAGAAAAGATAGTGAAGAAATGTGCATTTCCCAATAACTGGTTTCAAACAAAAGTAAAGATTCGCAGGGATAAATAAAGGTAAAGAGACAGGAATCCTCCAAATCAACAAATGAGAAAAATTTCAACTATAATAGTGAAAGGTCAAGCAATGAGACTACGAAAAAAGAAGAAGAAAAATAGGTGGATTCTTTAGAAAAGAGTTTAGCCAATATGTTCAAACCGAAAAAATAAGATGATACGAAATCAATTTATAGTAATGTATCCAGGGGATCCAAAAGTGCTCTAGATATGACTGTTAATGAACTTTTAGCTTTGAGAATACCAGTCAATAATAAAGCTACCAGTAAAACAGAACCAATCGAAGAATAAAAATAAAGCACTTCTGCACCATTGCTTGGATCAAACAAAAATTATGAATAATAAATCCAATCTCCAACAAAAAAATTAGTTGATAAAGTTGTTGTGCCAAAAATATCATAAGCTAAAATTGAATAAGAAGAAATTCGTATTCACAGGGATTCTATTCTAAGAAATTCAAGCTTAATTACAAACAATAAAGAGACTATAAACGAACTAAGTACGGGGCAAAAACAAAAATGCGCTTGCGAAATAATGTGATATATAAACAACAATAATTTTGATTCGATGTTATGGAAGATATTTGTATCAATCTCAGTCTCTATGATAGCAATATTAATTGCTTATAGTTTGACTAGATATTCACTCGTATTTAGAGGATAACTCTCATTGATTGCAATCAATGAGACACGTTTTGTGGTGAAAAAGGCAATTGAATATTATAAAACAGTAAATGTTAAAAAAGAATAGTTCTCGATAGTCTATGATCTCTATTTAGAGATAACATATTAAAATTAAGAGAAATGACCCTCTTCAACTGAGTCAGGATTTCGAAAATATTATCAGCGAAGCTGCAAAATTGCTCACTCACTCTGAATTTATGCCGCTCTATGAGAAAATGATAAAAACGTTAATTAGGAGGGCAGAAGCAGAGAATCTACATTCTCAATCCATATACTTGAATTCTCTCAAGAAATGCGTTTAGATATACGGAGATAGCCTTGAACTAAATGTTCGAATCCTTCTACTATAGATTTAGTCGTAAGTGAACAGCAGTATGTTGCAAGATGTCAATGCAAAGCTCTAAAGAGCCAAACATTTAACAATAAATACCCATATAGAATACCTTCTCTCTAAAATATTCTTGATTGAAGAAAAGTATTATTTAATGCTAAATGATGAGAGCAGTGCGCTTAAGAGTTTGAAGAAATGTTTGGATTTAAATGAATAGCACATGGTTTAGTTCATGCAAGAAACAGAATAAATTAGGAAATAGATAGTCGATTATGCCATCATTGCATATCACTAATCCTTTAAATTGAGATTTCATTCAAAACCAACACAGGCCCTAGACTTCTTGCTCAAAGCCTGTCAAACAGCCAAGAAAAACTACGGCCCATAAAACAAGATCAGCAGAGGTTTACTTTAATTTTATAAGCAACAAGAAAATATGATAAGTTCAATGGAAAGAATGAGCACAAAGAGCCGAGCAGTCACAGAAATTGTGGACTACGAAAATAAAAAAAATTATCATACAACTGCTTTTTATTCTTGGGAAGATGAAAAGATTGTTGCTCAATTGATTAAGATTAGGGGAATGGAACGAGAGGTCATCAGTTAAGCTTGCTATGAGATAAAACTCGATATAAACAAGATAAAACAGCTTAAAAACTGTGATTGGCTAACTGTGTCAAAAACAGGACAAATTGTAATCAATGAAGACGAGCTTTTAAGGCTACTGGGAGTCAATGCAATCAATAACAATAAAGAAATGACTACGAGAATTGAAATGCGCAATATTTCTAGAGATTAAATAATTAAGAAAGATAACATCAGTAGTAGCTCAGAGGACAGCTCGGATTTTTTCTAAAAAGAGTAATTCAAGTTTATGAAATTTGGAAGAGCTCAAAGCAGTAAAAAGTTTAAGGAAGCTTACTGATCAATGATTTATTTATACCAGAGAATATGAAAAGAATGTCTTTGAAACAATAAATGTAGAATTTGTTTCGATGGGATATATATCAATTTACTCGATTGACCAAATCAATGATTTAGATTTTATCTCCTTTGCCTACATTTCAGCATGGCGCTTCCTGATTTATCTAATAATTACCGATAGAACCCAGCCATTTTTCGCGTTCAGAGTTAGAAGAAGCCGCAATGTAAAAAGAATCTTCGTGAGTCTCCACTTTCTGATTGGGAAAAAGAGTACAAATGAAAATTAGCGATGAGTTGTTTCATCGCTTTTGCTAATAGCAGCTATATCTTAAAGAGAAATGGCTTCGGTGGGAGAACTGTATTACTTCTGCTGTTTGAATGTCAATATATAATTGGGAGTGATGACAAACCACCTCCTAAATTAAGAAACCAGTACTTTCGCCATGTCTTTAATATCCTTGATTCTTTTTAAAGAAATCCTTCGTAAAGAATAAAATTCAGTTCCTCCTTTAAATTTTTAGTGCTTGACATGATATTAATCGATTAATAATATAATTCGTGTGAATGGGAGTTCATCAGTCTTGCTGCTAAGATTAACCAAAAGGAGCGTAGTTTACATTTATAAAATATCCCGAAACAAGTAAATTGGATAAAGCCAAATTGATGGGCAAAAATTAGCTCGGCTATCTTCCAGCTAATCAGTAATCTACAAACGTATCATCCATATGATAAAGCAGGTTAGCAAAGTTGAATCTGAATTAAATGCAAGGAGATAATCTAAATAATACGGGTAAAGCACAATCATAGTATTAAATTATTGATGAAGAAAAGGTTCTCTGAATAAAAAATGTTACGATTACCGTAAAGACTGTCGAGTATAAAGTAACAAGAGTAATCTTCAGTGCAATAATACAAATTTTAGTAATAATTCAAAAAATCTGAAATCTAGATCCCCCAACTTACCAATTAAATACAGAAAACTATCAAAGAACATTGTACATATCAAACAAAGTAGATTTTTATGAAAGTTAACTCCATTCAGATTTATAATATAGGAAATTCGACCAAGATGTTTATTATGGCAGATTAGATCATGTATTTAAATATCAATATAGAAAAAACAACTTCCTCATGGCTTTGGAAAATTGTATAAAAACGATCGATCTTATTACATGGGAGAATTTGTGAATGGACAAGCCCAAGGAAGAGGAGTATATATCTTTGCAGATGGATCATTTTATAGCGGATTTTTTTAGCATAATTGCGCTGAATGCGCAAATGGGCAGTACAAGTCAAACTGCTTTGAATATATTGGAGCCTTCAAATAGAACCTCTTTCATTATCAGGGGAAAGAAAAAAGTTAAACTTATACTTTTGAAGGGTAATATGAGAAAGGGCATAGAACTTTGGGAAAGTTATCTTGGATTTCAGATGGCAAAAATTATACCTATGAAGGACAATTTAATTCAAATAATTAATTTCACGGCGAGGGCACTCTCATCGAACCTACTGGAACATACAAAGGGAGCTTTCTGAATGGAAAGCAGAATGAATTTGGAATATATAAATTTACTAATAATTTTCGATATGAGGGAGAATATAAAGAGGGCTTAAGATGTGGAAAAGGTACCATTTACAATAACAAGAATTAAATTGTTTTCAGAGGCTAATTAAGAAATGGCATGCCTCATGGAATTGGAGAAGCAGTTGATCTCAACGGAAAAGTATCATCTGTGGTTTGGGATGAAGAAAATACCTCCATAAATATAATATGATTGCTATATTCTGATCTTTTATCGACGTTTTATAATCTATAGAATATAAATTGAAATGCAATAACGGGAGGCCAAAGAGACTATAAAATATCGACTGATAGCCTATATCAGTAAATTACATATTCATAAGAATCTTAATTTTGAAACCAAGGTCATTTGGAAAAGAAGTTTTCATCATTATACATAGATGTCAACAAATCTTAAACTCAAACTGCAGTACATCAAAAAGGAGTATCAGTTTTCAATTAGACGTTAACCTTGGAAATCAATTTAGTTTACAATCTTAAAGAAAACAAGTTTGAAGAAAAATATGTACATATCATATAAAAAAGACGGAATTTTCAGTAATTGTAATCTATCAGGGAAAAGTCAAAAGTGGCGGATATGTGAAGTATGATGCATCCGAGATTGTCAACAACAATTTCAATAGTATATTAACCCTAATCAAGACGAACCAGTAAGACTGAATCTTCTTTAATGCCCAGATCCTAAGGCATACCTCGAAGTTATGCTTAACTATTAAACAATGGGGGAATCATCTCGAAGTCTTTTCAATGAATTAAGGTACCAAAATTAATATTCAGTCTACTGAACCCAAGCGGAATCGAAAATGATTTATCTCAAATTGACTTTCATGATGACGAAAATAATCACGATGATAATATAACTACCAGTCAAAATAATTATCTCTAAGAAAAGGATAATGACATCAAAGAAACTGCTCAACAATAATAGATGATTAAGATGAATAATCTTATAAATAAAATGGAAAGCATGGCACGGAAAACGAAGTGCAACCAAAAAGGATATTATCAATAGGATCATAACTCCACAAAAAGCGAAAATTTATAGCCATCAAACCTCACAGTTGAACAATAATAACGATTAAAATTAAAGATCCATACATTAGAGCAGGAACTTGAAAAAAGAGATTCGACAATCAAATAAAACAAGAAGAAGATTGAAGAGC
>Ga0302197_10005442_pt1 | contig 10884 bp, 11 predicted proteins | sample II_Bog_N2_1_FD_193526 | JGI IMG/M metagenome (GOLD analysis project Ga0302197, IMG submission 193526) | Peat permafrost microbial communities from Stordalen Mire near Abisko, Sweden - II_Bog_N2_1 | ecosystem: Environmental > Terrestrial > Soil > Wetlands > Peat | place: Sweden: Abisko...
AATGCAAACCCATCTCTTGATGTTAGTTCATCGTTCCAATTTACATATTCCGGGATAGCTAATTGGGTTTTAAATAAAAAAGAAGAGGCAATAAAATTATGGCAACAGGGTGAAAAATCCATCTACCAGGATGCCTCGGGAGGTGTACTGTTGTTAATTATAGAATATTTTGCAGGAGTGAGAATAAAAGATGAAATACTAAAAAGATATGCAACAAAGAGAATTAAGAAGAAACTTAGAAATAAGCAAGCAGCAAACTGGCCAGGACCCTTAGGGCATTATCTTTTAGGCGATATTTCTGAAGTAGAATTACTTAATCGTGTTTCTACAATTCCTATTTTAAGAGAACGTAACTTATGTCAAGTGAATTTTGTTATGGCTATAAAAGAATTAGAGAACGAAAATATTTTTGCATATAAGAATAAATTGAAAGAATGCATACAGGATGGCCCATTGGCGTATCTTGAAAGTATGTTTTATTTGGCTAAAGGAGAATTAGAAATGTTAGAGACCGGACAAACAGATAAATTGCTTTAAAAAGCAAATATGTTATCATAAAATTACACCAATAATTTTTACATACCTGCCCGGTTTTCCAAGTTTTTTTCCGTCAAAACGGATTTCCGTTTAAAAAGTGGCTTAAACGGTTAGTAATGAGCCGTTTACCAGCTTTGGCGTGTAACATAATGTTACGTATTGTATAGTGTTACAGGAACACAATACCCCGGAAACGGAAAACTGCCAAGAATTATAAAAATAAATGTCCGTTTTGGCTGGCTGTATCGGGAGTGTATAGCTACTTGCTTTCCATGTTTTTGCCGTTCACAGGGCAATGTAAGCCTTTAAAACGGATTGGAGCAGTAGCAGAATCTTACAGCAAATAAAGCAGGCAGTTAACCGGGCTTAAAATGGGTTATCCTCAATCTTGCCTTTTACTACGTTCAGAAAATAGTACATTCAACAAAGGAATATTTATAAAATCAGGTCTGTTATACTCCCGGTTTTTTCAGTATAAACCCATAGAATAACTTTTAAATACGGGTCTAAATGTCAGAAATCGTTATTCCAAAACAAAAAAACACGTTCAAAGCTATGACAGGACAGCGTTACAGAAGATTGAGCGATGTTGCATAATGCAACCGTGTGCAGGGTGATACATAGACCTGCACCCCGCCTGTTTTTTCATCTGAAACATATCTGATTTTTCTTTTTTTTCTTTAAAAAGAAACAAAAAAAAGCGATAAGGTTTATAGGCCTTTAAGAAAGTAATATGAATGACTTTAATATCAGGTGGGGAAATAATTTTATGTCCTGCCAGCTTATATGAAAAATGCTGTAGGTCTTGGGGCTACTGCTTTTCCTAAGAAATAGTTGTTTGAAATACTGACACATACTGACATAAAATGTCTGTTAATTATGCATATGCTTTACGGGCTTTTGCATCCCGTAACAAGGCATCTAACGTTGTCATAATTTGCTTTCTGTCTTCCTCATTGAGTTTTTGTACATCAATAATTTTATTAAGTACAGTGCTATCCAAATCACTATCGGTAATACCCGCCAGATAATCTAAGGACACACCCAATACAATAGCAATTTTAGAAGCTACTTCAATAGAAGGCTTTACCTCATCACGTTCATACCTGCCAATGGTTATAGAAGTTGAATCTACTTTATCCGCAAGTTCTCCCTGTGATAACCCTTTTTCCTTTCTGATAGCTACTAACCTTTTACTGAAAGTCATACACAAACGATTTAAAAACACAGAAAAATACGTGTTTTAGCAAATTTAAGTAACAGGTCTGTATAAATAAAATCAAAGGTGTGTTGGTTGTCTAAATCACTTCTGTTACATTTGTATCATATCCGTATCAAAAAATATTTTTCCACATGCTAAAACTGCAAATAGAAAACCCGGAACAGATCATTTATAACAACGGCCTGTTAATCCTTACCATATTAGGCGGGGTAAAGCTGGAAGGCTTGGACAGGTTACGGGTAACGCTCAAAATAGAATTACCGGACAGCCCACAACCACCATTACGGCATAATCTTGACCTGTACAATGATACCCAGGTTGAGAAACTGGTACGCCGGACAGCCGAACGGTTAGAAACCGGCACAAGCATAATCGCTGCCAGCCTTGCAGAACTTACGGAGCAGTTAGAACTGTACAGGCTACAGGAAATAAAACAGCAGGCTACAGAACCGCAGGCAAAACCATTAACGGAAGGTGAGCGGCAAACAGCAATAGAAAACCTGCAAGCCGCTAACCTGATGGAGCAGACCACACAGGATTTACAGGCCGCAGGCATACAAGGCGAACAGGAAAACAGCGTAATACTCTATATCGCCATGACATCAAGAAAATGCCATGACCCGTTAAGCGTTATCTGCCTTGCAAAAAGCGGTATGGGCAAAAGCTACCTGATGGAAAAAGTAGCCAATTGCATACCTGATGAAGATAAGAAAGAGCATACGCAGTTCAGCGGCAACAGCTTTTATTATTTTAAGCGGGAAGAAATAAGAGGCAAAGTTTTTTTGATAGAGGATCTGGACGGAGCGCAGGAAGTGTTATTCCCCATCCGGGAGCTACAGACAAAAAAACGTATCAGTAAGACCGTAACCATTAAAGACAAAAGCGGACAGTTGCGCACGGTAACGCTGATCGTAGAAGGCCCGGTAAGCGTTATCGGCTGCACTACAAAAGAAAAGGTATATGAGGACAACGCAAACAGGGCAATACTCATTTACATAGACAGCAGCAAAGAGCAGGATAAACGGATCATGGATTACCAGAAGCAGCTAAGAGCCGGGCAGATAGACTATACAAGGGAACACGCCACAGCCCGTAAATTACAGAACATGCAAAAGGTATTGCAGCCTGTAAGAGTTGTTAATCCTTATGCCCCGCTTATAGAGTTACCGCAGGAAATGTTTAAGCCCCGCCGGACATTACCACTACTGTTATCATTCATAGAAGCCATTACCTTTTACCACCAGCACCAGCGGGAACTAAAGGCAGAGCCAGCCACCGCAGAGGCGTATATTGAAACTACACCGCAGGATATAGCATGTGCGTTTAAGCTGCTCAAAGAAACTTTGTTCAGGAAAAGCGGTGAACTAAGCGGCAGCCTTCGTGAGTTCTACGAATGGTTAAAAGTATGGGCGCAGCAACACCATATAGAAAAGTTTTACGGCAACGACATACGTAAATACAGCCGTATAAATCCCCGCACCTTGCAGCGTTACCTGTCAGAACTAACAGAGTACGGCAGGATATGTTTTATAGGAGGCAGCAAGTATAAAGGTGGCTATCAATACAGCATAGACACAGCGCAGCCGGAAGAACAGCTACAGGCAAACATAGACCTGCAAATACAGGAAACATTACAAAAGGTAGAGGCGGCGCACAGCCAAAGACAGCAGCCAGCGCAAACCGGAAAGCCTGTCCCGACCCCTTCGGGGAAAAAGAGTGCGACGGTGCGACAACGTGCGACAAAACCAACTTTGGCGCACTCAAACACAGCACAGGCAACAGTTACGGCTTAGTGCGACAATACTTTTAAAAAGCAAGGCTGATGCAAAAATTAAATCTGGTAACGGAACAATACCAATACCTTGAAAAAGGCTTTAAAGAATGGATGGACATACTCGGCTACTGCGAAAGCAACGTATATAACACCCCTCATATAGTCCGTGAATTTTTACATTTTTTAGAAGGTATCAGTATTAAAAGAATACAGGCATTAGAGCATAAACACATCAAAGCCTATCACGGCCATATAAGCAAAAGAACCAACCAGCGCCGGGGCGGTGGGTTAAGTAATCTCTATATTAACCAGCACCTGCAAGCGGTAGCAAAGTTTTTAGAGTACCTGCATCACAGGGGCATACAAAACCTGCCAGCTATGAGTATAAAGCTGGAAAAGACAAGCAGGGAACAGGTAACGGTATTGAGTACCGATGAAATAAAGCTACTGTTTGCAGCAACAGAAAAAGATGCTATATCCGCCAAGCATCACCATTACAACCGTTTTAATGAAGCTATGCAGGCCAGAGACCGGGCAATGCTTGCCGTGTATTACAGTTGCGGCCTTCGCCGTAATGAAGGCGTACACCTGCATACGGACGACATTAATTTTGATAGCCGGGTACTGCATGTAAAGAAAGGCAAGAACTATAAAGAGCGTTTTGTTCCGTTCAATAAAACCAATGCACAGTACCTGCAATCATACGTTTATGATTACCGCCCGTTATTGGCAACGGACAAAAAAGAAGGCCGTTTATTTATGTCGGTAGGCGGCGGCCTGTTAAATGGCGCATCCCTGTTACTACGCCTGCAAAGGTTACAGCATTTAACAGAAGATACCACGCTGCAACAAAAAACGGTTGGCCTGCATACGCTACGCCACAGCATAGCCACCCATTTACTGAAAGCAGGCATGAGCCTTGAAAAGATAGCGCAGTTTTTAGGACACAGCAGCCTCGAAAGCACACAGATTTACACCCACCTGATAAAGAAAGAAGATGAACAGCTTTGAAAAGTACCTTACAGCCAAAGGCCTGAGCAGAAGTACTGTAAAGTGGTACAATATGTATGCACTTGATTTTATTGCATGGCTTGACGGGCAGAACACAGACCCGGACAATGCCACAGCAGGTGACATTACAGGCTATTTAAGCCACTTAAAGCAGAAAGGGCAGGCCAATGTCAGCCGCAAAAATAATCTTATAGCAGTGAAGCACTTTTTAGATTACCGGGTACAGCATGAAGCAAGACAGGATAACCCGGCGCAGCATATTAAAATAAGAGGTATCAAACGTAAAATATTATACCACCTGCTTAATGTTCAGGAACTGGAAAGCATCTATCATAATTATGCCGTGCCGCCGGAAAACGATGTAAGGGCGGGTAAGCATTGGTTTACAGTATCAAGGCTAAGCAGGCAGCGCAATAAAGCAATACTTGGGCTGATGGTATGGCAGGGGCTTACTACTCCCGAAATCGGTAAAATTACCACCGCAGACCTTAAACTAAGGGAAGGCACTATTTACATTGCAGGGAGCAGGGGCAGCAATGAGCGCACGTTAGAGCTACGGCCTGCCCAGATCATGGAACTGATGGAATACCAGCTACAGACGAGAAAGGAACTGGTAAAATATCTTAAAGAGGATACCAACAGGCTTTTTTTACCAACCCCGGCAGCAGGCCGGGAAATGGCAACAAACAAAGACACGGTAAATATATGGAAACGGTTAAGTGAAGATATAAAAACGCAGTACCCCAGGTTTATAAACTTTCTGCAGGTACGCAGCAGCGTTATTACACATTGGCTTAAACTGTACAATCTCCGGCAGGCGCAATACATGGCAGGCCATAGATACGTAAGCAGTACCGAAGCCTATCAGGTCAATAATATTGAAGAATTACAGGGCGATATAAACAAGTTCCATCCCATAGGATAACAGATAGAATATTTCTCTAAGATCACAAATTGTGATCTTAGAGAAATATAAAATATTTTTGAACCAAATAAAAATAATGCAATGAGCAAAGGACAGAAAATATCCGTGGTTCCTGATGAAGTGCTGATAAATAAAATATACTTTATCCGGGGGCAAAAAATCATGTTAGATACTGATCTGGCAGAGCTTTACGGAGTTGAGACAAGAATATTAAAACAAGCCGTAAGAAGAAACATAGGCCGCTTCCCGGAGGATTTTATGTTTGAGCTAACGAAGGAAGAACAAACGGCTGTAAAAGAGCAAAACGAGGCTTCGGAACAAAGTAACCATGCTAAGTATGCACCATTTGCGTTTAGTGAGCATGGCGTGTTGATGTTATCCAGTGTATTAAACAGCGAACGTGCTATTAAAGTCAATATCCAGATCATGCGGATATACACCAAACTAAAAGAAATGGTGCTTACCCATAAAGACATCCTGCTAAAGCTGGAGCAACTGGAAAAGAAAGTAGTACAGCACGATGAAAATATGCAAATGATTTTTACGGCCTTAAAACAGTTGTTACAGGAGCCTAAACCACCAAAGGAGCCCAAAAAGCGTATAGGGTTCAGGCCTAATGACGATTAATGATATGGCCCTCCGCTTCCCAAGCTGGGAGTTTTAAAAATAGCAGAGTCATGCGTTTTAAAGCAATGTATGTTTTTGCCCGGTTTTAGGTGTAAAAAGGGGGGAGTTGTGGAGGGTAAGATAAACCAAGAGGAGAACCCACATTTTTACAGGCTGATATTACCCCGCACACCTACCCCGGGAAGCTACATTTACATAATGTGTAATTATAGCGGCAGAAAATCCATTATAACCACATTATGTAAAGTATCAGCTTGCCCACTTTCCAGCGCACACCTACCCGGCTAAGTAAGAAACCGAATATACTACCGCGCACGGCAACACCAGAATATTACCGGGCATTAGAAATATGCTTGCTGCATCCGTAATGATAGACAATGCGAAAAGCGAAAGAATAAATCCAAGCTTCAACAAGTCGCATTATCCATCATTACGGATGTTTTGCCCCTTTCTGAAAAAATATTTTTTAAAAACGGGGCTGAAAAAGAAAACTTTTCTTTTGTTCAATATATAAGGATTAGAAGGTGTTAAAAAACCGCCTTGTAATAAAGTAATGATAAAAGAAAATTTACAGATGATTGAATGGACAGTAATAGGATTTATTGCCTATAACTTAATTAAAGCAGGTTGCCCCATCGCAGCGTTAACGCTGATGGAAACATGGCTGCATCATGGGCTATTAGTGGAATTAATTAAAAATATCACTCACAGGATAACCAAACGCAAATAGTAGCTCAATGGTAGTAAATGGAAGTATGCGCATAGGTAAAAGGCGCAATAATACAGGAAAAGGCAGATCATCCCCCGGCAGCAGTTTTATTAACAGGATGTGGAAGCATACAAATGTTTTTCTATGGGGCAGATATGTTATTATGAAAACTTTTGTACTTTGGCAGCAGGAGGCTTTAAAGAAACAGTTCTTTGAAATTATCAGAGTGCGCAGGAAAAAAACCGTGCTACTCAAAAAAACCGGGAAGAATGGTACAAGTATGGCTTTAACGGACAGATCAAGACCAACGAATGGGCAGGGGTAGGCAATCATACTTCAGCAGAGTTTTGGGAATATGATACGAGGTTGGGCAGGAGAGCAAATACTGATCCTATACAAGTCTATTACCAAAGTCCGTATGCGGTTTTTGACAACAGCCCGATTGCAAAAAATGATCCTAATGGAGATTGCACCGATTGCCCGGAAAGTACACCTGGCACTTCGGGAAATCCAAGTGGAAATGCATACTCGCAGCCAGATCAAAGCCAGCCAGCAGAATTAGAGGATTTTAGTATTAGCGCCAAGCCAATAACGCCAACAAATCCAGCACAAGCCTATTCTGGTGCAACGCCCACACTGCCTGCCGATCCTAATGGATCAATAAGGCCAAGTAGAGATGGCTTAATGAGCGAGTGGGGCAAGAGCAATAACTCCTTCGGGAAAGCAACTTATGGGTTGGCTGACGGACTGTATGTAACCGCCCAGAACCTTGGATTGAGACAATTACAGGGCCGGACAAACGCCGTTCACCTTGGCGGCGGGATGACGAACGGCAATGAAGATGTTGGCGCTTTTGCCAGCGCTGCCGGGCTGGCTGTTATGCCCTTTGGCGGCGCAGAGGCGGAAGCGTTTGAAGTGGCCGCAGATGTAATGGAACAAGGCACTTTTTCAGTTTATCAAGGGTTTAATTATACGACGGGTGAAGTTGAGTACATAGGCATGACAGGCAGAGAGCCAAGCGTCAGGTTTGCGGAGCATTTACGATCAACAGGTACTGGCAAAGAATTACTCCGTTATAGAGTTGTACCGGGCGCTACAAAACTTACCAAAATGAATGCGCGTATTTTAGAACAAAAACTAATTAATCAACACGGGCTGGATAACTTATTAAACATGAGGAACTCCATTGCTCCTAAATATTGGGAAGGGCTTGGGATAAAATAATTTCAATGACAAGAAACACAAAAATAGGGGACGTTTTTTCGGTAAAAATTAATGATAGCTGCAAAAAATATTTGCAGTCAAACAATAGAGTAAAGATATTTTAAGCCCATTTTCACTTTTGATTCTTTACTTTTGGATCAAATGATCTTCCAGCTACCTCATGGTTTAGAAAATGAAAGACAGACAAATTAAAACAGAAAATGATTACCAGGCTGCGATTGCTGAGATAGAAGTATTCATCAGGAAAGGTTTTGTAAATCTTACCCAAAAAGAAACGATGGAACTGGAAAGTATATCAAAAGCTGTAGCTGCTTATGAAAAAGAATATTACCCGGTTCCCAGGCCTGATACATTGCAGGAAATGATAGAACTGAAAATGTATGAAAGTACATTTTCTAACCCAGCAACGTTATTGCCGTCTGACCGCGGAAAGCGGTACTGACGGCAATAACTACTTTTAGAACTCATCGAACTAACATTATTTTACTACTTTTTTTCACATTGTTTTCTATTCTACCTTTGTATTGGACAATCCTAATTACTAATTCCCAATTCCATAAAAAATGATCCTTCAGCAACCGCTTACCGATAATTTAGAACTGATAGCCCGGCAGGTGGTGGAGGGGTTTATTATAGGGCTGCATAAGAGCCCTTTTCATGGGTTTTCGGTGGAGTTTGCCGAGCATAGATTGTATAACCAGGGCGACCCGCTTCGGCATATTGACTGGCGGGTATATGGGCGGACGGATAAGCTGTTCATAAAACGCTTTGAGGAGGAGACCAACCTGCGTTGCTGCCTTGTGGTGGATACTTCGTCGTCCATGCATTTCCCTAAGGATGATAAGAAGCTGAGTAAGCTGCAGTTTTCGTGCGTGGCGGCGGCGAGCCTGCTTCAGTTGCTGAAGCGGCAACTTGATGCGGCTGCGCTGGCTTTGTTTGACGAGCAGGTGTATTATTTTTCGGATTGCCGGTCGGCGCACAGGCATTACCGGATGCTGATGAATGAGCTACAGCGGACGATAGAAACAACTGCTGAAAATAAGGTAACCAATGCGGCAAAGGCGCTGCACCTGGTGGCGGAGCAGATGCATAAGCGGTCGCTGGTGGTGGTATTCAGCGATATGATGGATGATGCCGATAATATTGAGGACCTGTTTTCGGCATTGCAGCACCTGAGGTATAATAAGCATGAGGTAATCTTGTTTCATGTGGTGGACGGGTTGCAGGAGCTGGATTTTGTGTTTGAGAACCGGCCGTATGAGTTTGTGGATATGGAGAGCGGCGACCGGGTGAAACTGCAGCCGCAACAGATAAAAGAACAATATATAAGTAAAATGCGTGATTTCCAGGAAATGATCGCTAACCGCTGCCACCAATACCAGATAGACAGGGTAGCGGTGGACTTGTCGAAGCCTGTGGATGAGGTGCTGCACGCATTTTTGATCAAACGAAATAAGTTGATGTAAGTGAAGCTGATAAAATAACTTTCACAATCTGAATTGTTCTTTTCCATTTCTGCTTCGTTGCAAAAGTCCTTAAATAGCTTGCTATTCGCGGATTTTGCGCCTCGCATAACTTGCCTTCGCTAAAAAGCTATGGCAGTTGATAAAAGAAAAATAACTTATCCATATATGTGAAATTTATTTTGTCAGCATCACTAATCCCAGGATTTTTTTCTACCTTTGCAGCCCTTTTGGAGTTGACAGTTTTACAGTTTACAGTTGGCAATTCGCACCTCGCAGTAGAATTCGCAGTTAACTTATGCTAAATTTGCAGTTGTAAACTGCCAACTGTAAACTGTAAAACTGTTAACTGAAATGAAGCATAACCGGGAATATGAAATAGCCTGGCAGGGATTGAAACCCGGACCGCATACGTATGTTTACGATATTAATGATCGTTTCATGCAGGAGCGGGAGGTGGATGAGAGTTTTTCGGGCTGGGATGCGAAAATTACTTTGGTCTTTGATAAGCATGAGGGTTTTTTCATGCTGCATTTTGATGTGGACGGGCAGGTAACAGTGCCATGCGACAGGTGCGGGGATGATTTCAGGCTGAGGCTGTGGGATGAATTTGACCTGGTCATAAAACTGCTGGGTGATGATTCGGGGAAGATAGAGGATGAAGATGATGTGGTCTTTATCCCGCGGAGCGAAACGGTAATAGATATCAGTAGCTGGCTCTATGAATTCCTGATGCTGAGTGTACCTTTGCAACATATACACCCGGATAAAGAGGATGGGGGTTCGGGTTGTAACCCGCAGGCGCTGAATCTGCTGGATAAATTGTCGGAACCGGCAGAACCAGCGCAGAACCCGCTGTGGAAAGGGCTGGAGCCGTTTAAGGAAGTAAAAAGTAAGAAGGCAAAGCCGAAGAAGTCGTAAGTCGTAAGTCGTAAGTCATAAGTCGTAAGTCATAAGAAGAAGTGAAAAGTGAAGTAAATAAACATTAAAAATTAACCATTAATAATTAAAAGAGATGCCAAATCCTAAAAGACGACACTCACAGCAAAGAGGCGCAAAGCGTCGGACGCACTACAAGGCTGAAGGGGAAACATGGAGTGTGGATACCACTACCGGCGAGAGCCACCTGCGCCACCGCGCACATTGGGTAGAAGGAAAACTCTACTATCGCGGTAAGGTTGTAGTGGACAAAGCCCCGGTTGCTGAGGGTGAAACAAACAAATAACTTATTATTTTCAGTTAATGAAGATAGGGCTGGATATAATGGGTGGCGACTACGCCCCCGCAGAAGCCATTAAGGGTGTGCAACTATTCTTTGAGCAGGTGCCTGAATCGTCAGTGCACCTGTTGCTGATTGGCGATGCTATAGCATCAGCGCCGTATCTGTCTTTG
>Ga0302197_10005460_pt1 | contig 10867 bp, 10 predicted proteins | sample II_Bog_N2_1_FD_193526 | JGI IMG/M metagenome (GOLD analysis project Ga0302197, IMG submission 193526) | Peat permafrost microbial communities from Stordalen Mire near Abisko, Sweden - II_Bog_N2_1 | ecosystem: Environmental > Terrestrial > Soil > Wetlands > Peat | place: Sweden: Abisko...
CTATGCGATAATTTCCTGTATTTCGTCACAAAGCTAATGTACAAAAAACTGGCGTAGCCTTCAACCTTGACCTACCGCCAAAGGCGGTGGTTTTTTAGAGGAATAAAAAAGGGACAAACGATATTTTATCGCTTGTCCCAAGAGGTGATCCCAACAGGATTCGAACCTGTGACCTACTGATTAGAAATCAGTTGCTCTATCCAGCTGAGCTATGGGACCCCGCAAATAATTTGCAGCTGCAAAGATGCGAATTTCTTGCAAAAAATTAAATTTTAAATTCAGGTTGTTAATTAACAGGTTATAAGTTACTTATCTGTCTTTTTACCTGTAGCTACCCAAAACAAGCTGTTTATAATGAGGTTATCTTCTATAACGTTATCCAGGGTATGCGATAATTCCTTGTTGGTATGGTGGTCGTAATCCATATCGTTGTGCCCCATGTTCATGTATACCATTTTGTAGTTTTTATTTGTCCATACAACCGGGTAATAGCCGCTATGCCATATTTCGCTTTGATTAGGGCCTGTACCCAGCGGAAAGCTGGTTGAATCAATAGAAAGCAGTATAGTGATATCGGGGTTGGTGCGCAGGTCCTTTTCCCAGCGGTACCATTCATTAGGCTGTGTTTTCCATAGTGTTGGCAGGCCCTTGGTAACCGGATGATGTGGATCTTCCACCCTTAAAATAGCTGACATAGGGTGCCAGGTATTGCTCACGTACTGGCCTGAGCCTAAAAATACGTTATGGTACCAATCCCAATTCGCAGGGACATCAGACGGGGTTAACGCGAATGCCGAGAAGTGAAAGCCTATCCACCCTCCACCATTTTCCATATATTTTTGGAACGCCGCGCGTGCTGCCGGGTCTTCGGGGCGGGTGTCTAAAAATATTACTGCCTGATAGTGCGAAAGGAAAGCTGCATTCATATTACTCCAATTAGAGGTAGAATCGTAGGAGAAATTGTATTTCTCCGCCATCTTCGGAAACCACTTATTGGCCTCGTGCACAAAACTGATGTGCGCAAGATCATTTCTACCTGTATAAAAAGCTATTACATGAAATTTTGGCTTTTCGCCCTGTGCCTTAACGCTTGTAAAAACAACCAATAGCAGGCAAAGGCTTAATAATAATCTGCTTGTTTTTTTAGGTGACAACATAATTATTGGTAATGGTTTAAGAAAGTAAATATAAGAACTTCTATAACCGAAACCATTTTTAACAAGCCCTACAAATACCCTACCGTAATAACAACCTAAAAATAAATATCCAACTATTTCGAAGAAAAATAAGCCAATCGATATTTTATTTCATTCAACCCAAACAACTGTAATTATATTTTGTCATAACTAAACATTTTCGGCTACTTAAGGTTAAAATATCAAGCCAAATACATATAATTGTATTTTAATAAAAACTGACCTGTACTGGTAAAACCAATTGTGAGCTATCTGAAAATCGATTTTGCAAATTGATGTTTGTTTTAAAGGCAATGTTGAGACTTTACTTAACAATTTTATTGCTGATACCTATTGCAATATTTTTTTTAGCTCCAATTTTTAATTTTAATAACACAAAGTGTTCTTTTTACAATAAGTAAATCATACTTTTAACCGATTTTTTTAAAAACATAATTTATGATCATAATTGCTGACGGTGGCTCAACTAAAACAAATTGGTGTTTAGTTACCGAGGAGGGTAAAAAAGTTTATTTTAATACAGAGGGTTATAACCCATATTTCTCAGACGAAGAATACATTATCCAGTCGCTAAAGGAAAACTTACCTACAGACCTGAATTTAGCTGCCATAACGGAAGTAAATTACTACGGCGCCGGATGTTCAACTGCTGATAAACGCCAGATTGTTGAAAATGCAATGCAGGCTGTTTTTACCCACTCAAAAATTAATGTAGGGCATGATTTACTTGCTGCTGCAAGGGCATTATTAGGCAATACCGAAGGTTTTGCCGCTATTTTAGGTACAGGCACCAACACTTGTATTTATGATGGAAAAGATGTATCCAACAATATTGACTCGGGTGCCTATATTTTAGGTGATGAAGGAAGCGGCTGTTACATCGGTAAAAAACTATTAACCGATTATATCCGCGGTTACATGCCTGAGGCAGTTCGTAAAAACTTTTGGGATACATTTCAGCTTACACCTGATGATATAAACGAACGCGTTTATACCCAGCCACGTGCAAATCGTTTTTGCGCAAGCTTTAGTAAATTTGTTTATGATAACATTGTAAACATTGAATATTCAAGAAACATCGTTCGTACCTCGTTCGAAGATTTCTTCCGCAACCTGGTAACGCATTACCCTGATTATCAAAAATACACTTTTAACTGTATCGGTTCTGTAGGCTACAATTTCCGCAATGTGCTGGAAGAAGTTGCTATCGAAAACGGTATGACTATAGGACGCATCATCCGCTCACCTATAGATGATCTGGTTAAATACCATTTAGAGCTTGCTCCATCACACCTGTAGTTAGATCATTGCAGACTGAAGGGTAGAGACCAGACAGATTAGCATAAAAAAAGAGCTTTGCAATTGCAAAGCTCTTTTTTTATATTTTATAATGAAGATTATAACTTACCGATAACCTGTACCAGGTCGATTAGTTTGTTTGAATAACCCCACTCGTTATCGTACCATGATACTACTTTAACAAAGTGATCATTTAAAGCGATACCTGCTTTTGCATCAAATATTGATGTGCGTGCATCACCTTTAAAGTCTTCAGATACTACATCATCTTCAGTATAACCTAAAATGCCTTTAAGTTCACCTTCTGATGCAACTTTCATAGCAGTTTTGATTTGCTCGTAAGTAGCACCTTTAACCAATTTAACAGTTAAATCAACTACTGATACGTCGGCAACCGGTACACGGAACGACATACCTGTTAATTTACCTTTCAATTCAGGGATAACTAAAGTTACTGCTTTAGCTGCTCCAGTTGATGAAGGGATAATGTTTTGGTAAGCGCCACGGCCACCTCTCCAGTCTTTAGCTGATGGGCTGTCAACAGTTTTTTGAGTTGCTGTAACAGCGTGTACTGTGCTCATTAATCCTTCTTCGATACCGAAAGCATCATTTAATACCTTAGCTATTGGAGCAAGGCAATTAGTAGTACATGAAGCGTTTGAAACGATAGTTTGCTCCGCTTTTAATAACTTATGGTTTACACCCATAACAAAAGTAGGGGTATCATCCTTTGCAGGCGCACTCATAACTACTTTTTTAGCACCTGCGTCAATGTGTTTTTGAGCAGTTTCCTGAGTTAAGAACAAGCCTGTTGACTCGATGATAACTTCAGCACCTACTTCATTCCATTTAAGGTTAGAAGGGTCTTTTTCGGCAGTAACACGTATGGTTTTACCGTTTACCACTAAGTGGCCGCCTTCAACAGCAATAGTTCCTTTGAACTGACCGTGAGTTGAATCGTATTTTAACATGTAAGCCATGTAGTCCGGCTCAACAAGGTCATTAATACCAACAACTTCAATGTCTGATCTTTCCATTGCAGCCCTGAAAGCTAAACGACCGATACGGCCAAAGCCGTTAATTCCTATTTTCATGATTTTTTAATTTTTGTTAGAATAGTACGTTAGTAAATTATTTATAGGTTCTTTAATTATGTTTCCGATAGTCAAATTTGATTCGGTAGCAACCTCAATAAGGTGATCCTGGAAGTTAGCCGCAACTGAGCCTGCAAAGTGAACAGCAGCTTCGGGATATTGCTTATGTAAAGGTAACAAATATGTGTTTATTAGCTTGCTAAATCCTTTTTTTATTACATTTTGGAGATAAACGTCGCCCCTGTTTTCCAGGTAAAAATCGTCAAATGAACTCAAGAATAAGGCCGGTTGTTTTTGGCGATAAACCTTCTCTAACAGGTTGGTGCGATCAGCATCATACTTGTGTACAAATTTCTTACGCAGATGCTCGGGGAGCGTCTCGTTCATAAACCCTTTTATCAATTGCCTGCCAAGCCAATTACCCGATCCTTCATCAGCCAGGATATAACCCAATCCGTAATTATTCGGTTTTACCTTTTTACCATCATACCATGCCGCGTTTGACCCGCTGCCGCAAATGCTTACAATGCCGGGGGTATTTTTACAACAAGCGATGGCTGCAGCTGTAATATCGTGTTCCACATTAACTTTTCCATTAATAAAAAAGGTAGAAAAGGCATTTTGGATCACCTGTTTCAAATCAGCAGTTGAAGCGCCCGCGCCAAAAAAATAAATGCGTTTTATTTCTTCGGCGTGATGAATAAGGTTAATGTTTTTATTTAGCAGTTGCAGGATAAGTTTTTCATCATTAAAATAAGGATTGATGCCATTGGTTTTAAAGGAAGCAATAGTCCTGCCTTTAGTAGCCAAACGCCAATCCGCATAATGCGATCCGCTATATACAACTGCAATCATTTATATCGATAATATATCGGCCATTTGTAACAGGTCCGATTCCAGCCTGAATTCCTGGTGGTTCAATGCTTTTTCTAAAGTGGTTAATAATATGTGATTGGCTTCCAAACCCACCATTTTTTGTGTTTCGCCTGCAATTAAGGCATTTACCGCCGCAAAACCAAGCCTGCTGCCCAAAATACGATCAAAGCTTGACGGGCTGCCGCCACGTTGCAGATGCCCTAATATGGTAACTTTAATATCGTAGTGTTTTACTTCCTGCTCAACACGTTTGGCAATGTCATAAACACCACCATTTTTGTCTCCCTCGGCTACAATTACAATACTTGATGATTTTTTGTTGAGATGCCCTGTTTTTAAACCATCAATCAGTTCGCTGATAGCTGTTTCTTTTTCGGGAAGCAAAATAGCCTCTGCTCCGCAAGAAATGCCCGCACGAAGCGCTATAGCGCCAGAATCACGACCCATTACTTCGATAAAGAATAAACGGTCGTGCGCATCGGCAGTATCGCGTATTTTATCAATAGCTTCAATAACGGTATTAGTAGCGGTATCAAAACCAAGCGTGTAGGTTGTGCCGCACAAATCGTTATCAATAGTGCCGGGTATACCCATTACAGCAATGTCAGGATATTTTCTGGAAAAGCGTAGCGCACCGGTAAAAGTACCATCGCCGCCAATCACTACCAGTGCATCAATGCCTTTGGCTTTTAAATTTTGATAGGCGGTTTCCATCCCTTCATCGGTACGGAACTCCAGGCAACGGGCTGTTTTTAATATAGTACCACCGAGGCTGAGTATATTACTTACCGAGCGTGGCTCCATATCGTACATATCGTTTTCAATAAGCCCTTTATAGCCCTGCCTCACACCAACAACCTCAAGTTTATTATATATAGCTGTTCTTACTACTGCTCGTATACAAGGGTTCATGCCGGGGGCATCGCCGCCGGAAGTGAGAACCGCAAGTTTTGAAATTTTATGCATCTTTACAAAACCAATTATTAAGGCGAAGATAGTGTGTATAAATTACACAATTAAATTTTATTTTATTTTTGGATTAAGAATTATCCCTATATATTTATTTTTATTTAAAAATTTACAGCATTTGGACTTACAACTTCCTCATTTCGACTCCGTATTTTCTATTGATTGCGTGATTTTTGGTTTTGATGCCGGAGTGCTTAAGGTTTTATTGATCGAGCGTAACGAAGAACCTTTTAAACACAGTTTTGCATTACCAGGCTATATTGTTGAGCACGATGAAAGCATAGACGATGCCGCGGAGCGCATATTATATGAGCTTACCGGGCTTCGCGATATATCTATAAGGCAATTTCATACTTTTGGCGATGTTAACCGCCATCCGCAGGGCAGGGTTGTTTCTATTGGCTATTTCGCATTAATACGTATCACAGGCCAAAAAGAATTAAGCCCGGTAACCCAATATGCCAGCAAGGCCTTTTGGCACCCGGTTAACGAACTGCCCAAATTAGCTTTTGATCATACCATTATATTTAACCGCGCATTTAAAAAAATACGTGCTAAATTAAATTATGAGCCAATTGCTTTTGAGCTATTGCCTGAGAAATTTACACTTACCCAACTACAGCTATTGTACGAGGCTGTTCTGGATAAGAAGCTAGACAAACGTAACTTCCGTAAAAAGATGTTGAGCTATGGCTTTTTAAAGGAATTAGCCGAGAAACAAAAAGGCGTATCGTACCGTGCAGCCAAGTTGTATAAATTCGATAGGCGCAAATACACTAAGATATTTCAGAATGAGATAGCTTCTTAGAAAAGAATTAAGAGCCAGGAATCTAAGTTCTGAAACAATAGGCCCTTTGGATATTCCAGAGGGTTTGTTGTTTATTGAATTATCTACGGAAGCAATATAATCTTACCATGGGTATGATGTTTCTCCAGCTCTATATAAGCATCTTTAACATGGGCTAGAGGATATGTTTTTGCAATAGGTATTTCCAAATCGCCCTCATTTGCCATTTGTGCGAGTTCACCTAATACCTGTGCACTTGCTGCTGCTGAGCTACCCTCGGCTTTTACTTTATATTTTCCAACAGCTGCAAAATCAATAATGGTATTAATTCTATCGGCAGGGATACCCAGTTTTAAGGCCAATTCTACATAACCTTTACCCGATAAATCAATAAATGCATCAGCTTTTTGGCCGTTAAGCGCGATTTTTAAATTTTCTTCGATATTCCCATCATAGCTAACAGGTATAACGCCATGCTTTTTTAACCATTGATGATTAGGTTCACTGGCGATACCGATAACCTTAACACTATGTTTTTTAGCGATCTGCACCACAATAGACCCTACACCTCCTGCCGCACCGGAAACAATAACCGTTTCACCTGGGTTTAACCCAACTGCCTTTACCGCGGCATAGGCCGTTGTGCCTGCAACAAACAATCCACCTGCTTGCTCCCATGAAACATTCGAAGGTTTTGCTACTAATTGATCTGCTTTTACTACAACATATTCCGCCTGGCTGTTGCGGTTGTTGCTGAAACCGATAACCTCATCACCTGCTTTAAAATCGGTCACATCATATCCAACACTTTCAACCACGCCGGCAAAATCAGTACCCTGTCCGGATGGAAATGTAGAGGGGAATTGTTTCTCCAGAAACCCTTCCCTAATTGATGCTTCGCCGGGGTTTATTCCCGCTGCTTTTACTTTTACTAATACTTCGCCTTTATTTATAGTTGGCTTTGGTAATTCAACAATATGTAATATATCTACATGCCCGAAATGATCATATTGCACTGCTTTATATTTATCTTTAATTGCATCCATGATTAAAATAGTTTTTAACTATTTATCAAACCCATTGATGCTGTTATTGTTCGAAAAAAAAATTATTGTATGCTTACTATAGGAATAGATTGTTAAAACAGTATTAAACAGCTAGCCTGCTTTTGCTTAATTTTATAAACCAATTTATAACCCGGTGAATACACAAAAGCTTCTGTTTACATTTTTATTATTAGCCACATCCATAACCTGCTTTGCCCAACGTGGTTTTGTTAGAGTTGAGGGAACACAATTTACTATTGATGCTAAACCCTACCGTTATATTGGTGCCAATTACTGGTATGGTGGCCTGTTAGCTACCAATGGCGAAAAAGGCAAAGCCCGCCTTAAAACTGAACTAGATTTCCTGAAAAAGAATGGTGTAACTAATCTGCGCATTATGGTTGGTGCCGAAGGCCTTACTACCTACCCTTACCGTACACCAAGCGAAAAATCATTACAACCAGAGCCGGGCAAGTTTGATGAAAAGATAGCCTACGGCCTGGATTATTTATTGAATGAATTAGGTAAACGCGATATGAAAGCCGTTTTACATTTCACCAATACATGGGATTGGAGTGGCGGCCTGGGTCAATATTTGGAATGGAACGGATTTGGCGCGCAGCCCCGGTCAAAATACGGTGGTTATACCTGGAACGAGAATCAGCATTATACCAGTCAGTTTTATACTTGCCAAAGATGCATAGATGAGCTGGATGTTTACATCAAATACATTTTGCACCGCACCAACAGCATCAATGGCAAAAAATACATAAATGACCCGGCAATTATGGCTTGGGAAATCATCAACGAGCCACGGGCGATGGAGCAATCCGCTACGCCTGCTTTCGAGGCATGGATACAGCATGTATCAACCCTGATAAAATCAATTGATAAAAATCATTTACTCACAACTGGCAGCGAAGGTGATATTGCTTCGGATAATGATATATCTGTTTTTAAAACTATTCATGCCGATAAAAAGATTGATTACCTAACCATTCACATCTGGCCAAAAAACTGGGGCTGGTTTAAGGACACTTCGATAGTCGCCGGTTATGCCAATACTATTACCAATGCTACCAATTATATCAAAAGGCATGTGGAAATCGCTAAAGAATTAAATAAACCGTTAGTAATTGAAGAATTCGGCTTACCGCGCGATAGTCAATCATTCAGCATCAATTCAACAACTCATAATCGGGATAATTTTTATGATTTCATCTTCAGCCAAATGATGAAATATCCGCAAATCGCTGGTGCTAACTTTTGGGCTTTCGGCGGTATTGCCCGGCCTAAACCGGGGCAGGTATTTTGGAAAGACGGTGATGAGTTTATGGGCGATCCGGGTGGCGAAGAGCAGGGATTAAATTCTGTTTTTGATGTGGATGCAAGTACATGGAAGATTATCAGGAAATATACAGCGATGCAATAAAATAACCATATTTGTATATGGATGCAGCCACAGCACTTTCTATATTCAGGACATACCTTGAAAGGTATGTAACCTTCAATACAGAGGAATGGACAACATTTGTGCAGCACCTAACCTTTAGCAAGCTTAAGAAGAAACAACATTTTGCTACCGCTGATACGGTTTGCGACAAGTTTGGCTTTTTAGTTTCGGGTTCTGTTCGTTATTATCACATTATTAATGGCGAGGATATCACCAGCTATTTTAGTTTCGAGCAAGAGTTTACCAGCTCCTACAAAAGCTTCCTGACCAGAACGCCAACCATCACCTACATACAAGCATTGGAAGAAACCCGGCTGATCAACATCAGCTATGATGCATTTCAGCAAATGTTGGCTAATCCTATCATAGCACATAAAATGGAGCGTTTCGGGCGTTTGGTAGCTGAACATTATTTATGCTGTTATGAAGATAGAGTGGCATCATTCATCACCCAATCACCTGAAGAACGTTATCTGCAGCTATTACAAACCGGCAAGGATATTTTACAACGGATGCCGCAGCATTACATCGCCAACTTTTTAGGCATCACCCCTGTTTCGCTATCGCGGATCCGTAAACGCATTTTAGAACCGGTTATAAAATAACATCACCCTCAATTTCTTATCTTTTGTTAACGTTTTGATTGTCAATGCGGCGATAACTTTGTCACAACAAAAACGAAGAAATCATGCACACTATATTAGGAGCCGGCGGGCCGGTAGCAAACGCGCTAACACAAGAGTTATTAAATCATAACGAAACCATCAGGCTGGTAAGCCGCAAGCCTATTAACCCGACAGGTGAAAATATCAGCTGGCAAAAAGCCGACCTGTTAAATTATAATGAGGTTTTGGAGGCTACTAAAGGCTCAAGCGTAATTTACTTATGCGCGGGCTTGGTTTATGACGCAAAAATATGGCAGCAACAATGGCCTGTTATTATGCAAAATGTAATCAACGCCACCAAAGCAGCTAATGCCCGTTTGATATTTTTTGATAACGTGTATATGTACGGATTAGTTGACGGCCCAATGCTTGAAGACACCCCATACAAACCCATCAGCGAAAAAGGTAAAGTACGCGCGAAAATCGCAGACCAGTTAATGGCTGAAGTAAAAGCGGGAAATATCCGAGCCAGCATTTTACGGGCTGCTGATTTTTACGGCACCGACTCCAAAAATAGTTCTTTTGATATGATGGTGCTGGATAAATACGCCCATAAGCAAAGCGCCCAATGGGTTGGAGATCCAAAAGTTAAACACAATTTTACTTATATTCCGGATTGCGGCAAGGCAATGTACCTTTTAGGCCAAAACCCGCAAAGCGATAACCAGATATGGCACGCCCCTACCGCAACTCCGCTTACCGGTAAAGAGTTTATCAATATGGCTGCGAACATTTACCACGTAAAACCAAAGTTGATGCGGATTAATAAATTTATGTTGTGGGTATTCGGGCTGTTTAATAAGCTGGTTGCAGGTGTTGTGGAAATGTACTACCAGTACGATCATGACTATAATTTCAACTCGGATAAGTTTGAAAAGGCATTTAACTTTAAGCCGACAAGTTACGCGGATGGGATAAAGCACATGTCGCAAACTTTGTATAAAAGCGTATAGTGTTGCCTGTGAGGGCACAGGTTCTGAGATCGACAAAGCGTGGGAACCTGTGCGATTCCCTCCCTTGGGAGGGTGTAGGGAGGGGTTAGGCGCTTATTTATTATCCGCAAAACCTCTCCCCGCCACTACACTTTCTAGCCGCACCCCTCCCAGGGGAGGGAGTTAGGAAAATTCCGTTTTTTGTGTTCTCACAAACAACAACACAGTGTAAAATCTGCTTATCATTTTTGGTGCTTGATCATTAATCCGCATATTTGCAGATACGCACATCTGCATATTATAAAACCATGATCCACAAAAAAACAAGAACATATATCCCTGCCGACCTTGATATGAAATGGGAAGCATTGGAACCGCTTTTTAAAGAACTTTGCGACCGCCCAATCAATTCGGCTGAAGAATTAGAGCATTGGTTAAAAGACCGCAGCGAACTGGAAGCTGCTATTGAAGAAGATTTTGCCTGGCGCTACATCCGTATGACTTGCGATACGGCTAACGAAGAGCTATTGGAGCAATTTCAATACTTCGC
>Ga0302197_10005461_pt1 | contig 10866 bp, 9 predicted proteins | sample II_Bog_N2_1_FD_193526 | JGI IMG/M metagenome (GOLD analysis project Ga0302197, IMG submission 193526) | Peat permafrost microbial communities from Stordalen Mire near Abisko, Sweden - II_Bog_N2_1 | ecosystem: Environmental > Terrestrial > Soil > Wetlands > Peat | place: Sweden: Abisko, Stordalen...
CCACGTTCTGTTTGTTCAACGACATCTCATAGTTTTTTTCCGCGTCGTCGAGCGCGGAGGCCGAAACTACGCCATCCTTCGCCATCCCCTGGGCGCGATCGTAGGCGCGCTTCAGCAGTCGCACGTCGGGACCCTCGGCATCGACCTTGGCGCGTTCGAGATCGGCGCGCGTGCCATTCAGACTCGCAGTCGAAGCCTCCAGTTGCGCACGGGCCTGGTCGACGCGAGCCTGAATCTCGTCACGGTCGAGTTCCGCAAGCACTTGGCCTTTTTTCACCCGGTCGCCGTAATCGACATAGAGCTTCTTCACGATTCCGCTGGCTTTGGACTTTACCTCCACCTTGGTGATGGGCTCGATCTTGCCCGTCGCGACCACGCTTTTTGCCAGGTCTCCCTTTTCGACCTTGGCGAGTTTCGACGGATCAATTTTGGTGCCGCCGCTCGATGCAATCAGGACGCCCGTAACGACCAGGATCAGAAACACCGCCGCTACCGATCCCCAAATAATTCGTCTGCGCCGCTTTTTCTTTGCGTTACTGTTGCCGTTACCTTCCACGACTGCCTCCTGCTTAGAATTAAAACTTAGAACCGACATTCAATATTTACTACGGTAGGACTGCCGGAATAGTTCCGCGAAAGTTCCCGATCGCTACTGTTGACGGATGAGCATCGGATGCCAAACTTGGTTCCGACCTTCATGCACAATCAGCCTACAGATGCTGCACAGACTTAGACCGAAAATCTCGGAAAAAGAAAGCGAACAACTGCACTGGCTTCTTTGGAGTTCTATTTAGATTGTACCGCTGGCGTCGTGAAGGTCTTGATTGCAGGGGCGCTCGCTTCGCGTATCTTGATGGTCTATTCCTTTGGAATGTTAGAATTAGAGTTCCATGATTGCGTACGTGCTGCTGCGGGTGTTCGTTATCCTGCTCCTGGTGGCGGCCAATGATTTCTTCGCCGCAGCCGAGTTCGCGCTGGTCAGCGTCCGCGAAACCCGCATACAGCAACTGATTGAAGCGCATCGCGCCGGCGCCCGCACCGTCCTCAAGCTTCATCAGCAACTCAGTCGCGTCGTGAACGGAGTGCAACTCGGAATCACCGTTACCAGTCTCACATTGGGTTGGCTCGGCGAGCCAGTCCTGGCGAGGCTAGTCGAGGGTTGGATTGGCATTATTCCCCACGCTACCCTCTATGCTCACGCCATCGCAGTCGGCGTGGCTTTTGTGCTGATAACAAGCCTTCACGTAATCATGGGGGAACTGGTTCCGAAATCGTTGGCGCTGCAACGTGCCGAACGGGTCGCTCTTGCGGTGGCGGCTCCGATGGAGGTCTTCCTGACGGTCACCGGACCACTGACGATCGGTATGAGCCGGGCGGCAGGCTTCGTTCTTCGAGCTTTTGGAACTCAAGATATTCGCCACGGTTCCGTGCATTCGCCCGACGAATTGAAACTCATCGTGGCCGCCGCTCGCACCTCGGGACAGCTATCTTCCGCGCAGGAAGAAATGCTGTTGAATGCCCTCGAACTGGACGACATTACAGCGCGGCAAGTGATGGTTCCGCGCACGAAGATTTTCGCACTGCCCTCTGACCTCAATCTCGATGAAGCCCTCTCGCGGGTTGTGGATGAACAGCATTCGCGCGTGCCGGTGTATGACCCGCAGCGCGGCCCCGAACATATCGTGGGCGTGTTGTACGCCAAGGACTTGATGCGTTGGACGCGCCTGCGGCTGCGTTTCGGGATTATCGCCGCGCCCTCCGGCCAGCGCATCGCCGAAATGAAAATCGGTCAGATCATGCACGACGTGCTGGTAGTTCCGGAAACGAAATCGCTTCTCGACTTGATGGGCGAATTTCAGCTGCGAAAACGGCATCTTGCCGTGGTGGTCGATGAATTTGGCTCGACTGCCGGTGTCATCAGCGTGGAAGATGTGCTGGAGCAACTGGTTGGTGAACTGGAAGACGAATTCGATGTCGCGTCGGCGCAGCCTGTGGTCACCGATGCGAACGCGCCGCTGATTCTCGACGGCGCAGTTAATATTCGCGACCTGGAAGCCCAATACGAGCTGAAGCTTCCGCAGGACGAGGGCTTCGAGACGTTGGCTGGTTTTGTGCTTTCGCGACTTCAGAAGATGCCCCTGGGCGGAGAGGTGTTCGACTACGACGGCCACCGTTTTGTAGTCGAAAAAATGGATGGCCACCGTGTGGCCACTATCCGGATCGAGCCGCTACCCACACCCACTCTCGAGCCGGCATCCTCCGAGGCAGCGCACGCCGCGCAAAAGGCCGGAGATTAGCCGCCGATGCCACGCTACATCATTACGCGTGTTCTCTATACCTTGCCGGTGATCTGGCTCGTAGTCTCGACCGTCTTTCTCTTGATCCACTTCGTCCCCGGAGACCCCGTCCAACAAATGCTCGGAGAAGGCGCCGCCCCTGGCGACATCCAGGCGACGCGCCACGCCTACGGGCTCGACGTCCCGCTCGGCCAGCAATATCTGCATTACTGGCGCGGCGTCCTGCACGGAGACTTGGGCAAGTCGCTACGCTTCAATCAAGGGGTCACGAGCCTGATCGCGCAGCGCTATCCATTTACTCTGCAGTTGACCCTGGCTTCTTTGTTCGTTGCGATCGTGCTGGCCATCCCCGCTGGGGTGCGTTCCGCGCAACGCCGCAACTTATGGGACGATCGCGCCCTGAGCGTGGTTAGTCTGTTCGGCCTGTCGTTCCCCAACTTTGCATTGGGGCCTGTGCTGATCTTATTCTTCGCCGTGAAACTGGGATGGCTCCCCGTCTCCGGATCGGGCACATTCGCGCACCTGATTCTTCCCGGCATTACCATGGGAGGAGCGCTGGCCGCGATCCTAACGCGCATGGTGCGAACCTCAATGCTGGAAGAATTAGGACAGGACTACATTCGCACTGCCCGCGCCAAAGGCTTGCCGGAGCGCACCGTCGTCTATCGTCACGCCCTGCGCAACGCCATGATCCCGATTCTCACCGTACTCGGACTGCAATTCGGCGCGCTGCTCGCCGGAGCGATAGTAACCGAGACCATCTTTAGCTGGCCTGGCATCGGACGCCTCACCATTCAAGCTATCGCCAACCGGGATTATTATTTGGTGCAGGGATGCATTCTGGCGATCGGCTTGACCTACGTCGCGGTGAACTTCTTAACGGACTTACTGTACTCGGCGGCGAACCCGCGGATTAGACAATAAGACGACCTGTGCGTGGGAACCATCCTGGAGACTACACGGAGGATGAGGATAAGGTCATCGCGTCGGTGAACGGCAAACATCCATTCAATGGCATCTAGAACAGCAAGTGCCGCACTGCGCACAGACTGCCACCGTCGGAGGATCGAGACCTTGCAGGGACTCATCCGCAATTGCGCGGTGGTCATGGCCGAATTGTGGCGCGGGGCTGTGACGTCGGCGGATCGGCAGGCTTTATTGGCTCTCGACAGAAATCATCCTACCCTGAATCCCACAAGAAAGAATTGGATCGAGTCGGGGGAGATACTCGCGAAAATTCGCGCGGACAGAGGGTTCGAGCCGCGCAAGTTGCGCGACCTGCATTTCGACGTGCTCATCGCTCTTACGGCGCGGACCTGCAGTGCTCGCATCATCACTTCAAATCGCATGGACTTTAAGATGATCAGCAGTTACCGCAAACTGCAGCTTGAGATCTGGTAGTAGGGGGGTGAGGGGAAAGTAAAACGGCTGGCGGATTAACTCTGCCAGCCGTTTATCGTCTGTAGCGTTTGGCGCGGTTGCGTTAGCGGCCGCGCGCTCCGCCACGGGACCCGCCGCCACCGTGACCGCCGCGTCCTTCACCACCGCGGGCAACTACTCCACCGTGTCCCATGTAGCCGCGTCCTTCATAGCCCCGGCCTTCAAAGCCGTGTCCGACGTAACCACGTCCCCAGCCACGGGCGTAGGGGCCTCCGTAGTAGCCATGTCCCCAGCCATGGAACCATGGACCGGCGCCTACGAAGATCCCATTCACGAAGTAACTTGGGCCGTAGTAGCCGTAGGGCGCGCACCCATACGGATAATCCGGGTAGTAGCCATACGTGCAGGCGGGCGGGCCAGCCACATATCCGCCGACGCCGATCCCGACTCCTACTCGAACCTCAGCTTGCGAATAAGCCAGTGGCAGGGCCACTAACGCCAGCAGCACCGCATATCTCAGGTATTTCATAATGAACCTCCCTTTCGTTCTGCTCGGGACTCGTTGATCCTAATCACCAGAGCCTTGAGGTCCTTCAGGTTTCTCTTTCTGAAGCGCCTACACTCTTGAACTCGGATCGCGCGAAAAAGTTGCGGGAATCAGAGTGGTTGATTTCGGCCATCCTGCGTGAAATCAACCAGTTGGAAGGGAAGTAGTGCATCTGGCTTAGATAGCGTGGACCACGCATCGCAACGGCTCGTTTGCCAGCGCGATTGCTGGTCGCGAACCTTTTCTATATAAGTGAAGCAAAGCTTGAATCCCTTGGCGACTTTCACTATTTCGCTTCCGCGCATCGCGCGCCACAATCCGCTCGCGGCAATCGGAGTCATCCTGATGTCGCTGTTCGTGTTTTCTGCGATCTTTGCGCCGTGGATTGCCCCGCAAGATCCGGCGCACATCGATTTGCCAAATCGTTTGCAACCACCGTCGCTCCAGCAGTGGGGTGGAACCGACGAATTGGGCCGCGACATTCTTTCGCGACTGATTTGGGGAGCGCGCATCTCTCTGATCGTCGGTAGCAGCGTAGTCGTGTGTTCGTTGATCCTCGGCTTGATCATTGGAAGCCTGGCGGGATATTACGGCGGCGGCATCGATCGCTTCGTCAACGTTGTGTTGATGAATGCATTTCTATCTTTCCCCGGAATTCTAATCGCCATCGCATTCGTCGCCTTCCGCGGTCCCGGCATTTTTAACCTGGTTCTCGCCCTCTCCCTCGGCGGATGGGTTGGTTACGCGCGGCTCGTCCGCGCTCAGGTTCTTGCGGTCCGCGAACGCGAGTTTGTCGAAGCGGCCCGTGCCCTCGGTGCCGGAGATCTCCATATTCTTGCGCACCACATTCTGCCTAACATCATTCAACCGATTATCGTGCAAGCGGCCATCGGAATGGCGGGCGCGATTCTCGCAGAAGCCACCATGAGTTTTCTGGGACTCGGCGTACCACCACCCACCGCAAGTTGGGGATCGATGCTGAACGATGCTCGCTCCCACCTTTTCGATGCTCCCCATCTCGTGCTCTTTCCGGCGGTAACGGTAATGCTGGCCGTGCTCGCCTTCAATTTTATCGGGGACGCGCTACGCGATCTTCTCGATCCGAGATCGCGAATCGAGGCCGGGTTGTAATCGTCGAAAAGTGATGAGTGCCCGCGCCCGAGCAGACTTTCATGTCTTTGTAACATTTGAAATTTCTATCTCCGCAATCTGCATTTCTACTGCTTTCTTTTGCCATTCTTTCGCGTCGAACTAAGAGACCAAACAATACGGAACTTTTGCCAAAGCCGCTTCGTAACTCGAAGTGAAGGATGATTCGTATGAACAGACATGCAGAATTTCAGTCTCAGATCGAATGCTTGCAAGACGTTGCCGTCGTAAACTGTTCAGGACGCATGGTGCGCGGCATCGCTCTCGACCAATTCCGGCGGCGGATCGAGCAACTCGAACGCGTTCGTGTGCTCGTGCTTGACTTGTCAGATGTTGAGCAACTGGATGCCGGGGGATTGGGAACGCTTCTTTTGGTGCGTCGTTGGGCGGTGCAGAACTCCGCAAAATTGAAACTGGTCAACCCGCCGGTTTTTGTTCGTGGAATGCTTGAGGCCACGCATTTAAATTCGGTGTTTGAGATCTCCTCTCTTAAAGACGCGATCAACATCCTGCGCGGCCGCGAGTGTCCGCCGCGCTTCGCAATCGCGTAATCAAGGGAAGTGTCGTCCGCGAAGGCTCGCGCTGCCAAGAATCGCCGAAAAGTTTTGCGACCCCGTGCCTGATACGCCATCTATCCAGTATGGCAAAGGCAATCTGGGAAAATGCTATCCTCGCCGAATCAGACGCAACCATCGAAGTGGAGGGGAATCAATATTTTCCTTCCGGCACAATTAAAACCGAATATTTCAAGCCCAGCAGCAAGCACTCGGAATGCCCGTGGAAGGGTACGGCGAGCTACTACAACGTCGAAGTGAATGGCAAAGTAAACGCCGACGCCGCCTGGTATTATCCCGATCCTAAGCCCAAAGCAAAGCAAATTCAGAATTACGTTGCCTTTTGGAAAGGCGTCCGAGTCGAGAAGTAATTTTCGATGCCGGTTATTTCGGCCGGGCGAGAAATTGCCCTTTCGAATTGCGTCGCAGTCGTTCAAACTCTGGATTATTCTTGGCAGACTGATTGCACACGTTAAGCTTTTCTCGGCTCTGCGACGGGAAATCTGAACGTGTCTGAACAGGGAAAGAGCCAGAGAAGAGAATGATGAAACAGACCGTCCGCTCGCTTTCTGAGATAACACTTGCGCTTCTGTTAATTCTTTCAGCCGTTGCGCTGGCCGCAGACTCCTCTTTCGACCTCGTCATCCTCAACGGACAGATCATCGATGGCACCGGCTCGCCATGGTATTCGGGGGATGTCGGAATCCGCGCTGGCCGCATCGCCGCCATCGGCAACCTCGCAGCTGCTCCCCGCCTGCGTACCCTTGATGCCCGCGGCAAAGTGGTGGCCCCCGGCTTTATCGATATGCTGGGCCAATCGGAGACCACAATTCTTGTCGATTCCCGCCTGCCGTCCAAAATCTATCAAGGTATAACAACTGAGATTACCGGCGAGGGCGGATCGGCCGCTCCATTGAACGACGCGATCATCGCCAGCGATCGACCGGCCTACGAGCATTACAAGATCAATCCCGACTGGCGCACCTTCCACGATTTTTTCGCTCGGCTCGAAAAGCAAGGCATGGGCATCAACCTCGCGAGTTACGTGGGAGCGACGCAAGTCCGGCGCATGGTGCTTGGCGATGCCGATGTCCAGCCCACGCCCGACCAACTCGAAAAGATGAAGTCGCTTGTGCGGGACGCGATGCGCGACGGTGCCGTCGGAGTGTCCACGTCTCTGGAGTACGCGCCGGCTCCCTACGCGAAGACCGACGAGATTATCGCGCTGGCCTCGGCAGCGGCTCCGTTTGGCGGGATTTATGCGACCCACATGCGCAGCGAGGGCGACGCGATTATCGAGTCAATCGATGAGACAGTCCGTATCGGGCGTGAGGCGCATATCCCGGTCGAGATCTGGCATTTCAAAGTGGCGGGCAAAGCAAATTTCGGGCGTATGCCCGAAGCAATCGCGCGTGTGAACAAAGCCCGCGCCGAGGGCTCCGACATTACCGCCGATACTTACGGCTACACCGCATGGTCCAACAGTTTGTCGGCGTTCGTTCCGCCGTGGGCGCACGATGGCGGCGATTCGAAATTGATTGAGCGACTCAAGGATCCCGCAACCCGCGCCCGCATTCGTAAAAATATGCAGACACCGTCGAAGGATTGGGACAACGAGTGGGATGAAATTACCGGCCCCCAGGATGTCATGATCACCGTAGTCCAGAATCCGGCGCTGAAGCAATTTCAAGGCAAACGCCTCACCGAAATTGCTGCTGCCATGAAAAAAGACCCCATGGATGCACTCTTCGATTTGCTGGTTCAAGATAAGGCTTACACCGAGTGCGCGGTCTTCGGCATGTCCGAGCCCGATGTGGTACTCGCTCTGCAGCAGCCATGGGTTTCAGTGGACAACGATTCCTCCGGCACATCACCCGAGGGAATTCTAGGCGAAGAACACCCCCACCCGCGAGCCTACGGGACGTTCCCCCGCATTCTGCGAAAGTATGTGCGTGAAGAAAAAAAGTTAACGCTCGAAGATGCGATTCGGAAATTCTCGGCGTTACCCGCTCAACGGATGCGATTGACCGATCGTGGCGTGCTGAAACAAGGTATGTGGGCTGACATAGTCATTTTCGATCCAGAGACCGTGACCGACGTTGCGACGTACGACGATCCCAATCGTCTGTCAAAAGGCATGGAAGATGTGCTGGTCAACGGAACCCTGGTGATCGAAAACGGAAAGATGACCGGAGCATTGCCGGGGAAAGTATTGCGCGGTGCCGGATACGAACCGTAAACACCTGGTTTTACGGTTTGGCAGTCTCGCCATTCGCTTCTGACGGACCCGCTTCTTCTCGTCGTTCGAGGCGCGGTGCTGAAATCGTACCAATGAGTGCCCATGATTCTTCGTTACCGTGCTTTATGGAGAAATTAAGTTGGCCTTCAGCCGACGCGGTCCCGTTGACTTGATAAGTCGTAGCCTGCGTCTGCAGTTTGCCACCGGCCAGTTCCCACACACCTTTTTTCAAAAGTAGGTATCCGTTAAAACGTTGGACAAGCAAAGGGTTCGCCGCGTCCGGAAATTTCAGGTGCGGGAGGCTTCCGGTTCGCATCGCGAATTGCATCTTGCCGTCAGAACGCGCTGGTACTTCAGAGAGAGAATTCGCGGAGCCGTTCAAGTTAAAGGTGCCATCAGCCGTGCCTTCAATCCAGGAGTTGCCCATCAGCGTGCCCAATTGTCCCAATGAAATGCCGCGCAAAACGCCGGTTCCCGCGTAATGTATACTTGGATCGGCCGAGGTGCTGATCGCGTCGCGGCTCGATACATCCACCGTCCAGTTTCCTTGATGCGTGCCCTGCAGAAGTTGCGCGTGAAGATCGGTGAGCGTGATCTTACCTCGATCTGTTCCGACATGGGTTGCAAGCTGAGTGACGGAAAGTTTTTTAAGCGCAAACCTTCCCACGCGCAACGTGCCGGTTGCTCGAATCCCAAGAAGCGGGGTTTCTCCCGGCGAGGCTTCCGAAGTCAGGATGCGATACCACGGCCGTTGCGCGGCATGCGGAGTGAACCACCCGGCCAGATCCCCGGTAGAAAACTGGTCGGCTGTTAAATCGAACTGAAACGCGCAGTTTGGGTCGATTCCCGCCGGTGCGCATTGACGGGGCGCAGTCACGGTTCCGGTCCAGTGTGTGCCGCCGGTGCGGGCTACGATCTTCTGCAATTGCACTGCTTCCGGAATGAGGGATACGGTTGCCGAAGCAATCTCGATTGGCGTCGAGAGTCCATGCGTCTCGACGCGTACGTTGCGGAGTTGTGCGCTTCCCAGCGAGGTAGGAGGGGCAAATTCCATCCACATTCCGGAAACGCTAATATCCAATTTCGCGGCGCCGTCGGCAGCCGGACGCGCAAATGGCAAAGCCAGCACATTCTCCAGGCGAAAGAGGTCTTGCAGTTTCATATCTCCGCGTAAGAAAAATCGGTACCCAGAACTCGATATCCACCCTCCAGCATTCACCGGAGCAGTGCCACCGATCGCCAGAGTTGTGGGTCCAATCCGCAAATGAGGTGTAGAGGGCTCCAAATCGTTGTTTTGCGCTTGTGCTGCCGCGTGACTCGAAGCTTCGGACGCTGCCCCGCTGTTGCCCGGAGCGCCCCCTGACGCCAAACCGAGTGCAATCGTGCCGAAAGCAACTTCGTCTTTTCCACCATTTGAGGAGAGTCGCACATCGGTCGCTGAGCCGTTGCCGGTCCATTGGAGGAGAGGTTGCAGGATCGTTTCGTGCCGCCGCCCCTGTTCCGACCGAGTCGTAGTCACGCTAGCGACGTGAAATTCCGCATTGAGCAATCCCGTGGCCGAGAGATCGCTCGGGATCTGCTTCTTTGACTGGCGCAGCAATCGAATCATTCCAGCCAGGGGCACCTGTTTCGCTTGGAATGTCAGATCGTACTGCGGTGGAGCTGTTATGGAGGCGAGCGTTCCGTGTAACCGCAGTGTTCCGTCGCTCACCGGCGAGGCGCAGGACAAGTCAGAAATCGATGCGGTCGAAGTGCTGTATTGCCCGGTGCAACTGGCGGCCAGTCGAAGGTTCTCGCGGTCCGCAATATCGTAGCGATGGAAGTTGTCGACGACTGCCTGACTGTCGATCTGGAGGGCTTCCGGCGTGCCCGATAGTTTCGCATAAAAAGTCAGGCCGCCGCGCCACCCACGATCTTTCCCACTCAACAATTTCGTGACCTGTCCGAGTTGTCCTTTTTGCCACTGCACCGCGATTTGTACAGGGGTAGTCTGGAGGCTAGCGGCTCGTTGCCAGATTGCGTCAATCTGGATCACTCCAGTATCGGTGAGATTGAAATCGGTGCGCACGGGATCGGCTTTCAGACGCGCTCCCCATGAATTCTCCGAATCCTGCCAGAGTGCGACTTCGGCATCCGTCAGCGCATAGGACTTCTTCGTCTGTCCAATCTTGAAATTGATGCGAGCGCTGCTTGCCTCAAGATAGGGGAATGCGGGACGTCGCTCCGAACCAGACTTCGCGGTAGGGGCAACGGGAATCTGCGCGTTTCGCGCCAACAGGCTCGCCAGGTTCCAGCGGCCTTCGTTATTGCGCACCAGATTGATGCTGGGTTCGGTGGCGCTCAGGTTGGCAATCTCCAACCGTCCCCGCAGGAGAGAACGGAGGCGGATCGCCGCGGTCACTTCCTGCGCACGGACCATGGGCTCGGCGCTGAATGCCGGATCGTCGTAAATGACGAGATCCTCGATATCAAAGCCCGGGCGCGGCAAAAGACGCAAGCGCACATTATTGATAGTTACTTTCCGGCCCAGTGCATTCCCGATCGAGCCAGCGATCCGGTTCCGGAGCCGGTAGATTCCCGGGCGCCACAGGAAAAGGATCAGGAAGAGAGCGGCAATCACTGCCAACCCGCGTTTCGACCGGAGGAACTTCACTTCACGATCCGCAAAGTTCGCTTCCAGCGTGTTTCGTCGAAGAAATG
>Ga0302197_10005465_pt1 | contig 10857 bp, 5 predicted proteins | sample II_Bog_N2_1_FD_193526 | JGI IMG/M metagenome (GOLD analysis project Ga0302197, IMG submission 193526) | Peat permafrost microbial communities from Stordalen Mire near Abisko, Sweden - II_Bog_N2_1 | ecosystem: Environmental > Terrestrial > Soil > Wetlands > Peat | place: Sweden: Abisko, Stordalen...
TCAGTGATCCATTGTCATCCTGAGATTGTTGTAAACTTTCTTTAGTATCGTAGAAATCTTTTTCCAACTTATTAATATGATCCAACTTCTCCTCATTTTATGTATGAGCGTTATCAAGTTCCTATTGCGTTTTTTCAAGAGATAGTTAGAGAGACCCATATGTTGATTGGAATTGTAGATTGATCAGATTGATCTAAATACAACTTTTAGAAAGTCCAATTGATTGCTTCAACTGATCGAAAGCCTCAGCTTATGATCCAACAGATTCTTTATTGCCTAGTTTGATAAGTCAGCACTTTCTCCTTCACAAACAAGCTGCCAGTCCTTGGTGTTGTTCAATAAATTGAGCGCTTCGCGTTTCTTATGACTGCTAAGTTTAGATTCACAAGTTACCATATTTTGAAAGATATCATGAATCAGAGGTATTCCTTTAAATCGATCGTCATAATAGAATGAAGTTTTTGTTTGCAGATTTTTTAATTCCTTCAGGACTATTTATATTTTCCCTGTTTCATATTGATTAATTATATTAGCAAAAATAAATTATATTAGTAGAATTGAATATTTTTGATTCTATTTATTACTCAGCTCAAACTCAATAATAAGGATCTGGTATTTGAAGATAATCATTTTCTTTTTCAATAATTTTTATCCTCTGTCTGGTCTTCTTCTTAAGTCAATTGTTATCGAGTATTCTTTTCTGCTACAATCTTGATAAATTTCTTAAAATAGCTGACTGGAGGAATATTTTGAGATGGACTTATAAATTAAATATCCTCCAAACCAATGTAATTAATCTCCCATTTTTTACCCCACTCTTCTTTTGGCTAAGGCTCTTCCGAATTAGGGGTTTTATCATATTTCAATTTTGCTTAATTATTCCAAGTGTTATGCTTAGCTTTCACTTTATCAAGGATGAACTTCGGCATGACTATGTAATGCTTAATATAAAAGTTTTTATCAGTTTTAATTTTTTGCTGTTCACGAGATAGGGTTGGCTCAGTGTAATATTATATTTTTTCTGCTTCTTTCTGGCTTTTATAATTTTCCTCATTTTTATTTTACTTTTTGTTATTTTATTTTATTTTTGGTTTTGGTTTTTGTTCTCTCTGATTTGTGGTACTGAACTGAAGTTGTTGAGATTGTTTGCGGACTTTTTTTTAGAATTATGATATTTATTTGGTAGTAGTGATATCAAAGGTGATGATTTGATATATTCCATCGAAGAATCCCGCAAACATCAAATCAAAGGATTTACTGGTTTTAGAACTCAATATAAGATCTATTTTTTCCAGAGGCAAAGGGTTTAAGTTTTTCTATATTAATATAAATTTACTTCGAAAGGAATTCCTGTTAAATACGATTTTCCGTTCGTCTTTTTAGTTTCTTCGAGTATTCCAATCATGTTAATCCATATTTTACTATTATTGACATTAAAATGATCAAATCCAACAGCTCCTTTGACCTTAATTGTAAAATCGTTTGCAAACACTGCCATTGAATCTTTTTGAATAAATATGTTTAATAAGCAAAACTAAATGAAGTTTCCTAGCGCAGTTGAATAACTCCGTAAGAACCTTTAAGAAAAATAATTTTCTGACCAAAAGGTTATCATTTTTTAAAAAATGAAATATCCTGCGTATTAAACAAATTATTTAGGAGATATTTTTATAACACCCTTTTTCTGGTCACTTTAAAACTAAATGGGAAATGCCTCACCTCCTCGAAATTTATTATATAATTTGCGGATTTACTTTTACCCAATATCTTTTTCCAATTAACTCATCTAAAAGGGAAAGGAAGACATTTAATTCCCCTAATCATCCTAATCTTCCCTATGTTCTTAATTTTCCTATTCTTTTAAATTTTGATTGTTTTAATATTTCTTCTTATTTAATACTTCCAAAGCGGAGTCATAGATAACATACAGGAGCTTAACATTAATTATTCGCTATTTTGGAGTTCCTTTTATAAAAAAAAGTTGCAATTTTTCTAAAAATATCTCTTGATTAACCAAAAATATTTCTTTTATTATTTTTTCCAAATATTATTTTTCAAATTTTTCTTAGTCAATATTAATAAAAGTGGGGGTTCTTTGAGCATTAGTAGCTTAGGGGAAAATGGCATTTCGAATTGTTACTAATCTCAGTGTTTTATGCCACTTAAAGTCTTATTTCGACACTCTTTAATAAAATATTTTTTTCATGTTTTAAATTGAATTTGCTGATACATTGCGAGAGGTTAATCTTCGATTTATTTAAAACCAAACACAGTGGCTGAAGGAAATTTGCCCCCATTTTTATTTCAAAAATTTAACAAATGGTATCTGTAGCAAGAAAGTATCACCATGTCCATTAAGATTGAGAGTGTATTAAGATTAAGCGGTTATATCACCTTGTTTTTTCATTAGATTGGCTTCAATGTCTACTGAACTATTAAATATAGTATAGTTGGCGAGATCAGTTGACAAACTATCATATTTCATAACTTAAGCTGCAGCTTTGTTTTTTCTTTTTATTAATCTTTGAAATTGAATATCATCCATAGTCTTATATATAAGTTGAGTATTGTATTTTCTGAAAATAGAAGCCACAGCATTAAGCTGATCATATATGAATAATACTTTAATACCATTTAAATTATATTCTTCTTTAATGTTTTAATAAAAATATCCGAATTTAAGAGTTTATTCTATTAACTTCAACTCTTGGCATTGTTTAAAGATTATTCCCTCTAATGTTTTTTAATTGCAAAAATCGGAGCTGTAGTAAATTGTTTTCGGGACAAGAAATATTAAATTATTTTTCTTTAAAAGCTCGAATTGTTCTTTTTTTTTGCGACTTTAACTGTCAAGCACGCTGTCATCTTTGTCTTTAAATATTTTGTGGCATTAATAGAAATAGGGAACCACCATATCAGTCAGATGCTTAAAGAGAATCAGAGAAATTGTTTTACTAATACCATAATTACCAAAAAGTAAAGTTCTAATATTTATTCCCGACATCGCTTACTTAAACATGAATTTTGTTACTATACAATTTGGATGGAAAATAAATGGTTTCCTTTGAGTTCTAGAAGCATCAGTTTTGCAAGCATCTGTAATTCTCTACTGTTTATAAATAAGTTAATCGAGCGTAATTCCTTCTTAGAAAAGTTTCATAATTTCCTTCCTCACATCCTCATCCAAACTTTTAATTTTTTCGCTGTCCAACTGAATCTATTTGTTGATCTTTTCCAGGTCAATCTTTCTAATTTCTTCAACAAGAGAATCCCTTATTTCTCGTTTGTATATTGGTGGCTTATCGGGATTCATTTAACTGAATTTCTTATCCTCAATATTGATATAGTAATCATCCTCTTCCTTTGCATTGATAATCTTATCAATGATTTTGCAGGCTAACACCGCCCTTTGAGCATTTTTATCAAGTTCAATAAAGGTAAAGCGGGGGCGAAAAGTGAAATTCCACCACCCTTTTCCCAATACTTTGGAGATGAGCATATTAAATTATAAGAGTTTGATGTGGTGAATAGATAAAATCAATATTTGCTATAATGTTTATTTTACTAAGACAGATTCAAATGGAGTATCTACTCTGCATATAACAATATATTTTTTTAGATGAGCCCGAATGATTATTTTGTTCATCATCGAAAGATGGATAAGTTAAAATTAGCATTAATTGATGTAGTTTAAAATAAAAAATAATGTGAAGCACGACCTAGCATCCAAAATCGAACCCAAGGACGAATAAATAGTTCATTATCCTTACTCAGAAGATAATTAAAATGAGACTTGATGACTGTAATTCACAATAGAATGAGTATTTCAAAGATATTACGAATAACTGTGATTAAATTAGTAAAAATATACTAAATAGGCATCAATATCATCTTTAAGTTATATTCGGAAAAGAAAAAGCAAATAAAATAAATGGTAAAGAATTTGATAATATTAAAAGGCTACATTCTTGATTTAATATATTGATTTTACCATATATCATACTACTTGCTATTTTTATTCTAGTTTAATGGAAATAGCAGCCACCACATTTTGCTCTAAAGTCTTGGTGATCTCCATTACTTTCATGGTACTTTGCTCATCTACTACTTAGATTATTTTTTTTATGCTTCCTTGAATGACTCTCCTCACTTCTCTTTCAGATTTCCAGATAGAACTGACAACATTCTATTTGATCTTTTTGAAGTTTTGCTCTTTTTTCTTCATCTATTAGACTTCAGTCAAATAGGTTCTATTCAAATTTTTAATTTTTTCATCGCTTTCCTTCAATTTCCCTTCTAATTTTATGTTGGATGCTTTTGAAATTTACAGTTCGCTTGTTATTTTCCTACACTATGATTATTTGGTTTTTAGATTATCAAAGTGGACTCTTCCTTCTTCAACCAGTCTCTGATTTTCAGTATTCTTTTGTGAAAGTACTGTTAATCTATCACCTTAAAGTGATTTTATTTTTTATTCAAAACTTTTTTTGATCATGTTAATGTTGTTGTCTTGCTGTTTGATTTCGTTTGCTTGCTTTTTTATCTATTTTTCTTTCTACTCAACTCTTTCTTTTAAAAAGGCCTTTTCTTTTTCAACTATCTCTACCCTCTGCTCATATTACTCACACATAGAATCATATTTGCTCGACCAATCTCCATTAAGATTTTATAATTTGTCGTTAGTTTAGTGCTATTTTTGTTCAATCCTTCCATCCAAGGCAAATATTTTGCCTTGTAACTTGAAAGTTTATTATTAACTTGCATGAACTTATTGCTATAATTCCTTTTATCTTTCTTCTAATGATTTTATTCTTTCCAGACTCTAAGTTAATTTTTTCTCAGTAGCAGCAAGTTCTTCCGTTAAATCCTAGATTCTATTGTTTCCTGTAAACAATCCCTCTTCAGCAACAACTAGCTATTCTTTCAGTTTTTCCCCTTCTAATTTTAATTTTTAATTTTCACTCTCCAAATAATTGATTCTTTCATTACTTTATTTTTATTTATTTAATAATTTTAGATAGGTTTAATCAAGCTAAAACTCAAGTTACTTCACATCCTTTCCTAATTTATCTTTATCTTTTCTAGTTTTATCTTATAGTTTTGTTATCGATTCATCTCTCGAAGCCAACTATTTTTACTTTTCTTTTAGCTTGTCGCTCAACTTCAGATTCTTGGCTTTTTCTTCATTCTTTGCAGTTTACTCCTCCTTTAAACTTTTTGATAGCTTTTTGACGGTTTCTTTTAATTACTCTTCTGACTTTTTAACTTTCTTAAGTTATTCCGATAGTGATTCGTTTTCATGTTGTATTTCTTCAATTTGTGTTTCAAACTAAAGAATTTGCTCACTCTTTTAAAGTTATTTTTTAATAATTTCTTCTTTCTGTTTCATTAACCCGGAAAGGAATTGCCTGAGTTCTCCAGCTTTTCGTTCTTCGTCTTCAACCGATATTTTAAGTTTTTACACTTCTTACTTTTCAGCAATCAGTTCCAAAGTCAATTCTTCATTGTTTTCATTGCTCTTTTTAAGCTATCTTTTCAGTGATCCATTGTCATCCTGAGATTGTTGTAAACTTTCTTTAGTATCGTAGAAATCTTTTTCCAACTTATTAATATGATCCAACTTCTCCTCATTTTATGTATGAGCGTTATCAAGTTCCTATTGTGTTTTTTCAAGAGATAGTTAGAGAGTATTTATTTCATTTATCTGGTACTCAATTTGTTCTTTAAGATCATTTATTTGTTTGTTTCTATTAGAATCCTTCTTGGCAACTTATTCTCTGAAAGTATCAAGTTCATTTTTTGTATTTTTGTAGGTAAAGTCTAGTTATTCAATTTGCTGAGAAAGCTCAGTAATAATTGTTTATTTTTAACGAATACGACCTTCGAGAAGGAAAACTTCTTCTTCATATTTGTTCTAACTATTTTGCTTTTACTCCATCAGTTGAGATATCTCTTCCTCCAATCGCACAATGTTTTGATTAAATTCAAATTCATTTGTGCTTGCTTTATTAATAGATGTAGAAAATTCAGAATTAAGCTTTTAGTGATCTCTTTGAGATGATTTTAGCTGCTAGATCACCTTTGTCATGTTGCTTCGGGTTTCCCGACCAAAAGAAGTGAGAATATTCAAAATTTAAGAATTCTCTCTAACTTTAGTCTTCTCATCAAAACTTATATTAGCTTTTGATTGCTTTAGAATCGAGGAATTAGGATTAACTCCATCAGGAATTGATCCAAATACAGTTTGAAGGTTATCCACTAAGGTGTCTTTGAATTTTTAATATTCCTTTCGAAGAGCTGAAAGTTTCATATCTAGCTTAGTGTAATCTTCTTTTTGCTTTTTAAGCTACTCCCTTAATTCCTCTTCGCTTTTTTCCCGACTGGCTATAGTGGCATTTAATCTACTTTGTTACTCTTTTCCTTTTGCTAAATCAGCTTGTAAAATTTAAACTATTTTTTGGTTCCTAGTTTTTTCACTGATTTATTTATTGAGATCATTTTTAAGTTGAGAGATTTCTGTCTCATTATCAGCGATTTTTTTATCGAGTCCTTCTTTTATGGCTTGTTGTTCGGCTAGTTATTTGATTCTAGATTTGGTGTTGTTTTCACTATTCTGCAGTTTTTATTCCAAAACCTTTATATCTTTCTTTGATCGCTCAATCTGTTCTCGATATTTGATAGCATCCAGCTACATTTTTTGGATCTTTTCATTTAGAGCTTTTTCACTGATCTTAAAGTTACTAATAGTCTGATTTGAGGAAGTATTTTGATTTTATAGGTCAAGCTTGAATGCCTCCAAGCTGGTGATCTTTTATTTAGCATAGCCAAGTTACTTGGTTGCTTTTTCCTCTTTAAACTGCCATTATTTTTTGGCTTTACTACTTTCTAGTTAGAGCTTATTTATTGTCTATGTGCATTCAGCCACTTTAGTCTTTTCTTCATCTAAACTTTTAGTTAATTTTTCAATCTACTGTTTAAATTTGTCGAATTCTATTTTAGTTGAGTAGTCTCCTTGCTTAAATTTGTTTTTATTCTCACTAAGTTCATTCGCCAAAATTAAGAGCTTTTCCTCTTTCTATTTGGACTAAGTCTTGGATTGTTTCAATTGATTTTTGATTTCGGCAAACTATTTATTCAACACATCAGCTTGTCTTTTTGATTTCTATTGCTGATTTTTTAGCAATTCATTCTGGCTCTCGCTTTATATCAATTTAATCTGATTATTTTTTAGTTTGTCTTACAACTCCTTGATAGTCTTTTTAGTACTTTCCGAATAAGTATTATATCTTTGGGTTAACTCTTCAATTTGATTATCTTTGAAGCGCCCCTCTCTTTATTTGCTTTTCTATAATTGATTTCGCTCCTATCCAATCATTTTATGCTCTCTTACCAATTATACATATTTTTCCTTCACCACTCGTAGATCCTCATTCTATTTTTGAAGAGATTCATTGTTTTGAAGTACAACCTTCTTGTCATACTAAATCCTTAAAATCTATCCTTTTTTCTCTTCCAAACCTTGTTATAGCTACTTTATTCTTTGATCAAGAGCAGCTTTATCATTTTGAAGCTGACCTATTTTGTCTTTTAGCTCTTGCTGTTTGTTTTTTGCAAGAGAACGGTCATTTTGCTGAATCTTCTCCCATTCAAAAGTTTTATTCGAGATTGATTTCTATAAATCTTCAATAGCACACTTTGCCCTTTCCACTTCTTCAGATTTAGAATGAATCTAGTACTCTTTCTTGTTAATCAATTAATTTTTGGATTTTAGATCTCTTAATAACTATTATTCACGGCTTTCCATTTATCGTTTTAGCTTATCAATCTCTTCCTTCAAACTACGAATGTTCTATTGTTCACTTTGAGATCGTGAATTTTGCAAATTTTTTAATTAGGTATTGTCCCTCGTTAAAGTTTTAATAGTTTCTTCCAAATTCTTGAGTAAATATACTTTGTTTTCCACTTCTTCCTTTAAATACTTCGTATCCAACTACTTTTTTTGGAAATTGGAAATAGCTTCAGTAAACTCCTTTATTTTTTGATTTTTATCCACTATTGATTTTTACAATTCTTCTGTTTTCAATTTATAACGCATCAGTTACAATTTCAGGTTGTTTTCGTTATTTTACAAGGCCACTCTTTTGTTCATTTAGGAGCGAGCATTTTCTGCCTATTTTCTGTATTTTTATTTTAGTTTGTTATATCCTTATTTATACACCTCAAATTATAAAGAACTCATGCCTGGTCCGCCAGCCATACTTAGGGTAGGTTATTTGTCAATTCCACCGATCTCCAATAATCTGTTTGGCTTTTTCATTCCAATATTAGGACTTCCAATTGTCACTTCTTTTCCTCGAGTTTAATATTTATTTCTGTTGACATTAATTGGAAAGTTATATTCAGACTTAGTTTATCCATCATTCATTTTATTTTTTGTCCCCGACCAGATGATGTTGATTTACGGTTGATACTAGCTTCTTAGGGGCGGTCTTTTTTTAGGTGACTATTTTCTGATGACTCTGGAAGTCGTGACTTGATCAACTCTTACTTCACAGAATGCCTAGCTGTCTAAACATTTACCAATCGGAACAACTATACGTTATCCTTCTGATCCAATGAGTTCACTTTATACAAATTTCAGCACACCACCCACATATTTAGCTCCTTTTTCTGTCACAAGTTGCACTATGACTTAAATATACTCTTTATCGCTTTAATTTTTGAGGGTGACCTCCTGATTGAACAAAAATTTATTGGGGGAAGTCGAAGATACTTCACTGGTGATACTTTATCCTCCAAGTTCAAGATATATCTTACATGGAAACTTGATTTTTAGGGACAGGCTCAGCACAGTCAGCGCATAGGTGTATATTTACACTTATTTTTCAATTGACATCAATTAAGATATTATAAATAAAATTTAATTTATTTATGAGAATAAGTTGATCCAGGAAATACCCAACAACCTTTTTAATTTAATAATATTTCTTGTGGATGACTTTTATTCATATAATACCCAAACGTTGAAAAATCAGAGATGAAAAGTGGAAGATATTCGATAATTTGTCTCAGATCTTCCTAAATAAATCATTAAGTTAGTAGAAGTAATTTAAAGGATTACTTTAGATCATATTTAAATAAGGAATTTTTTAAATTATAATAGTTAGAAAATAATCAATATGACTGGATGGCAGTCGCATCAATTTCAATTATAACTCTCCCACTGTTTTCAAAAGTGGTTGTTTTGTAAAAATCGTAGGTTTTCTCTTCTCTGATAACTTCTCCGTTTATAAATCTCTCCATCCGTAGATCTTCTTCTTCAGATGGAGTAAAATAATCGGTAGGTTTACCATCTTCTTTCTATCTTAAAAACTTATTGTAGTGGTATTTTCCAATCATGCGAATTTTCATATACGGCTGCTCTTTGGCACCGTTTAATTCCATTTTTTTCTCTAGCTCCATAATAATCCCATCCAACGAATCCTTATGTTTGCTCAACAGTTTTTGATGATGACTTCTGCATTGATCGGGAGTTCGTTTTTTGTTTAAAGCCTAAGAAAGTTTACAAAAAATCCTTTCTTATCTCCGAATGACTTCAGATATAAAATGCAATTTATTGTTTTTAAGGAAGTTTAAATATACCTAATTTTAACTCAAAGACCAATTTCCTTTACTGAGACGGCTTCTATTCATTGGAATTCTCATTTTTTTCAAAGTATGATATTAAGGTTCAAATTAATCTTCAGAACTGTGGTGAGATTTTTTGATTTTCTTCTCTTTTCTGATAGGAACTATCATTAATTCATTGCAAGTCCATTGATTTGGTGATACTGGAATATTATATTCAGCTTTTTCCATCATTGACCTTCTGCAAGTTTTATATTATAATCATTGAATAAAGGCTCGCTATAAAAGCGAATGGGGGGATTTCATGTTATATTTCTTTATTTTCTTTTGAAGATCAGTTAAAAATATGATGAAGCAGCCGTCCTGCAAAGTGTTTAACAATCTAATTCTTATTTTCTATTTTTTAGTTGTTTATAATAGTACCAAGGGAAATTATCAAATAAAAAACAGTAAAATCATTTCTTTAATTCCATGTTGGTCCATTTTGCTATTAATTGTTCAATAGTAGCAACCAAATGTATCTTTATAGTTTTATTTTTCAATTGTAGATTGATTAGAATAGTACACCATAATACTTGCTGAGCGAAAATAGCATGAACATTCTTTCTTCATCTTTATTTTGGAATAAATATTGAAATTATGGTAAACCCTGAATTTCCATGCTATAATAAGAGATTTTTATCCTTAGAAAGAATCATTTATCACTTTTCATTATTTCTTTTTTTATTAATTGAATTTTTAAATTAAAAGGGAGTCAAATTAATATGAAAAATAGATAAGCCCCTAAAAATATAAATTTCAATAATTAAAAACAATTTTTGGCTTATAAATGATGCTGATACATCTCATTATGGACAGAGTTGAGAGAATATTAAATGTTTTGATTTGAAATTAACATAATATTTTTTTAAGAATGAAGGCTTATCAAATAATTTACCATAAACTTGATTTGGATGACAATAATTTTTAATATTTCGTCTTTAGATTTTTAGTTTTACCGAATGATTTATTGAAAAAATTAGAATTATAATTGATAAAGATGAAGATGTTCAAATACATGTATTAGGACTCAACTATATTAAAACCAGATTTATAATTATAAGGGGAAATATAATGAATAAAAAAAATATGAATCAATATTTGAAGTATTTAAGTTATGATTTTATCTATTTTTGAAGGGAGCTTAAATTTAATTATTTTTTGTCAAGATTGATGATAATTAGAATTAAA
>Ga0302197_10005467_pt1 | contig 10852 bp, 6 predicted proteins | sample II_Bog_N2_1_FD_193526 | JGI IMG/M metagenome (GOLD analysis project Ga0302197, IMG submission 193526) | Peat permafrost microbial communities from Stordalen Mire near Abisko, Sweden - II_Bog_N2_1 | ecosystem: Environmental > Terrestrial > Soil > Wetlands > Peat | place: Sweden: Abisko, Stordalen...
GGAATCTGCCTAATTCTCAACATACCAATCGAACAGCACCATTTCAACTTCAACTTCTTTCAAACCTATAACCCCTCTCCCGATAGTGAAGTCCTTCCGCTCAACAAACACATACAACTCCATAAGTTAATGTTGCCGCCCCCGCCAGATATCCCCAAAATTTAGCGATGTCTGGGTAGAAGAGGACCGGATAGGTTCATTGCCCACCATATCGATATGTATAAGACAAACTACGAAATAGTGGGAAAGGAGCACGGAAATTAAATTTATAAAGGTGATGCTTTGGGTATACAATCTATACTTCATCTCAGAGGCACTCATTCTTATATTACCTAAACCCCTGGCTCTTACTTTTTATTTAATGGATAAATTTGGGAAACAGGCAACTTACCACCGATTAATGAGTAGTGTGACTAAAATGACTCAAAATGGCTGCACAGGACACTCATGGCCTGCAAAGGCTCATAAGAAAAGATTTTAGAAGTATTAGGCCAAATCAGAGGGGATTATGCCATTATTTTAGTTGAGGGAGATCAAATATTCATCATGAAGGATTACTTCGGTAAGCGAAGTTTGCTGCTGGGCATGAGTGAAAATCATTTAGTCTTGTCTAGTGTTCCTTTTTAGTAATTTATGGGCAAAGAGGAGGTCATTGGCGAAAACATTGTAAGCGTGGAGGATGAAAACGAATAATCATGGAAGTCCAAGTATGAGGCATAGTGGTTGTCTAGCAAAGGCAAACAGCTATTCTAAGTTCCAGCAAATTCTTTGATTTCAATTCATCTTAGAAATGGATAGGCTTTCTGGACACATCAATTTATCCACCAAATTGACCTGAAGAAGATAGGCATGGTTAAATAAGTCGATAGTGTTTAGAATATACTAGCAACCGTAAAGAAACTGTTGGTTGAAAGTATAAGAGAAATCATTAGATGCATCAAGGGAGTTTTTTGCACGAGCAATAAGTAAACTGGGTGCAAAATAGCTGTCCTGTTTTCGGGAGGAATCGATTCAACGCTGATTGCTCGTCTCCTTGATCTGACTCTGCCAAAATAAGAAGAGATTGATCTTGTAAATCTGTCATTTCGTGAAGATGCCCCTGATCGTGAATCGGCTAAGATATCATACGAGTAGTTACGTTCTCTCAACCCCAGCCGTCAATTTAACTTAATCCTGCTCAACAAAACTTTGGACAACATCTAAAAGATAAAAAAATCACTTATTCAAAGCATTTATCCTAAATCAACTCATATGGATTTTAACATCGCTGCGGCTTTGAATTTAGCTAGTGCTGGCACCAATGCTAAAATTGTATTGACTGGATTGGGAGCTGATTAAATCTTTGCTGGATATTCGAGATACCGTATTGCATACAAACGAGCAGGCTATGAGGAGATGGAGAATTAAATGATATTTGATATGGAACGACTATGGATAAGGAATTTGGGTCGGGATGATCGAGCCATTGGAATGAATGGAAAAGAGGCAAGATACCCTTTTCTCTATCTACCACTGTGGACATATTTAAGAAAAGTACCTCTTTAAAAGCTTACTGAGGGTAACGGCGAGAAAATGTTGTTGAGAAAAGTAGCTAGATAATTTGGGTTAGATAAATCGTCTTATTTCAAGAAAAGGGCCATTCAGTTCGGTACCCGCTTAGCTAAATTATCAAACGTAAAATGTTTTGGAAGTAACAGGAAGGGAAAAGGAACTTCGGAGTATCATTGATTATCCATATTTTTACGATTTGTTGGATATACATTTCGTGGATATTTCTATCAGCAAGCTGTTTCATAAGTATAATCTTTATCCAACGCTATAATTTTGGTAGATACTTATATATTCACTAAGTTTTCACCAAATACCATTGATATTCTCGACGTATTCGAAGTTATGCATATAATAAAATTAATATAAGATCCTATGAGTAGCCATCAATTTAGAGGAATGGAGCTAGCACTCAAAGAGAGGTTTCATCGTTAGTAGTAAGTCACTCAATAATGTCCCTAAAATCTTTCAGCCAGAATATTTACGCGTAGTAAACCTGGTGCTCAAATATCAGGGTGGCCGCACTATCAAAAGCAGAAGCTCAGTGTCACTGGAGTATCGTCAAAATAGGCAAAAAGCAAATTGTAAGCCCGCAAATAACCTAAAAAATAGTAATTTTCGATATTTAACACTGTTAAAAAGTTGTGCTACGTCGAATAGATGCAAAATAATGCAAAAGATCGACCTCTTCAGAATTTTACATCATCGCGTCAAAATTTATCTTCGTTGGTGCATTCACGAGTTGAACCAGCATCAAAAACAGCGACTCTAATAAATTCCTTGGTTGGTCTATGAAATACATTATTTTCTAATTTTGGTTTTATTTAATTTATTTGTACGCTGACTTGAAACGCTATTTGATCTGCTAATATGAAATTATTATTATCAAAAGCGCTCATTTGCGTTTTCGGAGAGCCATTGTGGTGCGAGAAGGCTCCACCTACCTTTTCTCGGATTTATTTCTGCTGAAACCGGCAGTATTGTATTCGTAACCAATAAAAGCCTACAGTGTGTCCTTATGCCTCAGTATCATTTTGTACTCCTCAATATCTTGGATTTAAGTATCCTCAGATATGCACTCTTTGTAGCTGGAGTAATCTTATTCAATGGTCTCAATCAGTAAAATGGTACCGGTGGCATGAAGGGAGATGTAACTTTCATCTGTTCAAGTTTTTACCAATCAATCCTTCTTAAAAAAGGATGCTGTTTTAATTCATCAATTCCTGTGTAGCCTAACCGATTTTCAGGTTTTCTTTGGATGAGACGATTAATAAAATCAACGCTTTCCTTACTCCATCCAAAGGGAGGCTTTTAATCAAGCTGCACCTGTTTGGCCATTATCTTCTCTCTAATTTCTTTTCGATTAGCACCCACGTAGGGTCTCTGAGTAATTTAATTGATACTTTACCCATCATCAGCTCATAGGCAATTACTCCAAGTGCAAAATAATCAACAGGGTAGGAATGATTCATTTTGCAAATAACTTCAGGAGACATGTATCCCGGAGTTCCACTCGTATCCTCAGAGTTATTAGGCTTCACTTATCGAGATACTCCCAGATCCGTTACTCGAAGATAACCGCTATCATCAATTACTAAATTTTCTGGTTTCAAGTCACGATGTATAACTTTTTTCGCATGCAAATACTCCAAACAGATCACAATACAAGCAACAAAAAATTTAGTCTCCTCCTCACTAAATCTTCTCTTATTTCCCAAATGATATCGAAGATCCCCTCGATTGCAGTAGTCCATGACAAGAAACAGATTTTCTCTGTTTTGAAATGAGTACATCATATTGACGAGGAAGGGGCTTTTCAATTTTTGAAGCAAATGCTTCTAGTTCATCACAGAATGCACTGAACGCTTGGATATTATTTTCACTTTTAACATCTATTTCATTGCGTATATCCGGTTTGTACTTTTTTAGTGCACTTTCCATACTTTCCCGAAACCACCCTTACCTACCACAAAATCTAAGGAAAATGATGATAGTGAAATCTTGGCTATGATTTACCTCTCGTAGTCTTCGGTATTGCTTTTGTTGGATGTTTGCCTTTCAGTGTTGGAGGTATCTGGAGGAGGACTCTTGAACTCTCGGTTGGATTTCAATGCGCGCAGATTATCAAGATTTATGTGGCTGTATCTTTTAAATAGTACAGGAAATTTCCGACGAGTGTCTTCTTGTCTTTTTCTTTGGAATGGGGTCCCAAAGCTAAGCTGCCTTTCCTGGTTTGCCAGTAGTTAGATTATCCTTTGATTTCAGAGTCTCTTGTGTTGCGAATATCGTTGTTCAGTAGACAAGATTTAAGGTTAAAATTGAATTGAACTGGTTTGATGGCATTTGGATGTACCAGCTGTGTACTTTCAAAGAGCATAGGAGATTCTCTGCGAGCTTACCTGATCCTTCTAATTCCTTGGAACGACATTGATAAATTTATCAATCCTATAAGAGGGTTATCAATAAAATTGAAATGTGTACGATTTAAACGTCCACAATGCTGGTGAGTTAAATTGGATGATAGAAAAGTAAAGTAATGAATAGAATTAGTGGTCGTATTTTTATTAGTGGTCTTCCTGAATAAAGATATGAATAAAAAATGGATTGATTATATTATTTCGGCCTTTTTAAATATTTAATCACAACTTTTAATCTTAATTTATCATTATGATAAATTAGCTCAATAATCAAACTTAAAATGGTTAGTCATCGATTATCAAATTTATCAAGGAGCCAATTCTGATATTTTATAGAAAAGTAAATCACCTTTTATTAATTATTGGATTAGGATGGCGACTTTAATTTTACTCATTTTCCATTAATTTTTAACTTGAAATTTTTAATTGAAACTAAACTCAATATAAATTAGTATAAACTCCTCTGAAATAGATGAATATCAATAGATGCCCTATAAAGCAATGCCCCATCAATGACTCCTTTCTTAACCAATCTCCAACTGCTAGAAAATTTTCTCTATCGATTTCAAATAGAAGTAATAGTCAGAAAAAAGTTGTCCTCACCCAAGCAACTTCTAAGGAGAGTATTGAAAAGCCTAAACAATAATTTAGAAGTGAAGTGTACATTCAATTCGAGGAGAACGACTCCAAAGCACCTCATCCCAAAATCAAAAGTAGAGAAATGTATCAGCATAGAGTTGCTCCATTGGCTAAAAATATTCAGCTATAACAAAATAATCATTTCTTTCAGTAGAAACAACCAAATACCTAATTAAAATGGACACTTTGGAATAACAATTCACCAATTAACAGACTCATGGATGGTCTTCATTGGAACTCCTCGTGATAGTAGAGTTAATATTTTGGAATGTTTATTTTATACATGTTTATGGATATATTTGGATCTACTGTTTATTGAAATTAAAAGCAATTGATTGCACAATTAATTAAAAATTGTAATATCGTTAAATCGGCTAATTAAGGAATATATAAATATAAAAAAACCTTCTGCTATATTAATTGTATAGATAGAATAACTATTTGTTAATATTGTGTTTGAGATTGGAAAAATGATATTTTTTCATATTTTCTGCAGCTACAATTTGGTCAAATTATGATTTAAATCTGCAAAATAGTCTCAAAACAGTACCTCTTGAAGTAATTCAACAGAAATCACGATTAAATTAAATTTATCCAAAAATATCAACACGATATATCTTATCATACAAAAATTCTCCTGTCAATATATTTTCAGGCGTATAAACTTTAAAATTTAATTATCTTATATTAAAATTCTTTTATCAATACAATTGATATTTATTGCTGTTTTTCAATCAACTATCTTTTTCCTTTTTCTGTTACTGGCTGGCTTTGCTTATTCAATGCTATATGTGATTAATAAAATATTGACAGTCAAGAAATGCATTTCGATTCATCAGTTGCCCCGCCTATAGAATCAGTCGACAAAAACTATTAAATTCTTTCCAAATTGGGTGAGGGAACCTACGCCTGCGTTTTTCGTGCTAGGCACAAGAAAACTAACACAAACTATGCTATCAAACAGGTGGCAGTTCATCCCTTGGCCATCGAGTAGTAGTTGAAATAAATATAAAACCTAACCGCATTGCTGAACGATCATATCGTAAAATTGCACGATTTCTTTTACGATAAAGACTAAAATAATTTAAACTTCGTAATGGAACTGGCCAATGGATCCCTTCGCTCTGAAATAACGACCAAAGAATACACCAATAAGCAATTGATCTCCTTTCTAGTACAGATGGTTTCTGCCTTCTTGCAGCTGACTAAAAACAAATTGATGCATCTCGACCTAAAACCATAAAATATACTTATTGCTTCTGGAGAAAATTACTACAAAATTTGTGATTTTGGGTCTTCACAAACAGCTCAAAGATCTCAGATATCAAAGTACAATAACAATGCATTTGGTACATTTAACTACTTAGCTCCCTAAAATTACCTAACGTATGAACAAAGGCTACCAATTTCTTCAGCCGATATTTGGTCTATGGGAATTATTCTCTATGAGATGATTTTCAAAAAAATACCTTTTAAACTGGAAAAGAATGGCACAATTAAAGTTTCAGATATGGAAGCATATTTTAATGGAGATTTATTAATTATCAATTATTCCAAACCTTCTCGGAAAGAAAATATCGATGGATTGGTGAAAATTATTAAACTTATGCTAAAACCTATCCCCGATCAAAGAATTTCATGGGTTGGCCTCAGGGATTTGCTTATCAAGGACTTTGGTATTGGGAAAGCTCAATTTTTGGATCTGAGTGCAGTATATCCGAAGCACTTAACATTACTGAGCATTTTCCTGACTATTTTGCTGCTAATTCGCAAAAATCAATTATATAACCCTCATTAATTCTGGACAAATAATAATAATAACTTGCTCAGTAAATTAACAAGTATCCTCATGCATCTTACCTATCTTTATAGTCTTCAGTTCATGAACGATTATGGTTATAAATTGAAATCATAGCTAAGGCTTGAGTAAAGATAAAATCTAGAGTTTATGACCAGAAATATTGAGTATGAGGAGCAGACGCTGTCCAAAAGAACGGGAGATAAAATTCCCACTCTCGAATTCACAGAAAAAATATAGTCTTCGTTAAAAGAACAAGTCAGAATTTGCAAATAATCTTTGTCTAAGCATACCAACAACTTTTGGGAAGCCATGAGGAATCTTGACATTTTCTGTGATGAGACGATTGCGGTTGGTAGAAAAGGTAGCTTCTTTCTCTGTGGAGAGAAGGAGAATTATAGCAAGACTATACAAGCTTTGTAAATAGCTATCTGATGTGAGTCTCATCTATTATATGTAATTATTACCGAATTTAAATTTATTATCTAAAGATAACAAAATTATATTTTGATCATTAATTAAAAAAAAGAGATATTTTTTTGTATTTGCATTCATCATTATTAGATAAGTATAAAATATAGAGTCTATTACAAAAATTTATAAATGAAATTTATTGATCTTGGAACTCAAACATGTAAATTTAAGATTATTCATAAGATACAACATTTATTCACAAAACCCTCACAAAATGACTATTGGAGTTTAATTGATCATCATTGAATTCTAAAAATGAAAATGGATTCTGATTATACTTGTTATTCATCCTTGGATTGCAAAAGTTCATATAATTTGATTGTTGTAAATTTACCTGAGTTCAATATTGAATTAGTTTATTAAATATAATAATCTATCTTGGTTTTCTAACTTTCTTTGATGACCTTTATTGGGAATATAAAAGTTATATGATTAATTAAATTCTCTAGTCAATGAATTCAAAAACGAGAAGTTTCATGAATATAAACACCTGTTGAGTTTTGTATTGATGGTGGTCATTGTATGATTAGTATTTGCATTTTTGAATAAATTCTTTTCGTAGCTTTGCTTATAATTCAATTAATAGTCAAACATCAAGTAGGATTTTAATTAGTTTAAAGGACACCTACCGATGATATTTAAACCATTTTATCTGAAAATCACTCTTTTTATTAATTATTTTCAATTTTTGCATATTTATTCAAAACAAACAAACTCGTATAAATTTGTTTCAAAATTAAATGAAACAATAAAAACAGGCAGAATGAAAAGCAACAAACTCAATTTCAAGAAGATGCTTACTGTTTCATAGAATTTATCTCTTCTATATATTAGTTCTAAGCGAAATTCATTAAAGATCACTAAATTTAATATAAAATAATCAATATGGATAGTTCGTTTATGCGTAAATTTTTTGTGATGCCGACTGAATACGCTCATCCTTAATTTTCTACGGTTTACTCTTATGGTTTTCCATCGAATTAAGGTCTGATCAATCTCATGAAACAAAATCAGCTTTTAATTTAGTAAAATTTTAAACTTCGCTCTGAATACAATCAAATTCTTTAGGAAAAGCAACTACTTTGGGAACAAAACCAAAGTTTGCTCTAAAAGAAGCAAAGGGACAGCCTCCAATCCAAGAGAAAATATAGCAAAAGAAGAACCTGGCTGATAAAAAAGCATAAATGTTTTCATAAAGACTGTCAATGCCGATATTCATCCAAAATTGCCTTAAACCTGCATGTCCGTAAGCACCACAATCCTCATTCTTCAGTTGAGTGATATAATTGATGTTCTTATCCTTATTTTAAGTTATGGATTTACTAATGATGATTTATAGGAAGGATATCACAACTTATAATATTATCACAACAGAGAAAGATCAATCTATCAAATAATGAAAACTTATCTAAATATTTAATCCAAGTCAATTGCTCATATATAACAATGTTTGGCTAATTAACATTTTATATTTTCCTAAAAGTTTCTTTGTTCGTAAACTTTAAACAACTAAATTTTCCTTTTGTCTTTGATCATTCAAACTTAGATTTGGTGAGTTTATTCTTTTTTTTTATTATTTATCCTTTAACTTAAAATGATTTCAATTTGAAATGAAGCTGAGTCCAAGTCGTGCATTATAAAAATTAAATTAAATCTATCATCATTTACCCGTCATTTGATATTAATATGAATATTGAATTTAATATTTCATCATATCCCTTGTTATTTATCATAATCAATTCATGCCAAACAACCATAAGCAATTAAATTTTGGATAGATATCTCTCCAAATTAATGAGGCTTTCACCTTCAGGATATTTATTTCTCTTGAGGGATTTCAAAATTCATAGCAAAAAGAATATTGTAATATACATATATTTTAATGGGTTGCACACCATCTACTAGACCAGCACAGCGGCCAATTTAACACGCAAATAGTAATATATTTACCACAAGTGGGAGCTCAGGTCCAGAAATGGTAACTTTTTCATCATTTAGACTTCATTTAAACATATGGAGTCCATATTAACAGAGGGAGATGTTATAGGAGATGACTTTCCCAGCTAACTTCCCTAATGCTCTATTATTATTTCTAAGGCTTAAAACCCGGAACGTGATAATTGAATTCAATTTATCAGATAGGGCAATTATTCTTATTAAATCCTGAAATCCAGTTAAATACACTTTCAAATCCTTATTTTGAAAATTCAACTCTATCAAAAGATACAAATCAAAAATATCTACCCTTCTCAACAGAAGATGTCTTACGCTTGCTCCGGACTGGCTAAAAACATCGTTAGTATCTCCATTGTTAGTTCAATTTTATTTGCTTCAATTTTTATCGACCAACCAATATCTATTTACTCACACGTTGATACTACCCAATAATTTTATGGCATTGTCCCTTTTTAAACTTTAAGGCAAGACATTCTTGATCATATATCTTGTTCAACTAAATATTTTCCTCTTTAAATTTGCAAATCTATTCGAGGAGGGTAGCTAGACTTTTGGTTTCTTATTAAATAGGTTATATATTTACTTGTCTAGGACTTGGTGGATGAAATAATGATGGTTGTAGAGAAGAATTTCGAACAAGCCTTCTCTCTTTGTCAGCATTAGTGTCTAACTGAATATTCTTTTCAGTTACAAATTCCCTCTGATCTCCCAAAATTGTGCTGCTAATATATGATAACGTCCCCTTGGTGCTTTAAAGTTCAAGCTTTTGAGCAATGACTCCGTTACGTTATTGAGATTCGATGAGTTTTTTAAGTGTTTGGATATCTTCTAGTTATTTAAAAAGTAGATCTGTTTTAAGTTGTTATTCGACCTCTCTCTCCTTCGCACGGATTTACTGAAACTCCTCAATTGTTTGTGTGGGCAAACGCTTCTTTTTCGGTCTCAACAATGACTCGAAAAATCCCTATTTATCACAAACAATTCTCCTTTGATCGTATATCTTTTCTTCATAATCGGTAAGTCGCTCTCTTCTCACACTTTATTCCTCCTCCTGAATCTGTTTGGTAATTAGATAACCCATGTAGAGTTGCGGTCTTTCCTGAACAAGTTTTTGCAGATTATCGAGTAAGCTGTGAAGATTGTAAAATTTTTAAGTGAGCGCTGAGTTGGGATATGCTTGAGTTTCGACGATAATGACTCTAAAATTAATGGAGGCTGCATGCAAAATATCTCTGATATCGTCTATTAGATCTTATGTTTTTCGCTACAATTCGATTATGTTCTTCATTTTAAATCAATAATTAGATATTATTTAACATTTAAAAATTTGACACCTTTGGATTTATTGACGGAATTTAGCCAGTCTTTTTATATTAGTCGCAAATACTTAAAGAGGATAATAGAATACACTCTTTGTCTAAGTCTAAATTATAATCATACTTCTCATTCAGTAAACTATGCAATTATGCTTTTAATTTAATTGCTCTGTAAATTTAAATTTTTAATTGCATTATTTCTTCAAATAAAGTGATTGTTTGAATAGATAAAGATGGGATATACTCTTTCACGTTATTCTAATGCATAAGTTTGTAATTATTTGACATAATTTTAATTATTTTCATCGATGTATGTGATATGATGAGTCGATTAATCCATCTAATTCTTACTATTTTTAATCATTTAGTGTTGTTTCTTTGTAAATTAATGATATTTTATCAAATCGAATCTTTTTGAAGATGGTTGATGGCAATCAATTGCCACACAAATTTCCCAAATTATTTAATATAAACCTAAAACTATCATCAATGCTTTTAATTATTCTTCAATAATTGTGACCTAACCCGCAATATTCTTATTACTTTAAAACAATCCTTTTTTTACTATATTTTACATCAATAGCTAAATTATCACAAAGCTAAGATAACTTTATTACCTGATTAATTAATGACTTTTATCATAAAGTTGATAGATCTTTTGAACCATTTGAAATGGATCTAACATGACAAACTTAATTTATCAT
>Ga0302197_10005468_pt1 | contig 10850 bp, 9 predicted proteins | sample II_Bog_N2_1_FD_193526 | JGI IMG/M metagenome (GOLD analysis project Ga0302197, IMG submission 193526) | Peat permafrost microbial communities from Stordalen Mire near Abisko, Sweden - II_Bog_N2_1 | ecosystem: Environmental > Terrestrial > Soil > Wetlands > Peat | place: Sweden: Abisko, Stordalen...
AAAAAACGATAGGCAAACCTTTTTGATACTGTTGTTCTAAAACAACAAAGCCCTTCTGATATCTCAGAAAGGCTTTGTACCCAGCGCCGGAGTCGAACCGGCACGGTTTCCCACAGGTGTTTGAGACCAGCGCGTCTACCAATTCCGCCAGCTGGGCTTGCATGCTGAGAGTGGATTAATTTCTCAGAAGCGGGTTGCAAATGTATCTAAACTCTCTTTAATTCGCAATAGATATTTTTGTCTAAAGTAAATATTCGCAATATCATTTAGTCGGCTTTCCTTAGCGGTATCATCCAAAGTGGGGTAATCAGTAGTTAATGCCGATAACTCTTCGTTCATATCACCCTCAATGGCAAGTACTTCCGCGGTTATTGATCCCAACTCGGTTGCACTGTCAACTTCCATTATCCGTTCATTAATGTCCATCATTTCCATTAAAAAATCTGCAGGTAATTGTGGTTTTGCACCCTCTGATACCAAATTATGGAGCCTTAAAATGTATTCGAGGCGCTTTGCGGGGTTAGCAAGGGTTTGGTAAGCCTTATTATTTAGCGTAGATAATTCTAATATTTCCTGCTGTTTGGCTTCGTCTTCATTGGCATAAAAGTCAGGGTGGTATTGCTTACTTAATTGGTAAAATTTCTTTTTTACATCAGCATCATTCAAACTGAATGTTTCAGGCAATCCATAAAAATCAAAATAATTCATTCTGCAAAGTTACGTAACGCGTCCAATTATACTAATCAGTATTAAACCAAATTTCGTAATTAGTGTCTGTTCATAAAATTTCACATCTTTGCTTAATAATACGAACAACTATGCTTTTTGAAAAAATGCGGCAGAAGCCGTTCTTTATACTTGGCCCATGTGTAATGGAAAACCAGGAATTACTATACACAGTTGCTGAAAAAGTTGCCAAAATTGGCCAGAAGTACAATATCCCGGTTATATTTAAATCATCGTTTGACAAAGCGAACCGCACATCTATACATTCTTATCGCGGCCCCGGACTTGAAAAAGGAATGGAGATGCTATTAAAAGTAAAGGAACGTTTTGGGCTGCCACTAATCACCGATATACACGAAAGCTACCAGGCAGCCTTAGTTGGCGAGGTGGTTGACATTTTGCAGATACCTGCCTTTTTATGCCGCCAAACTGATCTTTTAGTTGCGGCTGCGAAAACAGGTAAGATTGTGAATATTAAAAAAGCACAGTTTTTATCAGGTCCGGATATGTTTTATCCGGCGCAAAAAGTAATTGAAGCCGGTAACAATCAGGTAATATTAACCGAGCGCGGTAATATGTACGGATATAATAACCTGGTTGTTGATTTTAGAAACATTCATGATTTAAAATCATTCGGACATCCGGTTTGTATGGATTGTACGCACTCCGTACAACGCCCCGGCGGCGCTGGTGGTAAAACCGGTGGCGACCGCACATTTGTACCTATGATGGCCCTTGCTGCTAAGGCCTTTGGCGCCGACGGTTACTTTATGGAAACGCATCCAGACCCGGATAATGCTTTAAGCGATGGCCCAAACATGGTAAAATTGCATAACCTTGAAGAAGTAATAAAACCTTTATTAGGAAAATAATATGGGTATGAGGGATATTGCCAAACGGGTTTTTGATATCGAAATAGAATCGTTACAGCATGTGGCGGGTTTGCTTGATGAAAAGTTTACACAAGCAGTACAAGCTATATTAAATACTAAGGGCAAACTGGTTGTTATTGGTATTGGTAAATCCGGGCATATTGGCAGAAAAATAGCCGCTACACTATCAAGTACTGGTACGCCTAGTTTTTTCCTTCATCCTGGTGAAGCTTTTCATGGTGATTTGGGAATGGTAGGAGTGAATGATATTATAACACTTATTTCATACTCCGGCGAAACAGAAGAGGTTTTGAAAGTTATTCCATTTTTAAAATGGAATAAAAATCAGATCATTAGTATCACGGGTAACCCCAGCTCAACCATAGCGAAAAACAGTGATTATCACCTTAATATTAGTATAACCCGCGAAGCTTGTCCGCTGGCATTGGCACCAACGTCTTCAACAACGGCTACATTGGTAATGGGCGATGCCCTGGCGATTGCTTTAATGGAATCCCGACAGTTTCAGGAAGAAGACTTTGCTCGCTTTCACCCTGGCGGAAGACTGGGGCATAAATTACTGGCTAAGGTGAAGGATTTAATGCGTTCTGACAGCCTGCCATACATCTCAAAAGATGCTTCATTTACCGAATTGCTGCTTTCAATGTCCGAAGGCCGTTTGGGAATGGTGATAGTTGGTAATAAGGATTTTTTTGAAGGTATAATTACCGATGGCGATTTACGCAGGGCATTACTTAAAAACGCAGATACATCAAAATTGAGTATTGTTGATATGATGACCCGTAACCCGATAATAGTTGAAGGTGATGAGTTTGTTAAGCAAGCCGAGAGCCTAATGATCGAAAAAAAGATAACAACCATATTAGTTAGTGCTGAAGGGCAAAGAAATATTATCGGCGTATATCAAATATTTAATTGATAGCTATAATTATTTAATTGATAAAATATAATCGGTAAACTTTGATAAGTTTACGTTATTATTAAAATCTAAACCATAAATTTCTAATTTTGTTATCAATATACCTGTTGTTTAATTTTTTTGATATTGCAAATTTTTAACAAATGCTGGGTTTAACTATTCTACGATAAGAAGAAGAAAAAGTATGATCCACAGATACGCTACGTTTATTAAAGCTGTTAACCTTACCACTGATTATTTAATTCTAAATATCAGTATGGTAATTTCATATGTTGTGATTGATAAATCGTCATATATATGGATCAATAATAAACACTACCTTCCAATAGTACTCGTATTTAACCTTATTTGGCTGTTGTCGGCTAATATAAGCGGTTTGTATGAACAGGTATTAAATAAAGATTCTATTAATACTTACCGGGGAGTTATTAAAACCTATTTCATTTTTGTAAGCTTTATATGCTTCACCATTATAATACTTATAGGTACAAAACCATATTTTGTAACCCGCGAATACCTTTTTTATTCATTGGCCCTGTTTGGTTTTTTACTGGGATTATGGAAACTTATTTTTCTGGGTATACGCAAAAGCAATCGTCGTTCTTTATTTGATACCAGGAACGTTGTAATTGTAGGCGGCGGGAGGATAGGCTATGACCTTTATCATTTCTTTAGTAACAATGCAGAACGTGGATATAAATTGATAGGCTTTTTCGATGATTCCCCTGAACGTGTTAAAGAAAAGCACCTGTACTTAGGAACTACTGATGATTGTATAGATTATGTGATTGCCAATAACGTAGACGAGATTTTTTGTACCCTGCCAAACTCTAAAGCTGATACCATTGAGAAATTAATGCTTGATGCCGATAAAAACCTGATCCGTTTTAAGTTTGTACCGGAGTATTATGATTATGCCAAAAAACCGACTTACATACAAAGCTTTGGGCATATCCCGATTATCTCTGTACGACCAGAACCACTTGAGAACATGTTGAACCGGTTTTTAAAGCGCTCATTCGATACTATTTTTTCCATACTTGTTATCGTGTTTATATTTAGTTGGTTGTTTCCAATATTGGCTGTGCTTATTAAGCTGCAATCAAAAGGGCCGGTCTTTTTTGTGCAGATACGCTCCGGGCGCGATAATAAGCCTTTTAAATGCTATAAATTCAGGAGCATGAGGGTTAATGATGAATCGGATAAAAAGCAAGCCACACGCGGCGATAAACGTATTACATTAATAGGTGCTATTATGCGCCGTACGAGTATTGACGAACTTCCGCAATTTTTTAATGTGCTGCGCGGAAATATGTCTGTTGTTGGGCCCCGCCCGCACATGATAAGCCATACCGAACAATATGCCCAGCTTATTGATACTTTTATGGTAAGGCATTTTCTTAAACCCGGTATTACCGGTTGGGCGCAGATACGTGGTTTAAGAGGTGAAACCAAAAATACCGAGGACATGCTGGCGAGAGTAGAAGCTGATGTATGGTATCTTGAAAACTGGTCGTTCCTGCTTGATCTTAAAATCGTTTTCCTGACATTTTTTGGCACTATCAGAGGGGACAAAAATGCATTCTGATGTCGGTCTTTTACGATCAGCTCAACCGGAAAGTATCACTAGATAAAATACCTCAGCGAATTATTTCAATAGTACCATCGCAAACAGAACTATTGTTCTATTTAGGTTTGGGTGATAGTATTATAGGTGTTACTAAATTTTGCACCCATCCGCATCATCAAACCAAACATATAACCCCAATAGGCGGAACTAAACAATTGAACATTGAATTGATACGTGAATTACAACCGGACTTGATCATCGCCAATAAAGAAGAAAATGAACAAAGCCAGGTTGAGGATTTAATGAATATTTGCCCGGTTTGGATAAGTGATATTAATAATTTACCCGAAGCGCTTGCAATGATTGAAAGTGTGGGAGCGATGGTCAATCGGGAAGCTGAAGCAAATATACTTGTAAAAGCTATTTCAACTCAATTTAACACCTTGCCCAAAGTTGAAAAAACGCTTACCGTAGCCTATTTAATATGGCGGAAACCTTATATGGTAGCAGGTGTGGGCACATTTATTAACAGCATGTTAAAATTGTGCGGCTTTGCCAATGCTTTTGAAGCGGACAGATACCCACAGGTAGATGCGGCGATGCTTATAAATGCAAATCCTGATCTGGTTTTTCTATCGTCGGAACCATTCCCTTTTACTAAAAGGCACATTGATGAATTCAAAATAATTTTGCCAAATGCAAAGGTTGTTTTGGTTGATGGAGAAATGTTTTCGTGGTACGGGAGCAGGCTGTTATTGGCGCCTGGGTACTTTTTATCAATGATGGAATCATTAGTCTAAAATAAATAAGGCTAACGTACAGGTGTTTACCACAAATACTTAAATAAATTTTATTGTTTACCAATTAAAGCTATCTTTGCACCTCACAAAATCCTAATGCGGAAGTGGCGTAATTGGTAGCCGCACCAGACTTAGGATCTGGCGCCGCGAGGCGTGGGGGTTCGAGTCCCTTCTTCCGCACATTGTGAGAAAACCCGGTCAATTTGGCTGGGTTTTTTAGTTTAAATAGTGCGGTGAAAATTCGGATCAGTCTAAAAAGGGATCAAGCATAATCCTTGGGGGATCCCATTGCCTCATACAAAAGGGGTACTTTGGCAGAATGCGTGCCAATAATCAAATACCATCATATAAAGCCAAAAATAAACAAAATAGCAGCGTGGATTGACAATAGTTGCTTAGAACTTTGGCTACCAATTATTAACGTTATTAAACATTATCAGAATTCAATCTGTGCAATTAATGAAAAATTAAAACATTAGCTATTTTTCTTACCAGGTCAATATTTTGATCTACTTCATCGAGCATACGGTCAATAGCAGCGTCTATGCGATATAAACATTTTCGCTGTTTTTATGCTTGGCGATATCATTCCTTTTAATCGGATAATATAAGGCTTTTTCAGAAATATTAAATTTATATCGCTTCAGCCAGATGATAGCAGTTCGTCAAATTTGGAAGGTGTTTGATCTATTCCTTGCCCTTCACTTAAAGTGCCTTAAGTTGAAATAATAAGTCAATGTTATGCCGGCGTATGTCTTCTTCCCATAGATAGATTTATGGCTTGAAGATTGCCGCTATTTGCCGATCGTATGATTATAAAAAAGGAAAGATAGTATAATGTTTCTATAGAAAGTACTTGCGCATATATCGTTAATATCGTGAGAAACAACGGTATTAAGAAATTTTTAAACATAGGACTTATGAATTAATACCCTGTAAAACAATCAGTTAAAACATGGCATCCATTTCCTTTATATTTTTATAAAATGGAAGCGAAATGAATGTAGGCGCGAATCAAAGGCAAAAAAGACTGCTAGTAAGCAAAACCGATAATGTAAAACTGGCCAGGAGGAATTTGGCGATCGCCATAATTCTTAGTGTAGTTTATGTTTGGGGTAAACATTTTAAAGAAAGCAGGCATTTAGGTGGCTCGGCATTGTCCTCCATGAGTTACCATAAGGTGAAATAATCCTTGCCTTGTTGTTAATTAAATCGATCATCATGGGGCAATTAGTTATCTCAAAAAGCTTCACACTGTGCGACGCTGTATCACTTAGTAAATATCTGAGCGAAGTGGATAAAATTGATTTATTGACTAATGAAGAAGAAGTGATACTTGCGCGGAAAATCCGTCAAGGCGACCAAGAAGCATTAGAGCGATTAACGAAAACAAATCTTCGTTTTGTGATTTCTGTCGCAAAACAATACCAAAATCGTGGTTTGCCCCTGGGTGACCTAATTAATGAGGGCAACATTGGTTTAATAACGGCTGCAAAACGGTATGATGAAACAAAGGGGTTTAAATTCATATCTTATGCGGTATGGTGGATACGTCAATCCATGGTAGGCGCAATAGCTGAGCACGCCCGTTTTATAAGGCTACCCTATAACCAGCTGACCTTCTTAATAAAACTTCACAATGCTATTTCTAAATTTGAGCAGGAGCACCTTCGGAAACCATCTGTTCAGGAATTATCTGAATATCTAGGGACTACGGAAGAAAAGATATATGATTTACTGAATAAAGCTAATATTCAAACGCTGTCATTGGATAAAATATTTTCCTACGAGCAAAACATCACCTTACATGAAGTACTGCCAAGTTCTGATCCGGCAACAGATCATGACGTTATTCAAGATGCGATAACGGCCGAAATCCTTCACATGCTTAGGGTATTATGTCCAGAGGGACGCGAATTAATCATTGCACTTTTTGGCCTGAACAAACGTGCTCCCCTTTCTTTGGAAGAGATATCCAGGAAGCTCAATATTTCAACGGATCAGGCCATAAGAATAAAGAAAAAATCTCTACAAAAACTTCGTAGTTGTTCAAACGCCGACTTTCTAAGATCATGCCTGTATTAATCGATTCCGGATCAATGTTCGTTCGGTATGATTTAATTTAATCTTTACAGGTGAGGGGCTTTGATTTATTGGTATCCTGTTTTTAAATCACGTTATCTTAATTAACGCCCTCAGCTGGGGAAAGACCGAGGACTTTAAAATTACCTTGTGAATAGTTATGTCATTACTTTAACGACATTTCGATCTTAAATATAGATAATCAACGACATATCCACATCTATTTGAAAGCGCAATTTATAATATCATGTTTTTCAATTACTTACAAAATGGCATAACATTGGTAAAGTTTATTCGTCTGGGGTATGTGAAGATTTGATTTTCCATACTTATCGAAAAAAAACACTAATACACGCTGATTTTAGATCTGATAAATACAATGGATTTAACCGCAGAATGGCTGCAAAGTATCGAAGCATTGCAAGAGGTGCCGCTAAATCAACTTCAATGGCTGCTGGATCACTGTGAGCGATTGGAAATTAACCAAGATGAATATCTATTCAAGTCAAAAGATCCAATAAAAGGAACTTACATCTTAATTGAAGGCAGCTTTAGCATATATATTATGCAGGGCGCTGAACTAAGAGAGATTGCCAGATTTGGGCCCAAAGATATTGCCGGTTATCTTCCATTTTCAAGGGGGAAAGTTTTGAACTCAATGGCTCAGGCTTTAACCAAAATAAAATGCCTTTTTCTCCCCAGGGAAATTGCCGACGAAATGATCCGTACGCAATTTGACCTGACGCAGGCTCTCGTACATGTTATGACAACACGTGTGCGAAATTTTACTTCACAGGAATTGCAGAATGAAAAGATGATTGCATTGGGTAAACTATCCGCCGGGTTAACACACGAATTGAATAATCCTGCCGCCACTATCGTTCGGGGCTCCGCATCATTATTAAAACACCTGAAATTTACTCCGGAAACTTTTAAACAGCTCATGGCAATAAAAGTTAGCAGCGACACGGTCGGACAGTTAAGTGAGTATTTATTTGAAATTTTAAACCAAAAAGAAAAGCCCCATTTAACTATGTTACTGCGATCGTCGTTGGAAGACGATTTGCTGGAGTGGATGAATGTTCGTCAAATTGCAAACGCCCAGGAAGCAGCAGAAACATTTGTGGATTTTGGTTTTAACATAGATAACCTGGATACCTTTCAAACGCTAATACCTGTCGAGTCAATGTCGGCAGTTTTCAATTGGGTTAACAATAACCTCATAACGGAAAAAATGGTTATGGACATTGAAGAAGCGTCGCGCCGTATTGCCCACCTGGTTGGTGCTATAAAAACTTTTACACATATGGACCAGGGTCAAGGTAAACAATATGCGGATATCCATATTGGGATTCGCAGCACATTAACTATGCTCCAATATAAAATACGAAAAGGCAATATCGTTGTGGATGAGGATTTCGATACGACACTACCACCGGTCAATGCACTGGTCGGAGAACTTAACCAGGTATGGACCAATCTGATTGATAACGCCCTGGATGCTATGGAAACAAATGGAAAAGGCCTCTTGGTTATTAAGACACGGTTGGATAAGAAATGCGTAGCGGTAACTATAGCAGACGACGGCCCTGGAATTCCTGAGGAAATAATGGGTAGCATTTTCGATCCTTTTTTTACGACTAAAGAAATTGACAAAGGCACCGGGTTGGGCTTAGATATAGTACGACGTATAGTTAAACAACATAATGGATCCATCCAAGTGATTTCGAAACCCGGAAGAACAGAATTTATTTTGCTTTTTCCGATCAATGGCAATTGATGGTGAGTTTAAATATTCAAAAAAATAACTAAAAAAAGAATCAAATGGATTTGCCTATTATATTTTGTATTGACGATGACACTCAAGTTTTAAGTACTATCGTGCGCGATCTAAAAAGCCGTTACAGAGAAAATTATAAGATTTTAGGGACCAATCTGTTGAAGGAGGGCTTAGACAGTTTACTTGAACTAAAAAATCAAGGGAATACGGTCGCGATGCTTATTTCAGATCAACAGATGCCGGAAATGAATGGGGTTGACTTTCTGCAAAGAGCGATCAGATTTTATCCGCAGGCTAAACGTATACTCCTCACAGCTTATTCGGATAAAGATGCGGCGATTAATGCCATCAACATCGTTCAGCTGGATTATTACTTCATTAAGCCATGGGATCCGCCCGAAGAAAAACTATTCCCTGTTATCGATGGCCTGCTGGAAAGTTGGCTTTATAATTATCATCCTGATTTTAAGGGAATAAAAGTAATAGGTTACCAATATTCACAGATGTCATATGAGATAAAGGATTTTTTAGCGGGCAACCTTGTTCCTTATCAGTGGTTGGATATACAGGTTGACAATGAAGGAGAAGAGCTATTAAGGCTGAATAACTTGGACAACAAGCAACTTCCAATAGTTTTTCAGGGGGACGGATCTTATTTGATCAAACCTTCTATCAAACAAATCGCAGAAAAAATAGGCCTCAATTCTGAATTAAAACATCAGGATGTGTACGACGTGGTTATTATTGGCGCAGGACCGGCAGGGCTGGCTGCGGCAGTCTACGGTGCATCTGAAGGACTGAAAACCTTACTGATCGAGCGCCGCGCACCAGGCGGGCAGGCAGGCACTAGCTCGCGGATAGAAAATTATCTTGGCTTTCCGGCGGGGCTAAGCGGAGAGGAATTAACCCGTCGAGCCATAACACAGGCAGCAAGATTAGGCACAGAATTTCTCTCGTTAACCACAGTAGGTGCTATTTTATCGCAAGATGGCTACAAAAAAATCATGCTGGAAGACGCAGGCGAGATCAACGCCCGTAGCGTTGTAATTACTACTGGCGTTGATTATCGTAAGCTGGAAACCAAGGGAGTCAGTAAATTTAACGGTGCAGGCATCTATTATGGGGCAGCCATGACCGAGGCAACCGCCAGTACCGGAAAGGATGTTTACGTAGTTGGCGGGGGTAACTCAGCCGGGCAAGCGGCTATGTATTTATCAAAATTTGCCAAAAACGTATTTATCATTATTCGCAAAGATAATTTGAGCAGCACCATGTCAGCCTATCTGATCGACCAAATCGAAGCCACCGATAATATCCAGATTATTCCAGGTACAGTAGTTACAGTAGCCCGGGGGACAGATAAATTAGAGCAAATCGAAATTTTTAATGAGGGAACTAAAAAATCGGAAACTAAAATGGCTGGGGCAATGTATATCTTCATTGGGGCCAAGCCTTTCACGGATTGGCTGGATAAAACTATAATTAAAGATGAAAAAGGCTTTATTGTAACCGGAAGAGATCTAAAGACACATGTTGGCTTCGAAAAAATATGGAAACAAAAAAGAGACCCTTATTTATTAGAAACCAGTTGGCCAGGCGTTTTCGCCGCCGGTGACGTCAGATCTGGCGCCATGAACAGGGTTGCGTCTGCCGTTGGCGAAGGATCAATGGCTATAAGTTTTGTAAATAAATATCTGGCGGAGGTTAAATAAGCAGGAATCATCTTCCTGGATAATTTCAAATAATTATTTAACGATTATTCCCCTTAATTGGGCATTCGGGGTTTCCTAACAATAAAGGCATTTGAATAAAAAACAAAGGGCTGTCTCATAAGCAAAATCGAAGCTCTTAGAATCGGATAGACAAAAAAAGTCGCCCCCCTTACCTACCCCAATGAATTAAAGAAAAAAAGCTATTCCCATACTTTTGAGAGCATCAATTTTGTTTTTACTTAATATTGAAATCAGCGGAGAGGTAAGAATACATACAACATCGAATTCCGATACTATGCCCCATTCACAAAAAGATATTTTTTTATAAAATCTTACAAACCAAACCTGCAGGTTAAAAGCGATATATC
>Ga0302197_10005485_pt1 | contig 10829 bp, 9 predicted proteins | sample II_Bog_N2_1_FD_193526 | JGI IMG/M metagenome (GOLD analysis project Ga0302197, IMG submission 193526) | Peat permafrost microbial communities from Stordalen Mire near Abisko, Sweden - II_Bog_N2_1 | ecosystem: Environmental > Terrestrial > Soil > Wetlands > Peat | place: Sweden: Abisko, Stordalen...
AGAGGCAGTCGGCCAGGACTGGGTCAAGCAGAATTTTCCACCTGCCGCCAAGGACAGCATGGACAAGCTGGTCGCCGCGCTTGACAAGTCCCTGGGAGACGACATCGAGACTCTGCCCTGGATGGGGGACGCCACCAAGAAGGCCGCAGAAGAAAAGCTGGCCATGTTCCGCAACAAGATCGGCTACCCGGAGAAGTGGCGCGATTACTCGAGCGTCAAGGTGGACCGGACCGACCTGATCGGCAACATGCACCATAGCAATGTGTTTGGGCGCGACTGGAACTACGGCCACCTTGGCAAGCCGGTCGACGAGAAGGAGTGGGGCATGACGCCGCCTACCGTCAACGCCTACTACGACAGCTCAATGAACGATATCAACTTCCCCGCGGGCATCCTGCAGCCGCCCTTCTTCGATTTCACCATCGATCCGGCGGTCAACTTTGGCGGCATCGGGATGGTCATTGGTCACGAGATGACCCACGGATTCGACGATGAGGGCTCGAAGTACGACGGCAAGGGGAATCTGCGGGAGTGGCAGACGGCCGACGACCGCAAGGCATTCACCGATCGCACCGACTGCGAGGTGGCCGAATACAACGGCTTCGAAGTAGCTCCGGCTCACGGCGACACGTTGGCGCAGAAGGAAAATGGGAAGCTTACCCTGGGCGAGAACACCGCCGACAATGGCGGCCTGCGCATCGCCTACATGGCGCTGCTCGATACGCTCGCGGCTCAAGGCAAATCGATCGACGACAAAATCGACGGCTACACTGAAGCGCAGCGCTACTTCCTTGGGTTCGCCCAGGTCTGGTGTACCAACGAGACCGAGGAAATGGCCCGGACACTGGCACTCGCCGACCCCCACTCCTACGACCGTTGGCGCGTCAACGGGGTGGTGCAGAACTTCGAGGTGTTCGGCAAGGCCTTCGGGTGCAAGAAGGGGCAGCCCATGTATCCGGTCAAGTCGTGCAGGGTCTGGTAGGGAGTCACTTGGCCCGAGTTCATCTTTGTGCAAGGTCTAAATAAGGTAAGAGGGGTATCCCTGGTCGAAAGCAAGGATTCCCTCAGGGGCTAAAGCCCAGAAAATTGAGGCTTCCAGATGGCACGGCTAAAGCCATGCCCTTTCAAAATAGCGGCAGCCCGGTGACCTTTGCCGTTGTTCCTGAGTCCAAAGCGGTAACGCACCTGAAATTTTCGATTGGCGCCAACCCGGTGCAGCACAAGGGCTTTTTGGAAGGCGGGGTTGGCCGAAAAATTGCCCTGTTTTGCCCAGTCTCACGTGGAAACTAGGCACAACACACCCTTGGCTTTTACAATGCAGCAGGGACCCATCCCAACCCAGCTCTGCTGTGGAACTAGCAAACTTGGCGGCGCACGCCCGACCAGGATGAAGGAATCGCATGAAGTTTACGAAATTAGGCAAGGCACTTCTGATGAGCGCCCTCTCTGCTGCGGTCGCCCTCGGCATCACCTCTTGCCAACAGAGTTACACAGTCGGCTATATGTATGTGACGGGTACGGTTACGGCACAGTCCGGCAGCAACGGCATCATAAGCGGCTTTAACATTGATCACAACACGGGCAAGCTAAACCCCGTCGATGGACTGCCTATCTCCTCCGGCGGCGCCAACCCCGTCCGTGCTGTCCTGGTAACAGGCAGCCGGTTCCTTTATGTCCTCAACCGTGGCGCCAATTCATCGGGCGGCTCCGCCTGCACAACCGCCGATCCCTGTCAGAACGCCAACATTCAAGAGTTTGCGGTAGGCGGCAACGGCATTCTTACTCCGCAGGAGACCTTTTACACCCAGGGCTTCAATCCTTTCCGCATGATCGGCGACTCCTCCGGAAACTTCCTCTACGTGCTTGATCACGATTCTCCAAGCAGCACAGCCTGCACGCTGGCTCTCGGTTCATCGGCCACCGCATGCGGCGACATTACTACTTTCTCCATCAACCAGACCACCGGCCGCCTGTCACTCGTAGTCAACACGCAGGTTACTTCGGCAAACTGCCCCAACAGCCAGGTGACCTGCCCCCTGTCCTATTTCCCGGTCCCGGCCGATCCGATTGACTTCGCGCTGGCATCAGGCTACGTACTGACGTTGAGCGGAACACCCTCTACCGGAGACGCGGTCTTCCCTACACGTACAGCTCCAGTTCCGGGCAGTTGACGATCAACCAGAACACCGCGCAGCCACTCAGTATCGCTCAGGGCACCGCAATCGTGACCGGCAGCGGATACGTCTACGTTCTGGACAACGAAGCGATTACTATCGCGGCAGGCGCCACCGGTAGCTTCCCCGCCGGCACCTACCCAAGCCAGATCCTGCCGTTCTCGATCGGGTCCGGCGGCGCGCTGCAGGCACAAACCGGAGGAATAGTTCCAGACGATGCCACGCTCGCCAATCCCATCATCCTGCTGGTTGAATCCAAGGGCAAGTTCCTGTACGTGGCCAACCAGGGGAACCTTACGCAGGGGACCAATCCGACAAGCGGTCTGGCCGGGTATGTGATCGATCCCAGCACGCACCAGCTCAGCTTCATTGCCGGTGAGCCCTTCGGCTCCGGTTCCGGACCGCAATGCCTGCTCGAGGATCCATCTGACCAGTTCATTTACACGGCTAACTTCAACGATTCCAGCGTAACCGGCCGCGTGGTCGATCCCAACTCAGGCGTGCTCAATAATCTGCGCGTCGCCAACGGCACGTTTGCCTTGCAGGGACCGGCGACGTGGTGCATTGTCGACGGACGTACCAGCTAGTGGTTTTCTCCTCCCGCTGTGTCCCGAGGCCGATGCAACCAGTTGGCAGTTTCTTCAGGAAATTGCCAACTAGTACACTGGTTCGAGGGACACATCGGAAGAGGAGGCGTTGTAATGCCGCTCCCAAGCATGCTTTCCCTGGGTCAGACGTCAGCCGGTTGGCTGGCTCTAGGGCCCAGGACTTCGATGTTCCGATGGAGTCTTCAAGAACGTAGCCGAACGCCGGACGGGCTTTCACTCATGCACGCGCTGTGCGTTCGATTCCAAACCCGGTTTTTTCGGGGCCTGACATTCCGGCCCCCTGACGAAAGATGCGCATGAAGTTCAACAAATCGAGCCAGCTTCTGCTGGTCTCCGCGGCCAGCCTCCTGGCGGCTTCGCTTGTGACCGCCTGTGGCACACTGACCGTGGATTTTGTCTTCGTCACCAGTTCCAAGGCAGCGGGACCGAACAACTACGGTCAGATCGACGTCTTCGAGATCAACCAGGAATCGGGCTTTATGCGCCAGATTCCGACCTCGCCCTTCCCTTCGGGCGGACGTAACCCCGTGGCCGAAGCCATTTCCGCCGACAACACGAACCTCTACGTGGTCAACGAGGACGACAACACCATCGTTCAGTTCGTCATCGGCAACGACGGCAAGGTCTATCCGCAGAACACCGTGAATACGCCGGGCATTTACCCCATCGCGACCGCGGTCAGCGGAACGAATCTTTACGTTGTAGACACCTACCAGCCGCTGCCCATCTGCTCCACTGCGGCCCCATGCTCGGGCTCCGTCGCTGTATTTCCAATTACCGTGGGCACCGGCTCGAACCCCAGCGACACGCTTGGTTCGCCCGCCACCAACGGAAGCCTGAACTATTGGCCATTGTGCCAGTATGGCTACATTTCCGCCACCAACTTCACGCAATGCGCAACCGGCGCGACGAACCACGTGATTACGCCCACCGCAGTCAATGTGCTGGCTTCGGGCGCAACGGTCTATGTCACCGCATACGACTCTTCCGTTACGCCGCATGCCGGATACGTTTTTGGCTTCGCTGCGAATTCGGGAGGCGGCCTTGCCCCGCTCAATGGCGGAGTGCCCTTCCCGGCCGGAATACAGCCGTCGGCAGTCGCCGGCGACTCATCGAGTGCCTACGTCTATGTCACCGACTTTGCGAACGGAAACGTCCTCGGCTACGCGGTTGTCTCCGGCGCGCTGGCGCCGCTCGCCGGCAGCCCGTTCCCGGCCGGGAATCAGCCCAGCGCGATTGTCACCGATCCCAAGTATCCCTTCATTTATGTGGCCAACTCGCTGGACGGCACCGTCCAGGCTTACTCCATGAACAACGGAGCGCTCACTTCAATCGGTACGTACTCGGCCGGGTCGCAGCCTGTCGCCATCGGCATCGATCCCTCGACCAACCATTTCCTGTATACCGTCAATTATCTCGGGAACGGTGTGGGCGGAACGGTATCGGGATTCGAACTGAGCCCCACCGCCGGCACGCTCCTCAATTCGCAGAATTCTCCCTACGTTTCAAACGCGCTGCCTACTGCGGTTGTTGCGATTCCGCATGGTTCGCAGAGCGGCAGCACTTCGAAATAAGCAATGCCGGCGCAGGCAACCGCGCCGGAACGTATTCAATAGCAACACCTCGTAACGGGCTTTTACAATGAGTGCGGGGCAACCTAAACGAGTTTTCCTGGGGCTTGAAGCTGATGGCCCACGACGAAGGAAGCGCATGAAGTTCAACAAACTGAGCCAGCTTTTTCTGGTCTCTACGATCGGCCTTTCGGTGGCCACCCTCTTGACGTCCTGTGCGTATGTCACCATCGACTACGTCTTTGTAGCCAATTCCGCCGGATCGGGATCGGGTAGTGCGGGGCAAATCCAAACCTTCGATGCGGACTCCTCGACCGGTGCTCTGCGCTCGGGACAGCCCAGCGTAGCCAGCGGCGGCAATAATCCCGTCTCGATAGCCGTAACTGCGGACTATTCGAATCTCTACGTGGTCAACGAAGCAAGCAGCAACGTGGTCCACTTCTCCATCTCCGGCAGCGGCGTGCTGGCGCAGAAGGACGTGGTCACCACCAGCACAAACCCGGTCTCCGTCGCGGTGAACACCGCTGGAACTTACCTTTATGTAGTCTCGGGACCCAGCCCTGCCGTGCTTACCGAATATTCGCTGTCCAGCGGCACCATCGGCTCCGTCACGGCCCAGGAAACGCTCGCGCTGCCGAGCTACGCGACTGACACCATTGTTCCCAGCGGCGTCAACGTGCTGGCCAACAACGGCGCTGTTTACGTCTCGGCCTACGACCAGTCGGCTTACAACCCCGGTGGAACCACCACCAGCAGCGCCAACCCCGGTTGGGTCTTCGGCTATGCGGTCGGCTCGGGCGGCGCCTTGACGCCCTCGGCCAGCAGCCCCTACAAGGCTGGCGTCAAGCCTTCCGCGCTTGTCTCCGACCCCACCAACCGCTTTCTTTATGTAACGGATTTCGCTTCCAACGAGCTGATCGGCTACACCATTCAGAGCGGCAGCACACTCGACTTCCTCATCAACGGCCCCTTCAAGACCGGCAATGAGCCCAACGCCATCGCCATCGACCCGCGCGGCATCTACCTCTACATCAGCAACGGGCTGGACTCCACGGTCTCGGCGTATGTCATCTCGCTAAGCACCGGAACGCCTTCGGCCGCGATCAACGTCACAGGCAGCCAAATCAACTCTACGGACACCACACCCGTTGCGCTTGTCGTAGACCCGGCGCTCGGACGCTTTGTCTATACCGCCAACAACCTGGGGAACTCCGTATCCGGCTTCAGGCTCAACCCCACTACCGGTGCGCTGACACCCACGCAGACGACGCCGTATCCAACAGGGGCTCAGCCCGCTGCGATTGCCGCCGTACCGCACGGTAACCATTCCATCCAGACCACCAGCCCGTAGCAAAAATGAAATTGAAGCAATGAACCCCTTGCTCGATTCGCGACAAAAGCCCCGTGCCCCGTTCTTGCGATTTCTTTCTATCGCAAGGGCGGGATACCTCAACCCTAAACCAGCCTTGTTCATAGGGAGCGGAGCGCAGCGGAGTCGAAGAATCTGCTTCTTGGAATTTCTGGCGCAAGAGCCTCCCTCTGAGCGCCGTCGAAGGGGTGGAAAACCTCAACACCCTTTGAGGGCCGGATCAATCGGAGTCTTCCTCAGGCAGCCGCAAACCGGCAATCTCCACCTCCAGGCCGCCGAAATCGGGATGATCGTTTTCGCGAATGCGGTAGGCGAGGTCGACAAGACTGTCCCTCGCCAGCCCCAGTGCCGATGCGCGCTCGGCGAGACCCCAGCCAACAGCACGAATTGCCGTGCCCGAAACCGGCATGCTCCCACTGGGCACACTCTGTCTGGCCGGCAGCCCTGAATCCTGTGTCAGTTCCAGCCGGACATGCCTCTCCTTCATGACCCGCGGCGCAGCCAGCAGCCGTGCCCTCCGCGCTACAAAAATTGGCTCGGGATTCCCATGCCCCAGCGGCTCCAGCTTGCGCAGCCATCCAGCCAGCACCGGAGTAATGCGATCCAGCGGCAGTGCGGCGTGTATGCGAAGTATGTGTTCAGGTACGCGCGCCGCCAGGTGTTCTTCGGCATACAAGCGCAGCCGCCGCTTCAATTCCGGCAGATTGTCCGCCGGCATGGCAAACCCGATGGCAAAGGCGTGTCCGCCAAACCGCGTGAACAGGTCGGCGCAGCTTTCAATCGCGTCCAGCAGTTGAAATCCATCCACCGACCTTCCAGAGCCATGCGCCACGCCGTCTTCCACGCTGACTACAATCGCCGGTTTGGCGGTCCGCTCCACCACGCGCGAGGCCAGAATCCCAATCACCCCGCGATGCCAGCCATCGCCATCGACGACCAGCAGCCGACCGGCAGCCAACTCCTCATCCGTGGCCAGTCGGGCCTGAATGGCGTTCAGCGCAGTTGCCTCTATGTCGCGCCGCTCGCGGTTCAGCCGTTCCAGCTTGGCGGCCAATTCGGTGGCGCGGCCGTGGTCGCGCGTCGAAAACAGCTCAATCACCTCCGACGCCACATCCATGCGCCCTGCGGCATTGATGCGCGGCGCAATGCGAAACGCCACATCGAAGCCGGTAATTTGCCGGGCAGCCGGATCCAGCGCGGCAACCGCGAACAAAGCGCGCAAGCCCGCGCCTGCCGGGTGGCGCAACTCGCGCAGGCCCAGTGTCGCAATCACGCGGTTCTCGCCGCGCAGTGGAACCGCATCCGCAATCGTAGCGATAGCCGCCATCTTCAAAAAACTCGGCAGCGTCTTTTCGCGGGTGCGAACAGCATCGCGGCGCTCCAGCACAGCCTGTGCCAGCTTGAGCGCAATAGCCGCTCCGCAGAGCGATTTTTCCGGATAAGCGCAGCCTGGCTGGTTAGGATTCAGAATCGCCAGCGCGTGCGGCACGGCATCGCTGGCTTCCAACAAATGATGATCGGTGATGATCAGGTCCAGGCCCAGCCTGCGCGCCGTCTCCGCCTCGCCAAAGGCCCGCATCCCGGTGTCGACCGTGATCACCAGCCGCACGCCCTCGGCGTACGCCGCTTCCAGCACGCTCGATTGCAGCCCATACCCCTCGCGCAGCCGGTGCGGCACATGGAAGCGCACCGTCCCGCCCAGCATCTCGATAGTTGTCTTCAGCAGCACCACAGCCGTCGTGCCGTCCACGTCGTAATCGCCGTAGAGAAGCACCGGCTCCCCGAGCGCAATCGCCCGCTCCAGCCGCTCCACAGCCACGGCCATGCCCATCATCAGCAAGGGATCGTGAAGATGTGAAATTTCGGGATGGAGGAACGCCAATGCCGCGTTCGCATCGGTAATGCCGCGGGCCACCAGCAACTCCGCCAACACCTGCGGCAGCCGCGCGGCCCTGGCCAGTTCCGCCGATGCCTCAGGATGGGACTCCGTTAGAACCCAACGCTGATTTGGGCATTGATAAGCACGCTGGCTTGAATCCGCACCGGCCACACCAAGGGCCGCGCCCCGAGATCCCGCGCCCGGCTGACGAACAGAGCCGTTAGCCTCAGCGCCCGCCGCGCTCACCGCGCTTACTCGTCCTCGTCGTCGTGATCGTGGTCGTCGATGACAATATCCTGGAAGCTCTCAATGTCTTCCAGCAGCGTCTGAAAGCGCTCATACCACGGCGTCGTGGTCTCGTGCAGAAACACCAGGCCCTGGTAGACAAATCCCAGTTGAATGTAGCCAAGATTGCCGGCGTACTTGCCCAGCCACTGCGCTTCCACCAGTTCCGTCGCCTCTTCATCGGGGAAGTTCATCTCGCTGGCTTCTTCAAGCAGCGCATCCAGTTCCTCGCGCTCCAGCGTCATCTCGCTGAAGGTCACAAAGGGAGCGCCCACGTGCTTGGCCATCTCCACAAAGTCCTTCCACGAGTCGGGGTTGCTCTGCCCTTCCCACAAAATCGAGGGAATGTCTTCGGTGACGTATCCGGGCAGGCGCATCAGGCCATGCCCTTCAATGAAGGCCACCATGTCGTCTTTCAGCGAAAGTAGGTTGTCCGTGCTCATAGTCAAGCTTCTATTTTCGCAGATGGAGCCGGGTCGGCGCTGAGCGATTGTGCTGTGAATCTGGTGCGATTTTGACCCGATTGTGGAAACTGACCCCCTGCGAGCTCGAAAAGACTGGGCCTCAACCGTTACTCTGGAGAAAGCCGTACCTGCACTAAGCGCCAATTATTCCCCCAGGAGGAACACCGCTTGCCCGCGTTTGAACGCCACGTCTTTGTCTGCCACAACACCCGTCCCGCCGATGCGCCCCGCCCGTCCTGCACTGCCGACGGAAAGAGCGAGCTCTTTGCTCAACTGCAGCAACTCACCAAAGCAGCCGGACTCGGCCCCACCGTCCGCATCAACAAATCAGGCTGCCTCGACCAGTGCGAACACGGCCCGACGGTCGTCGTTTATCCAGATGCCGTCTGGTATGGCCATGTACAGCCATCCGACGCGGCGGAGATCGTGGAACAGCACCTGGTAGGCGGCAAGCCTGTTGAGCGCCTCAGGCTGGCCGAGGAATGCATCAATACAAAAACCTGCCCGCATCGCGTCTAAGACTCAAGTTCCGGATCTCACACAAACCTGTCATCCTGAGCAGCCCAACTCGCTTCCAGCGAGTTACGTTTGCAATGAACCCCGGGCTCGATTCGCAACAATGGCTCCGTGCCCCGTCGGGGTACCCTCTGGGTCGGACTTTTTTCTGTCGCAAGGGCGGGAAACCTCAGCGCTCAATCAGCCTTGTTCATAGGGAGCAGCCTGACTTGCCGTTGCAAGTTACGCCAGGAATGAACCCGCGCCGGTTGCGCCAAAACTGTTCCGTGCCCCGTTCTTGCGACTTTTTTCTGTCGCAGGGGCGGGAGACCTCGACCCTAAACCAGCCTTGTTCATGAGGAGTCGAATGGGCCTGCTTTTCGTGACGCTAATGACCCTCGGCTCCGCTTCAACGAAAACGCAACGCACTTCAGATCTGCCGCACTAATACGTTCTGAACAACAAATCTTCCAGCGCCATCCGCCGCACCTGCCAGGACTCGCGGTTTTCTTCCTTGGCTTTCATCCTGCACTTGCCGTCGTCCGTGAAGGTCAACGTAACCTCGAACATCTGGTTGCCGCTGGGATCGAGAACGATAATTGCGTGCTCCTCATAGCAAAAGGCCACCGACTTGCGCAGACCCTTGGCTTCCAGGACAACTTCAAACTGGTTGTCCTTCTCCACAACGGAAAACTCATACGGGGAATTGTCGGGGCGCAGCGCATTGCGCGTCCTGACGTCCTCTTCAACTTCCAGCTTGAGGGTCTTGTAAACCCTGGGCAGCGAGCATGCGGAACGCCCCGCAACCCAGTCCATCTTCAACTTGTCCTTCTCCGGTTTGTCACTCACGCTTTCATCTCCGAACTGGGTTTTCCCTCGCATCTTGCAGGCGGCGAACCACGACGGCCGCACGCCTTCCGCCATCATTGATCCGGCCCATAAACACTTAGTCCGTGCCCCATCCTCGCGCCTTTTTTCTCGCGCAAGAGAGGGAAACCTCAACACTCCTTAAGGGCCCGATCAATAAGCAGTAAACACGCACTAATATAAATGGTGCCGTTGCTGTGCCATGAGCACTGAGCGGTTTTGCTCATGGCCGTTCGCGCATTCTGGCCTGCATCTCGGCAGATGCTAGAGAATTGGATTGATTCTGGCCGATAGAATATAGCTTGAATTGCGATAATCCGGTTCGCGGCGAGCGCATTGCCCTGAGCGGAAGCAACTGAGTTAACGGGGAGGGCGTCATCGGAGCAAGAATGCGTTTAGGGGACCTGCTGGTGCGGGTCAAGCTGGTCTCGGAGGCCGATGTCGCCAAGGCGCTCGATCGCCAGGCCGCTCAGGGCGGCCGTCTCGGCGACAACCTGGTGGCCATCGGCGCCATCGAACAGCGCACGCTCGAGTCCTTCATCCATCGCATTCCTTCCGAGCCGTCCAATCTTGCGTCCACCGGTCTTGACGACGGCGATCTTCTCGGCCTCTTGATGAAGCTCATCTACACGGGACGCCTTGAAACCAATCGCCAGTTCGTCGACGCCATCAAGCTCCCTTACCACCTGGTGCTCGACCTGGTGCAGATGGCCGTCGATCGGCAGTTGCTGCGTACCCTGGGCTCCAACAATTCCGACAGCATGGTGGATATGCGCTATGTGCTCACCGAGGCCGGCAGGCACTGGTCCATCGACGCACTCGAGCGGCAGCGTTATCTTGGACCGGCGCCCGTCACCCTCGAACAATTCACTGAGCAGGTAAGCCTGCAAAAGCTGACCAACGAAGTTATTTCCTTCGAGCGCATCCGCGCCTCCTTCGCCGGCCTTACCTTCGACGACAGCATCGTCGAGCAATGCGGGCCGGCTTTGAACTCCGGACGCGCCATGCTCCTCTACGGCCCCCCCGGCAATGGCAAATCCTCCGTCGCGCACTGCCTCGGCAACGTCTTCAGCGATGTGATTTACGTGCCATACGCAATCAGTGTTGACGGACAGGT
>Ga0302197_10005495_pt1 | contig 10820 bp, 9 predicted proteins | sample II_Bog_N2_1_FD_193526 | JGI IMG/M metagenome (GOLD analysis project Ga0302197, IMG submission 193526) | Peat permafrost microbial communities from Stordalen Mire near Abisko, Sweden - II_Bog_N2_1 | ecosystem: Environmental > Terrestrial > Soil > Wetlands > Peat | place: Sweden: Abisko, Stordalen...
TTGGCCGTTGCTGTATTGATAAAAATGGCCGGAGGTCTGGTTGTTCACGTTGGTATGGAAGTCGCACGCCAGCTGATTGGCGTTGTACCAGGCCTTAATTTCCGTATCTCGAAGCGTGTTGGTGCTGCTCCAGTCGTAGTGCTGCACCGTCTGCTCCACCGGCGGCAGGTTGTCGCCGTGGGAATTGCTAAAAGGCGAAGCGCCGGGGGTGTAGCTTGGCACATACGTGTAAGAGGTGAGGTAGTTCTGGCTGAGCACGTTGTCGGTCGTCGTTACCTGGGTGTTGATGGTCAACCAGTCACCAGTTGAATCCCACGTCGAGTTATATGTGAAATTCTGAGTCTGGGCAACATTGACTCCGTCGTAGCTGACCGTGCGCGTGGCGACGACAGGTGTTTCATACTTACCGGTGCATGCACCGGGCTCGGATTGTCCGTTGAGCATGCCGGGATAGCTGGTAGACAGGGTAACGCTTGGAGTCAGCGTCCACGTATACTTGACCCACCCGCCGTCTGGATAGATGATCTCGCTTATCAGCCCGTAAGGGTTATTGAGCGATGGATTTGGGTTATTGTCTCCATAAAAAAACTGATACTTCTGTCCGTTTGGCAACCCAATCGATGAGATCACGGTCATGGTGGCGCTGTTGGCTGGCATATCAGTTCCGTTTGGTGCCATAGGGCAAGTCGGAACACCACCGCTCAAGTATGTTGCTGTCACTGACCCTGCGGGAGTGTAATTCACGGTTGTGGTCGTCGATGTAATCGTGTAATTCAGTCCATAAATGTTTTCGGTGCAGCTTGCACCCGACCCCGAGGCGGCGCAATTTGCAACAGGCAGTTCTGACGCGGATACCGGACTAATCCCACCGAGGACAAGCTGCCTCCCCGCTGTGTCCGTCATGCCGTTGGCGTTCGCCCCAAAACTATTGCCGTTCCGGTCTTCCATGGCGGCGTTGCCTAGCGCAAGACCTTGTCCGAGCGCCAAACTATATGTGTTTCCATCATTATCAATGATGGAAACGGGAAGGCCCCACTGGCCGGCAGTCATCTGGGCAGCCGTATACAACGGCGCGACGGCCGTGACCTGCGTATCACCGTTGCCAACGACGATGCCGGGGCCGCAATTCTGGGATGGGGTCCCGCTATAGTTCCAATAGTTCGGAGCCCATGCAGCCCCGACCGGCAATGTGTGTTGCGTCATGTTCAGGTCCGTGAACGAGAGGCCGGACATGTAGTTGCAATCAAGCGGAGGAACTCCCGTAGGTGGATATGGCGGAGCAATAACATTCCAATACGCAGGACTGTTTGTAGAAAGAGGTGTTCCGCCACTCGTACCCCACCCTCCACGTGTCGCGCTTCCTCCATAGTCCTGCCCGATAAAGTTGGATGTGGTTGCCCATTGCAGAGTATCGAAATTGTCTAGCAGCGAACTCAGTTCGCCGGAATTATAGGCCGCAAATGCTGGCGGCGTGATGCCACGCCCCTTCGGGGCCGGAAAACTGATGCGAATACTCAATGATCCCCGCACGGGGTTCACGGTCTCCGACATTAGATGAATATAGTCGTGCCCGATACCCGGCTGCGGCGGCTGCACATTGTCTCCGACCGGCCCGACCGCGGGCGCTTGCCCGCTGGCTACAAGACACAGTTGAAGAATCAGAAACGACGCAATGATGGATAAAGAAAGTTTGAGGCGGGACGCAGCAGAGATGGGCAAACGGGTAGTCGGCACAGGAGGAACCTTTCTTCAAAACCTTTGCAACGGTCAAACAAAGCATCTAGCAGAACACGTCAACGTACTCGACCGCGACTGCTGCGCGCAAGTTCAGTGGGGGTAAAAAGGCAAATTATGGTTCGCTCGAAATCTACCCGTTCACCTCGGCCATGTCAATGTTGAATTGCATTTTTTCACGAGATGTTTCTTACTGTGGGACAAGGTAACTTGTCTTGTTGAATCTTTAAGCAATATGCAGCGTCTTAAGATGCGAAGTAAAAATGGCAATTTCTCTGACTGGGGTCGCTTCACAACCCCAAATTGTCGTTGACGGCGACAGCAATCTCCTGCTCGGAGCCGAGGTTGCGTTCAGTGGTTTGGATGGAGGCGTGGCCGAACAGGAACTTGATCTGTTCGAGGTCGCCGCCGTTCTTGCGGCAGAGTTTGGCGCAGGTGCGGCGCAGATCGGGGACACCTCAAGAAAGGGAATTCTCCCCCAAAAAAGGCCGGAAAATCTCGCATTAAGATGCCCGTAGGCGCGTTCTCTCGATGTGTTCCATGGCGTAGGTATCCCCTTTTGCTCTTCGCGGCAAAGAAGCCAATTTATTCATTGTCGAAGAGTGGCCGCACACGCCAGCGTGTAGATTCCCCCAGGATGAGGCGGGCGCTGAATGGCCGGCCTTCTTTTGACTGAAAACCTTCGATCACATCTGTCTTGCCGGATTGGAGAAGTTGCTCGGTTTCCTCTACGAGCATCTCGTGACCGTAATACTCGAAAAACATCTCGAAGCGGCAGGCCGGGTATCGGACGCATCCGAGACGTTCGGGCTGGGGGTCGTAGCGAATCCGCAAGTAGCTCACAATGCCCTTGGATGCACACTGAGGGCAGGGGTCGGCGCCGGGAAAAGGGGGAGGAATATCGGACATCCGTTCGACCCAAAACGGCAGCGGGTGACTACTCAACTGCTGGGCTAGCGTTGGATCAAGTATCGTCTCTCCGTAAAACGACCGCCCAGCGACCTCCTGTTTGGCCTGTTCCCGAAAATCTCGAATCAGCTTGTCGATGTTCTTTTCGATGTCGCCGGGGTTGAGGATCGCCTGTGCGTACAACTTCTCAAAGATCGCTCCATTCTCGGCTGAGTCGAGCACGTCTTCCGTCTTGTCCACACCGAACTCTTCCAGAATCGTCGCTAGTTTCTCCTCCAGCACTTCCTGCACCCGCAGTTCCACGCTGTCCTCGAAAATCAGATTGAACGCCTTCACCGGGAACTTCTGCCCGATGCGATCAACACGTCCGATGCGCTGCTCAATCTTCATCGGATTGTCGTAGTACATGAGAAGTGCTTGGTCCTCTTGAATCACTACCTCTGGAACCATCTTGGCCATCTGCACAATCGCTCGATAATCCTGCTTCTGCCAGCAATCTTTGAAGCCAGCCCTAAGAGCTTCGGTGCGGACGACTTTGAGCTTCCCCTTGCCATCACGGTACTGCAGGAATTCCTTCATCAGCGCCCGATGGCGTAGTTGTTCCAAATGAGCCTCATTCTTTGTGTCTGGAACATTCCATAGCCCCCCCTTACCTTCTACGCAAGTCTGTTCCAAGATAGTCTTTAGTTCGATTGGCTGCTCGCGTTTTTCCCATACTCTTTGAGCCTCGCGCATATATAGGGGTTGGAGCTGTTGGTAGGTCATTGGCTGTTCAACTAATTGTCGTCTAAGCAATGGAAACCTGGCGAGTCGAGTTTGGACGCGCTTGGGTCAGTGTTCCGCCGACATAAGTTCCGCTCCACGAGGCGACGACGGTGCGGTTGCGGCTCGAAACTTGAAGCAGGCGTAGCGGCTCGACTTCCAGCCCGGTGTCGAAGAGAATTTCCAGGTTGTCGAGCACAGCGACATCGCCGGGAGCGGCGGCGATCACGTCTTTCAGCAACCGCTCGACCTGCCGGGATCGTTGCATGCGGGTGAGTTCGAGCATCTTTTTGCTCAACTCCAAATTGACGTTCACTACTTCGCATCCGGCCTTTTGCGCCACAGACTGCAGAGCAGCGGTCTTGCCAGAGCCGGGAACACCAGCCAAGATCACGAGCCGGAAGTACTGGTTCGCTGCCTGTTGGATCGCTTCCTCAAGTTGCGCCAGAGTCTCGCCTGTAGACGAAACGCCAGGGTCGGATTGAATTAGAGGTGGCATGAGGTTCTATCGGCTTGCACTAGCCAGTTCCCTTTCCAATTCCTTGCGGTGCTTCTCGATCATTGCCACAAGGAGCGCCGAGACGCTGGCACGTCCACCCTGCGTCCGGGCACGCTCAAATGCAACTCGGTTAAGAAGCTCCCAGAGATCGGCTGGCAAGTGGACCCCCGTTGTCTTATATGGGCGCCCCTCTGCCTCGGATACGGTTGTCATTTTTGCCATAAGGGATCAGTGTACTCCTTGTCAATTGTGAATTGGTGATGCCCAGTGCCAGATCCGGAGAAAAAACACCTCGCAGCCGAATTGACAAGCGTATGAAGGTCGAAGATGGGGTGGTAATCGGTCATTTGGATCGACGTGCATCGCTCTACATCGCAATTCCGGTGGACCTCGAAGCGGAAATGGCCGCGGCTGCCAAACGTGGCAGCAGACAACGATTAGGGGCTGTTCGCAGGCGCTGGCGGGGTGCCGGGGGCGTAGTGGGCGGCGGCTGGTAGGTTTCATCCGCGTTCAACCCACGAAAACCCCGGCCTTATAGCCGGGGTTGCTTCCTCTAAACTTTCGCCGTGTGTTCGCCTATGCTGATTCTGATGTCCTTCGGAATTCAGAGACGAAAGCTGTTCGTAGTGGAGTGCAAACGATGCCGGCGGGACGTGCCTGCCGGTGTGCTTGAATTTCCTTTTCAGTCCATTGTGGTCGTCTGTCCTCTGTGCGGAGAACAGCGCCGGTATCTTCCCTCAGAGGTTGTCCTGGGAACGCCTCATCATTTAGTGGCGAAGCAGGCACGAGCGGGGCAACGTTGAACTGGCCCTTTCCTCGTTAGCACGATGGTCCTGGGCTGGTTGACTCTCAGCGTCGCGTGCCTGTTCGCGAGTGGGGTGCCGGGGGAGCAGTGGGCGGCTACTGTTTTCTGCCGGCACTGCCGCTCTCCAGAGCCTCTAGTTTGTCATTGGGTGGCACTTGGGGAGTGTTTAATTGAAGGAAACGCGGACCCTGCGGCGTTTACCAGGACCGATCGTATTTATAGCGCAAGGGAAAGGGCTACGGCTGGTGTTTTGATCCAGAGGTTGGCCACTCCCAGCGGAGACTATTGCGCTCGATCTTCTGGAGCGACTGAATTCCAAGTAGGTCCCACATCGTTTCTTGCCCTTTGGCGTTCAAGATCGAACGAAATGTTCTAAAATATTCGTCAATAAGCAGTGCAATTTCCTTATCCAAATGTGCAAGACAATTTGCGTCATTGCAGAATCGATAATGCATCCCCCAGCTATGCATTGAATCGCTCACTTTTGTCAACGATTTAAGTACAGCGAATTTTCTATCGATCTTGTCTTCTGCTTTGTAGTTAAAGAGAGCGATCTTTGAGTTCTCCAATATCACTTTTATTGATTCGATGTGATCTTGACGCTTTTTCTTGGTGGGCCGAATTAGTCCATTGCAGAACTCGATCCCTAGAAACTCGAACGGCTCCCGTATACTGGCTTTATCGGTCTTGTCTTTTGCGAGAGTCATCTGCCATTTGCTGAGGATTGCCTCTGCTCTGGAAAATGCTTTAAGGGTAGTTGCCTTATTGGGTCCAAGAACCAGAAAATCATCGATGAATCTTATGCATCGGATGTTTGAGAGGTTATTCATTTCATCGTCAAAATCCTTAAGTAAGATATTGCCCATCATGGAAGAAATTGAGTTGCCTTGCGCTACACCAATTTCTTCTATCGGGAACTTCTTAGCGTCGTCACGGAGTTTCTGCATATTACTCAGTTCAAGGGCTACAGCAGTATCATAGAGGCTCAGAAAATCCTGGTCGGAGATCACTGTTTCGATAATCTTTCGAACCGCAGGCTTCGGAATTCTGGTGAAGAATTTTGAAATGTCTGAACGAACTATATACGCGCCGCCGTTTTTGATTCCTTCGAGTACAGCCTTAATCGCCGCTGGGACGGCGCTGTAATCATCTTCTTTGCAACCTCTTACGCCGCCAAAGCTGTTCACGGAGCGTACCAGAGCTTCAATCCCAGGCACCGTCATCATAACGTCGTGGACTGCTCTTTGAACTATTCTCGACTCGACTGGTGCGATTACAATCGGTCTAAAATCCGACTTCCCGGGCTTTTTTACCCTGACCCCTTTAGCGGGCTTGAAGGTGAATTTCTTATTTCGGAGCTGTCTCTGAATCCGATCAAGATACACCCCCGCATCTTCTGCAAATATGGCGATCTCTTCTCTTGTTTCAGGGGATTTAGACGTGCGGCCATTTCGCTGGATAACTAACCAAGCATTTTTCAGTACATTCGCACTGCGGACGAGTTTGAAAAGGCTTTTGGCCATGCCTGATGGTCCCCGTTGGTGAACCCGACCGCGTGACCTGGTCTGCTCTCTGCGAAGGTACCCGGAGTCCCAGGCCCGATCCGCTCGACCGAAACTTTCGCATCGGCGATGCGTGCTGCCCAATCATCGCTGTACTGCCCGCGTGACCAAGCAAACAACACAAGAGTCAGTAAATCTATCTTAAGATGACTCAACCTTGAATGCAAGCCTCGTATCGCGGGAAGAATACGGCGCGGGAATTTGATTGGCGGGTGGCCTCGGTCTCTGTGATGTTTCTAAACCAAAATGAGGGTGTCCCGGTCCCTCGCTGTTGGGGACCGGGGACGGAAGCTTACGATCTCCCACTAGACCAGATCCTAACGAAAAGTCGCCAAGTGTCATGGAATCTGTTAGATGCTCTCGCCTCGCCGGAATGGCCTGTCGCTGCGGCGCTTATCGGTGCCAAATCCGGCGGCCGTTGATAGCGGGTCAATTCTGAGACCCTAAATCGACCTGCCGCAGGAAGGTTGCCACGCACCATCACCATCGGGACAGCGTCTCCTGCGCAATGTCCGACGTTTCCCCGGCGTATAATTTGTCTGTACCCTCGCACCACTAGAACCGCTTTGCCCGCGTCGGGGGGAGCGAATAGCGCGATGTCTTCAGGCGGTAAATACCGCGGTTTGAGTCGACGCCTTCTGAACAAGAGCGTTGAGGCTTATGTGCTGTCGCTTGAGACAATCAACCGGCTTTCGATCACTTATCGGGTCGAGAACTTTGCCTATCTGATTTGCAATGCCTGGGAACTTCTGATGAAGGCGAAGCTCTCCCATGAATCGGGGACGGGAGCGATCTATTATCCTAGTCAGCGCGGTGATCGACCGCGGACGATTTCTCTGCGCGACTGCCTGACCAGAACCTTCCTGAGTGAGCGTGACCCGGTCCGGCTCAACATCGAACATGTCGCCGACTTGCGGGATGAGGCAGTGCACCTGGTGATCACCCAGGTTCCCCGCGAGGTGCTTGGCCTCTTCCAGGCTGGCGTCATCAATTACCACAAGTATCTCACCTCATGGACCGGCGTGTCCCTTTCGGATCGTGTTCCTGTCGGCATGATGACCCTCGTCTATGATTTCAAACCGGAGGAGCACGACCTTGATAGTGCGGTGATGAGGCGACGGTTGGGCCGGAATGCGGTGAAGTACCTATCCCAGTTCCAGGTCGCCATTCGCGCAGATATGTCGAAACTGGGCAACCCGCCGGAGCTATCGATCGATATCACCTATCGTCTGGCACTCACTAAGACGCCCGGGCCGGCAGATATCGTTCTCACGTCGGGTCCAGGCGATGGCACTGCGATCAGAGTTGTGGAAGTTGCGAAAGACCCGTCAAAGACCCATCCGCTTAGACTAATGATAGAGGTAAAACTAAAGGTCGAGGAGAATACGGGCCTCAAACTGAACCAGCATGACCGCGTGCACGGAATAAAGAAACGTCCAGAGTTTTACTATAAAGGTACCGTTCCAGGAAATCCCTCGCAGTACAGCCCTCAATTTGTCGATTGGATCACAAACCAGTACAAGAATGATCCCCAGTTCTTCACGAAAGCACGCAGGGAAGCCGCGAAGCTGAATCGGGGCAACCGCAAACCGTCAGCATCACTGACACCTCCGCCTTCCGCAAACGCGGTAGGCGAGCGGCCCCCAGGTGGGGTAGTCGCCCCTGGAAAGCGCGAGGTTGCCTGAAATGGCGCCCGCCCATGCGGCAGACGCACTTGCTTTGCGTGTGGCTTCCCGTAAATCTTGCCCGGAGATTAGGAGTTACGAATGCATGTGACCCTTCAAGAAAACGAGAAGTATCGGCAGTTTGTCAGCGACATTGCGACAGAGATGGGCGTCTTCGATTTCAACGGAGATGACATCGTTTGGCACTACACGAATGGGGCTGGCTTTCTCGGAATACTACAAAGCGCGACGATTTATGCCTCCCAGGTTGCGAGCCTGAACGACACGACGGAGACGAAATACGCTTCGGACATCTACAAGATGGCGGTCTCAGAGTTGATTAAAGAGCGGGAAGGCGATGCTGAGGCAGTCGCCTTTCTGAACCAGGTTCTGGGGTTCGTAAAGGATGAGCCGGATTCGCCGACGCACGGGACGAGCAAGTTCTTTGTGACCTGCTTTAGCGGTGACGAGGACGAGTTGACGCAGTGGGATCGCTACTCTAAGCCGAACGGATACGCGATTGGCTTCCGTGCGCGTGGGTTTTTCAGAGAGCCAACGAGCCAGATTTACCGTGTAATTTACGATCACGAAAAGCAAATGACAGCCGCCATGAAGATTGCGGCGGCAACACTCGATTTCTACCGGGAGGGCCTGACAGGCGAGCGGCTGGAGAATCCCGATGAATGGGGCAAGCTATTCTTCAACGCCTGGGACGAGTGGGTGTACAAGCTCGCGCCACTGGCAAAGGACAAAAAGTGGCACTCCGAAAACGAATTCCGGCTTGTTCACGAACTGAAGGCGAGCGATTTCCCCGATGTGCGTTTCAGCCAGAAACCCAAAATGCTGGCGCGATACCTACCACTCGACACACCTGTATGGGTAAAGCGCCGGGCGAAGCTGCTGCCGATTGCAAAGGTGTGGATCGGACCGGGGAACCATCCGGCCTTCACCAAGATTAGCGTTCAGCTTCTGCTTGAGCAGATGGGCTATTGGGACATCCCGGTCGAAGTGACCAAATGCACTGTCGATTGGTAGGCTTTGGGCGACCCCTTCCCTTATTCGCGCCCCTTTTTGCACGGGTGATTTAGTCGCCGATCCGCTCGTAGGGCCGCTGATTAATCCGGATAAGTCGGCGAGGGTTAAGGAGTGCCCACTTGCATTGAACAGCGCGAGCAAACTGCCTTTGGGCAGGGATCGGGGAGTATGATCGGCTGTTCGGAGGTTACTTTGCAGGGTAATAATTGCCTTGACCCGCCCAGCGGCGTAGTATGGGCGGGCATGGAATCAGTTATTCCGGGGAAGGCATATGAGTGGATTGGGAATACGATTTGCCCGAACCGTGGTTGGGTGATTATGTGATTTATTTCTATTGCGACGAGAGCGGTTCGGCCGGGAACAGCGACTGGGTTGCTGTTGCCGGATACAGACTCTCTCACTTCGGAATTCATCCGTTCAGTGCGCAATGGTCCGCTTTCCTTCGGGCACACGAAATCCCTCCCATTCACATGAGAGAGATATTTAGTCGAAACCCGCTCCCAAAGAAATCGAGCATTTGGGCTGGTATCAGAAAGTCTAAGGCCGCAGATTGGGAACAGTGGCGCGACCAAGAACTTGATTGCTTTGCTTCGTGGGTGAAGGGCAGTTCTGAGACTAGGAGTGGGATTTGGCCGCTTGTGGCGATGGGTTGCGTGGTCAACGCTGATTATTTCAGGGGAGGGCTGTGTAAGAAAATTGCGAAGAGGTTCAACGAAGACGCTGTTCGCTTTGCTCTTCAACGCACAATTTTGCATTGGATGACGATGAGGATTAGCCAGGGCGAGGACCCGGAAGTCGGTATTGTCTTAGATGACAACCATGAAGAATCTTTGCGCTTCCATAAATGGGTAAATGAGATTAAGTATGGGCGTGATCAGGCGATAGGTCGGAATATTAAGTCCCTGTGCTTTGTAGATGATATTGGGTATCCCCTAGTCCAAGCGGCGGATATGTTAGCCTACGCCTCACGCGATAGACAGCAGTGTTTCAACGACGGGATAACGAGCGAACTCCAGCCGTCGATTTATGAGAAGCTGACAAACAACAGAGCTTCTGAGCCAGAAGTTTTAGGGCCTATAGAACTCGACGCATTAGAGGCGCTTGAGGCTGGCGGCCCCGGCTCCGACGATCTTTCCAAGCCACAAATGAGGGTGCGTCCGGGGCCTCGCATTTAGGGTCCGGGGAAGGCTCTCGATTCTCCCGAGTGATCAGATTAGTACCATTATGTCGCCTTGTGGCAAGATTTTCCGAGGGATTGGCACTGGGCCGGGGGATTGGCAAACCGGAAGTTGAGTTTCAGTGGGCGAAAAACAGGGCTTAGCTTGAAATGAACAACCCCGCCGCAAGCGGCGGGGAATCAGACCCGGAAGAGATTGAAGCTTTGGAACCCCCTTGTGCGCGCCAGGGGCAGACCTCAGCGAAGGTTTCAAAGGGACGGTGCCCAGGCGCGCGAAGAGGTTCCGTTTCTTTGCTGCAAGTAATGAGAGCCAAGGGCCTCCGTTTTCTTTTAGTCGGACTAAGCGCGGGCCGAACCGGCCCTAGTCCGGCACGGCGGAGAACATGCCAGGATGAGCACGCACGAAAACAGCCGCCAGCGGCGGCACGTGCGCGCAGATTTGCCGCTAAGAGCGCCCCGGCGGGGCAGCGGCAAATACGAAACCATTCCGTTCCATCCACCTCCGCCAGCGGCTCCGGTGAAACACAGCCTCGGAGGTTCACGGTCAATGCGGCTTGTTGCGCTGACCTCTTTTGGATTTATCGTGGGTCTCTGCCGCTTTCGACGCCTTAGCCTTGGCGTCGTCCGCTTGCGGGAGTTCCCATCCCGCCATGCCTTGTAACACGCGATCGGC
>Ga0302197_10005496_pt1 | contig 10820 bp, 14 predicted proteins | sample II_Bog_N2_1_FD_193526 | JGI IMG/M metagenome (GOLD analysis project Ga0302197, IMG submission 193526) | Peat permafrost microbial communities from Stordalen Mire near Abisko, Sweden - II_Bog_N2_1 | ecosystem: Environmental > Terrestrial > Soil > Wetlands > Peat | place: Sweden: Abisko...
CTCAAGCCAAGCGGATAGTCTCTTATCGAAAATCTCAGGTTGACCTCGCCAGAACTCAGGATTCAGGCTGCATTGGATTTGCAAGTGACCTAGATGCAGGTCGATATCGGAGATGCTCTCTAGAAAAAAGCGTTGAACGTTTTCGACGCCCACATGTAGTCCTGTCTTGCCCGGTGTCGTGCTAAATGTCTCAACCAACGTACGCGCCTCCCTACAACCTCTGACGTGGCCCTGCCAAACAACCAGCCAGAGAGATGCTATGGAAAACAGAAGATAATATGTTCGTGACAAGTGAGAAGTCAAGGGCAGGTCTACCGGGGCTGCGGAAGCTCGAAGAAGTAAGACCGCGAGAGAGTGAATAGGCAATCGGTTCGACACCTTGGCGATAGCGAAGACACGCAATAGGAGAAGCCTTCATGCTTCAGTTCAAACGCTATATCGGTATTGATTATTCCGGGGCGGAGACGCCCGAATCCAGTTGCAAAGGGCTCCGGGTGTACATCTCTGAGGGTACCAGCTTCCACCGTCCACCGTTCAAGTACACAGCAACAGCTTCCCGCTGCGCTTCTAATCCAAGGCCACTCTTGCCCTGTTGCTGTGTGGATACCCTGAGATAGCTGATAAACCTGCCTGTTGCCATCATCTTGCCCTCCGTTACGCTTGCTTCTACGAAGGAAGAGGATTCTCTATGCCAGCATACGAATACCAGTGCGATGCCTGCGAAAGCCGTTTTCAAGAGCGGCAAAAGATGTCAGACCCCGAGATCGAGTCTTGCCCAGAATGCAGTGGAACGGTGAAGAGGCTGATCAGCGGTGGCGCGGGTGTCATTTCTAAAAGTGGCGGGCACCACACCAATGAGTTCGCGGGCTCCGGTGCAAGATGCGGTCTCGGCGGCCCGTGCTGTGGCCAAGGAGGCAACTGCGGCAATCAGGAGTATTGCGAGCAGTAGAAGCCATCTATCTCAGGACCTTTGCAGTTTGGTACCCCCTGCCCGCTATTCATCCGCCGCGATCGTGAAGGGATCAGGTCACGCCGATTTTCGTCTCAGTGTGGACTTCGCGGTCTTCACCAACCCAATACCCACCCTGACATACTCTCGCTGGCCCGTGCCCATTGCAAGGACGATCCGCGCCAATCAGGCGGAACTACAACCTCTGTAACACTCATCCACCGGCGTTGCCGACCCATGGGGGATGAAACTTTTTCCCAGTAATGCCACCGCTGACTCGCTAACTCGCTATGTCCGCGAAGCGGACGCTAACTCGCTGAATTGACTCGAACAATCCGCGCCGTCCTCGCGTTCCAGCCATTCAAAATCCAACTCAATCGCAACCCTGTTTCTTTCTAGGGAAAAACCCAAAGGTTACCTCGAAAACCGTCGCACTTTGCACCGCCTCGCCATCACGGATACAACTTAATAGCAATTCCAATGACCAGCACTGCGGATGTACGTTACAGCGTGCGCGGTGAGTATGGACTTCACAGACAGCCTGAACGATTTGCGGAGGACAGTATGACTCTTCTGATCCTCTGGAACCACGCCTGCAACGTGGGCGTGAAAGCCATGGACGATCAGCACGCCATCATGATGGACACGATGAACGAACTTCGCTTGGTGGCGATAGGCGGCAATAAGCGAAGATGGGTATCTGCTTGACGAACCCTACCGCAAGATGTAGTGTTTCAGGACGGTAGAAGAGCCTGATTTTGAAGCAAAGCAGCATCTTCCTCGCTGAGTCCCTATCCCAGAACTAATTACGGCGGCTCAGTTTACCGACCGAAGAATGTCTTTTTCTTCATCAAGGCGCCCTTGCGCTTCTCGCGAAAACGCTGGGTTCACGCCTGCAAATACAAGCCAGTCAATTCCAACGGGCTTGCAGAAGATGTTGTCAGCAATGCGCTCTACAGTTGCAGTTTCGACGCAATAGAAGGCTATTGATTTCGCATGAATCGTCTCGGCCGTGGCATGAGATCGCGGACTGCGGGAATTTAGCGATGCGATTTGCGCTGCTTGCCAACGCGCGGCCGATGCATCGTCCAATCGCCCGGCTTGGGTAGGATCGGGAGAATAAACCGTAAGCAAATCGCTGTACGTTTTCCCCAAAGAGGGAGGATGTTGAATGACTGCGCGAGTTAGGCTGAGCCCCGCTTTCCCGTTTGAGTGTTCAACCCTCCACATGAGTGGCAGCCTCAAAGTATGCCCTTGGAAGGCAACCGCGTTCCCATAGCGCAAATGCGACCATAGCGACAGGACAGGCTCGCACAGATAGAACTGCCATGCGATCATGGCGAATCCCAGAATTGCCAGCGCAGCCACAAAGCGTGTCACATATACGTGAAGATTGTCTTTCTCATTACCAATGGAATCTACCACTCCTAACCTGCGCACGCCGGATACCATCTATCGGTCAAAATCTCGCGATTAAGCGATATTTGTTTGGCTCGGAAGAGAAGTTATCCCTTGTTCCTCACCCGGTGCTTTATCGCTCGCGAGCTTCCGCGCTAACTTATTGTCGGGATGCAAAATCATATCCAATGTCACCGGCTCGATCGCCACCGCTTGCTGTATGAGCCGGTAAAACAGCTTTCCCCTGTTCATCGACTTTCGCCGATTAAATCGAAACGTAAATTCATCTAGGTAGTAGTCCAGATGCTTATGGCTAACGGCACCCTGATGGGTACCCATCAACCATCGTTTCAGCAGAGATATGACCAAATGAACCCGCGGCAGCAGTTCCGACGCCTCCTCCTTCTTGGCTTTTGGAACGATCACTTCATGCTCGTATCCGAGGGAATTCACCTTTTGATATCCTCGCCAGCCATCCGTTCGAACAACGCTGCCAAGCTCCACCGAATCGAGAAGAAATAGATTGAGGGTAGCAGCCGAGGCATCAGATATTTGGCGAAACCGAATCCTCCCTATACCAGCACCATTTTCTTCAACAGCGACAACCACAAGAGCCTTGTTTACATTTCCTCGGCCACGAAGCTCCTCTTCTGGCGCACCAATGTAACATTCATCGACCTCCACTCTACCGCTCAGGAGTTCTCGGCCTGGGCGAACCATTGCTCGACGAAATTTATGCAGCCAGGACCATGCTGTTTCGTAGCTTCTTAGACCTAGGATTCGTTGCAGACTCAGGGCACTGGCACCGTTTTTCTGAGTCGTGACCCACCAAATTGCTCGAAACCAAATTGTGAGTGGGGTGTGGGTATCCTGAAAAATTGTGCCGGCAGTTATCGAAGTCAGGCGCCTGCATGCTGCACAGCGAAGCTTAATCTCTCGGATCTTCCAGTACTCGGATTTGCCGCACTGAGGACAAATAAACCCGTCCGGCCATCGCAGACGGAAAAGATATTCCCGACAAGCTTCCTCTGTCGAGAACCTTGATTCGAGTTCCATCTGGGTGCGCGGATATTCTTCTGCCACCATAAAACCCTACATCTTGGGGTAGGGTTCGTCAAGCAGATACCCAGCTAAGCGAATACAGGAGGATGAACTGCTGGCCAGGCTGATCGAATTCACGCGCATGCACTTCCTTAGCGAGGAGAAGCTGATGGAACAGTATGGCTTCCCCGGTCTGGCTGAGCACCACGCCGAGCACCAGCGACTATTGACGCAGCTCCAGGAGTCCGTCACCCGGCAGCAACACCGCGAGGATATGCACATGGACGATCTCCTCTGCTTCCTGCACCACTGGTTCATTGACCACGCTGCGGGCCTGGACCAGCAGTATGGGCCTTGGCTGAATAGGCACGGCGTGTATTAGGGGCAACCCGGCATCAAGATTGAATCAACTCTTCCCTTCAATCCCAAACCCGATTGTCCCCACCCGAGTCCTGCCCAGTCCCGTCTGAGAGCGGCTCACTTGCCTTCTCTTCCGAAGGCTTCGGCAACTCCTCAAACGCGGCAATCGCATCGTGGAGCCGGTTGAAGATTCGGGCCGACCCGATCGCTTCCGTAAGGTGATGCCGATCGAAGTCGGCCCGCATATCCCAGGGCACCCGCGCAAACGCCAATTCAACTCCGGCCTCTGTCAGGTTCCTTTTCAGTTCCAATACCACCCGAGCAGCCGTGTAATCCACATGCGTCATAGCTTCCGCGTCCACCACCAACCAGCGCACTGCCGACGGCAGTGGACGAATAACGCAGGATGCCTCCTCAAGAAACCTCCCCGCATTGGCATAGAAAAGTGCCGCGCCGAACCGGTACAGCACCAGCCCAGGGGCGGTCACCACATTCGGCGCCACTGGTACCAGCTTCCAGGCCCCGCTTCCATCCGCGATCAGCACGCCGCTATGCGGGTGATAACTGTGTTGCACCACGCGCAACAACGAGACAACCATCGCCAACACAATCCCCTGCTCTACCCCTACCAGCACCACCACCGCCGCCGTCATCACAGCCAGCGCATACTCCTGCGGACTCTCCGAGCGGATGTCTCGCAATGCCTTCAAATCGATCAGACGAAGCGCAACCAGGAACACCAGCACGCCCAGCACGCAAGTGGGAAGGTACTGCAGCGGCCCCGTCAAAAACAGCAGGACCAACCCCACCACCACCGCTGTCGTCATCTGGGCCATCTGGCTGTGACCGCCGGCATCCTCCATCATGGCCGTCTGCGTGGGGCTTCCATTCACAACGAACCCTCCGGTCAGCGCCGCCGCAGCGTTTGCGGCGGATAACCCGAAGAGATCGATATTCTCGTTGACCTCCTGATAGTGCTTTGCCGCATAGATGCGCGAGGTCGCCGCACTCTGCGTGAGGATCATCACGGCGCATGAGGCCGACACCGTTACCAGCGTCTCAACCTCCTTCCAGCCCATCTCGCGGAGGCTGAGCAAGCCCATCAATCCCAGGTGCGGGAGTCCGCCGGCCACTGGCCCAATCGTCGCAATCCCGTGCCCTTCAAAGTTCAGCACAGCGCTCGCCGCAATCGCCGCCACAACGGCGACCAGCGCGGCGGGTAGTTTCGGAACGAAGCGCCGTAACACCAGCGCAAACCCCAACACTGAAGCCGCCAAGGCCACTGTCGGCAGATGGGCTCGCGGTAATCCGCGGAACACTTCCCAAAGCTGCACCACCGGCCGGCGCGAATCCACCGGCACACCCAGCATCTCGCTCAGTACCGATATCCCCACCTGAAGCCCTACCCCGGCAAGAAAGCCCACCAGCACTGTCCGCGAGAGAAAATCCGCGATGAATCCGAGCCGGAGCAGCCGCGCCAGCAGCAGAATCACCGCCGTTAGCAGCGCCACGATCCCCGCCATGGCCACATACTGCGCACCTGCCGGTGTCGCCATGCCGGAGACACCACCGGCAAAGATCGCGGCCGTTGCCGAGTCCGCGGCCACCACCAGGTATCGCGACGAACCGAAAGCGGCGAACGCGACGAGTGGCAGCAGCAGTGAATAAAGCCCCGTGATCACCGGCATGCCGGCGATCTTGCTGTACCCCAACACCTGCGGAATGTCCATCGCCGCCAGCACGACCCCTGCCAGCACGTCTCGCAGCGCACTTGCTCGCTGCAATGGTCGTAAGCCGCGAAACAGATTCACGATCTCAAGACTCCTCTAATCCGTTTGCCTGCGCTTCGTCTGAACCTGTGGACTGTAGCCGCATCGCTCTCGCAAAGGACCTAGTTTGCCGTAACTACCGGAAGCTCGATGCTGCTCGCCTCGCCGGGAGCGTGGTAGATGCGTTGTGTGGCCTTCTGGTAGTCGCCTGGCTTGGCCCAGAAGATGTTGGGGACGAATGTCTGCGGGTTCCGATCGTAGAGCGGGAACCAACTGGATTGAACCTGCACCATGATGCGGTGGCCGGGCAGGAAAACGTGGTTGGCCGGAGGCAGGGCGAATCGGTATGTGAGTGGCTTGTTGGGTTCAATCGGCTTCGGGTTGGCAAAGCTCTCGCGATAGCGGCCGCGGAAGATGTCCATGGCGATGGGGAACTGATAGCCACCCAGGTTGGGATGGTCAGTCACCTCGTCAGGGTACACGTCGATGAGCTTGACTACCCAGTCGGAGTCGGTGCCGCTGGTGGATGCAACCAGATTCGCGATAGGCTGTCCACTGACGTGAACAGGAGCGGTGAGAACATCGGACGTGAAGGTGACCACGTCGAGCCGTCCCGAGTCCTCGCGCTGGTCATCGACCAACCACTCGACCCAGGTGAGCGGCGGATCGTAGCCGATTGGCTGCGAAGGCCGGGCGCGGTAAGGGACAGGCTTGGCCGGGTCCGAGACGTACTCGTCATAGGCCGTATCGGATGCGGCTGGCGCTGTGAAGCCCAGCTTGAGACCGGCCCCAAGGTAGAGCGGTTTCGTTGTGGGTGTCGCCGGCCATGCAGGGAGGCTTTGCCAGCGGTTGACGCCGGTTTCAAAGGCGGTGACAGGGGCGACAGAGAGGGCAGGGGCGTTGTCCTTCAGGTAGTGGTCGAGAAACGATCGCAGGACATTCTGGCGAAACCATGTCCCGGTGTCGGAACCAAAGCGAATGGCGCCAAGCGCGTCCGCGTCCTCAATTTCCTGACCATGATGCCACGGTCCCATGACGAGAAAGACCTTGTCGTTGCTCGTGTCCAGCGGCTTGAGAGCTTTGTACACGGCCATCGCTCCGTAAATATCCTCCTGATCCCAGAGGCTGTGTACCAGCAGGACTGGAACCTTGAGCGGCTGTGCGGCTAACACCTTATCCACAGCCTGATCGCTCCAGAAAGAGTCGTAGCTTGGGTGGTCGAGTATCTTGCGCCAGAAACCCATCTGCTCCAGGCCATGACGGCGACCGAGTTCACCTGCCGAACCGGCCTGCATGTACTGGTCGTAATCGTCGAAGTTCGAGGTCCACCACTTGGCGTCATTCGAGCGGGTGGCCTCCTGCTCATAGACGTAGGGCATGTTCTGCTCGCGAAATGCGCCATTGTGGAACCAGTCGTCACCCATCCAGCCATCAACCATGGGATTCATGGGCACAGAAACCTTGAGAGCCGGGTGTGGGTTTACCAGAGCCATCAGGGGAAGAAAGCCATCGTAGGAGATGCCGAGGATGCCGACCTTACCATTGGTTTCGGGGATGTTCTTGATGAGCCAGTCGATGCTGTCGTATGTGTCTGTGGATTCGTCGATGAGCGCAGGATTCTGCGGCCCGTGGATCGGACGGTTCATCACGTAGTCGCCTTCCGATCCGTACTTGCCGCGGATATCCTGGACGACGCGGATGTATCCGCCTTCGACAATCACGTCGGTGGCATTGTCGTAGCCATACAGAATCTGCCCCAGATGGGAACTGGAGGCATGGCTGGTCAACTGGTTGGCGCTATACGGGGTACGTGTCAGCAGGATCGGAGCGTTCTTGGCACCCTTCGGCACCAGAATCACGGTGTAGAGCTTCACGCCGTCGCGCATAGGGATCATCACCTCGCGACGAACGTAGTTGAAGCTGTCGGTTGCAGGCGCGAGTTTCGCAGGTGTCTCACTGGGGAGGTCGGGCTTGGCTGGACGAGTTGGAACCGGGGAGTTCGTTTGTCCGGCCGCGGAGAAGGCGAAGACTGTGAAGGCGGTGACGGCCAATGCGGTGTAGGGGCGGTTGATCATGGGGCGAACCTTTCGGCAACCAGAGCTGGGGTTGATATCGAGAGTAATCGCTTCAAGAGGTCGTAGGGAAGATGGGATTCAAACGAAGGCCCGCATATACGAGTGGAGGCCTCATGTCTCTCGACCGGCACAAACAGAGTCTACGGGAAGGGGTGTCTTCAGGCCGGCTTCCAGAAACTGGGACTGCCATGGGAACATCCCCATTAAAAAATAGGGCGGCTGGACCATACTGTTGATGAACAGGCTCGTCATTCGATCTGGCTTTCAGTCATAATTTCTGTTTACGTGACGTCGCATAGTTTCATCCTGCTTTTGTGTGGACCAAGCGCGGCGCCGTCGGTACAACCAGCCCCACAGTACTAGCCCGCCAAAAACCACTCCCATAGCAATCCAAATATAGGTTCGCATCACTTCAACACCATCCCCTGATTATCACTCAAGCGTGGAATGGCTGTTCTTGCCCTCGTCAGGTGTCCGGCCAGAGTGAGTGGGCCACTGGACAATTCAATGGGCGCGAATCGGTAGACTCTCGCAGCTCACGTTATCGAATGGAGCCTGGATCGGCGATCTGGAGACTCCCGGACGTTGAGAAACGTACTCAATGGCCGCCGAGGGGAAAGCGCTCACGAGCCTCGTGGCGAGCGCCTGCGGAGCCGAGGAAGCTTTCGTACAAAAGGAATTCTTCCGCAACAAATCTGCTGAATCGCGCCTGAAGGCGCATCTTGGCCTTGAATCCAGCAGGGTCCTGCCTGTTCCCTGGCCGCGTGCGAGCGTGATATGAGGGTGAAAGGGACGCGCTTCAGGGACAAATCCGCAAAGCTTCGTAGCTGCGGTGACACATTCATGGAGCATGAGCAATTCCGGTGTGACGGTGACGCCGACAAAGAGTACCCCTGCACGATCAAAGGTAGCCGTTCGGCCAAACCCATGGTTGACGAGGTCGGACAGGTATGGGTAAGCTACTTTGCCGATTGGGCAGCGTAGGCTGTGGGCGTAAGGGCGGCCAGTTCCTTGATGGAGCGATCAGCCAGGCCGGGCAGTACGTCGGCCAGATAGTGGCGAATGGAAACGCCCCGCTTGCGGCAGCTCTCGACGATGCTGAAGATGGCGGCAACCTTGGGCCCAGCTTCTTTGCTTCCCAAGTGCAGCCAGTTCTTCCTTTCAATGGCAATGGTCCTCATCGAGTTTTCTGCCCAGTTCGTCGATAGCTCGATAAAAGGATGGTCGAGGAACCGTGTCAACTCCACCCAGCGTTTTAGCGTATAGCTGCCCGAACGAGTACGTATGACCGAGGCCACGTTGGCTTTTGAATCCGTTATGCAGTAGCTCCAACGCTCGCCGTTCCCGCCATGCGACTTTCGCTGCCGCACGAGAAACCCGCGTGCGCGATCAACCGGCACAACTGTCAGTTCCTCAGCCAGGTCAAACTCTGAGCGTGCGCACGAAGAAGCGCAGCGCGGCAACGTGGTTCTGGACGGTGCCGCACGCCAGCTTGCGTGTCTTCACCAGGTAAGCCTGATAGGTGCGAAGATGCTCCTGGCCAAGCCGGTCGGGCGACTTGCCGAAGTGAAGGGCAAAGTCTTCAACAACGCGAAGATACTTCCGGATCGTCACGTCGGAGTAGTTGCGGCGATGGAGTTCTTCCAGCATGATTTTGCGTAGGTGGGTCACAGGCACCTCCTTGTGACCCTTACCGTAAACCGGTTGAAAAGCTACTCGAAAGCCAATGCTGCAGCGGCCGCGACGCCTGCGGCTTCGTTCTGGTCGCCTATCCGTCAGTAACTTTCCGTCGACCCCTTGGCGCGGCGGAACTTTAATGCATCCGGCAGTTTAACGGAGCGCCTCATTTCAAGCACCTGGCAGCATGATCTTGCACTCTGTACCGGCTGGATTGACACGAGACCATCATTGGCTCGCGGCAAGACAGGCAACGCCTTGTCTGACTTCGCGTCTTGCTCGATGCTTCAGCTCGTTGCAACAGGCTTAGGGAGCTCAGTTGTCGCAGTGGGCGCGACCTTCGCCGCGGGTGCAGCATGGACCGAAGGCGCCGAAGTAAGTGGAACGGCGACTGCGACCGTGATGCCGAGGTAGCTATCAATTGTAGAGACGTCTGTTCCCAGTGAAGAGGCGATCGAAGATATGCTCTGGCCGGCCTGATGCATCGTCTCGGCCTGGGCTGATGCTGACAGCTTGACCGTATCTTCCTCAGGGGTCGTGGCCGTCTCGGCTTGCGCCGGGCCGGTTCTGGCCGTTGCCTGCATTTGCGACACGTTCGACGGGGCGGAGATGGGGAATGAGATGGATGACATGATGGTTCTCCTTACTGGGCCAGGACATTGCCGCAGTTGGAACCCGTGTGGTTGGGCGGTCGGGCGGGAACGGTCTTTAAGCCTTTGACAACCCTTGTCTATCGGCTCAGAAGTGAATAATGAAGAGGGCTAACTCCGGAATTCTTATGGATTGTGTCTTGGCGGAAACAGCACAGGCGAATAACCATGGGAATACAATCTCCCCATGAAGCATTCAGACTTCGTCATCGGTAAGAATTTCTGGTGTGGCGGCCTGGAGCGGCGGTGCACTGACATCGGAACGCGCACGATCATTGCCATTTGTCTGGATGACGACGACGACTAGGCCGTAACCGTCTCTCTCGACCCAGCGACTGAGGCCGTCGTGAGACATCCTGACTGCGGAGCAGAAGCCAGCAGAGGGCATATTAGACCATGACGTCGGCAAGGCTATTGAGGCACTCCAAGGCCGAAAGGCGGAGTCAACAGATAGGCCGAGCCGGGAACGATGGTTGAAGGCCCGAACGAGAGGAGAGGCAAGTAGGACATAAGTCTCAGGAGCGAAATGCAGCGGAATATTCAGGACGAGCTGAACTTCTCTCCCATGCCAGCGGGTGCCCGCAAGGGTGGTCCCTACCGTGACCAGGTGTCCCGATCGGGAGCAACGATCAGTCGCTCATTGGCTTGCGATCCAAGCCTCCAGTTCATCCAGCGAATGCAGGTACCGCACGTGCGGGTCAGTGTTGACCTCGGCCCTTCTTTGCAGAAAAGCCTGACCTCCAGCGAGAATGTCCAGCCCCGGAAAGCGAGCACGCGTCTTCTTGACAGTTTCTTTGAATCTGCCGGTATGGCTGCTGAGACTCACTGAAAGACAAAGCACATCCGGCTGTTTCTCCTCGAGCAACTCCAGCAGTCCCTCGACCGGCGTGTTTGCACCCAG
>Ga0302197_10005502_pt1 | contig 10813 bp, 8 predicted proteins | sample II_Bog_N2_1_FD_193526 | JGI IMG/M metagenome (GOLD analysis project Ga0302197, IMG submission 193526) | Peat permafrost microbial communities from Stordalen Mire near Abisko, Sweden - II_Bog_N2_1 | ecosystem: Environmental > Terrestrial > Soil > Wetlands > Peat | place: Sweden: Abisko, Stordalen...
CTTGCGCTCTCACACAGAACAAGGCCTCCGGTTGCATCGGAGGCCTCGTCATTTGGGCAGAGTGCGCCGGAGAGCCTGCCGGTTTTCCGAGCAGTAAAATAGACATAACTTCGTGGCCAATCGGATGTCTAAATAATTCCATGTACCGCTGATTGGAGTGCTTGCAATGCGAAAGTCCACACTCCTTTTGATCCTCGCGGCGTTTGCTCTGCGGGCCCTGGCTGCAGATCGGGTGACAGTTGAGCAGTTGCAGCAGGCCTTGGCGGCGGCCCACGGCAAACAAGACAAGGAAGTAGCGCTGAAGGTGAGGGGCCTGGAGCTTACGGAACGTCTGAGCGCGCCGCGGCTTGAAAGCTTGAAAGCCGGTATGCCTGGAGATGAATCCAAACAGGCTCTGCTTGCGCTGGCGGACGCTTCCGCATTCCTCGATCTTCCCGCCGCGGACATTCTCAAGCTGGCGCCGCCCGACTCGGCCACCCAGGGCAAGACTGTTTCTCGGGCTGCGGACTTTGTTGTCGAAACCGTAACCAGGATGCCGGACTTTTTCGCCTCGCGAACCACAACGCGGTTCCAAAACGTGACGATATCCGCCTCCAGCCCCTCGATTACTTCCTCCGGTTCCGGTCAGCAGGTTCTTGTCTCCGATCGGGGCTTCCATCTTGTTGACAGAGTCAGCGCAATCGTCACTTACAGAAACGGGCGAGAAGTAGTGGAACCGGTTGGGGGAAAGAAGCGCGGGATGAGCTACACCTCCTTGACCGGGCTTACCAACTGGGGCGTTTTCGGCCCGCTTCTGGGCGTGGTAATGACGGATATCCTGAAGGGCAAAATAGGCTGGAGCCATTGGGAGCAGGGTCCGGCCGGACCGCTGGCAGTGTTTCGCTATGCCGTCGAGGAGGATCGGTCGAACTACACCGTGCGGTACTGTTGCTTCAGGTCGGAAAACGGAGAGATGAAGGAGTTTGAAGCCGTTCCAGCCTACCACGGGGAAATCGCAATCGACCCCGCAAGCGGTGCCGTTCTTCGTCTTGTGGTGAAGACTGACCTGCTGCCAGGTCTCCCCATGGAGAGAATCGACTTGGCAGTGAATTATGGTCCGGTTGAAATTGGAGGAAAGATCTATATCTGCCCCACAAGAAGCACATCCATCTCCCAAGCGGAGGCCCTGGTGTTTTTTGGTTTCATGTACTACGTTGACAAGAACGGTAAGCGCAGTCACGATCCCAACGACAAGGTGCAGCAATTCACAAGGGTAAACGTGCCCCTTGTGACCGCGATCAACGACGTGGTCTTCGACGACTATCACCGGTTTCGCGGTGAGGTGCGCATCGTGCAACCAGACAGCGTGGAACAGGACCCAAACCCCGCGCCATCCGCTCCCGCAACCGTACCATCGACACCCCCCAAACAATGATTGCCATAACCGCGTAGGCGGCGACACCGTCTAACATCAAGGACACTCGATCACGCTTCGTGTTGCCTGTTCCCGCAACGATCAATAGCACTCTCGCTATGTGCGTCCTGGGGATTCAAGAAGAAGTGATAGCATTGCCGGTTTGAGGTGATTCATAATGCATTGCCGTTCTGCGCTGCTTTTCTCTGTTTTGGTCTCATTTATTTCCGGCCCTATCGCTGCCCAAACCACGGCAACTCCCGAACAGGCAACGCCCGGCACTGAATCTCCCGCCGCCACCTTCAAGGTGAACGCCCGGACTGTGCTGGTGGATGTGGTGGTGACCGACAACAAAAACCGCGCGGTTCCAGGCCTCAAGAAAGAGGACTTCCAGGTTTTCGAAGATGGAAAGCCGCAGGCCATCTCATTCTTTGAGGCCAATTTCGCGGATGTTCCCGAAGCGGCCTCGGCTCAGGGAGATGCAGTTCCAGCGGCGGCGGTTCCAGCCGTGAAACCTCCGGCTCTTCCACCCGGCACCTTCACCAATGTTCCCACCGTGGCCCCCAACGACGCGGTAAACGTGCTGTTGATGGATTCGTTGAACACTGCCGAGGGAGATCAGTCCTATGTTCACAAGGAGATGGTCCGGTATCTCGCCACACTGCCCCCGCGCATTCGCATCGCGGTCTTCCTGCTCAGTGAGCGGCTGCGCATCATCCAGGGTTTCACGCAGGATGGCACGGTTCTGCGCGCGGCCATCAAGCGTCTTGCCGCCAATCCCAACACCTCGTCGCTTCTGTCCACCATGGAATCCTCCGCCGCGGAAAACTCGGCCACCAACATGATCTACCAGGCGGCGCTCGATACCGGCAGCGTGCAGCTTGCCCAATCCGCGCAAGCGTTGCAGCAGTTCGTCGGCCAGCAAAACACCTTCGCGGACAATCAACGTACAATGATGACCATGGAGGCGCTGCAGCAGATTGCACGGTATCTCGCCGGCGTCCCGGGACGAAAGAACCTGATCTGGTTTGTCGGCATGTTTCCACACTGCCTGGCGTACGTCGCCGATCAATCCACTGCGGGCGATACCTCCACGCTCGCCAACGGCGGCTGCCCTTACGACGAGCGAATGAAGAAAACCGTGGCCATGCTGGCCAGTGCGCGCGTCTCCATTTATCCCATCGACGCGCGAGGCCTGACGACACACACGCTGTACTCCGCGGAAAGTCCCGCCTTGTCCTTGCAGCCGGCCACCGTCAGCTCCTCCAAAATGGCGGTCCAGGCTCCATTTGCTGCGGTCATCGGCGCTCAGGCAGACTCGCTGAATCAGGACCTCAAAGACAATGGCCTGAACATTGCGGACGAGGATGAACTAGCCAAGGCCACCGGCGGCAAAGCAACCTTCGGCAGCAACAATTTCCTGGGGGCCATCACCTCTGACATCGATAACGGCTCTCGCTATTACACCATTGCGTATATACCCGCGAATCACAGTGAAGTGGGCAAAGAGCGGAAGATCGAGGTAAAGTCCGTTTCGGGAAGTTACAAGCTAGCCTACCGTCGCAGTTATTTCGAAGACACGCCCAAAGAGTTGAGAGAATACGAAGCAGCTCCTGGGTCAGACCCCCTGCGGCCGATGATGGATCGCGGCATGCCCGACTTTACCGAGCTTCGCTACCGCATGAAGGTTGCTCCGGCCGCGCACCAACCGGAACCGGAGGACGACCGCGCCGGCGACAACGCGACATTGAAGGCGCCATTCACGCGCTATACCATCAGCTTCTCGCTCTCAACCGAGGGCCTGACGCTGGAAGCAGGGCCCGACGGCGTGCGTCGCGGAAACATCGAAGTGGCGCTGGTGGCCTACAGCCAGGCAGGCGAGCCGTTGAACTGGGAGGCGCGTACGATAGGGCTCAAAATCCGGCCCGAGCAGAATGCGATGGCCCAGACCTCGGGCATCCCGCTGCACTTCGATATCGACGCGCCGCGGGGCGACGTTTACCTGCGCAGCGGAATCTATGACCTCAATTCAAGCCGCGCGGGAACGCTGGAGATTCCGCTCACATCCATCACCGTTGCGCGCCAGTGACCTAGTCACGCTGCGCCAGAGCCGGAGCGCTGCTTGACAGCCGGATTGCGTTTTTGAAACCATCGATTCGAGGTTGCAGATCTCGATTCCCCGCCTCCACCGAGGTCTGCAATTGAGAACCAACGGCGGCCTGTGAATTACCGGATGCGGCTCAATTCGATTGCAAGCGCCATCGATTGAGCGATTCGCCACCAGGCGCAGCTAGTTTTCAAGATCCTCGGCTCGTAAATTGCGGCTACACGGAGGAACTGTGTTCCCAGATTTTCAGCCCCACCAGCGGGCAAAGCAAAAAGTGCTTGCGTTCTTCTCAGTCGTTGCCTCCGTGGGGCTCATTGCAGGCATTGTGACCTTGCAGATTCGCGCCTTGAGTCATGGGCTTATCGCACCGGTGTATGCGGCGCAGGATGCTCCGAGGATTCTATCGCCCATATCGATCGACTACCCCGAGGATGGCTCCATCTTTCCACCCGGCATCACTCCACCCACTTTCCTGTGGAGGGATGCGGCGGGGACTTCCTGGAGCATCGACATCGAGTTTGCCGACAAGTCTCCGGCAATCCACGCTGCTTCAAAGGGAGAGCGGATGCGCCTGGGCGACATCGATCCGGATGCTGTCGCGGACTCCAACTCGCCCCCCAAATTGACTTTGCAGCAGGCCGCTACCTGGACCTGGGTTCCGGACGCGGCCACCTGGGCCGCCATCCAATCGCATTCGGTCTCCGGCGCCGCAACCATGGTCATCACCGGCTATCGCGAAGGCCACGTTGCTTATTCGCAGTCCCGCGTTGTCTTCACAACGTCCAAAGATCCAGTAGGTGCGCCGATCTTCTACCGCGATGTGCCGCTGATGCCATCCGCCGGGGTAAATGGGGTGGTCAGCCCGCTTGCGCCCACCGCGATCCATCTCATTCACTGGCGTCTCAGGGATATCACCAAACCCGAGAGCCACACGGTTCTCAAAGACATGCCCACCTGCGGCAACTGCCATTCCTTCTCCGGCGACGGCAAGACCTTTGGCATGGATATCGACGGTCCGGCCAACGACAAAGGACTGTATGCGGTGGTGCCGGTCCAGAAGCACATGACCGTCCAAAGCAAGGACATGATTCACTGGAACCCCGCCGGCCAGATCGGCACAACCAGGGTTGGTTTCATGTCGCAGGTGTCACCCGACGGACGCTACGTGCTCAGCACCTTCGCAGGCCCGTCACTGAAGCTCCTGGATAGCTACTATGTAACCAACTTCCTGGACTATCGCTTCTTGCAGGTGTTTTATCCCACGCGCGGCATACTTGCGTGGTACGACCGCACCACCGGCCTGCGCACTCCGCTGCCCGGGGCCGACGATCCAAAGTATGTGCAGACCGATGGGGTGTGGAGTCCCGACGGAAAGTACATTGTGTTTGCCCGCGCCGAGGCCCGCGATCCGCGCCCACCAGGACAGGGAAGGGCGCTGCACGCTCTCGATGAGAACGAAACGCAGATTCAGTACGATCTTTACCGCATCCCCTTCAACAACGGCAAAGGCGGAGTGGCCGAGCCCATCCCTGGCGCCTCTGCAAACGGCATGAGCAATAACTTCCCCAAGATATCGCCCGACGGCCGCTGGCTGGTATTTGTGCAGTGCAAGAACGGCCAACTGATGCGCCCCGACAGCCAGTTGTACATGATTCCGTCGCAGGGCGGCGTGGCGCGCAGGCTCAGGGCCAACACGCGGCTCATGAATTCATGGCACAGTTTCTCTCCCAACGGTCGCTGGCTGGTATTCTCATCCAAAGCCCGGTCACCCTATACGCAGATGTATCTGACTCACATCGACGAGAACGGCAACGACTCGCCGGCCATCCTCATCGATAACGCCACCGCGGCAAACCGCGCCGTCAACATTCCGGAATTCGTGAACATTCCGGGCGACGGAATCGAAGATATCCAGGTCCACGTAGCCGATGCACCAGCCCTTGCCGATGCTCGCAAATAGAAAGTGCAGGCGATAACCGTGCGGCCATCCCTCTCCGGTTCGCTGCCGCTGACTGTGCGGATCGCTGCGCTGCTGACTGTTTTGCTCGCTCTGGGACCCGGATTGGCGCAGGCACAAACGCCTTGCGCGCCGCCGGACCAGATGAAGGCCCAATTCGCAGACAAGCCCAACGCCGCGGCATACAACGATCTGGGCGTGTGGTTCGCCGGCCAGAAGCAGTACGCCTGCGCCGCCGATGCGTTTGCCACTTCGTTGCAGATGGATCCCGGACAAAAGGATTTGCCCCATATCGCCTTCATGTTCGGGGTCGCCCTTTACTTTTCCGGCAACCAGAAAGACTCGATCGGTGCTTTGCAGGAAGCCGAGCAGCTTGGCTATCGCGACATCAAGCTTCATATCATTCTGGCAACAGCCCTGGACGCGGCGCACGAAATCAAAGAGGCTGAGAACGAGTGGCGCGAGGCTCTCAAGTTCGACCCGGAGTTGTCGACCGCTTTGGATGCGCTATCGAACGAACTGCTTGCTGACGCCGACTTCAAAGGCATCATCGCCACCCTGGAACAACCTCGGCTTCTGGGCCAGCGAACGCCGCAGCAGAGCCTGAACCTGGCAGCAGCATACGCCGGAGTTGGCAGTGAAGAAAAGGCAGCGGTGGTGCTGCGCGACGGTTTGAATACGTCGCCCGACTCGCTCACCCTGGCCAACCAGCTGGCTGAAGCTCTTGTGCAGTTGAAGCGCCCGGATGAGGCGCGCACGGTTCTTGAACTGGCGCTGGAACAGCATCCTGGCGACGCCCAAACTGCAACTCATCTGGCCAAGGTGCAGGCCGTGCTAGCCAATGGAAAGTGATTCTTCAGGGAGCCTCTTAACAAGTCGATGCTTAACAAGTCGATGCTTTGAAAGGGCACGACTTCAGTCGTGCCGCTGATACAGCAAAATGAATCTGGGCTTTAGCCCCTGAGGGAAGCTCGCGGGCCCTGGAACTTGATCAGATCTTCCCCGGCGGGAAGAACTTGTCGCCTGTAAGAACAGGCCGACTCCTATTCCTTTTCGCCGCCATCCTTTTGGGTGCGGAACATTGCAATAGCCTCAATTTCAACCAGCAACTCAGGCCGGCAAAGCTTGGCCTCGATGCCGGTGGATGCGGGCAGCGGATCGAGACCCTGCTCCTTGAGGAAGGCCGTGCGCTCTTCGTTGAATGCATCGTAGTCGCGATCGATATCGCGCAGGTAGCAGGTGGTGCGCACAATGTCGTGCCACGTGCACCCCTCGCTCTCCAGCAGGCCGGTGATGTTGGCCAGCGTCCGCCGCATCTGTGCGCGGAAGTCGCCAATGTGGACGCTTGCTCCGCTTTCGTCGATCGATGCGGTGCCCGAGATGAGCAGGATCACAAGCCCATTCAGGTCGATCCTCATGCCGCGCGAAAACGAACTTGGCTTGGCGTACGCGTAGGCTTCGTTGAGCACGCCGTGATTGGTAATGGCGCGCTTGACGATGGGAGCGTGTGCAAGGTTGGCAAGAACTTCTGCGAATTCATTCATGGATATGCCGGTTCTTTGTATTCTAGCAATCTTGTGGGACTCCCGGCCAACGACTCCTCTCGTGAGAGGCTCAGCACGCCGATTCCGCCGCTCGCGGCAGGCATTCCGGCGATGGCCCGGGGTGCGAAAGCTACTTGCTGTTGCCGGCCACGGCGGAGGCCGCTTCACTCCTCAGCGGTAGTTTCACTTCCATCGTTCCCGTGCGATTGTTCAGGGTGTCCCGGACCGCTAACCTTATCCATGCCGCTCCCGGCGGCACTTCGAGCTCCTGTTCGGCGTGGAAAATCCCTCCGGATTTTCCGTTCGCGTCCGCCCCGGTTGGGGCCTGACCTTCGTTCAACATGCTGTTGAGCAGTTTTCCTTCCCCATCGTAGGCCGCGGCTGCAAATTCGAGCATGGCCGGCTTTCCGCCATGCGCAGCCAGCGATTTCAACTGCGGATCGAAAACACCATAATTGATGGCGTATTTCTGCAGCTTGACCGGAGTCAGCGGTTTCGGTGTGGTGTCCCTTTTCCGCGTCCGGAAGTACGCTGGCGAATCCTCAAGTTGCGCCATCTGTTCCGCAGTGGCCATCACCGGTTCGCCCTCGGCGGTCACGTGGGCGCTGAACAGCATGTCGTGCATCATGGGCGCGCCATGTTCAATATTCGCGTAGAGCGTGTCCGCGGATTTGGCTGCCAGGAAGCGAGCCTGCACCTCCTCTTTCTTGTGCTGGTTCTGCACGTCCTCGCTCGACACGGTGTAGTAGAGAGTACGGTAGATCACCGTGTATCCCATGCTCTTCGCGCTCCCGAGCGTTACCTCGATGGTCCGAGGGTTCTCGTCGAGTTTCTTGTTCGATGGATCATAGGTGAGCGTGTAGTAACTCTCGCCGTTTTCCACGGCCTGGTCCATCATCTGCTCTACCCGGTTGTTGCCGTAGTACGCACGGCCGCCTGTAGCGCCGGCGATGGCATCCATCTGCCGGCCGGCCATAACCGCATCTCCACCCTCGTTCTCCGCCTGGTTGCCTTTGAGGTCCACGGGATAAAGCGCAATCTGGCTGCGCATCAAGGCCGCGTAGGTCTGCTTGATCATTACCTTTTGCAGGTCTGTCAGATTCAGATAGTCGGTGCCCGCCACACTGGAAGAGCCCACTTGATTATTGCCCACAATGGTCGGGCCGACAGGTATGGGAAAGTAGCCGGAGAGCCAGATCAGATTCTTCCGTCCCGGGATTCCCGACAGATACTCCGCAAGAAAGGTGAGATTACTCATCACTGCGCCGGAGTCCTGGTATCCGAACACTCTTCCTTCAATAAAAACCTGGGGCAGGTGCGGACCGGGCCCCTTCGACAGAATGGCCTCGCGAAGCACCGCGCGGTCGCTCGTGAACCCCTGAATCATGTGCATGCCAGTCGCATTCATCCACAGCGAAAAACGGGTCCCGGGCGCCGCGTGGTCCACAAAGTCCAGCAACTGCTGGCGCACGTTCCCCTGGTCTTCCAAGTCCGTGTTGACCATGTCGTAATAGAGCACATAGAGCGGTCCCCGCTCCGCTTCGACGGGCTCGTTGACGAAGGTATTCGTTGGCAGCGGCGGCAGTTTTGCAGGAGTAAAGCTGGGCTGGGTCCCATCCATGTAATCGAAGGAGAGAATTTTCTGCGGCTTCTTGTCTTCCGTTACCGTGAAGTCGTCTTTGCTCAGGCCAAGCACCGGTTTTCCGTTCTTGTCGGTCACCACCACGTCCACTGGAACCCTGTTCACTTCCAGCCGGAGCAGCGGGACGGGCTGGTTGGAGCTGGAATTCCTCGTCCCCGAACCAGATCGGGACCCGCCTCTCTGTGCCGAAGCTTGATTGTGAACTGCCAACGCGAGCATCAGGGCGATGACTAATCCCCCAAAAGCTCTCCGCGAAATGACCATGATTCCTCCGTTTGCCTGCCTATTCAGTTTATCCCTGCCCGGGGCCGATTCGCGCTCAGCGCACCCCAGGGGCCAGGGAGTCTCCTTTAACATGGCGCACACTACCGGCGCTCAGTATCCGCTTAAAAATAGGAACTGAAAACCGGACGGGATACGCAGTAAATGGTTGGATGCTCGAATCGAGCATGGGGAGTCCCATCAACAATTAGACTGGACCGGCGCCTTGCGGTTATGGCAAAGAACGCAATCCGATGGTTATCGGGGGCGGGCACGGGCGATTTCATGGGCTGCTCCGGGTTTCCCATAGGGCTGCGGTATCCGGCACAAAGTCAAATTCAATGTGTTTTTCGCTGGACGGCACTCAATTCACGTGATATCAATATGTCACTTTCAGACGAAAGTTGCGGGGCAAGGCGCGTGCGTAAACCTGGCGTATCGCAGCCCACTGAGGAACTTCATGGCTGATAAGCCGGAAAAGCAGCTTCCACAAGTCGCCTTTTGCGATAAGACGCCGGTGCAGGGCGATGCGCTGGGCTCCGGGAAAGGCTCCGATTATGGCTGGGGCACGGTGCCTGGCACTAATCCGGTCGCGGACGCAGAGGCCGAGCAAAACGCTATCAACAATGCCCAAGCCAACGCACAAGCCATTGCGGACGCGGTGACCTGCGTCGGAGGTTGCTCCAGTGCCCTCTTCGATTGCAAACGGCACGCTACCATTAGCCCCGGTGCAGTGCTTCCCAACTCCACCAAAGGAAGAGGGGCGCAATGGGGGGGCTGGATCTTCGTTTGGTGGACGTGGAACTCGACGTCGACCGCGACGGCCCACTACGAAGTGACATGCACCTGCGAGTGAGCGTGACCCAAGCGCCACGGCGGTGCTCAGCTTTCCCTTTGGCCCCGCCCATCGCCCTACGGCAAAACCTGTTTGATCACCTTGAGCAGATCGTTGCCTGAAACTGGTTTCACCAGCCAGCCGGTGGCGCCCGCGCGCTTGCCTTCGTCGCGCTTGCCGGCCTCGCTTTCGGTGGTCAGCGTCAATATGGGGATGAACCGGAAGCCGGGCAGCGCACGCGCTTTCCCAATCAACTCCATCCCCCCCATCACCGGCATATTTACGTCGGTGAGGATCAGGTTGGGCTTGGCCCCGGCCTTCAGCTTGTCCAGCGCCAACTGGCCGTTGCTGGCGGTCTCAACCTGATAACCGCCCATCGTGAGAGTGGTCTTCAGGCTCATCAGCATGGTGGCGGAATCGTCAACAACGAGAATTGTCTTGGCCATGGGAGTCTCTTTATCCTCCAGAATTCAATGCCGCTTCCAGCCATGCTCGCTGACCGGCGTTTTGCGCCAACCGGAAATGCCGGCCCACGTAGTTCATCGTCAAAATCGAGCTTAAGGATAGCGGCAATTTAGGGCATGGCGCTGGTACTCTCCAGGGGCGCGCTTCCGCAAGTCAGAACAGTTCGATGGCGGGGCGATCAAGAACCTGCTGCGCCAGGCCCCCGGTAACCGCGAGGTGAGCCGCATTCTGGCTGGCCATGCTGTGGTGATCGGCGCGGCTGTCCAGCAGATCCCTGAACGTAGTATCGAAGAGGCCGTCCCATCCGGGACGCTCCGCCAACTCGCTCACCTTCATCAAGTGATCGCGCATCTCCGTGAGCGAGGTCTGCACGTGCTCCAACCGTTGCCGCATCACATCCTGGAATTGAATGTGCCCCATGACCTCCGCCAGCCTGTTCGCCGTCTCCGCATAGTTTGCATCCACTCCGGTTATCACATCCAGAAGCAAGTCGCTGCTCGAGGCAAACTCACTCTGCATCTCCGCCAGGTCTTCGACCAGATGCTTCATCACGTCGTCGGAGTCGTGCCGGCTCAGCGCGGCCTGCGCGTCGGCCATCTCACACTCCAC
>Ga0302197_10005515_pt1 | contig 10798 bp, 9 predicted proteins | sample II_Bog_N2_1_FD_193526 | JGI IMG/M metagenome (GOLD analysis project Ga0302197, IMG submission 193526) | Peat permafrost microbial communities from Stordalen Mire near Abisko, Sweden - II_Bog_N2_1 | ecosystem: Environmental > Terrestrial > Soil > Wetlands > Peat | place: Sweden: Abisko, Stordalen...
TAGGTGATGGCCACTCAAAGGCGCTGGTTCCGCTTCATTGTATTCCTTGTCCCTGCCTCAGCGGGAGGGGTCCGCCGTATCGGGAGCTTGGTCATGGACATCACCCGGCAGAAGAAATTCGAGCAAGAAACCCATGTGCTGGCGGAGCGGCGCCGCGAATTCCTGGAAATGCAGCGTGAGTTCATCTCGATGGTGTCCCATGAGTTCCGGACCCCCCTGACGACGATCCAGGGCGCGCAGTTCCTGCTGCAGAAGCTCTTTAAGCAGGCGGTGGGCCTGAGCCGGCCCGTCCTTGAGAGCGGGGAGAAATGGCTGGGGCTCCAAGACTCTGCGCTGGCGACCCTGAACAAGTTGGTCGATCAGGTGCTCATGCTCAATCGGATTGAGCACATGACGGGGGAGGCGTCGCTCGACCGGCTCTCGCCCAAGGAGGTGATCTCGGAAACCGTTGCGCGCTTCAACGACTCGATGGACAACCCCCGAGTCGAACTTCGCAACGAGGTGCCCCCCGGGTTCCTGGCGTCCATGGACCCGGGGCTCGTCAAGGCCGCGGCCGAGAACCTCATCTCCAACGGGCTCAAGTACTCGGGATTGGAAAAGCCAGTCCGTGTGCGCGTGTATGCGGAAAAGGGGGGATGGGCGGTGGACGTGGCGGACAGCGGCCGCGGTATTCCCCCTGCCGACCAGGCCAGCCTTTTTAGGCCGTTCTTTCGCGCGGGCAATGTCGGCACAGTGCCCGGGACGGGACTCGGCTTGGCCATAGTCCAGCGGGCGGTGTCCTTTCACGGGGGTCGGGTGGCGTTCGAGAGCAAGGAGGCCCTGGGCACGACATTCACGCTCCATTTTCCGGGGGTCGCGCATCCGCCCCGCGACGAGGAAGCCCTGCTCGGGCGGGTGCCGCTCCTGGGGAGGGAGACCGACCGTGGGTGAGCCGGCCACCCGAATCCTGCTCGTCGAGGACGAGCCCGAGGTGCGCACGATCGCCGAGGGCGTGTTGTGCTCGTTTGGCTATTCCGTCATCGCAGTGGCCAACGGTGCTGAGGCATGGGCGGCCATGGAGGAAGTGCGGCCCGACCTCATCCTGAGCGACGTCCGCATGCCGATCATCGACGGCTTCCAGTTGCTCCAGAAGATTCGAGCGGACCCGGTGTGGCACAAGACCCCTTTCATCATCCTGTCGGCGAAAGCCGAGAGCGCGGACCTGCGCATGGGAATGTCCCTTGGGGCCGACGACTACGTCACTAAGCCGTATCGGCCCCTGGACATTCGCAATACGATCGAAATCCGGGTTAAGCGCGCAAGGCAGGTCGCGGAGGCGATCGCCGGCAACCAGCGGTTCCTGACCCGCATTCTCCCCCATGAGCTGCGCACGCCACTGATGGGCGTCATCGGATACGCCGAGCTGATGGTGGACACGGCCAACGAGGGCAAGACGCTCTCCGTTGCGGAGCTTTCTGAATACGGCCGCATGCTGCAGCTGTCCGGCGCCAGGATATTCAGGATTGTGGAGAACCTGCTCTTCTGGGCGAGGCTCGAGGCCCCGAGCGAGTCCCTCGGGGGATCGGGCAGGTTGAAGCGCGAGAGGGAGGACGCGGGCGGGCCAGGCCTTGGCCAGCTGGCGAACTCGGTTGCCGCTCAGTTCGGTCGCCAGCAGGACCTGGTGGTCGATTGCACCGTGCAAGCCACGGTACAGGTCGTCACGCCAGGGTTCGAGTTCGTGGCGCGGCACCTTATCGAGAATGCCTTCAAGTGCTCGCTGCCTGGAAACCTGGTGCGGGTCTCCACTTGGACTGCGGACCAGATGTTTCACCTCTGCATCACCGATTCCGGCCGGGGAATGACGCCTGATCAGATCGCGCGGATCAGCGGAATCCAGCAGCTCGACAGGCTGGGGTTCGAGGGACAGGGACTCGGGATGGGCCTCACGCTGACAACGACATTCGTGCGGGCCTCGGGTGGGCAGATCAAGTTCCAGGCTGGGCCCAACGGAAAGGGGCTCGAGGTTAGCCTGAGCCTGCAGCTTGCCGGCAGCCCCGTGCCCGCCTAGGTCCCCATGATCGGCCGGATCCGAGAGCGGCGTTTCACCGGGGCCCGACAAAGTAGCAATGGACGAGAGGTGGGACCGCGGCTAGCTTCCCGCTCCCGCTTTACCTCATGACCCGCCTCTTCGCTCCTTATCTTGACCGACTGAACGCCGCTTACAGGGGGCGCACGGTTTTCGAAGGGCTAAAGGCCCGGCTCCTGGCGTCAATTGCTCTCCTGGTACTCGTCTTCGTGCCGCTCAATGTCGCAAAGAACCTCTGGATCCAGCCGCCCGTGCTCGGGCCACGGCTGGTGCTGAACCTCGTCATCTGGATTGGCGCGGCCGCGTGCCTCCGAGCCGTGTATAAGGGAACGCTCAACCGCGCAGGCAACGTCTTCGCCCTCACGCTGGTGATCGCGGTCCACGTGCTGCTGCTGGTGGTGGGAGCGACGACCAAGCCCGTTCAGCCGGTCGGTACAGGGGTCCAGACCCTCGTCTTTGATTTTGTCATCCTCCTGTTCGCTCTGCTTTTCGCGTCCCGGCGCGTCGCGACCACGGTGTTTGCCGTGGTGATGGCGGGGATCCTCGGCTATCACCTGTTTCTGGGCCAGCAGTCCGAACTGGGGCCGTCCGACCGCGTCACCGCCGACACGCTTCTTAGGGAGGGAATGATCGCGATGGGGCTCATCTTCGCGCTTGGGATCACGCTCATGCAGATGATCGACGCGGCGCACCTCCGGAGCGAGGAGGCGCTCCGCCAGTCACGAGAGATGAATGAGAACCTGGGGCGCCTGGAACGGGAGGCCCGGATGATTTCGGAGCAGCGCCGCGAACTCCTGGAGGCGCAGCGGGAGTTCATTTCGATGGTGTCGCACGAATTCCGCACGCCGCTCACCACGATCCAGGGGGCCCAGTTCCTCCTGGAGAAGCTCTTGAGGGAGTCGGCGACCCTCGGAGCCGCGGTCGCGACGGAGACCCGCAAATGGCTCGACATGCAGACCTCGGGGCTTGATACGCTCACAAAGCTCGTCGACCAGGTGCTGCTCCTGAACCGAACGGAGCACATGACAGGCGAGGCGTCGTTTGAGGCGCTCTCTCCCAGCGCCGTTCTCGCCGCGGCGGTGCGCCCGTTCAATGAAACGATGGCCGCGCCCCGGGTGATCCTCCGCGACATGCTTCCCGCGGGGTTCTCCGCCACCATGGACCCGCGCCTCGTCAAGGCGGCGGTCGAGAATCTCATCTCCAACGGGCTCAAGTACTCCGCGATAGAGAAGACCGTGACAATCGACGTCTACGCGGAGCCCGAAGGCTGGGCGGTAGAAGTCGTCGACGAGGGCAGGGGCATTCCAATGGAGGACCAGGCAAGCCTCTTCCGCCCCTTCTTCCGCGCGGGAAACATCGGCACCGTCCCAGGCACCGGCCTCGGTCTCGTGATCGTGCGCCGAGCCGTCGATTTTCACGGCGGGAAAATCGAGTTTGAAAGCCGCGAGAACCTGGGAACGAGGTTCAAGCTCCATTTCCCTGCCGTGGCGCGGTCGACCCTGGACGCCCCAGCGCCCGCCTGCATCTCGGCGGAGTCCAGGTCCTAAAACCGGGATAAGCCTCCCTGGGGCGCCCCGTCTGCGCCTTTTCTCTTTTTGATTTCGACTCGAGCGCTTCTTGCGTCGAGTGTTGGGTCTTCGCGCGGACATGATTTCCATCAGGATAGAGAAACTGACCAAACGATTCGGCGCCGTTACCGCGCTGCACGGGCTGGACCTAGTGGTCGAGCCGGGCGAGCTGTTTTTCCTCCTTGGGCCGAGCGGGTGCGGCAAGACCACGCTCCTGAGGTGCATGGCCGGGTTCTACGTCCCCGAGGAGGGTAGGATTTTTTTTGGGGATGAGGATGTGACGCGGCTTGCGCCGCACAAGCGCAACACCGGCATGATGTTTCAGAGCTACGCGCTCTGGCCCCATATGACCGTCGCCGAGAATGTGGCGTTCGGGCTTGAGGAGCGGAAGCTTCCAAGGGCCGAGATCCGGACCAAGGTGGGAGAGGCGCTCGAATCCGTGCATATGGGGGCCTATGCGGAGCGCCGGCCCAACCAGCTTTCCGGCGGGCAGCAGCAGCGGGTGGCGCTCGCGCGTGCCCTGGTCATCCGGCCTCGATGCCTGCTCTTGGATGAGCCCCTCTCAAATCTGGACGCACGGCTCCGGCTTGAGATGCGCATGGAAATCCGGCGCGTCTGCAAGGAGTTCAAGCTGACGACAGTCTACGTGACGCACGACCAGAAGGAGGCCCTGTCGGTCTCCGACCGGATGGCGGTTCTCGACGGAGGGCACATCCTGCAGGTGGGCACGCCCCAGGAGATCTACCGCAGGCCCGCCCGCCGGACCGTGGCCGACTTCATAGGCGAGACGAACTTCTTAGCCGGCATCCTCAGGTCCTCGGAGGGAGGCCGCGCTCGGGTGTCGACCGAGATCGGCGAGTTTGAGGGCGTCTTTGGCGATCCCAAGTCGCCACCCGCAACGGGCTCCTCGGTCACCCTGTCGATCAGGCCGGAATGCCTGACGATATCCCCGGAGCGGCCCTCCGGGAATTCAATCCGCGGCCGCATCGGCAAGTCCGTGTACCTGGGCGAGAACGCGCAGTACGACTTTGTCTCGGGCTCGACATCCCTAAAAATCCTCGAGCTCAATCCCCGCTTTGTCGACCGATCGGCAACCGAGGAGTTCCAGGCCTGCGTCCAGCCCGAGGACGTCGTCGTCCTGGGGGCCTAGCTGCCGCTCCATGCTCAAGCGGGGCATCATCCTCCTGGCGCTTGTGGCGACGGTCGCGCTGCCTTTCCTGCTCAGGCCGCACCGGGAGGCACCGGGCGAAGCGGACGACACGCTCACGATCATCACGCCCCACAACGAGGCCATCCGCCATGAGTTCACTCTCGGCTTCAGAGACTGGTACAAGGCGAAGACCGGCCGCACGGTATTCCTCGACTGGAGGATGATCGGAGGGACCAGCGAGATCGCCCGTTACCTGGAGGGCGAGTCGGTTGCCTCGTTCCGCAACCTTTGGACGGGCAAGTGGGGCCGGCCCTGGAGCGCGGAGGTCCAGGCGGGCTTCCAAAACGGTAGGCTCCCGAAGGACGCACCGGCCGCCGTGCGGGAGGCCCGCGCAGCCTACCTCGCATCGAATGCCGGCTGCGGAATCGACCTTTTTTTTGGGGGAGGCCCCTACGACTTTGAGCGCCAGGCCCGGGCGGGACGCCTGGTGGACTCGGGGATCAGCAAGATCCACCCGGATTGGTTCACCGAGGAGAACCTGCCGCAGACGTTCGGGGGCGAAGTGTACTGGGATCGGGAGGGCCTTTGGTACGGCGCCGTCCTGAGCTCCTACGGCATCCTCTTCAACCGCGACGCCCTCAAGCGGCTTGGCTTTGACCGTGAGCCCGAGCAGTGGAGCGACCTGACGGATCCCCGTTACGTGGGCCAGCTCGGCATGTGCGACCCCACAAAGAGCGGATCGATTGCGGCGGCCTTCGAGAACGTGATCCAGCAGCAGATGCACATGAGTCTCGACCGGCTGCTCGCCGCGGACCCGGGCGGCGACCGCAAGGCGATGGCGGCCAAGGCCGTGCGCGAGGGGTGGCTCCACGGACTTCAACTCCTGCAACTTGTCGGTGCCAACGCGCGGTATTTCACGGACACGTCGCAGAAACCGCCCATCGACGTGGCCTCGGGCGACTGCGCTGCGGGCATGTGCATCGACTTCTACGGTCGCGAGCAGCAGGAGGCCGTGCGCCGGAGGACCGGGGCACTTGACAGGCTCGGCTACGTTTCCCCGGACGGGGGCGCCGCCTACAGTGTGGATCCCATTGCCCTGCTGCGGGGGGCTCCGCACCCCTCCGTGGCCCTGGCCTTCATCGAATACACGCTCTCCCTCGACGGACAAAAACTCTGGAATTTCCGGGCGGGCACTCCGGGAGGCCCCCAGCATTTCGCACTCAGACGGTTGCCGGTGCGCAGGGACTTCTACTCGAGGGCGGACTTTCGCTCGTTCATGAGCGACCCCGACACCAATCCCTATTTGCAGAAAAAGGTCCTCGTTCACGAGAACGACTGGACCGGCCAGCTGTTCCAGGAACTCGCCGTCGTTATCCGGATAACGACAGAGGACACCCACCCGGAACTGGCAGCCGCATGGCGAGCGATCATCGCGGCCCCAGAGCCCGCCCGCTCACGGGCCTTGGCCGTGCTTCAGGACCTTTCGGCCGTGGACTACGACCAGGCGCTCGGGCCCATAAAGAAGGCGCTGGTCTCCAAGAACCTGGTCGACTCCATCAGGCTGTCGAGGGACCTGGATGACGCCTTCAGAAGGAATTATGCGTGCGCCGAGCGCATCGCAAGGGGAGGGCAGTAGGGGCCCCTCAGGGGGCAACGCGGGCCTAAAGGGCGGCGAAATCCGCCGCGAAGGCAGCCTTGTCCGGCGCCTTGAAGAAGGAGGTTCCGGCGACGAAGGTATCAGCTCCTCGGGACCGGCAAAGAGAGGCCGTGGTCAGGTCGATTCCGCCGTCCACCTCGATCCGGAGGTCGAGCCTGCGGTCGCGCCGCCAAGCGTCCACTTGAGAGATCTTGGGCAGGGTGTCCTCGCGGAAGGACTGGCCGCCAAAACCCGGTTGCACGGTCATCACGAGAACAAGGTCTACCTCTTCGAGGAAGGGTTCCACGGACTCCACGGGGGTCCCGGGATTGAGCGCCAGGCCGACCTTGCAGCCGTGTCCCCTGATGGCGGCAAACGTCGCCACGTGGTTGATGGGGGGTTCGATGTGGATTGTGATCCGGCTCGCGCCGGCCTTGGCAAACGCACCCACGTAACGGTGAGGCTCGGACAGCATCAGGTGGGTGTCGAAGAATAGGGTGCAGTCGCGCCGCCGCAGGGCTGCGAGGGTTTCCGGGCCGAAGGAGAGGTTGGGCACGAAGTGCCCATCCATGATGTCCATGTGCAGCCATTTGATCCCGAGCGCGGCCACGCTGGCGGCACCCTCGCCCAGGGCGGCATGGTCGGCGGCCAGGAGCGACGGAGCTAAAATAGGGTCATTCATCGGAGCCGGTGCGGGTCACCACACGTCGAGGACGGTATGGATGACTTTCGCGCTGAGCTGGTCGGAGAGGAGGGGGAGCGTGTTGTATTCCGACTGGAGTTGGTCGTTGCTGGTCCCGAAAGGCACCGAGCCAAGGCCGTTGTCGGTGAAAGCCTCACGCTGCACCTCCACAGTCCTTCCGTCAAAGAGCATCCGGCCCGACCGGTTGTCCCGCAGGCTTAGGCTGGCCGTCAGGCGCAGCGTGAACTCTCGAGCCAGGCCGTTGTCATCTTCGCGGTTGGCGGCATTGTCGCGCCGGTACTTCACGAGCGTGACCTGGAGCGTGGCGTCCGCTTCCGAGGCGCTGTCGACCACCGTGACCCTGCCGTCCTTGATGAAGGCTTCGCGCACCATGGTGCTGACGAGCACCTGCGACTGGGCGAGCGTCGTCTTGTTCTTCGCGGCCTCGACATAGAGCGTCGAGAAGCTGGGCGCCGGGCCCGAGCCCAGCCTGTAGTGCGCGCAACCCTGGGCCAGGAACGCGGATACAAGGAGCATGCCCCATATGCGCGTCATTGGAAACCGCCCTCTGGAGCTCAGAACAGCCAGAACCGCTTCTTGGGGGCGGTTGCGGGCCTTATGGTCTGCTTTGACACCTTGGCCTCAAGGTCCGAAAGCCGCTTCTTGGCGAGCTTGGCGGGGCCTGAGTCAGGATATGCCGTGATGGCTTCGTTATAGAATACCTTGGCAGCCACGAAGTTGTACCGCTTATAGAAATAATAATCCCCGATGTAGATTTTGCTGTTCGCAAGGATTGTCTTCATCTTGTCGACGCCCGTGGCGGCCACGGCCAGGTTGGCGTCCCCCGGGTAGAGGATCATAAAGTCCTCGTAGTAGGTCATGGCCACCTTGGTGGAGGCCTGGTCGTACTTCGGGCCCTCGGTGAGTGACGCGTGGAGGTCGCCCAGCTTCAGGTAGGCCACGGGTGCCAGCACGCTCTGGGGATACGTGTTCACCAGGCGGTCGAGCGAGTCGATGGCCTCCTCGGTGTCCTTGTTGAACTGGTAGCCCCGCGCCGCTTCCATAAGGGCCAGGGGTGCGTAGTCGCTGTAGGGGGCGTCGAGAACGATGACCTCCATGTACTCAATGGCCCGGGTGCGGTTCGAGAACTCGGGGATGATGCCCCAGAGCCTGTTGTGGGCGCCGTCGAGGAGGAGGGCCGCCGTCTTGTAGAGTTCGCCAATCGCGTCGTTGAAGCGCTTCGTGTTGGGGTAGCGCCGCAGCATTTCCTGGAAGTCCTTGAAGGCGTAGTAGTACTGTTTTCGCTCAACCAGGAGCTTGCCGGCCCGAAAGAGGGCCTCCGGGGCATAGACCGAGCTCTGGTACTTGCTCGCCACCTTCTCGTAAGCCTTGATCGCGGCGTGGCGGCTGTCCTCCTGCTCGTACTTTCTGGCCTTGTTCATCAGGTCCAGGGCGGCCTTTCCCTGCGGGCCTGCCAGACCCGAAAGCGCCCCTCCCTCAAGCTGCCAACCCGTGGACGGGGTCCAGGTTAGGTCGGCGGCAAGCCTCGGGGTGGCGCAAAGCGCAATGGCCGCCGCAATCCAAATGGGGAGTAGGGAGCGGCGAGAAAAAATGTTCGGCATGAGGGCGGAAATCACCAGCGAATCAGGGCGCTACCGTAGGTCAAGCCTGCCCCGAAAGCCACGAGGAGCGTCAGGTCGCCCTGCTTGATGCGCGCGCTCCGGCGGGCCTCATCCAAGGCGATGGGAATCGAGGCCGCGGACGTGTTTCCGTAGCGGTCCACATTCACGAAGAACCGCTCTACGGGCAGCTCAAGGTACTGGGCAATGGCGTCTATGATTCGCAGGTTGGCCTGATGGGGGATCACTAGGTCAATCTGATGCGCGGAGAGGCCGTGTTGTTCCAATATATCTCGCGCGGCCTCCTCCATGATCCTGACGGCCAGCTTGAAGACTTCCTTGCCCTTCATCTTTATGAATTGGTCGCCCCGGGCTATCGACTCGGCTGAACTTGGAAGCCGGCTGCCGCCTCCGGGGATATAGAGGAGGTCGGTGTCCTCACCCAAGGCCCCGAGTTTCGTCCCGATCATGCCGATCCCAGGCGTGTCGCTTAAACCCACCACGACGGCTCCGGCGCCGTCCCCAAAAAGCATGCAGGTCCCGCGGTCCTGCCAGTCTACGATCGAGGAGAGCTTCTCGGCGCCGATCACGAGCGCCTTGGTGTAGCGACCCGAGCTGAGCATCGCGCAGGCCGTGTCCATGGCGTAGATGAACCCCGAGCACGCAGCGTTCACGTCGAAGCACGCTGCGGAAGTGGGTACGCCAAGCTTGTGCTGCACGATGCAGGCGGTGGACGGCATCGGGTAGTCCGGCGTCACGGTGGCCACCACGACCAGGTCGATCTCCGATGCCGCGATCCCCGAGTCCTCGAGGGCCCGCTGCGCTGCCCGAATCGCGAGGTCGGAGGTCGCCTCATCGGGCGCTGCGATCCGCCGCTCGCGGATGCCGCTCCGGGCGCGGATCCACTCGTCAGAGGTGTCCACTATCTTGGAAAGGTCCTCGTTGGTGAGGATTCTATCTGGAGCGTACGAGCCTGTGCCTAGTATGACGGTCGATCGGGTGGACATTCCTGGATTTTTAAGAGGGGAGTGCGATGAGCAGGTCGTTCGCGCGAGCAATGTCCGCCTCTATCCGTTGGTTCATGTCCGCCTTGATGATTTCTCCCGCAGCCCGGATCGCGCTCTTGATCGCATTGCGGTTGGATGAGCCGTGGGCCTTCAGAATGTTGCCGCGTAGGCCGAGGAGCGGCGCCCCGCCGTAGCGCTCAGGGTTGATCCGGTCCTTCATTGCCGCGAATGCGCCCTTCGAAAGCAGGGCCCCCGTCCGGCGCATCGCATTGGCGCCAAGCTCCTCGCGCAGCATGCTGCGGATGAACTTCTCAAGGGATTCCCAGCTCTTGAGCATGATATTGCCTACAAATCCGTCGCAGACGACCACGTCGACATGCTCCGCGAAAACCTGGAATCCCTCTATGGGTCCGGAGTAGTTGATGATGCCATCGATGCGCTTGAGCAGGTCGTTCGTCTCGGTAATCAGCGAATTGCCCTTTCCGTCCTCGGTGCCGATCGACATCAGGCCGACGCGGGGGTTCTCGATGCCAAGCATCACCCGGCAGTAGTGGGTCCCGAGAATCGCGTTGTGAACGAGGTGCTCGGCCTTCGCCTCGGGATTGGCCCCTGCGTCAATCAGCACGAAATGGCCCCCTTCCCTTGGAACGACTGCCGCGAGGGCTGGCCTCGCGATTCCGTCCATCGTGCGCAGCCGGAGCGTGCCGCACGCCATCAAGGCGCCCGTGTTCCCGCAGCTCACGACGACTTTTGCTTCCCCGGACTTCACGAGCTCGATGGCCCGCACCATTGAGGAATCCTTCTTCTTCTTGAGGGCGAGAAGCGGCTTGTCATCCATCGTGATGACCTCCGACGCGTGGTGGATCGAGATCCGCTCGCTGCGACCGAGCCCGTAATGGGCCACGATCGGCTTAAGGACCGCCTCGTCACCGACCAAGGTAATGGAATTCAGATTCGGGCTCTGAGTGAGGGCGAGCTTCACAGCCGCGACGACCTCACTAGGGCCCAAGTCTCCTCCCATCGCGTCGACCGCGATCCGACCAGGTGTTCCGGAGGCCATGACCGTCGTTC
>Ga0302197_10005528_pt1 | contig 10779 bp, 13 predicted proteins | sample II_Bog_N2_1_FD_193526 | JGI IMG/M metagenome (GOLD analysis project Ga0302197, IMG submission 193526) | Peat permafrost microbial communities from Stordalen Mire near Abisko, Sweden - II_Bog_N2_1 | ecosystem: Environmental > Terrestrial > Soil > Wetlands > Peat | place: Sweden: Abisko...
GAAAGCCCTTCGATCCGCCGTACCGCCCAGCGCCTCGAGACCGGAGATGGTTCGTTTCGCGCGTTGGCGCGAGCCACCACGGGTAGGCGTTGTGAAAGATGCCTCGGCGAGCATCTGTTTACAGAGTGGAAGCAGCGTGCCTTACGGGTAACCCGCTGGACAACGGCGCAGATCAACGCCTTCCGGCTTCTGGTGAGCCGGTCGGCTACCTGGGCTGATTGGAACGAGGATCTGATGACGCTCGAGGTACCCGGCACCGTCGGCACGGCATGTTCGGAGGATGTTGCACTGGTTCCCAGTTCGGAAGTCAGGGCAGAGGAACTCTCCGGGGAACCTCCGCCTCAATCATCCCGCTGCCCCGGCTGCCGTAAATCCCGACGGCGTGGGCTTCATCCACAATCAGCGCCGTATTGGTTTGGCAAGGAGTTGTCGTGACCGCGCAGTTGCTTTGTTGGCGGAGCCGGCCGCCGCAGCGGGTTCCTGACCGGATCCAATTCCAGTATCCCGAGAAACCGCACTGCTCGTCTGACCGCAGGGGGTATTCGCCGCGTTTCGCCGGATACTGTTTCGATCTATCGACCAATCGTGAAGGCCGGCGCCTCGATGTATGTGTGTCATTCATCGTCCTGGCAACGCGAGTTCCAGAATGCAATGGAGTCGGCTGGCTTCGAAGCCCGCTGCCAGATTATCTGGGCCAAGAACACATTTGCCTCGGGTTTCGGCAGATACAAACTCCAACACGAACCAATCTTCTATGCGCACGTCGGCGCAGAAAGATGCCTGGTAAGGGATAAATCCCATTGTGCCGTTGTACTCCCGGAACAGGGCGCTGGCCATTACAGTGCCCGTGCAGGTGGCACTCGCCCACCCGGTTACTACCGCGGCGCCTGCGGCCTTCGGAATCCGAGCGCTAACTCCGAGCGAGGCGACGAAGTAACGCTCGTGCGTCGTCGCCCTTAGTGTCGGGCGCATTTCTCCTCCACCACAGGCCGAATTCGGTAACCCTGGCAGCAGGAAGTACGCGTTCTGCTTTACGAAACAGCATGGGAACGGTCCGGTCTGGAAAGTAGACCGCGCGCATCAGAGACACGAGCCGGCTCTGCTCCCCGGAACTCAGCAGGCCGGCGTCCCGCGCCGCAGCGAGGGCAACCCGAAGATTCACAAGGGGTTCCGACAGTGGCCGCAGGGTACTGGGGCAAAAGGTCATGGCAACCTCATCGTCGGAATCCAGTTCCCCCGACACATACATGTCGTACACGCGGCCTACACCCACCATTCCTTCATACCTCAGTTCAACTGCGCGCAATGCTCCCATACTGGCCGCGCCGAAAACGGGAATGCCGCGGTCAAGAAACGGCAGGATCTCAATTGGGGAGACCGCAAGAGCCTGATAGAACTCCCCGTCCACGATACCGATCGCGGTCGGCGGGTCATCCAGCAATGGCTTCAGAGAGCTGCGCCGGATCGGTGGACGAAAGTCCGCGCCTGGCAGAATGGTGCGCGCTTCGCTCTCCGCCAGGCTGGGCCCGAGGAAAACAACAGCGTATTCAGGCATAAGCGGTTTCCTCCTGCGCTCGCAGGGATCGCCAGTAACGCGTTGCGCGATGGCCGAAGCGTCCATGATCGGCAATCCACATCTCCAGGCCCGGCGCAATCATGCGAACAACGGACAGACCCGAGTCTGGCGGGGAGAAATCAACGGCGACTACCTGGCTGATGCCCGCCTTCGTAAGTCTCTGAAGCAATAACTGAATATCACGGAGAATGTCGGCATTGCGATGCTGCTCGATCTCCTGCCATGCACGTGTTTCCGTGGAGGGATGATGCAGCCAGCGTCTGCGGTCGATCGTCTGCACGCGGCGCGTATGTACTACGATGCCGGTAGCATCGCCATCGCCCTGTGCCGGCGCGATGTCTTCACGCATCGCCTGAATATCGACGCAGCGGGACTGCGCCAATTCGGTTAGCGCTCTGGCGGCGGCAACGGATAACTCCGGATGCGCGCCGACCCCCATGTGAGCCTGCGGAAAACCCGGCACGTCGTCATCAGCAACCGCCGCGAGCACCACGGGAATGCCCAGATCGGATGAGATATCGCGCACAACGGGCCGAAGGCCAGCGCGATGGAGGCGGCCGAGGAGACGTTCGATTCCTCCGTCCATGCCGGTGAAGTCGATGCACGGCGAGCGTTCGAAATCGTCCAGGTAGTCGGCCCCGGGGTTTCTTCCAAGGCGGCATTCGGCCAGCGCACTGGGCCACCAGTAGCCGGCCAGTTCAGCCAGCGTCCAGGCGTCACGCTCCACCAGTTCGCAGAGCGCCTGCGAAACGGCCTCTTCGAAACAGTTACCCGCAGCCAAGCCATGTGTGGTGGTGCGGCGAAAGGGCGACCCTCGGGTCAGGTGCCTCCAGCGGTAGCCGGCGGCTGCGGCCGGGACCCAGGTACTCTCTCCGCTCAGCAGATCGAATCCCTTGAGCCATTCATAGTCGGAGTCCTCGCTCCACGTCTCCGAGAGGATGGTAATAATGTCCGTTGGTTCCACAATACAGGCTTCTTTGCGTAGTACCGCTGCGGACACACGGATCATCGGCGGCCTCGCCCTCAGAACCGCCTGCCGCTCGATCGCTTCCATGTAAGCACCGGCGAAGGCTTGGTCCCGGCGCCGCCCTTTGCCGCTGTAGACGGAAAGGAAATCATCGGAGCGCGGCACAATGGCGCTTGTCACCGGAATGCGCAGGCGGTCGAGCCCGGTGATATCGGAAACACGCGTGACCCCATAGCGCTCGGCGAGCGGCTTGGCGCGGCGAATGACCTCTTCGGGCGATGCGGTCCGAGTGCCGAAGGTCTTGAGCGTGCTCTTTAGCATTCGGGGGACGCGTTACGAGAATAAATGTCTCGGGGCCGATCGTCCGATCTATTCGCCGGATTCGTCGACCGGTGCGGGAAACGCAGCGGCGACAGGCACAGGAAACGCCGCACAGACCGGAGCGGGAAAGGCGCCGGCTACCGGTGCGGGAAACGCAGCCGCTACCGGCGCGGGAAATGCAGCAGCGACCGGTGCCGGAAAGGCGGCAGCTCCGGACGCGGTGCCGGACTGGCAGCGTTTTGCGACGAAATTATTGAGATCGTCAACGGTGCAATCGGGCGAGATTGCCGCCGCCGCGCTTTGCGGTGTTGGCAGTGAGCGACTCACCGCAACAAACTGGGCCGGATTGAGCGAGGCAAGAAAGGCCTGATGCTTTAATGCAAGATCGGTGGCGTCGGCCTCGGACAATCCAATTGCCGCAAGAATCTGTTCGTCGTCCATAAAGTGTGTCCTCTCGTACCGCTGCGCTGTCTGAGATAGTTTACCTTAGGCCCGCCTTGGCGAGCAACGCAATAAACCGGGGATCGGCATGCAGGGGCTCCAGACGCGGATCAACACCGGAAAACTGGAATTCGACTCCGCGATCGTCGTAGCACTCTGAGAGCAATTCCATCGCACGATCCCGATTGCCGAGCGCGACCTGTACGACGGAGCGGTCACATTCGGAACTGTAAATACCCCGCGCCTCTTTATCCGATTCAGCTGCCATTTTCAGCGCGGCCGGGCGGCGGCCCGCAAGAGCGTACGAATAGGCCAGCATGGAACGGTTCAACTGGCCGAACTGGTCTCCCGCCTTATCGGCCTCACCCAGCACCGAAATCGCCTGCGCGGGCTTTCCCATCGCATCGAGGCACATGGCTTCCTCCGCGAGTCTGGCCGCTGGCAGGTAGGATGGATTCATCTGGTGCAATCCCGAAAGTGAGTCGTCAAAGCGTCGCGAGAAGTACAAAATAAGCGCGAGGATGTGCTGATATATCGGTTCATTCGGCTCCAGCTCTATGGCCCGCTTGATTTCAATCAGAGCTTCTTCATACCGTTTCAGAGGCGTCAGCACTTCAAAGCCAAACCACGCGTGCGCAAGCGCGTATTGCGGATTTAAGGTCAGGGCGCGGCGGAAAGCCGCCTCGGAGCCAGTCCAGTCGAAATCGCTGACGGCCATCGCAAAGCCATAAGAGGTATAAGCTTCGGCGAGTTCCGGGTCCAGTTCGACCGCTCGCAGCGCTTCCGCCTTCGCCTCCGGGAGGATAGTGACCGGAGCCTGGATACCCCCGTTCGCCATCATCAGGTAAGCATCGGCGATGCCCGAGTGTGCGAGGGCATAGCCGGGATCTTTTTCGGCGGACTCGCGAAAACGGGCCACCGCGATCTGCAAATCCGCAGGTGTTCGCCGGCTCAGACTGTAGCGGCCGCGCAGATAGAGGTCGTAGGCCTGTGCGTCGGAGGTCCGTCCGTCGGTTGGCCGGACGCCGGCGGTACCGACAATCAAACGCGGCCCGAGGTCCGCAAGGATGGACTCGTCCACGGTGATGAGTTCCGTCGCCGGCCGTTCGTAAACGCGAGACCAGATTCGCGCGCCGTTGGAGGTGTCGATCAGTTCCACGCTTAGCCTGACGTCGTGATCCGCCTCGGTCAGCCTTCCCGTGATCATCGATTTCACATGGAGCCCCCGGGCAACCGCTGCCGGGTCTTTCGCGGCATCATCCCCGGATTGCGGATCGGACCACGAAGCGATACGGAGACCAGGAAGACGCGCAAGGCCGAGCCGGAGCGATTCGGACAATCCCGCCGCAGCGTAGTCGAGCGTGGAATCACCAGAGGCGTTCGTGAATGGCATTACCGTCACGGAGCCAGGCCGGGCGGGCTGCAGAAAAAACCAACCGCCGAATGCAGCCCCGCACAGGCCCAGTGCAGCAAGAGCGCTCCATAACTTCCAGCGACTCCGCAAGGGCGGAGTTGCGGGAGGCGCCGGAGGCTGTGACGCGGGGGACACAATCTCCGTCAGGCGGCTCACGCGGGAGATCTCCGAATGGCGTTCCAGCGCCGCAAGGTCGATGCTGATCTCGCGAGCAGACTGGTACCGCCATTCAGGATTCTTCTCAATGCACTTGAGAACGATCCGTTCGAGCGCCGGGGATACCGAGTAATTGAACCTCGCCAGCGCGTCAGGGGGATCGTTCATCAGCTTTTTCGCAGATTCAATCTTAGATCCGGCTTCAAACGGACGACGTCCGGCAAGCATTTCATAAATCACGAGACCGAGCGCGAAGACGTCGGAACGAACGTCCGCCGGCTGACCCCGCAGTTGCTCCGGACTCATGTAACTCATCGTCCCGATAATGGTACCGGCCGCGGTTATCTGGGTTTTGGTCCTTTCATCGGAGGCGTCCGTAAGAGACGAATTCTCGATGGCCAGTCCAAAATCCAGCACTTTGATGTGGCCGCCGTCGGTCAGCAGAAGGTTTTCCGGCTTGATGTCCCGGTGGATGATGCCGGCGGTATGCGCGGCGTGCAGGGCATTCGCGATCTGGCCGGCAATCGCAACACAAGCCTCGATCCCGATCGGTCCCTTGGCGAGTTTTTGGCGGATTGTGAGACCCTGGACGTACTCCATCGCGATGAAATGAACGCTTTCCACTTCACCGATCTCGTAAACTGAGACAATGTTCGGGTGGGTCAAACTGGCGGCCATTCTTGCCTCGCGGAGAAAACGGCGGAGACCCATGGAGTCGTCGGCCAGTTCCGCACTCAGAACCTTGAGCGCAACGGTACGTCCCAGAAGTGTGTCTTCGGCAAGATAAACCTCACCCATTCCACCTTTTCCGAGAAGTCTCACGACCCGGTAGTGAGAAAAAACGTCCTTCATTCGAACGGCACGTCGGAGTTTTATTCTACCGCCGACTTATCCGCGTGGGATCACCCCGTGGCATCAAAATCCAAAACGGCTGATCGGTGCGCGCGCCCGCCCCATCTCGAATAATTCGACCGATCCGGTGGTGGCCACCAACACGGCCGCCCAGCAGTTGATTGCCGGGACAAATGCCAAATCCGTCTTCCAGTATTACCAGTTGGTGGATGTTCTCCGGTCGGGGGGCGTTCAGGATAATTACACGAATAAGCAGGGAACGCCGGGTCCTGTCGTACGCGCCGGATTTCATCGCGCTCACGGCGAGGCGCTCGCTGCCATAGGCCGTAATCATGATCACAGCCGGTGGCTAATCAGGTCGATCCCAACGTCAATCGCGGCGGAGCCACATCGCCCTCAGACCCAGTCGTCCCTTCACGTTCCATTTGCGGAGAATCGCGACTACGTATTGGTGCGTGGTTCGCGGTGTCAGCCCGAGCGCAAATATCGGGGATATCTCGCGGAGGAGCGCAAGACGGATTGTGTCAACCAACTGGGAGCCAGCGTTCGGAGAGAGGTATTTTGGCTCCCCAAGTCGTACACATATTCGAACACGCGGTTGGAGAAACAGCAGCCCCACAATTCTCCAGGCTATTAACCTACCGGAAGACATTGAAAACAAGCAAGTTGCCGTGACTTCGAATGAGGATTATTAAAGCCGGTCCCAAACATGATTTTAGATGGCGCTGCCGACGAGTTCTGGATTCCGCGGTAGCCCCGCGTCAGACATCCTAAACTCCCACTATGGATGTCGACCTCCGTGTTGAAAGATCGAGCACTGCTTTCGAGAGGGAGATCAGGGCGTTTCTGTGCGCGGTCGCGGCGAAATACGAGATTTTCGCTCCGCACGATACGCAGTCTATTGAGTTCACCGAGCAGTTTGACCAAGTCCACGATGGACAACCTTTACCATCAGGTGAACCAGCGGCTGAAGCTGAGCACAGCTACGACAATCGCCTTGCGACTACAGCATTTTCTCGATCAAAACGCCGCAATCAGGACACCTGAGGATCTGCGCAGCGATTGGGGCCATGCGGCTGTGGAAAGGTGAGCTTTGTACGTTTTGAGAAGGGCAGGTTCGTGATAGATCCGACGGAGTTGCTTCGACTGTACGGCCAACCTAAACATAGACCGCAGGTACAGGCAGAAATCAACGAACCTGTGGTTTCTGAGCGAGTAATGCTTTCGGTCACATTGTCCAGTCTGATTGAAGCGGTGACCTCCGTTCAGCAAGAGCGGCTTATTGATAGGTTACTGGCAATCCTCAAGTTCGCACAGTCACCGGAATTCCCTGGGCGGCTAGCTGAACGTCTCGCTCAGTCCCTCGGCTTCATACTCGTCAAAGCAGTTACGGAGGGATGTACGACCATTAAGATCGAGGTTTCCCGAGCACAAGCCGATGAAATAGTTCGCGCCTTTAGGGCAGGCGGATTCGATGACATCGGAGTGATTGCGGTCGATGAAGCAGAACTCAAGCCGGGCGCTTCTGTGCCCAATGCTCGTGGAATTGATCCGGGTGCGCAGAGTGCGAAGGCGGATTTCGCGAAGGCCTGGCGCGCAGCGGCAAGGAGAGAGATGTACGTGCGCCCGTGGCGGCGCCTTCGTTGGCTGTTTTCGCCGTCGGTGCGATTGTCACCGCTTGCCCACGTCATTGGTGAAAGCGATGATGCTCTGGCCGATTCTCACAGCTGTGCTACTGGCCCTCACACTGATGCCTCTGCGTTTGGTTTTTCCGTTGCTGGCTGTGGATGTCGGGATTGTCACGGGCGTAGTCCTGTCTCTCGCAGGCGCCCAAGTCTGTGCCTCTGTTGTTAGCCCCATCGCCGTAGGTGCTGGAGCCATTGTCATGGGGTGGGCATTCGGGCTGGCGCACGCATTCGCCGTAGGGCGGTTCGGACCCTCCGGCCTTGGGAGTCCATTCAGTGGCGTGATCGTGCGAAGCGACCTTTTCATCGCCGTGGCCGGTGCCCCAATCGGACTTTCGGCGCCGCGATGGCCGAATCAGTTTCCTGCACTCTTAGTTGGTTTTATGCTGGCTGCGGTTGCCATATCGATCACGACCGCCGGCTGGTTGATGGCCCAGCCCATGAATGCAGCCGGTGCGAGCGCGCCGCGTATCCTCGTCACCCAAGGCTCCTTGGGCGAGCTACGGCGGTGGCGGTGGTTTCGCGACTCCCCGCGGTTCGTCGGCGTCGTGTGCGGAGTCCTGTCTGGCGGTTTGATCGGGCTTGTCACAAAGGTGGAGCTTTTCGAGCAGATCCGCAAGGATTACGAATTCTGCGTCGGAACGATAGCCGGAGTCGCAAAGAAGTTGAACGTGCATCGGCGCATGGTGCGTGAGGCGATTGGCAGCGCCTTGCCCGCGCCACGGAAGAAGGTGGAACGGCCGCGCTGGAAACTGGCAGCGGCCGCGGCATTCGTGAACGGGATTCTGAAAACGGACAAAAAAGCCCCGCGCAAGCAGCGACACACGGCACATCGGATCTGGGAACGAATCCAGCGCGAGATGCCGGAGTGTCAGGCCTGTGAGCGAACGGTACGCAACTATGTTCACGAGCGCAAGATCGAACTCGGCCTGGTGGTTCACGAGACGTTCGTGCCGCAAAGCTATAACCGGGGCGTGGAGGCGCAGGTCGACTGGTACGACGCTTACGCCGATCTGTCCGGAGAGCGCACCAAACTGCAGGGCTTTTCCATGCGCAGCATGGCCAGCGGCGCGGCGTTCCACGGTGCGTTTCTGCATGCGACGCAGCAGGCGTTTCTGGAAGCGCACGAACATGCTTTCGCTTACTTTGGCGGCGTATTCCGCCGGCTTCGGTAGGACAACCTCAAGGCGGCGGTGAAGAAGATTCTGCGCGGGCAGCGGCGCGAAGAGTCGGCACGTTTTATTGCCTTCCGTTCCCACTGGCAGTACGAAAGCGAATTCTACACGCCGGGCGAGGGACACGAGGAGGGCGAAGTGGGTTACTTCCGGCGGAATCACTGGGTTCCCGTGCCGCAGGCTGTCGACATCGCCCATCTGAATCGCCAGCTTCTGGAAAGCTGCCATGAAGACGAACGCCGAACGATTACGGGACGTGGGCAAAGCGTGGGAGCCGGCTCCGTTGTGGAACGGGAGCATCTGCTGCCGCTGGCGGCGGAGGGCATGGATCTGGCGCAAACAAGTTTTCCCACCGTGAACGGTCTGGGTTGCGCTAAGGTTCTGACGAACGCCTACTCGGCGCCATGGAAGGCCGGGACCGAGGTGCATGCAAAAACCTATGCCAGCGTGGTGGAACTCTGGCACGATGGGCGCTGCGTCGCCAGCCATGAGCGATGCTATGGGCGCCATCAGCAGGTTCTCGAACTCGCGCATTACCTCGATGTTCTTTACCGCAAACCGGGGGCGCTGCCGGATCGCGGCCGCTGGAACAGCAACGTCGGGCCGGGCTGTGGCCGGAAAGTTTCGATCGGATCTGGCAATCGCTGATGGAGCGGTATGGCAAGCAGAGCGGAACCAGACAGATGATCGAGATGCTGAAACTCACCAGACAGCATGGGCACGACCGGTTGAGGCAAGCCATCGAGAAAGCACTCGTGACCGGATGTACGGATCCGGCCGCGGTCGAACATCTGCTGCATGCGGGTAAGTTGAAGCGCGTGGCCTGTGAAGCCATCGACGTAGGTTTACTGGGGCGCTATGAACGACCGCTTCCCGTGATGTATGAGAATGACCAGCTGCTGATGGCCGGTGGTGCGCAATGAGCAATCCATTGGTTCAGTTGCAGGAGGCCACTGTCAGGCGGCACTGTAAAATCCTGCGAATGCCTACGATGGCAGCGCAGTTCAGCCGTCTGGCGGAACCGGCTGTGCGCGAAAAGAAAACGAGCGTGGGCTATCGGAAGCGCTGCTGGCGGTCGAGATCGAGGAGCGGGAGCGGAACACTATTGACCGGCGAATCAGGGAAGCTCATCTGCCGCGGGTGAAAACGCTGGACGAATTCGACTACACCCAGTCACCGATGGTTACGGCGGCAAAGATGCTTGAGTTGGCCGAGGACGGCTATATCGACAGGGCGGAGCCTGTATTGCTGATTGGCGAGTGCGATCCTGCGACATTGTGCACCTCCTTGCTACGTCATTGAAAATAAAGAATATTGCATCTACGAATTTCTGGTCGACGGAAGTTGCTTTTCCTTCAGTGTTCTAAAACCGCTCAGAGTTCCGCAAACATAGGAAGTTCCGCACCGGTCGCAATGGGCTTGTTGCGTGGCCGCCGCCTGATGTTCGCCACTGCGCAGTACTTCCTCCTGTTTGATTGAGTCCACACAGATCTCCCAGGGTGCCCAGGGTACTACTTGCGTCGCGGGTATTTTTTTCGAGCCAATCAGCCGCCGCACCACTTTGTGACTGACCCCCAACTGCTCAGACGCCTGCTCCAGAGTGAGAGTCTGCCGGCTGGCGATCTTCGCATCCCATGCAGGTAAAGTATGATAACTGCGGACTGAGCGGATACGCCCTCCCGTCCACGTGTTACCCGACCCGGTTCTGAATCCGAGGCGATTCAGAGTTGCAGCGATCTGATTGTCCGGGAATTTTCCCGCTATCCTGCGAATAATCCCGGTCGCTTCCAGATCCGTGCAGCGACTGTGTGCACCAGTCGCGTTCTTTCGCATACGAAGCTCGGAGCGCCGTCCACCAGTTCAGTGAATCAGCAACACAATCTCAGTTCGGGCGACCAGAGGAATGGCGGTCCCTGGTTCAGATGGCGCTTCTGAGTAAACGAAAAGACCATAGAGAATTCCGGAGTCAGCAATATGTGCCTCCTCAGATGCGATTCGAACGTCGAGCCTTTTGGTTGACAGCGGGGAGACGTGCGTTGTGATCACTCTCGCGGATGAGAGTCCCCCATCGACCTGTTCGGAACCAGCGTGCGAGCTTCGGCGCTTACCAGAAGTGACCCGGTAGCGTTGATTTAGAATGATCTGGACCGGGAACAGGATTGGTGGGCGGAGCCGGTCATCATCATCCACGC
>Ga0302197_10005530_pt1 | contig 10778 bp, 10 predicted proteins | sample II_Bog_N2_1_FD_193526 | JGI IMG/M metagenome (GOLD analysis project Ga0302197, IMG submission 193526) | Peat permafrost microbial communities from Stordalen Mire near Abisko, Sweden - II_Bog_N2_1 | ecosystem: Environmental > Terrestrial > Soil > Wetlands > Peat | place: Sweden: Abisko...
AGCGGCCATACTTCATTCTCGCCCTCGACTGTGGACCCGCCACAATCTTCGGGTTCGGCTTCGTCTGGCCGCTTTTTCGCTCGCAACGCCATCCACGCCAGTAGTGTGAACAGGCCCTAGAGCGGAAGCCCGATTTGCGGGTAATCGTAAGTGATGTTGAGAATCCCCCTTGGCCTGGTCAGGCAAGGGGGATTCCGTTTGGGTTGGGCTCAATTTCAGATCTGGAAGGTTACGCCAAGTTCCCGAGTTACGATGGGCTCGACCGGCTTCACAAGGGTCGATGCGCCGTACCCAAGAATGGACTCGAGCAGCATGCCGTAATACAAGGCAGTGAATCCCCAGAAGCGGGTCTGGCCCAGCCCCTCGCCGGTTTCGGCATTGTAGTACTCGCGGAGCACGGGGTTCTTGAGCAGGGCCATATTGAAGAGGCGCGTGGCTAACTCGCGAGCCTCGGCATCGTACCCGTAGCTGCGCAAACCCTGAAAGATCATATAGTTTGTGGGCGCCCAGGTGGGACCGCGCCAGTTACATTCATGGTGCGAGCCCTGATAGTAATCCGTCTCGGTCTTTGCATAACTTGCCACCGGATAACTAAGCCAAAACTCATCGGGATTGAGCAGATGTTCGTGGATCATGCGCTTTGCGCGCTTGGTCGTGGCAGCGCCCGCAAACAAAGGCATGAAGTTCGTGGCCGACTTCACATAGACGCGCTTGCCGGTCTTCTCATTGCGGTCGAAATACATGCCCTGCTGCTCGTCCCAGAGAGTCGTGTTGATGAGCTTGACCACTTGATCGGCATGGTGGTCAAAGGCCTTGCTATCCGCTCTGAGATCCAGATGCTTGGCGATAACCGACATGGCGCGAAGCTCGCGGATGAGGTACGAGGCAAGATCGACGCCTTCTATTTCAAAGGCGCCGAGAGCGCCTCCGCGAGACCACTGGTTGTCGGTCCCGGCGGCATCCGCCGAGTTCCAGACAGGCAGGCCATTGTGGTCCGAGTCATAGGAAAACCACTTGTCGATATAATTGACCAGCCGGTCATAGTATTTGCCGCGAAGCCACTCGAAATCGTCGTGGTTCTGCCTGGTTCCAAGCACGGCCAGTTGCGCCAGGAAGGGCTTGAACTGCTGGCGGTCGCGCTGCTTGATCAGGCTGCGATTGACGTAGCCGTCGGGCTGTTCGCGGTTGAGAAACTCCTTGAGATTGGTGAAGCAGTAGGTTCCGACTCCGAAATAGGAAAGATAGAGATTCTCGAAATACAGGTCCCAGTCGTAAAACTCGTTGTAGGGATAGCCGGTGAGAAACGTTCCTTCGACGCCGGGAATATGCCGCAATCCGCGCGCCTGAATGTCAGCGTTCACCGAGTGCAGGCGATGGTTGAGCTCGGTCCAACTGCTTGCGCCGATCTGCTCGAATAGAGCCTTGGCCGCGGGCGTGGCGGCAGCGGGAACCAGGCCGAAGTCCGGCGCCGCATCCGCGCCGGCAATCGATTGCGCAAAGCCGCGAAACGGAATGGATTCACAGCCGAGGAGCGTGGCGGAACCGATAAGCAGTTGGCGTCGTGTGATGGTCATGGAAGCTTTGTCTGCCTTCAGTGATGGGCACAATCGTACGGCCGCTTCAAGGTCCGGTTAGCATACCAGCCTCAGCCTCACCGAGTCATCCACCGACAAAAAAACCAGGCGCGTGCCGGCGTTCCAATACCATTCGGGTCGTGAGCCAACTCGTCGACCCTGTGCCCCATCGCAGAAACCCGCGTCACAATGGCGAAACCACGGCAATCGGAAGGCAACATCATGCGGCGGTTTCTTGCCTCGAATTCTGAGGGGAAACCGCGACGCTCTCGAACTGCTCGATCTGAACCTCCCCTTCGGGGAAGACGGCCTTGATCTGGAGTTGCCCACCCATGGCCTGAATAAAGCTGCGCAACGTAGAAACATACATATCCGCGCGCTTCTCCATCTTGGATACCGAACCCTGATTGACCCCAAGGATGATTGCCAGATTGGCCTGGGTTAAATTGCGAGCCTCCCGAAGCTGATTCAAGGTCACCGCAGCGACCAAGGACCTCACATAGTCCCGCGTCTCTTCTTCCAGTTCCGGCGAAAGCTCCCTGCGAATATCTCTCCACTTGTGGGCCATTATGTCACGCTCCAATTTCTTCAAGGTGTTTGGCATAGATAGAGTCTGCACGCTGAATGGCGTCATCGTACCACTGCGCATCTCCGGTCTTGTCGCCACCACAGATCAAGTACGCGAACCGGCGCGGGTCGAACGCGAATAAGATGCGATAGGGCCGGCCTTGATGCTGAACCCGCAACTCCTTCATATTTGGATACCGCGCCCCTTTCAGCGTATCGACCTGAGGCCGACCTAAGGCAGGGCCCAATTGCGCCAATGCGTCGATCAAGACGTTGACGCTGCCGCATTCCTCGTCGGTCAGCGATTCGTACCAATCTTTGAATTCATCGCTGACTTCGATCTCCCAAGCCATAGGCAATTATTCCTCAAAGGCGATATTCCGTCAAGGGAATTATCGGTACGTGGGATAACGGTGCGTGGCAATTCAGATTGCGAATCGATCGAGTGATTCACCAGCAACAAAGATGGCGGGCAAACACCCGCAATGCAGATACAGCGGGCCACCAATCTCCAATCTATTGGATCTCACGCCCAGGCCATCCACTCCAAGGATCGCTCTCGGATTCTGGAATGTTCAATGCCAGAAGCTCGGGCACCATCCGCCTAAACGCGCTTACGAAGTCTCCGAATTCCTTAGGATTCTCTACGGGAAGTTCGAGTAATGTCTCCTGTGGCTCAGAGTTAAACCGATTGAGTGTGGCTTCAATGGTCCACGAGTCCTGGTTCCATCGCACATCTATCAGCCATGCGACTCCGCCGCCGTCCCCGAAATACGCCTCGAAATAGCCTTCCAACACCGGGCCACTTCAGTAGGAGGATACCTCCAGGCTATGCAGAACTTTCTCAACTCCGGGCAAGCGCTGCAGCTCTATTGCACGGTTACACATTATCCGCTTGACATCGCCAAGCAACTCTAAGAGCTGCTTTGGACTTTCATCTCGCTCGGACTCGCTCATTGTGGACTCCAGCAGAGAACAGAACACTGAAAACTGACAAGAGCTCTGCTATTCCAGCATCTGCAAATCCAGCGGCTCCTCAAGCAGGCAATCCATGCTGCGCATGGCGGCAAGCGCCCGTTTGAGCACAGAAGACTTGCACGGCTCCACAGTGACCACAAACGGCAGCGCGTGGTGCGGGTAGCCGGCCTTTTGCACAATGGCGCGAATGTTGATGCGCTCTTTGGCCAGCGCCCCGGTAATCTCGGCCACGATCCCCGGCCGGTCGACCACCAGGAAGCGAACATAGTGCGGAACCTCGAACTCTCCGCTCACCTGGGCAGGCGCCGCCGGCAGCTCGACCCGGCGCGATCCGTGCGCCAGCGCCAGCAGGTCGCTGACCACGGCCACCGCCGTAGGATGCCCGCCGGCCCCGTGTCCTGAAAACACCACATCGCCGCCATAGTGGCCGGTGAGGATGACCATATTTTCGGTGTCTCGCGACCACGCCAGCGGCGAACGCAGCGCCACGAGGGTGGGTCCTACTGTGGCCGAGATTCTGCCCTCGGCCTGCTCGGCCCGCGCCACTTGGCGGATGGTGCAGCCCAGATCCCGCGCATAGCTGAAATCGACTGCTGTAATGGCCGTGATCGGCCGCGGCACTATCTCTTCCGGATCGACCTCGACGCGCAGCGCCAGGCGCATGAGAATGGCTAGCTTGGCCCGAGCGTCGAAGCCGCCCACGTCTTCCGTGGGGTCGGCCTCGGCATATCCCTTGGCCTGCGCCTCGGCCAGCACGGTTGCGTACTCCGCGCCCTCCTCCATCTTGCTCAGGATGAAGTTGCAGGTGCCATTCAGAATTCCTTCAATGCGCTCAATCCGATCGCCCGCCAGCCCTTGTTCCAGGCCCGGAATCACCGGGATGCCGCCCGCCACGGCCGCGCCGTACTTGAGATGACCGCCATTGGCAGTGGCCAGCCGCTCCAGCTCAGCGCCGTGATAGGCAATGAGCTTCTTGTTCGCGGTCACGACGCTCTTGCCGGCTTCGAGCGCGCGCCGCACCCAACTGCCAGCAGGCTCAAGGCCTCCCGCAAGCTCCACCACAACATCCACATCCGAGGCCAGCACGGCATCTACGTCGTCAGTCCAGGTTACGCTCGACGGAACCCAATCGGCGCGGCGGCGCGCCAGGCTGCGGCTGTAAATATGGGTCAGTTCCAGCCCCTCCGGCCTGGACTCCACCAGAATCCGCGCCACCGAGCTGGCCACGGTCCCAAATCCAAATAACGCGACACGCAAAGAGCACCCATTGCGGGACTCCCGCGCGCCCTGCCCAGAAACCTCTAGCTGCGATGCGGACGCATTCACTTCAGACACCGGCAATTCCCCTTATTCCGTGGATCGAAACGCTGAATAACCCGATGATAACTGACCGTACCGCGTCAGTTCCTTAAAGAGCCGCCCGTCCTGTACCATCAATCCCAGATGCGGCGCGGATTTGCCATCTTCCTGATTCTGTTCTTCGGCCTGGGGCCGCTTGCCGACGCCCTCCCCGGCAGTGAAGACGCGCGCCTGCCGCCCTGCTGCCGCAGTCACGGAGCGCACCACTGCGCCATGTACATGCGCTATGCAACTGCGCGCGCCCAAGCCGAATCCGGCAAGCCCGTCTTCAGCGCTCCTTCAACCTGCCCCTGCTGCCCCGGTTATATCGGAGCCCTCCCATCGACTGTTCACGCGCTGGCCGCCGCTCCGGCCAGCCTGCCCGTTCTACTGGCGCGGGCTCACTCGCCCGCAGCGGGACGCGCCGCCGCACGCTTGAGACCGATTTGCACCCGCGCCGGCCGCGGCCCTCCCGGCTTGAACCTCGCCTGAACATCCATTAGGCGTGAATCCGCCCTCATGCCTGCTTTCCGCGGACGCGAGTTCGTGTCTCGGTGTTCGCTGTTCTTCAGCCGCATCGCTTCCAGAGGTCCGTTCCCCATGCGTTTTTCTTCCTATGCCGCAGTCCTTCTGCTGACTGCTTCCATCCCCGCATTCGCCACCGTTTTCGCCACCGTGCATGGTGTGGTCCACGATCCCCAGCACCGCCCCATCGCCGGCGCTGCCGTCACTTTGCAAGCCGCCAGTTCCGACTTCATCCTGAGCGCCACTACGAATTATGAAGGCGATTTCGAGCTGCCCCAAACGCCCCTCGGCGTCTATCGGCTCACCATCGCCGCTCCCGGCTTTGCCACCATCTCCCAACCGGTTACCGTGGCCAGCGGCACCAACCCCATCCTGCATATTGCGCTGCCTGTGGCCTCGGCTATCCAGACCATCGTCGTCCAGGGGCTGGAGACCTCAATCTCCGCCTCCGATACAGCTACTCCCACCACGCTCATTACCCGCGCCGACATCGATCAAACCCCTGGCGCAAGCCGCACCATCGGCATGGAGATGATCACCGACTACGTCCCCGGCGCTTACATGACCCACGATATGCTGCACATGCGCGGCGGCCACCAGACCAGTTGGCTGATCGATGGAGTGGCGATTCCCAACACTAAAATTGCGTCCAACGTGGGCCCGCAGATCGATCCCAAGGACATCGACTCGCTCGAAACCCAGCGCGGCAGCTATGCCTCGGAGGTGGGCGACCGCACCTATGGAGTCTTCAACGTGCTGCCCCGCAACGGCTTCGAGCGCAACCGCGACGGCGAACTGCTGGTCTCCGCCGGCAACCTCTACACCGGCGAAACCCAGCTCTCGCTCGGCGACCACTCCGCCGCAACCGCCTGGTACGCCAGCCTGGCAGGCTCCCGCTCCAATTACGGCCTCGCCCCCCCCGTCGCCCAAATCCTGCACGATGCGACAAACTCCGAGAGCGGCTTTGTCTCCCTCATCCGCAACCAGACGCCCAAAGATCAGCTCCGCCTCAACGCGCAGTATCGTCAAGACTACTTTCAGGTTCCCTACGATCCCGACCCAAATGACTGGGAGCAGGAAACCCCACCCGGCGGCAATCCGTACTATATCTCCTACGGCCTGCGCGACGGCCAAAGCGAGCGCGACGCTTTTGTCATTGCCAACTGGGTTCACACCCTCTCGCCCAAGGCGCTCTTCTCGGTAGCGCCCTTCTATCACCTCAATCAGGCTGACTACGACTCGCTCACATCCGACCAGCCTGTGGCTACCACCTGGCATCAAAGCTCGAACTACGGCGGCGGCCAGGCCGACGCACACCTCGACGCCGGCGCGAACAGCTTCTCCGCAGGCGTCTACACCTTCTATCAGGCGGAGAACGATCTCTTCGGCGTGCAGGTCAACGACGGCAGCGCGTCATCCGAGCCAAGCCAGGGAGCCAGCGCCAGCGCCGCACTGGGCGAGTTCTATCTCTCAGACCACCTGCGCCTCGGCCGCTATCTCACCCTGCTGGGCGGCGAGCGATTTTCGATTTATCACGGGGGTTCCCAAGGCGGAACGAACGAATTCGCGATTTACCCTCGCATCGGCGCAACCCTCGAAATTCCTCGCCTGCATTGGGTGCTGCGCGGCTTCTATGGCCACTTCTTCCAGCCCGCGCCGCTGCTGACTGTTTCGCAATCCGTCCTCAACTATTCCAACCAGCAGTCCTCGGGAGAAAACACGTTTACTCCCATCCCATCGGAACGCGACGAAGAACATCAATTCGGCATTCAGATTCCGTTCAGGGGATGGTTTCTCGATGTGGATACCGTAAAGAACCGCGTCAACAACTTCCTCGACCACTCAAATCTCGGCGAATCGAATATGTACTTCCCCATCGCCGTCGATGGCGCTTTGGTGCGCGCCTGGGAGATGACTCTGCGCTCGCCGCAGTTGGCGCATCTAGGCCAGTTCCATCTCACTTACTCCAATCAGATCGCTGAGCAGCGCGGCAATATCGTTGGCGGCTTTACGTGCAGCATCATCGGAGACCCGGCCTGCGACCTGGGATTCAACTACACGCCCGTTGACCACGATCAGCGAGAAACCCTCAACAGCGGCTTCAGTTCCAACCTTCCCCTGCACACCTGGTTCTCCGCCAATGTCTACTATGGCTCCGGCTTCTCCAATGGACTCGAAGGCAGCCCGCAAAGCCCCTACCAGGGCCCTTATCTGCCCGTACACACCACCGTCGACGTGTCCGGAGGGCACAAGATCGGTGAGCGCTGGAAGCTCTCAGGCAGCATCCTCAACGTCACCAACCACCGCGTCCTGCAAGATACGTCCATCACCGTCGGCGGCTTCCACTACAACGATCCGCGGCTCATCTCGGCGGAGCTGCGCTACCGGTTCCATTTTTAACCATCGCAAGAATCGGGTGCCCCACCCTCGCCGGTTTCTTTGCTTTTCCGGCTAGGGTGGGAACGCCGCCGGCTCCGCTACAAAACAAACAGCCCCGGCAAAGCTTCACCGGCTTTGCCAACCACCACCTGCGTAAAGGCCGAGGCGTTCAGTGGCGGCTCGGGCCCAATGTAGGCCGTCCTCGCGCCGCCCTGCCGCGCCCAATGCACAAAATTGGCCGCCGGATAAACCGAGCCTGAAGTCCCCACAACGATCATCAAAGTGGCCTTGGAGATCTCTTCCCGAATGCGATCCATCTCCAGCGGAATCTCGCCGAAGAAAACGATATGCGGCCGCATTCGCCCGCCGCAGGCGCAGCGGCCCACCTCGTCCAGGCTGCCATAGATGGCGCGATCCTCAACCGGGCCGCGTCCGCATTCCCGCTCGCAGCGCGACTTGCTGAGTTCGCCGTGCATGTGGAGCAGGCGTTTGGAGCCGGCCCGCTCATGCAGGTCATCCACATTTTGCGTGCATAGGAAGAAGCGATCGCCAAGCTGCGCCTCCAACTCAGCCAACGCAACGTGCGCCGGATTCGGCTCGGCCTTGGCGCCATCTCTCCGCCGGCCCGAGTAGAACTCCCAGACCAGCGCCGGGTTGCGCCGCCAGGCGTCCGGCGTACACACGTCCTCGATCTCGTGCCCGGCCCACAGCCCGTCCGAGGCGCGAAAGGTAGGCAATCCGCTCTCCGCGCTGATGCCAGCGCCGGTCAGGACGAAGACGCGATCATCGGGTTTGATGAAGATATTGCTCATGGGATTTCCGAGTGGTCTGTAGTGTCCTAATTTGGATTGTGGCTCTCGTTTTATTGTTAGGTGCTGACTGGGCTGTAATCCACCCAAGCAGATCGGGTCAACCACATTCCTCCATTGTCGTCGCCCATCGATTTCCATATAAGACGGAATGGGGTGCGATGTCCGTCGCCGAAAATATCCACGTATGTCAAGAGACCGCTTGCCTGAATAAAGATTTCGCCGTTTCGGAGTTGCTGTGCCATCTCTTCGGGGATCGACAGGAAATCTCCCGTCGAACCGATGTCTTCAAATTCTCTCCCGAACCCTCCCAAGCTAAACCGCTGTCCACCATCTCCTTCATCGATAATCTGAGGAAAGTTTTGAAGGAAACCATCACCATGTACCCCCTTCTCGGGGTTGGAGACAATATCCACCATCCCAGACACTCGCACACTGAAAGCCTTACTGTGGCCAACGTTTTCGACGAAGAAGCGTACCCACAAGGGACGGAGACTATCCAAAATTCTCTCCGGACTTCCTATCTCCGGCGTCTCAACGCGTCGGATTACGAGTCGGGCTTGCTCTTTGCTTTTCATCAACTGAATTTGAGCTTCAGTAGCATCCGCACTTTTATGAGCAGCCTGAGCCGTAGCCAGAGTGATTACATTATTCCGGCGCATCAAATCAGCCTGCCTGCTCATGTGCCGAGCCTGAGTATGTATTTCCTTCCACGCTCCGTGCAAAATTTTCTCCTGGCGTTTTAAAAGCCACACTTGCAGGCCGCCTACTACCGCCAGCATCCCAGCAAATACCAACTGACCCCAATCAGGTATGTATTCCCACCACGGCTTATGTTTGTCGGCGACAGTGATGGGCGAAGCGATAGTGATGGGCGAAGCGATAGTGATGGGCGAAGCGATAGTGATGGGCGGGACATTCGTGAGTTTTACGGTGTGCTTGGCATTTTCGCCCGCTACATCGCTTCCATGTGGATCGGCGGGAACGGGCTGTACCTGTTTATTGACGAGCGGAAGCGGTGGCGTGGAAGCATTCTGATTGCCTTGGCCAGCATTCTTGTCATTGTCGCTACCATTACTGGGGGAAGTGGATGCCCGCCCTGGCGCTGGGGCCATTGTTGGCACGACCATCAACAGCAAACCGAATATCGCCAGACGTTTGAGCATGGCGAAAATGTATCACAAATACCTCTTGCCGTGACACGGTAGGAAGTGGGAGGATCGGAGGGATGGAACTCCGACTTTACCTCCACGCCGTCGGGAAGCATTGGTGGGCGCTTATGAGCTGCGCGGCGTTCACCTTCCTTGGCTGCTATGTCGCCTACGCCAACAAATCAAACGAATGGACGGCGCGGGCGATATTTCTTATGGCTTTTGTGTTTCTCTTTATTGCTGGCTTCCTGGCTTGGCGAGATGAGCATCTTGCACGCCTCAAAGAAGTAGTGGAATCTGAACGCTTGCGGGACACTCTCCAGCAGAGGCAGCTAGTTCCAGCAGCAACGTTGCCTGTACAGGTACATATTTCAGGCCTCGACCGCCAAGGTGCCAATGAACCTCCGCGCCTCGGAATGAGGGTTAATTCGCTTTTTGATTCCGTCGCTGCTGGGATACTAGGAGCTACCGTCGTGAATGTGGAATTCCGGCTATGCCTCCTGAGCGGGAGACCCGCCACCTCCATAAGCGTCCAACCCATTTACTCCCGCAAGGGCTATTTTTCGATCCATTTTGGTGCGCTGTCCTATGTTAGAAGCGAGGAACAGATCATCCGATTTGAAGTGCGAAGGAATGACAGGAGTCTCCCTCAGAATCAGGCCGGCCTTCCCGAATGGGGGATGGCCGAATTCATCTGGGATGCTCGAACAGATGATGGCATTGAAACCTCTCCGGTAATCATCAACTTTAGAGACGGGGACGATTATCGCGAACAACGATTTAGATTTGCGTTCGACCCCAATACCCGCATCTTGAGCATTATTGATGAGTACCCTGAATCTGTATTACAGAATTCTCTCGACAACATTCCATTACTTTAATCCAGTGAGGCTTTATGGCAAACGTACTCAACAGGGATAAGTAAATCGCGTTCATCGCAGCCTTGTACGACTAGCCATCATGCACGAGTTGAAGGAGTTGAGGGCCAATGCCGACATCGAAACCGAAGCCTAAGAAACCTGGACGTCCAAGGCTTGCAAAGGGAGAAGCGAAGGCCCGCACTGTGCTCGTGCGGTTTCGCGCCGAGGACGTGAAGCAAATAGAAACCGCAGCTAGCGCCAGAAACCAAACCGTCTCGGAATGGGTACGAAGCACGCTGCTTGCCACGATTGGGGCGTAAAAATGCGCGGAGTGCCTTGGTTTTGGCGGCTCCACGCAGTTGATTCACAAGTGCGGTGATAATGCGCTTCACTGAAAGCACGTTCAATACTACAATAGGGGGATAAAGCCTGTAGATTTCAAATTAGGACACTATCGAGTGGTCAGTTGTCTGTGATCAGTTGTCAGTTTTCCGAGGCAGTGGCAAATTGAGGTTCGTGGTGCCCCAGGTCCCAGAATCGGGACCTGGGGCACCCGGCGTTAACTTGCTGACCCTTGATCCCTATTCCCTGTACCCT
>Ga0302197_10005537_pt1 | contig 10767 bp, 6 predicted proteins | sample II_Bog_N2_1_FD_193526 | JGI IMG/M metagenome (GOLD analysis project Ga0302197, IMG submission 193526) | Peat permafrost microbial communities from Stordalen Mire near Abisko, Sweden - II_Bog_N2_1 | ecosystem: Environmental > Terrestrial > Soil > Wetlands > Peat | place: Sweden: Abisko, Stordalen...
GCGCTGGCAAGCCTATCGCTCAGGATAAGTCTATTGCGGCAATGAATGAACCCAGGGTCATGAACTCCCTCCAGGCGCCAACCAGAAGCCCACAAGATGCGGCCAAGACAGAAGGGCTCATTGCGACCAATGCAGATACCCGTGCCTTTTCCGCATCTGCCCCCCTGATCGCCCGCACCGTCTCGCTCACCATAGTTGTGAAAGACTTCGCCCCGGCCCGCGCTTCTCTCGACAGCATCCTCGCGCGCCATCATGGCTACGCCGCGCAACTCACCGCTGCGACCGCCGAGAACGCTCCGCGCTCCCTTCAGGCCTCGCTGCGCATCCCGGCTCCCGAACTCGCCGCCGCTCTTGCCGATCTCAAAGCCATCGGCCGCGTCGAAAACGAGTCGCAATCCGGCGAGGAAGTCACCCAGCAGCACGCCGATCTGGTTGCGCGCCTCAAGAACTCCCGCGAAACCGAAGAGCGCCTGCGCGCCATCCTCGAGCAGCGCACCGGAAAGATCGAAGACATCCTTCAGGTCGAAGAAGAGATCGCCCGCGTCCGCGGCGAGATCGAACAGATGGAAGCCGAGCAGCAGGCCCTCGAACACCGCGTCGACTTCGCTTCTGTCGAACTCGAACTCGTCGAGGACTACAAAGCGCAGCTCAACCCTCCGGCGCCCTCCATCTCCAACCGCATTCACAACGCATTCGTATCCGGGGTGCGCAACGCGGCAGAGATGCTGCTCGGATTCGTCCTGTTTGTCGAGGAGGACGGCCCGATTCTGCTCATCTGGCTGGCAATCCTCGGCCTGCCTGTCATCCTCCTCTGGCGTCGCTACCGGAGGATGAAAGCGAGAATGTAGAAATACTCCGCACAAGCCTGTCTTGTATCAGGGCACGACTTAAGTCGTGCCGAACAAATGGCAAGATGATGCCGGGCTTCAGCCCCTGCGGTATATTTTTTCAGCTATTTGCGCATCAGCAGCGGCTAAAGCCGGCTCCTTTTCTGGGGCGTTTGCGGCACGACTTCCGTCATGCCCTGACACACGGCTTTTCAAAACCTGCTCTGTGGTTCCCCGTGACTCCCGAACCACCCAACCACCCTGCGCTCAAACTCCGCAGGCTCCGCTCCGGCCGCGCCGCAATGGCCGGCCTCCGCCGGCTCCCACAAAGCCACAGGTGGAATCCGCGACGAGCTTCGCGCCACGATCATCTCGGAGTGGCGCGGCGGAAGATTTGTATCCTTGCGTCCATGAATCAGCAGCACAGGAACGCTGCTCGCTGCCACCACATTCTCCGGCGACGCCTGCTCCAGATCCACTCCGTACTTCAAGTGCGCATATAGCAGCCCGGCCTCTACCGCAGGCCGAAGCAGCGTGCGCCCCGTCCACGCCCCGGCATCGAGCTTCTCTCCCAGCCGGTCATAGGATGCCTCCCGAAAGCTCGCAAACGATGACTCCGCCACCACAGCGCAGAATCCCGGCGTCGTCCTGAGAGATGCGAGCAGTTGTCCGGCGCCCATCGATTCGCCCATCCCATCGATGCAGCGCGGAGCCTCCGCCTGCTTGACCCAGTCAAACCAGCGCCGCACATCGCCGGCCTCCTTCACGCCATAGGTCGCCAACTCCCCGCCGCTCGCTCCATGCGCCCGCGCATCGGGCAGCAGTACAGCATAGCCGTGGCGCAGCAACAGATCGGCATTGCCCAGCATGCCGGCGCGGTTGTCCGTTTGCCCATGCAGCAGGATCACCGCATCTCCGTTGCCTTGCACCGGCCGGATGCTCCATGCGCGCAGCGTCGCGCCGTCTTCCGCGGTGACGGATACCTCCGTCAGCTCCGCATGATTGCGCGCGGCTACCGCCCCAGCCAGCTCTTCAGCCCTCGGCCCCAGCGCGTTCCGCCCCGGATGCAACGCCCATTCAGCTGCCAAAATGCCGATTCCGACGCAGGCAATAAGCCAGACTGCAACAAGAACCGCGCTCAGGCGTAGGAAGATGCGTGGATGTTTCACTATAAAAGGTATACGCAATGCGCATCCAGTCCGTTCTCAGGTCGCTTCACCGGCGCTCTCAGGATGCCCTTTCCGCATTCAAAAGCTGCTCAATGATCGCCCCACCTGCCCTGCTGTTATCCTTGTTCCGACGCCATTATTCGAAATGACTGACTGGACAAATACGCACTATCGCCCGCAAGCCAAGCCCTCCGCGCGGGCCACATGGTGGCTTTTCGCGGCCATCTTTGCCGCTGTTTACCTTGGCTCGCTGTTCTCGCCGCCCTTGCTCGACGACGTTGACGCCGCCCACGCCGAGGCCGCCCAGCACGTGGCTGAAACCGGCAACTGGATCACATGCCAGATCAACGGCATACGCTACATCGAGAAGCCGCCTCTGCCCTACTGGCTGGTAGCCGGCTCTTACCGCATCTTCGGCGAGAACACCTTTGCCACCCACCTGCCCAACGCGCTTGCCATGCTGGGCCTTGCATGGCTCTGCTGGGCGTGGGCGCGCCGCGGATGGGGGCCACGGGCGGGCCTTTATGCCGGCCTGGCCGTGCTTACCTCTATCGGCCCATTTCTTTTTACCCGCTTCATCATTCCGGAAGCCATACTCAGCTTCTTTCTGCTGATGGCCCTTTACGGTCTGTTGACGAGCCTGGAACTCAACCGCCCCATGCGCGTTTATTGGATGTGGGCCGGCGTAGCCCTGGCGCTGCTGACCAAGGGCCTCATCGCCCCGGTCTTCTTTTTCGGCGCTGCCATTCCCTATCTGATGCTGACCGGCCAGTGGCGCAACTGGCGCGCGTTGAAGCCCTTCTCCGGCTTCCTGCTTTTTCTCGCCATCGCCGCGCCGTGGCACATCCTCTGCGGCCTCGCCAATCCTGACCAGGGTCACCCCGTCGGCAATCACCCCACCCTCGGCAACGTCCACGGCTTCTTTTACTTCTACTTCGTCAACGAACACTTCCTGCGCTTCTTCTCCCTTCGCTACCCTCACGATTACAACAAGCTCCCCTTTGTCGCCTACTGGCTTTTGCATCTTGTCTGGCTCTTTCCCTTCAGCCTCTTTCTCCCCGCGCTTGTGGCCGTTGCGTGGAGGGCTCGCCAGCATTGGTTTCAGCACATCCGCCAGGACCAGGGCGAGACCCTTGACCTCTATCTCGTCCGTGGCCGCCGCCAGGACGTGGCAAGCCAGGTTGTCCATCTTAAGTTCCGCGTGCGCTCCATATGGCTGCTCACTCTCTTCTCCGCCTGGACGCTGCTCTTCTTCTCCATCTCCAGCAACCAGGAGTACTACACCTTCCCGGTCTGGCCGGCCATCTTCATCATCATCGCGGGAATCCTCACCGGCATCGAAGAAAAGCGCGGCCTCGACGGTACTCTCTATAGCGGCCCCAACAGCTATCGGCCCGTCCTCTCCACTGTCTGGCTCACTGCCGCTCAGGCGGTCTTCGCCGTCGTCGGTATTCTGGCTGCGGCTGCCCTGGCCTGGGGCCTGTGGGACTCACGCCGCTTGCCTTATGTCGCTGACATTGGCACCCTGCTCGCCCACCGCGCCGTGGGCGATTACACCCTCTCCATGTCTCACTTTTTCGACCTCACAGGCCCCTCCTTTGCCGCGCTCCGCCTGCCTGCCATCATGGCCGCCATTACGCTGTTGATCGGTCCGGCCGTCGGCTGGATCCTCCGCGTCAAAGGAAAGCATGTTCCCGCCACCGTCAGCGTTGCTCTCACATCGGCTGTCTTTCTGATTGCCGCGCACATCGCCTTCGCTCGCTTCGCGCCCATCCTCAGCTCCAAACCGTTCGCCGATACCATCATCCAGCGAGGCTCGCGCGCTGACAGTTTCATCGTTTACGGCGACCAGTCCGATGCATCCTCGGTCATCTTTTATTCCCACAGGTTTTTGCGCAAGCCGGCGTTTCTTGTGCTTCCGCGCTGCGGCCAGCATGGCGAGGGCTCAACGCTGCTGTGGGGTTCCTGTTACCCCGACGCGCCCAATATTTTCCTGAGCGAGGACGATCTCTCCAAAGCCTGGGGCACTGGCGAGCGCAAATGGCTTTTCGCGCAAGACACCAACCAGGCAAAGGTCGAGAGCCTGCTCGCCGGCCGCCTCTATCCCGTGCAAACGATCGCCGACAAGGCGCTTTGGACCGACCGCCCGATGAAGTAAGCTAGCCGCAAGACACCGGAGCAAGAGAGGTTCGCATGATCGAGCGCATCGCCATCCTGGGTACCGGCCTGCTGGGCACTTCGGTAGGCCTTGCGCTGCGCGCCGCCGGTTTTCGCGGCGCAATTGCAGGGTGGAACCGGAGCCCCGAAGGCGCTCAGGCCGCGCTTGCCATGGGAGCCATCGATTCCATTGCCGCGGATGCCTTGCAAGCCGCGCGCCAGAGCCAGGTGGTGCTGCTGGCCGTGCCCATCTATTCCACGCTCGACTTCATGGAGAAGCTCTCCGGTGTGCTTGGCCGAGATCATCTGGTCACCGACGTAGGCAGCACCAAGGCGCAAATCTCCGCCGCTGCCGCGCGCCTCTTCAACACGCCCGGTCGCGCTGCCTTTCTTCCTGGCCACCCCATGGCGGGCAAAGAGCGGGGCGGCGCCGCCCTGGCCGATGCCGAACTTTTTCGCGGCGCGGTCTGGCTGTTTACCGACGACCCCGCCGCGCAGCGCACCCCGCATTCCGCCGCCCTGGTCAAGGACTGGCGGCAGTGGGTCGCGGCCATGGGTTCCAAGAGCATCGATCTCGAACCCGCGCGCCACGACGAACTGGTCGCCTGGGTCAGCCATTTGCCCCAATTTGTGGCCACGGCGTTGAGCGCGCTGCTTGAGCAAGAGGTGGGCGACGCGCCCGAGTTAAGAGATGTGGGTGGCCGCGCCCTGCGCGAGATGACCCGGCTTGGAGCCAGCCCCTACTCCATGTGGCGCGACATTGCGTATACCAACACGGAAGCCGTTCAGGCGGCGCTCCACGCGCTGGAGCAGCGCCTCGCACACCTCCGAGAGAACCTGCGCACGCCCGAACTGCGCGATGAGTTTGAGCAGGCAAACCGGTTTCGGCGAGAGTAATCGACGCCGGCCGGGTTCCACCCTGACTTGTGATGCACGGGCGGCGTCAAGACTCCAATTACGCCATCACTGAGCCAATGCGCGCAGTGCGCTTACGCCGGCGCCGAGGAGGGCGGTTTCGTCGTCGGGCGGCAGGACTTCAAGCGAGAAGCTTTGCAGGGTGCTCATCTTGACCATGGATTCAATGTGGGCTCGCAGCACGGGCAATTCAAGGAAGTGCGCGTTGTGGCCGGTGAAGTAGAAGCGGCCGGCGCCGGCGAGGTGGATGAACGAAGCGGTGGCGGCGGCCAGTGCGCGATGCCATAGATCGACGAACTCGCGGCAGCGGGCGTCGCCCTGCTTAGCCAGGGCAAATACCTCTTCCGGTTCCAGGTCGAGGAAGCGAAGGCGCATAGCGCGGTAGCCCATGATGCCCTCAAGATGGCCCAGGCCGCCGCAGCCGCAGAAGCGCTCCTTGGGATCGAGAGTGACAGTAACGTGACCGCCCTCCCAGACGCCGTCGATATAGGGCCAGCGGCCATAGCCGATGCCGTTGCCGATGGTCCAGACGCGGGTGAGCTTGTTGAGCTGGCCCCTGGTTGCAGCGACTCCCGCAGCGATGGCGTCAGCGGCGTTGGCAACATGCACGGGGGCCGTAATACCGCGCGCGGAGAGGACTTTGGTCAGATCGTCGGCCAGCTTCATGCCCTTGATCTGGTGAAGGTTGGGCGAGTCCTCGACGACGCCATTGCGGATGATGCCGGGGACGGCAACGCCGATGGCGTCAACGGGGACGGATTCGGCGGCGGCAAGGGTGGCGATCTGCGTGGCCAGCAGTTCGACCAGTTCGCTGCCGGGGATGGCCGCGAGCGCTTCCAGCTCGTCTGCGCTTTCGGGATAACGAATGGGCTTGCCGGTGAGGCGCAGGTCCTGGAGCCTTCCGGCTACGATATGTTCGGTCATTACGACGCCGATGGCGGTGGTCATTGCGCCCTCCTTGGGAATTGGGGCGATGGTGCGTTCGTTATGGGGAATAGGCCAATTGATGTAGCCAAATCCCGGAAAGCGATGTCTCGCGGGCTAAACAGGCTGCGGGAAACTCTGGAATCAGCCGGCTTTGTGTCAGGGCACGGCTTTAGCCGTGCCGCAAGTTGCCACTAAAGATTCCGGCTTTAGCCGCTGCGAAATTGCAAATAGCTGAAAACAAATACCGCAGGGGCTAAAGCCCGGCATTTTCTTGCTGTTTCGTCGGCACGACTAAAGTCGTGCCCTGATACAAAACGTCTCGTGAGCGGAGTTTTTTCGCAGCCTTTAAGGCCCAGGTTCATCTTGCTGCCATTTGCGGTATGACTGATGCCGCGCCCTTTCAAAACCTCAAAACGGTGATTGACTGCATCTTCTCGATTACCCCGCCTGGTAGCGGCCGAGGCGGCCGAGGCCGTTGAAGGCGGCGGCCTTGTAGCACTCGGCGAGAGTGGGATAGTTGAAGACGGTGTCGATGAAGTAGTCGATGGTGCCGCCCAGGATCATGACCGCCTGGCCGATGTGTACCAGTTCGGCAGCGCCCTCGCCGATGATGTGTACGCCGAGCACCTTGCGGGTATCGCGGTGGAAGACGAGCTTGAGGCGGCCGGTCGTGTCTCCGCGGATCTGGCCGCGGGCGGTTTCGCGATAGTACGCGAGTCCCACCTCGTAGGGAACATCCTCATCGGTCAACTGCTCCTCGGTCTTGCCGATGAAGCTGATTTCGGGAATGGTGTAGATGCCGTAGGGATAAAAGCTGGGGTTGGAGGATGGGGCCTGATCGTTGAAAGCGCGGGAGGCGGCGATGCGGCCCTGCTCCATGGAGACCGAGGCCAGCGACGGAAAGCCGACCACGTCGCCGACGGCGAAGATGTGGTCGACTTTGGTCTGATAGTGCTCGTTGACGGGAATGCGGCCGCGATTGTCGGCTTCAAGGCCGGCTGCGGCCAGGTTGAGGTCGTCGACTGCGCCCTGGCGGCCCACGGCATAGAGAAGCGCGTCGCCGGAGACCTTCTTCTTGCTCTCGAGATTTGAGATCACAATGCCGTCGGGCAACTGCTCGACGCCCTGGACCTCTTCGCCCAGGCGTAGCGTGACGCGGCTGTCACGCAGGTGGTAGCTGAGAGCCTCGATCATTTCGCGGTCGGCAAATTCGAGCAGCCGGTCGCGCTTTTCAATGACGGTGACGCGAACGCCGAGGATGGCGAACATGCATGTGTATTCCACCCCGATGACGCCGCCGCCGACGACTATCAAAGAGCGGGGCAGCTCAGGGAGGTCTAGAATCTGGTCGCTATTGACGATGGTGCGGCCGTTGATGGGCACCTTGGGCGAATCGGCGGGTCTGGTGCCCACGGCAATGATGATGCGGTCGGCTTCAAGGGTGGCCTGTGACTGGGGGCCTTCGACAAATATCTGATGGGGATCGACGAAGTGGGCGATGCCATGAATGACGTCGATGCCATTGCGCGAGAGCTGGGCCTCGGTGACGTCTACCTCGGTTTTGATGACGGCCTGGACGCGGAAAGCCAGGTCGGCCATGGTGATCTTTTCCTTGACGCGATAGTTCATGCCGTAGAGCGCCCGGTAGTTGTAGCCGGAAAGATGCAGGACGGCTTCGCGCATGGTCTTGGAAGGAATAGTGCCAGTGTTGACGCAGACGCCGCCGACGACGGAACGGGCCTCGACCACGGCCACGCGCTTGTTCAACTTGGAGGCGGCCACGGCGGCCCGCTGCCCCGAGGGCCCGGAACCAATGACGATCAGGTCGTACTTGACGGCGCTCATGCGAGTGTCTCTCCAAAGGGAGTTTAACTGATTTTGGCGGCTTGTGGTCAGACCAGCGAGCGGGCATGGCCCTTGATCGGAGGCTACCATAGTACGGACGCCAAGAAGCGAGTGGCACGCGTCGATGTTGCGCGCGCCACTCTGGCGAAAGAAAGAGAACAGTGCCCCGATCCATCGACGGGTATATGGTGGGACGGTTGAGAATTAGAATGAGATTCTCAGATGGCACTGGTCGCGGTTTGCCCAATCGGATTGCGGGAGGATGCGGGGATGTGGAAACTTCGGTCGATGGATGCGATCAAAGTTCGCGCCATGAAGACGCTTCGCCCGAAGACGAAGATGGGCCGCTTGACCCTGTGGTCTGGCGGACTGACCCTGTGCGTCGTGCTTCTGCACCTGGCTGAGGGATTACCGCTCCGCTCGCTGATGAGCGGATGGGCAGATTTCTTCTTCATCGACTTTCTGTTTTGCGCTTGGTGGGTAAGCTGCCGGTGGGTGTGGCGGAAGATGATGTGGCGGCTGCGCTACAGGCTGCTGGTCACCTATGTATTTATGGGCTTCATTCCAATCGTGCTGCTGCTGCTGCTGGTGGGCGTGGCCGCCTATTTATTTGCGGGGCAGTTTGCCGGCTATGTGGCGATCTCGAATCTGCAATCGGCATCGCTGCATCTGCGGGCCGAGAACGACGTTCTGGCTTCGCATTTGAGCGCCCTCGAGCGCTCCGGGAAGCTGGACAGCAATATTGCAGGGAAACTCACTGCCGAATTGGGCGGGGAATTTTCGCAGCGCACGGTGACGGTGTGGCATGGCCTAGACGGCTTTGTGATTGCGGCGGACGGCACACCGCTGAAGACCCCGCCCGCGAAGGTGCCGGACTCAATCAAGGGAGCGTTCAGCGGGGTCGTGGTCGAGCACGACACACTTTATCTGCGCGCGGTGAGGTTTTACTACGAAAACGGCGAGCGGCTGGCAGTGGTATCGAGCGTTCCGATTACTCCGCGGTTGCTAAGGTCGGCCACCTCAAGCCTGGGCCTGGTGACGCTGTTTCCGCCCGGTCTTGGGAACAACGTTCAGATTCCGCCGCCGCCCAATGCCAGTGGGGCCGAGAACAATATCGTCAAGGCAGGTACCGTTCCAGCAGCGTCCAACCAGTTCGATCGCTCCTTCCGGTTCTATACAGTATTCAATGCGATGGACTGGGAGAATGGGGAGTCGGAGGACGGCGCACTGGGCGTAGTTACCCGGCCGTCGGCGCTCTACAACACCTTGTTTGCTTCTTTCGGCGATAAAGCGCTGATACTCGAATACGGGCTGCTGGTGATTGTGATTCTGCTGGGACTGGTCGAGCTGGTGGCGCTGTTTATCGGCATACGATTGACGCGCAGCGTGACCGGCTCCGTAGCCGAGTTGTACAACGCGACAGAGCATGTGAATCGCGGCGATCTGATGCATCGCATCCAGATCCGGGGCCACGATCAGATGGCTGTGCTGGAGCACTCGTTCAACTCGATGAGCGAATCGCTGGTCAAGCTCGTGGCCGAGCAGAAACAAAAGCAGCGGATGGAGAGCGAACTGGCCTTTGCCTACGAAGTGCAGGACTTGCTCTTCCCGCACAAGTTCGCGGAGCATACCTCGCTCGATGTTTTCGGCGTCTGCCGGCCGGCGCGCTCGGTGAGCGGCGATTACTACGACTTCATTCCCCTGGGCAGCGACAGGCTGGTGCTGGCGGTGGGCGACATCAGCGGCAAGGGAATCTCGGCGGCGCTGCTAATGGCCAGTGTGCACGCCTTCGTAAGGGCTTATTCTCTTGCACCGGATTTGGTTTCAACGTCGGCGGTATTGGGATCAGGAGTGCTGTCGAACGTGGATCATCGCATGTACTCGTGGGGAGGCGGCACGCCGCAACTGCGGCTTTCACCGGCAACGCTCATGACCACCTTGAACTATCAGCTGGTTCGGTGTACGCCGCCGGAGAAGTACGCGACCATGTTTCTGGGCTGCTATGACGCCACGACGCACGAGCTGACTTATTGCAATGCCGGCCACCTGCCTCCGATTGTGCTGAACATGGCCGGCGATGTGGCGCGCCTGGAAGCGTCGGGCACGGTGGCCGGCATGTTCGACAATGCGACCTATTCGGAATCCAAGATCCCCATGCTTCCTGGCGATCTGTTTGTGGCCTTCAGCGACGGCGTGACTGAGCCGGAGAGCGACCTGGGCGAGTTCGGCGAGGACCGGCTTATCGACCTGATCCAGGCACATCGCGACGAGCCGCTATCGCACATAGGAAACGCGATCACGGAAGCGGTGGTGCAATGGATCGGGGACGCGGAACAGCCGGACGACGTGACCGTGGTGCTGGCTCGCGCCCGTTGAGGCATTTGCCTGGGCGGGCGCTGGAGGCCGATTCTAGAGGTTTTCTGTTCTGCATCGAGGTTTTCCCACTGAACACGCCGCTCGGGGCTGACCTGGTGGAGCGGGGATCTCCGATTTGCCGGCTAATCGGGCACATCGCCGGCGAATGCGTTGGCATCGACATCGACCGCCTCGCCATGATCGTCGCCGGCAGCAATCCGTCCGCGACGTCATCCTCTTCCCGTACTCTGCCGTAGAGACAATGTCACTGAGTAGTGTTGCCAATTTGGACGAGCTGCTGCTCAGTCTTCAAGGGGGGATGCTCGTTTAGCCACCCCTGTGCGCGCTTTTGTGTACTCTTGATGTCGCTTTTCTTCATAGCCTTGGTAAGCTCCTCGAGTGAGTTCTCCGCATATCCTTTCAAACCGCTATCCGTTGTGCGGATGTTCGCCAGAAATACCCAGAAATATCCTTCACTCAGGTCCCGGCCTACTCCCGTTCCGTTGAGATAGCAGACACCAAGATTGAACTGCGCTTTTGTTTCACCCTGCTCAGCAGCTTTGAGCATCCAT
>Ga0302197_10005539_pt1 | contig 10767 bp, 10 predicted proteins | sample II_Bog_N2_1_FD_193526 | JGI IMG/M metagenome (GOLD analysis project Ga0302197, IMG submission 193526) | Peat permafrost microbial communities from Stordalen Mire near Abisko, Sweden - II_Bog_N2_1 | ecosystem: Environmental > Terrestrial > Soil > Wetlands > Peat | place: Sweden: Abisko...
TCGTTTCACCTTCTGATCGTTTCCGCGGCGGGCTCAATCGAGAGCCCAAAGCTGGTTGTGGTCAATCCTGTTTTCAAACTGGTTTCATCGGGTTGACAAGACTCAGGGCGAACAGCCGCACTGGATTAAACCAGTTGCGACCACTGAACCTCCCCTTGAAAAGGAAGTGCGCTGCGATCAGGATTGGTTTGCGTCCGCATGTCGCGCCGCATACGGACGAGGCGGACCATTTACAGGCGGATGTGCCCAAGGATGTCTGGCGCACATTGAATGTTCAATCTCAGCCATGGCTCGTGCGGCTCAATCCTGCGCGCCTATTGCTGTTGAGGGCCCAGGGAACTGCCGGCAAGCACAGAAGCTGCTTAAATTCACTCATTTAGCTGAAGAATTGTGTGGATCGCCGGTCGGGCGTCTGAAATGCACGGTTTGACCCCTCGTTAAATTTCTGCCAAGATATGCCTACGAACCGGCATGGTTGCGGGATATATTCATCGGGCGCACCCAGACCGGGCCGGGCGCAAGCGTTCTCGATTTCCGCCTTTCATCAGGCCTGTGTAGTTTTTCCAGGTTCGGTCAGCAGTTCTCGCTTTGCCTTCACCCGAAAGGAGGGGGGCGTGTCTAACCCGTACGAGGCTCCCAGTCTCGAACTTGCGATGCAGTCGAGCGGTCGCGCGAATTCCGCGCTGATCGGGATTTACAAGATCTCGCAGGCACTCACGCGTCCGGGGCGTCTGGAAGTGGCGCTCTCGGGAGTGATCAATCTCCTGGCCAGTTTCCTGGACATGAACAACGGCCTGATTGCGCTGCTGGACGAAGAAGACCGGACCTCCATCGTCGTTGGGGCCGGGTGGAGCGAGGCGACTGCGAGGGAGCATTTTGAGCGGCTTCCCGAACAGGCCGTGGGCCAGATTGTTGCGTCCGGTATGCCTCTGGTGGTCCACAAAATCGCTGAGAGTCCGCTGTTCACGGAATGGAGCGAGTTGAATTGCGGCGACCCTTCAGTTCAAAGATCGTTTGTCGGCGTTCCAATCAAAGGCGAGAACCGCACTGTCGGCACCATCATGATCGAGCGTGTCGATGGAAATTCTTCTCCACATACGCTTGATGAGGACGCGCGCTTCCTTTCCATGGTGGCCAACCTGGTGGGTCAGACGATTGCGCTGCACACGCTGGTGTCGCGGGATCGTGAACGGCTGATGACCGATAGTCACAGGCTGGAAAAGGAATTGGAGCAGAGGACCGAGTCCAAACACGACGGAATCGACTGGATCATCGGGGAAAGCTCAGCCATCCGCGAAGTAATCGGAAAGATACAACAAGTCGCGCGATGTAATCTGCCTGTTCTGCTATGCGGCGAATCGGGTACTGGAAAGGAGCTATTTGCGCGCGCCATTCATGAGTATTCCCCGCGCAGCCGGAAGCCGTACATCCGGTTGAACTGCGCTGCGCTGTCGGAGTCCGTGCTGGAATCGGAACTTTTCGGTCACGAGCGCGGAGCATTTACAGGTGCGGTTGGTTTGCGCAAAGGGCGGTTCGAGCTGGCCGACGGAGGCACTCTTTTCCTCGATGAGATTGGGGAGATATCGGGAGCGTTTCAAGCAAAACTGCTGCGCGTGTTGCAGGAAGGGGAATTCGAGCGGGTCGGCGGAACTCGCACCATCAAAGTGGATGTGCGGCTGGTGGCGGCAACCAACCGGAATCTTGAAGCGGCTGTACTCTCAGGCCAATTCCGTTCCGATCTTTACTATCGCATCAGCGTGGTGCCCATTTTTCTTCCGCCCTTGCGGGAGAGGCGCGAAGATGTGGATCTGCTTGCGCAAGAGTTTTTGCGCCGTTTCAATCAGGAGCACGGCGTGTCGCTTACGCTGTCAAAGCGGGCCATGGATGTGCTGCGCGCCTGCGACTTTCCCGGCAATGTGCGGGAGTTGGAAAGTTGCGTGAAACGCACAGCGGCGCTGGCCAAGAATTCCGTCATTGTGGTTGAAGATTTTGCCTGTAGCAACGAGAGCTGCCTTTCACTCGTGCTGGGTAACTCAATGAACAAGACTCGCCCGCAACAAGCCGGCTATGTTCCGCTCCCTGTCTTCTCGCCGGCGCAGGGGCGCTCCTGGCCCGTGCGGAAAATCGCCGAGCCCCCAAGCGCGGCTAATGGCAACAGTGTCGCGAAGCCCAATCACTCGGAGAACAACCCTAATCAGGAAGGTTCGACTGAGTGCCAGCGCTTGGTAGACGCCATGGAGCAATCCGGCTGGGTTCAGGCTAAAGCGGCGCGCAAGCTCGGCCTGACGCCGCGGCAGATGGGCTATGCGCTGCGCAAGTACAGCATCGAAATCAAACGACTCTGACTTTCCTCGCCACTGCGGCCCTTCCTTCTCCGATCAAAGTGTCGTCGTTCCTCCCGGACAGGGAATCTCAACTCTCAATTTATTGCGATGGCCGCTTTGAGACAAAATCGTCGCTTCCAAGCCGGTGTGTCGCAATTGCGACAGAGACATAACAGGACATAACTCGCTAAGTATCAGCAGCTTCCACTTTGGTTATCGAGTTGCAGTAGTGCCATGCAACAGCCGCGGTGCGGGATCGAGAACACCAAGGGGGATCGAATGGAGCTTGGCGGTCTAAAGACAATCGCGCAGTTGCGGGTGATGCAGCCTGCACACTCCAGAAGCGGACAACCAGGCTGCGGTTCGAATAGTGCAAGTGGACAGTCCAGTTGCGGCTCGGCGGCCGGACAAGGCGATCTGACGCCGGAGATATGGGAGAAGGTAAAGAATCATCCCTGTTACAGCGAACAGGCGCACCATCACTATGCGCGCATGCACGCCGCGGTTGCGCCCGCCTGCAACATCCAATGCAACTTCTGCAACCGCAAGTACGATTGCTCGAATGAATCCCGGCCTGGAGTGGTCAGCGAGCGGCTCACACCGGAGCAGGCGGCTAAGAAAGTGCTCGCCGTGGCGTCAGCCGTTCCCCAGATGACTGTGCTCGGCATCGCCGGTCCAGGCGACCCGCTGGCGAATCCAGAGAAGACCTTCAAGACCTTCGAGTTGGTCGCCAGGACTGCTCCCGACATCAAGCTCTGCCTCTCGACCAATGGGCTCATGCTTCCCGATTATGTAGATAGAATTCATGCGCTCAATGTCGATCACGTCACGATCACGATCAACATGATCGATCCGGTCGTGGGCGCAAAGATTTATCCCTGGGTCTTCTACAACCACAAGCGGTATACGGGCGTGGAGGGGGCGAGGATTCTGAGCGAGCGTCAGTTGCTTGGTCTGGAAATGCTTACGGCGCGCGGCATTCTCTGCAAGGTTAATTCGGTCATGATTCCCGGCATCAACGATCGCCATCTGGTTGCGGTCAACAAGGCGGTCAAGTCGCGGGGCGCTTTCCTGCACAACATCATGCCTTTGATCTCCGCGCCCGAGCACGGCACTGTCTTCGGACTCGCGGGACAACGCGGCCCGACAGCACAAGAGTTGAAAGCTTTGCAGGACTCCTGCGAGGGGGAGATGAAGATGATGCGGCATTGCCGTCAGTGCAGGGCGGATGCAGTCGGCCTTTTGGGAGAGGATCGAAGTGCCGAGTTTACGGCTGAAAAGATCATGAGCATGGATGTGGTTTACGATTTGGACCGGCGTCAGGCTTTTCAGGAGAAGGTGGAGTTGCAGCGGGAAGCCGCTGCTGCCGCAATGAAATCGGAGTTGGAGACCTTGGCCGGCAAGCATAGCAACATCTCGATTCTGATTGCGGTCGCGACAAAGGGTGGCGGGCGCATCAACGAGCACTTTGGCCACGCGAAAGAATTTCAGGTATACGAGGTCGGTACCGCGGGCGCGAAGTTTGTGGGCCACCGCAGAGTCGATCTCTACTGCCAGGGCGGGTACGCGGAGGAAGACAGCCTGGAAACGGTGGTTCGCGCCATCAACGATTGCGTGGCGGTCTTTGTCGCCAGGATCGGGGGTTGTCCGCGCGACGGCCTGATCGCCGCGGGAATTGAACCGGTGGATCGCTTTGCGCTTGAGTACATCGAGCAGTCGGCGATTACCTACTTCAGAGAATATCTGGAACGGGTGCGGACGGGGGAGATTCGGCATACGCAGCGCGGCGATGCGGATATCCGCCAGGGCGCGCTGACAGCATAAGGACTCGAACAAGCATTCTCGAAAGGAGACTGACAATGGCAATGATGATCAAGGAAACTCGCTGCGTCGGATGCTCAGCGTGTATCAACGAGTGTCCAAATGACGCAATCTCTGAACAAAGCTTTGCGTTCGCTATCGATCCGGCGAAGTGTACCGAATGCATAGGCTTCTTCAGCGAACCGCAATGTGCCGCAATTTGTCCAATTCCAAAGACGTGCATCATCAATCCCGATGTTCCGCGATATGCGGCGGCGGTGTAGATGCCCGAGGCAAAACAACCGACCATGGAACTAACACCGGCGGCAGAGAAGTTTATCCGCAGGATGATGCGTCTCAACGATGACGCTACAGCCGGTTTCAGGCTCAAGGTTCGACCCGGCGGATGCTCCGGACTTGCGGTTGAGTTTGACCTGGCGGCTGCGCCCGCATTGGACGAAGTTGTGTGGGAACATGCGAAACTGCGGATTTTTGTGGATCGCGCGAGCTGTCTGTTATTGAACGAAGCAGTCGTTGATTTTGTTGACAGCCGCTCCCTCACTGGTTTTGTAGTCACAACACCGGGGCGAACCGCTCAAGCTTGTTCACCAGCCTCGACGTTGGTGCCGGTCGAAGCACTCATCCGCCGTTGAGGCTAACAATAAGGGGGAATTCGCAATGGCGCGCAAAGAGGACGATGCCTTGGATTGGCAAGGCCAGAAGTTGTGCTGCGATGGATGCGTTCACCGCGAGCTGATTCGCGAGGATCGCTGCCGCAAGAAGCATGTCTGCGTTCAGGACCGTTCGCCTTCGCGCATCGATCAGTTCTTCAAGAACAACCCTGGATTTGCCAACGATTTTCTCTCCCATCCCTACTTCGAAGTGCGTGCGGCGGCGGCAAAGTATGCCGATGTTTTCCGGCTGACTGCAATGCTGAACGATGAGGATGAATCGGTTCGCTGGAATGCGGCTCTGAGGCTGCCCCGCCGATTCTTGCTGCGCCTGCGCGACGATCCACACCGCGAGGTGCGCATTCGCATCGCCTCGCATCTTGAGGGCGAGGAGTTGATGCCGATGATGTCGGACCCCGATTACTTCGTGCGGCAGATTGTTGCGCGGCGCATTGGTATTCCACAACTGAAAAACATGATCGACGATCCAGATCCCGAGGTGCGACGCGTGGTTGCGCAACGAATTGCGCCCGAGTGGCTCCTGGAACTGATCGACGATCCCGATGCTTCGGTGTGCCTTATCCTGGCTGAGCGTCTGGCGCCGGCGCAACTGTTGCCCCTGCGTTTTCATCCAGCCTTCCGAGTCCGCTACGAAGTGGCAGGAAAGGTTCCAGTGAACGCGCTGGACGCAATGCGCGCGGATGCGGACCCGTTGGTGCGCGAGCGAGTTGAAGAGAGACTACTGGCAGCGCATAACCTGGTCGATGGCATGCACACTGTGATCGAAATGCATCTGGCACACAGGGAAGAAAGGAGGCGCTGATATGTCGAAAATTGTTCGAGATGGCTGGGTTGTGGAATTGGATGGACCGCCTTGTTTTGAATACGGGCAGAAGGTACGGTCCAACCAGGTTGTGCGCAACGATGGCACCTTTGGCGGCAAGGAGATTGGCGAGGTCCTGGTGAAAAAGGGCGAGGAGGGCTATGTGATTTCGATCGGCACATTCCTTCAACAGTTCTATATCTACGGGGTCGAGTTCGTGACTAGCGGATACAGAGTGGGAATGAAGCGCAAGGAACTGGAACTTGTGGACGTCACCCTTTGTGGAGAGAAGGCATGATGGAGGCAGGCGAGCCGCGGTTTGAATGGGGCCAGCGTGTGCGGGCCGTGACAGACCTTTTCAACGACGGTTCCTACCCGGAGCGTACCTCGGATGCGCTGCTGGTGGGCGCCGGCGAAGCAGGAGAGATCGTGCAGGTTGGCCGGCATGTCGACTCTGGCGGCTTTGTCTACATGGTGGAGTTTTCGCTCAACCAGGTCGTTGGTTGCATGGAGCCGGAGCTGATGCCCTGGCATTCGAGTGCGGAGGCACAATGAAGGTTATGATTCGCAGGAACAAGGCAGGCGTATTGTCGGCGTATATCGCCAAGAAGGATCTTGAGGAGCCGATTGTCGAGGTGGAGAAGCCGGAACTCTGGGGCGGCATGGTTACGCTGGCGAACGGTTGGCAATTGGCATTGCCGGAGATGGACTCCGCCACGACATTGCCCATCACGGTGGAGGCACGCAAAGTTGCAGAGTTGGAGATACACAGTTGACTACCGCGGCTCTCGACTCCATCGCGCTAGCTTTTGATGGAGGCATTGCAATCCCTTATCTAGGTCCCGGGGTATTGTCGATTGACGGGAATCCGCTTCCCGGCTCGCAAGATGCCCTTGTGGTGCGCCTGACAGCGAAGGCCAGCGTGCCCCACAAGATCAGAAACAATCTAGGCGCCGCCGCGCAGTTCATTGAGAACTTCAAGCACCGCAGCACTGTAACGAATTCGATGGGCGAGGCATTCGGCCTCGAAGCACAACCCACCTCGTTGCACACGTTGCTCATGGGCTTGGCCGCTCTGCCGCTTGTGGTTCACGCCTGGTACGACGATCTCCCGCAGAAGGCGCTGCGCTCACGCTCCGGCTGGGGAATGGTGCAAGGCGTGAGCCAGGCGGAACACTCCGGCAGCTGGGTCAATTACTACAACGCGGACGGCTCGCAGGCAGCAGTCGAGTCAGGCCGCCATCCGGCTGAATGGAAGACACTACTCTATCAGCCTTTCGGTTCGGTGTGGCCCGCGCGCAACTTTCTCGTTTCGGATTCGGACTTTGTCGAGGTGCTGACAGAGATCGATATTCAAACACCAATTCCCAAGTCGGTGCAGGAGATCCGCATGGGAAGAAGTTTTCTGTTCCTGGGCTGTAGGTTCTCCAAACAACTGGATCGGCTCTTTGCTCACCAGATCATCAAACGCTCCTCACAGAAGCATTGGGCCGTCCTGCCCGAGGAGCCGACGCGCAATGAAGCGCGGTTTATGGAGGAACACTCCATCGAGCGCATCCCCATAACGTTGAGCGAGTTTGTCGAAGCATTTGGAAGGCTTCAGCATGGGAATTGAATACTGGTGAAATAGTTGTCATCAGGCCGGAAAGGAATAAGGATCGCTGCCGAATTGGTCCGATGTGGGGGGAGCTAGCGAAACTTATTGTCTTTGCTTGTGAAGTCTCAACTCAAACTTGTCGATCATCCAACACAATCACCTTGTTTGCAGGCTATTCTTAACCGATTCATATGGAGGCTTTGATGAATGCCGATCCATTGGCCGAATTGAATTCTTTGGTTGCTCGCGTCGAGAAGGCGCAGCGCACGTTCTCCACTTTCACACAAGAGCAAGTCGATCGGATCTTCTCTCATGCGGCTCTGGCTGCGGCCGATCAGCGAATTCCGCTGGCGCAAATGGCCGTTGAAGAGACGGGCATGGGTGTGGTCGAAGACAAGGTCATCAAGAACCATTTCGCGTCCGAATACATCTTCAACAAGTACAAGGACGAGAAGACCTGCGGCGTCCTGAGCGAGGATGAAGAGGCCGGCTCGATGACAGTGGCCGAGCCAATGGGAGTAATCTGCGGCATCGTTCCTACCACGAATCCAACATCGACGGCCATCTTCAAGGCATTGATTGCGCTCAAGACCCGCAACGGCATCGTATTCAGCCCGCACCCGCGCGCGCGGCGGTCAACCTGTGAAGCAGCGCGGATAGTGCTCAACGCCGCAGTGTGCGCGGGCGCGCCGAAGGACATTATCGGATGGATTGAGGAGCCTACACTCGAACTCTCCACTGCCCTCATGCATCATCCCTCCATCAAGCTGATTCTGGCCACGGGCGGACCGGGCATGGTCCACGCGGCATACTCTTCAGGAACACCAGCAATCGGTGTTGGCCCAGGCAATACACCGGTGGTTATTGACGAAACCGCCGACCTGAAGCGCGCGGTTGCTTCGATTCTTATGTCGAAGACATTCGACAATGGCGTGGTATGCGCTTCGGAGCAGGCGGTCATCGCTGTGGATGCAATCTACGACGAATTGCGCAGCCGCTTCCATCGCCATTGCGGTTACATCTTGAATGCGCCAGAAACGGACGCCGTGCGCGCCGTACTGATGAAGAACGGCACGGTGAACCCGGCCATCGTGGGTCAACCTGCATTGCGTATTGCCAGCATGGCGGGGATCCAGGTGCCATCCAATACTCAGGTACTCATCGGTGAGGTCACCGAGATTTCGGCAAGCGAGCCGTTTGCGCATGAGAAGCTCTCAACCGTTCTGGCGCTCTACCGCGCTCGCGACTTTGAAGATGCCGTGGACAAAGCCGCCGCGCTGGTGGCGCTTCAGGGCATCGGCCACACCTCGGTGCTCTACACAGACCAGGACGGCCAGCGCGAGCGAGTGAGTTACTTCAGCGCCCGCATGAAGACCTCCCGCATTCTCATTAACACGCCTTCGTCGCACGGCGGAATCGGCGATCTCTATAACTTCAGCCTGGCTCCATCTCTCACCCTGGGCTGCGGCACGTGGGGCGGCAACTCCGTAACCGCGAACGTGGGGCCGAAACAGTTGCTCAACATCAAGACCGTCGCCAAGAGGGCCGAAAACATGCTTTGGCACAAACTTCCTCAGTCGATTTATTTCCGCCGTGGCTGCCTGCAAGAGGCGCTCAAAGATCTTGCCGGCAAGAAGCGCTCGCTCATCGTCACAGACCCCTTTCTCTTCAACCATGGCCACGCCGATGAATTGATCGCGCAGTTGAAGCGGCACGGGCTTGAAGTGGAGACATTCTTCCAAGTCGAGCCCGATCCGACGCTAAGCACTGTCCGCAAATGCACTGAGGTGGCCGCCGCTTTCCGGCCCGATGTGATTGTGGCTTTTGGCGGTGGATCGCCAATGGATGCGGCCAAAATCGCATGGGTGCTCTACGAACATCCGGAGGTGGACTTTCACAATCTGGCGATGCGCTTCATGGATATTCGCAAGCGCATTTATCGGTTCCCAAAACTCGGCGCCAAAGCGACGTTTGTCGCCATCCCTACCACGAGCGGTACCGGCAGCGAGGTCACTCCCTTTGCGGTCGTCACGGACGACAGCACCGGCAAAAAGTATCCCATCGCCGATTACGAACTCACTCCGCGCATGGCCATTGTGGACCCAAATCTAGTGATGAACATGCCGAAGTCGCTCACTGCCTGTGGCGGGATTGATGCGGTCACTCATGCTATTGAAGCCTATGTCTCCATCATGGCCACTGAGTTTACGGATGGCCACGCGCTGCAGGCTCTTAAACTGCTCAAGGACTACCTGCCGCAGGCATACCAGCGCGGCGCAAGCGATCCAGTTGCTCGTGAGAAGGTGCATTACGCGGCCACGCTGGCCGGCATGTCTTTCGCCAACGCCTTTCTGGGCGTGAACCACTCGATCGCTCATAAGCTGGGCGCGGAGTTCCACATTCCACACGGCCTTGCAAATGCGTTGCTGCTCACCAACGTCATCCGTTACAACGCCAATGACAATCCAACCAAACAGTCAGCCTTCTCACAGTACGATCGTCCGAAGGCGCGCTGCCGTTATGCGGAAATTGCCGACGAACTCACGCTGGGCGGAGACACCGTTGGGGAGAAGGTGGAAAATCTGATTGTCTGGATCGAGCGGCTCAAACGCGAGATTGAGATTCCGGCGTCCATCCAGGCAGCGGGCGTGGCTGAACCCGAGTTTCTTGCGCGGCTGGACAAACTGGCCGTAGAGGCGTTTGACGACCAGTGTACTGGAGCCAATCCACGTTATCCGCTGATCGGAGAACTGCGGGCGATCCTGCTTGACTCTTACTATGGGCGTGAGTTTGTAGAGACAGCCGAGCGCGAACCGAAGGCTTCCGCGGTTGTGACCAGCAAGAGCGCTCCGCTGACCTGCTGAGACACGCCCCGCACCAGCAGCGGCTTTCCTTTTGTGCGAAGAAATTGGTTCGCGGTTTTGGAAAGCTGCCGCGGTGCGTTTGCAGAATTATTCCTCAAGGGGATTAATAGATTTCAGCCTCGATAGATTTCGCGATCGAGTCCGAGCTTCTCGACTCCAGGCCGGAACAGGCCATTTCTCTCTTTCCATCCCAAATACACAATGTCCGAAATGCGGACCGAAGGTCTGAACGGACTCTTGTTTCTCTTTTCGAAATGCGCCCACAACCAAGGCAGGTTAATAAGCAGTTCGTCGCATTCGCTACAACGGAAGCCGCGATTGTCGCGTTCAACACAGGCGGCCCCGGAGCCCGAAAAAGGCAAAGTGCGATGAATCTGCAAGGCTTATGAAGTTTTCGCGTTTGGCACGACGATTGCTTTTAAGCAAGCAGATTGCGGAATGCAAGGATGCACACAGAGAATTGGCATCCTTGATCACTCGATTATCTGGCCCGTGTTTGCATCATCCGGCAGAACACCGCAGGGCAGGGCTCTTGAGATCCAACAACGAAGTACCGATGGTGCATGAGGAAAGACGGAGGAGGAACGATGGCGAAATTGAGACAGATTGCTTTCTACGGCAAGGGTGGAATCGGCAAGTCCACAACATCCCAAAACACTCTGGCGGCACTGGCTGAGATGGGGCAGAA
>Ga0302197_10005543_pt1 | contig 10765 bp, 16 predicted proteins | sample II_Bog_N2_1_FD_193526 | JGI IMG/M metagenome (GOLD analysis project Ga0302197, IMG submission 193526) | Peat permafrost microbial communities from Stordalen Mire near Abisko, Sweden - II_Bog_N2_1 | ecosystem: Environmental > Terrestrial > Soil > Wetlands > Peat | place: Sweden: Abisko...
ATCCTTTGGACGAGCCTTGGGATGAGCCTTCGGACGAGCCTTGAGACGAGCCTTGGGACGAGCCTTTGGACGAGCCTTCGGACGAGCCTTCGGACGAGCCTTGGGACGAGCCTTGAGACGAGCCTTTGGACGAGCCTTGAGACGAGCCTTTGGACGAGCAACTGGGGCCAGCAAGAGCAGTATTGGATTGGTTTCTACCGCTTTATGGAACTGCATTTGAAGATCGCTTATGATCCACAAAAATCTGGGCATTTGGGTTGGTGGAATGATATTGCAGAATCAGCTAACTGGTGGTTTCCGTATGAAGGGTACTGCTTTGTGAGTGAGCGCCCGGTACGCTGCGCGATTGACGAGGAGCGGCGCCTTCATCACGAGTCTCTGGCCGCGATGGAGTTCAAGGACGGGTGGAAGGTGTACGCCTACCACGGCGTCACTGTGCCGGCGCAGGTGATTGAGACGCCTGAGACCATCACCATCGAGCAGATCAAAAACGAGGAGAACGCCGAAGTTCGGCGCTGCATGGTGGAGAGGATGGGGTGGGCGAGGTTTTACTCGGAAGCGGGGATGAAGGTTCTGCATGAGGATACCTTGGAGTCCAACTTCCCCTCTATTCCGATCTCCGAGTTGGTTTCCGAGAGCGCCCGTCTTGTCACTTCCTATCGGCCAGGGACCGAGACGGCTCAACTTCTCGAAGCCGAGGGAATCAGGGATTACGAGGATCGGCCTCTGCGGTTTGTGAGGCTGACGGACCCCAGCACTGGACGGCAATATACGCTTCGGGTCTTGCATTCGCATACCCGTTGCTACGAAGCTGTGGGATGGTCTTTTGGAAAGACGGAGGAGGAGTATAAAAGAGGCAAGTACGTGAGACATGGGGACGTGGGGCTTTTTCCGCTTTCCGGTGGTCCTACAGCGCAGACGCATAGCTAACGGAGGCGCTCAACATCAACCATCAACATCCAATTGGAGGTAGCACAATGATTCCGAAGGAAGCAAAACGTATTCCGATCCGTCCGCTGGCACTTGGCGAGGCGACAGGTCACCATCATAGCCTTTGCACTCTCGACGAGACGCCGGTCGAGGACGTGTGCGAGATGTACGAAGTTGAAGCCGAGGGAGGCGTGAAAACCTACCTCCGGGTGACGGCTGAGGGCGTGGCGCTGACGCATCAAGAGCATAAGACTCAACCCATCGCACCAGGGGAGTATGAGATCACCATTCAGCAGGAGAATTCAGACTGGGGCGCCCGTCCCGTCGTGGACTAGCACTCCAAAATTTGGACTCGGGGCCGTGGTGTCAAAGCCGCGGCCCTCATTTTTGCCGTGGGGTTCGTCGTGGTGCCGTGGTTTTCAGCCGTGGTGTTCAATTCTTTGCCGCCACGCCGCAAACGCAGCGGGCCGTCCTGCTCTTGGGAGGGGTTGGGAGGTAGTTGGAGCCGTCCTGAGCGGCTGGAGGCCGTAGACGGGGCAGGAATGGGGCCTTGAAGAGCGACGTATAGCAGTGCAAGATAGGTTCATCGCAGCAAGAGGAGGCAGCAAGGATGCCTGAATCGTTTTGGCGGGTCTTCAATTACTTGGCCCGTCAGTGGTACGAGCAAGAAGTGGGGAAGGTGCCTGAAGGGAATCGGCACTATCAGAGGGCGATGGATTACTTATCGCTCAGGGCGGCGCAGGAAGCAACGGCCAACTTAGGCCGGGAGTAGGGGAGGGAACGATGGCGAAGAAGAAATCAATCGAAGTAAAACGCTACTGCAAAGAGAGCCGCGAGTACAGCATGATGGGAAATTGCGGTTCTCCTATAGACGGAGACGGAGAAATCGACGACCTGTGCGAACGGCTCAACTTTGCGCCGGATGGACCGCAGGAAGCGATGCGGGAAGCCCTCACACGCTGGCGCGACTTCGCCAGGGCGAACGGCTGGACCGACGCAGACCACCACGACGCAGACGGGACCGGCTGGATCACGATGACCGAGAAGGCGCTGGCAGGGCCGCAGGAAGGCGAAGACACGCACATTTCAGATGGATATTGTCCTGAGCATGGGCTGGTGAAAACAGTAGATGACGCGGGTATTGACAAGTGCCCGGATTGCGGAAGAGCCACGTCTTTCGATGCGGAAGAGGCCGAACGTTTCGAGCATCAGGACGACGACCCGATGAACGTCTCCTCTGTTGTGTGTCCTGAAGCCGTCAGAGGTAGCGCGGCTTGGCAGAACGATCTTCGCATCAAGGAATTAGAAGCCATCATTGCGAAGGAAGGGATCAGCGAACTGAACGGCGCGGTATTCCAAGTGGACGACGACGGCAAGTTGATAGAAGACATTGCCACCTGCGGAACGTGCGGCAAGTCTTGGAACGATGCGCTGATAACAGGCAGGACTCCAGCGCCAAGCGGCAGATGCCCGTATGAGCACATCCATGCGGAGATCAAGGAACTGGCAAGGCTGAAGCGCCAGTGACGGCAAAGAGAGCGCACGACCTCATCGTAGGAACGATCCTTTTGGCGGGAGTTATTGAGTTTATTATTTGCCCGCTTGCTAAGCTGTTGGCGATACATCTTGCAACGACACCCCTTCACTAGAGGGAAGGGAACAGAGGAGGAGCAACAATGGAAAAGGGAAACATGGTAACGCTGGCGCTTGCTCCATATGATTCAGGAGGGAAAACGGATGCCTGAGAAATTTTGGCACGTCTACAACTACCTTGCCCGTCAGTGGTACGAAACGGAATACGGCAAGGTTCCTTACATGGATCGGTATTATGGGCTGGCGATGGATTTTATGTCGCTGAGGGCAGCGCAAGAGATGACCCGTTTAGTAGATGCGGGATCGATTTACTGACAGCGGCTTAGGCCGGGAGGGAAGGGAACAATGGAAATTTTCACACTTGCATACGACACAGACTACGGAACGGGAGCAACCGTTCACGTGACGGAGCGGGAAGCGCACTTGCACCTGATCCAAGAAAACGTGAGCGAAGAGAACCGGGAAGAAGCCCTCAAGCAATTGGACCGTGACGGGGAAGACGGCTTCGACTTCTGGGAGTGGTTCGACGAGAACGAACGGGGACCGATGGACACATTCTCAATCGAGAGCCACGAGATCGACGTACCAGCGGCTCCGTTCAACGACCGGGAGCGCAAGGTTCTTCTCTCTGTCCTGCACCAATACGCTGACGATCAGCACGAGGGTGGAGGGTTTGAAGGGTCAGATATTACCGAGGAGGAGATCGACACTCTTTGCGAACGGCTCAACCTGGCCCCGGCCAAGCCGAAGGAAGAAGAGCCAAACGTTTTGACGTGCGAGGACTACGACCCGGACACTGACAGGACCAAAGCCGAGCAGAGCAGCCTTCCACCGGACCCGGAAGGGACCAACACTGACCGGGCGGAGTGGGCGCACAGAGCTATTCTTGCCTTTGAGGGCGCTACCGGAACCGACCGGGAAGACGCTTTGGCGGACTTGCTTTGTGATCTGATGCACTGGGCAAACGTCTACGGGCAGGACTTCGAGAGGGAACTGAGCCGCGCCACGGACAGCTACGCCGAGGAGACGCAGGCCGACCCGGACACGGAGCCGGAAAAGCCCGCGCCCGTCGAGAAGCATTGCTACACCTGCAAGTGGAATCAGATGGCCGATCCATCTTGTATTACCTGTAACGCGGAAACCTGGCCGAGTTGGGAGCCGAAGGAAGGGCAGACAATCACCATCAACCCCTCAGCAGTAGCAGCGATGGCCGACAAGTTGGGGGTAATCATTTGACGGCTAAACGGCTTCACGGCCTCATTCTCGGCGCGTTCCTTGCCCTGGCAGCGATTGAATTGTTGATCCTGCCAGTTCTCAAGATCATTTGTGGCCACGCAATACTACCGTGGTTGCAGAAGTAGTGCAACGATTCAAAACGCAGTAGAGTATAGGGAATAGGGAGGGATGCAACAATGGAAAAGGGAAACATGGTAACGCTGGCGCTTGCTCCATGCACGTATGAAGCCGGTATGGTCATCGTCAAGATGGGATGGAAGCCGACCTGTACGCGGTCATCGTCAGACCAGAGCGCAAAGGAAATATGGGAAGCAGCCGAGCAGATGAAACGTGACTATGACGGCAACTTCAACGCCAAGGTGGTAATCTTCTTGACCGGCAGGAAGCCCAGGGGATACGACAAGATCGTGAAGGCCAACCTGTACAAGCTGGAGTGCCACCGTTCGCCGGTCTTGGATGCAGTACCCGGCCCGCGATTGGAAGACACGTTCATCGGCATGGAGTCAGCAGCAGCGGAGGCGTAGATATGCTCACAGTGAAGGAAGCCGAGGCGACATTGAAGGCTGAGGGAATGGAGCGAATCAGCGTAGCGGAATTGGACCGCAGGCTGGAGTCTATCGGGTACAGGAGGGATATGGACTCCGCTTGTGTTGGCCCTGTTCGCTGCATGACGACCGGCGTGGTATACACCGGGATCAACTACAACCCTATGGAGATCGACACCCGCATGAGCTTTGCTCACTTCCAGGCGAGGAGGGACGCAAGATTTAGGGAACTCAAAGAGATTCGGAGGCGGGTTTTCTGTGTGGTCAGAGGCAGGATTCTGACCATCTAGTAGGGGTATTGTCTTCACTATAGGGGAGTGAGACTATCAATTATCGGCAACAGCCGATGGAGGGAATGGGGATGCTGAAGAAATTCGCTTCAATCGCATTTGCAAACAACTACGGCTACGCTTACGACAGTGAAGCATGGGATTACAACTCGATAGCGTTTCTCGACAAGAAGTACCGGATGTTTCAGACCTACGGTGACGGCCTTTGCCAGCACAGCGGCGACTGGCCCGTAGCGGAAGAGTACGCCATTGACTACCTCAATTCATTGGCAGTAGTGCTCTTGCAGGATGAGGAACTGGCAGAACACGCGATGTACGGATTCCAGACTCCGGCGCGGAAGGAAGTCATCGAGTTTGCGGCCTCGCTGGTGTACGACCCGAAGAAAGACGCAGGGTACGGCAAGGCGCGTTACTACAGACTCCAACACCGCAAGGTGACGCGCAACCAGGACAAGGCCCACGACGACCGTTACAAGGAGCTTCACCAGTATCTTGACGGAAGCCCAGAGAGCATTTTTTCGGTCATGGTGGAAGATTACGCCAGCGGCCAGGACCGTTACCACTACGCCTGTGCTCTCCGTGCTTGGCTGGAAGAGAACCGGCCTAAAGTCTACATGGAGATGCCTTGCAGGTTTCTGAAGTGGTTTAAGGAATCGACTCACACGGCCAGGGAGTTCAGGGATGCGCACGAAGCCTGTTTTGCGGCCTGCCAGATCGTCGAAGACCGCAAGCGGGCGACGATGCACATTGAGAACTACCGGCGCAGGGTGGAAGCGGGAACGGTGAAGCCCATCGAGGAGCCTTTACTGCTGACGGCATGAACGGGAGGGGGGCTTGAATCTAAGCCCTTTCTACTGCACTATGGGGATGGAGGGGAAATCATGGGGAGATACCGCAGCACCAAACCATTTTGGCTCACGGTGAAGTATGCCGGAGAGTGCAGCCGATGCAAGGCAAAGCTGAACAAGGGCGACACTGCCCTGTACTTCAGCAGTACCAGGACGATGCTTTGCAACGGTGAGGATTGCGGCAAGCAGCACGACCGGGACATGGCCGCAGCGGAGTTTGACGAGGCGCAATACAGCAGCGGGTTCTAGCCGCAGGAGGGGGAAACGATGGGGGAAGAAATCACAGTTTGCGTATTCTGCGAGAAGCGCATCTGGAAGGACACGCACGGATGGAGGCATGAGCGCAGCGGATCAATGCCGATCTGCAACTCTACGCCGGAGCCGAAGACAACAATCACCTGCCCTCAATGTGAAGGCGTACCGGATATGTGCAACGGCTATTGTGAGGGAACCGGCACGGTGACGACGACCCACGCGGTAGAGTGGCATCGGCAGAACAACGAGGAGCAGCCGAAGGCAGCGGTCACAGCAGAGCAGGTAATAGGCGCATGGCAGGCTACCTTCAAACAGCACAATCTTCTTTCGACGGCGACCGACGATGAGCGCCGGTCTTTCATCGGTCGGAATATGGAAACGTACAACCGTCTAGTGTCGATGATGGACGGGCGAGAGTGGCCGATACAGCGGACTTTGGCGGACTTTGCAGGCAGCGGGAAGGCGTTCAAGCGTCCGCATCATGCGCTTGTGTTCGCGTTCATGGAGACTAGCGGATTCCTGAAAGAGTTTGACGTGGAAGAGGGCAATCCAACGCTGGCGCGGCTCACAGCCGAAGACCTGACGGCGACCGACTGGCAAGAAGTCCAAATTTTGGACTTACTCGGAGGCGGGAAGTAATGGAGAAAACCCCAGGCCAACTAGCCTACGAGCGGGATTTAGCCAAGGTTCCGCTCTACCCTGCCGATTGTGGCGTGGGATTCATGGGAACGCCCAGGCCGACGTGGGATCAACTTTCAAAGATTGCGCGGTGGTCGTGGGAGCGGAACCCGACAGACAGGCCGTGGGTTCGTGCTTCTGGTGTCGCGGTTTCGTGGTTGTGGGATCGTGGCGCCGAGCTTCAAAGGCCAACCGCAGGACGGCAGCGGGAAGCCGGCGCGGTTGGCCTGATTTTTGAGTAGGAACGGAGCCAAGAGGCCGCAGGACGGCCGGAGGCAGGGGCCTTGTAAAGCCCTGAGAACGCGCTACATTTGAGAAGTGCTGAAGAGCACAGGAGGAAACACAATGCCGACACCGTTTTTCAGGATCGAGATTGAGATGGGAAACGAAGCAATGCGAACCTATGCGGACATTGCCCAAGCAACGCGCCGGATCTTCGCAGACTTCGCCAACAGGCCGGAACTCTTGCAGGACGATGCAGGCCGCATCTACGACGTGAACGGCAACAAGGTAGGCACCTGGAGCGCCGACGAAGTAGAGCCGGAAGAGGACGAAAGCGAAGACGACGAAGAAGAAGAGTAAATCACACAGCGCGGAGCCAGCGCACAACCAACGGAGAAGAGGAGAGAAAATCATGGGAAAATGGCAGAACACCAGCGCGGGAAAGATTCAATGCAAACGGTTTAACGATGCGTGGGGAAAGTTGAAATGGGAAAATAATACCTACGTCGAATTGTCCGGCGTAATCGGCCAGTCGGAGAGGCGGTCTGTCTGCTCTGTTCTTTGTGGTCCTAACACCCGCGAAGACGTGACCGCAGCACAAGAGAGAATCGGCGAGCGGTTCGCGTGGACAGTCACAGCGCAGAACGTTAACGAGATTATCAAGGCGCTAGCCGATGAACTGGTGACGATCGAGCAGAACCGGCCAGTCCATGACGAGCGCACCACGCCGGACGCCGAAGCCACGCGCAGGGCAGAGTTTGCCCGCATTACAGCAGAGCAGAAAGCCAAGGGAGATCAAACCGCTGCCGCGTTCATTGCTCACTATGGGGACGGTGAGAAAGTTACCGTGCAACTTGGACAGGTGGCAGTAGTGGCGCAGGTTTGCTTCGACAATTCCGACACCATGAGCGATTATTTCGAGCGGCACGCCAGTTTGTCGCAATCTTTTGTGCTGGCGGTCGTTCCGAAGCAGGCAGAAACCGAGAAGCTAGCGCGGCGGGGAGTGGCCGTTTCTCCGCTGCTTTCAGGCGTCGAGTTTGATTGGCATACGGAGAAATACAGCATGGGCCACGGTAACTATCTGGAGAGTAAAGGCGGCTTCGAGTTGCCGTTAGGATTGCAGAACATACGCACCCGGAACGGTAGCGGGATTACACGCGCACATTGGGAGATCACATTCCAAACCGCGTACCGTGAGCCGCTTACCCTTGACGCCTTCGCCGGTTACGGACAAGAGCCGCAGCCCACCACGGACCCAGGGAACGGCCAAGCCGTGACCGATGCAGCTATCACCGAGAACGAAGAGAAAAACGGGATAGAGATCCGCTTTCCCTCTAAGCCTTCAGCCGAAGTGCTGGAGACGTTGAAGGCGAACGGCTGGCGGTGGTCTCGCTTTTCTTCTTGCTGGTACACGAAACGCAGCGATGCAGCGCGGCAGTTTGCCGCGTCACTGTTTGGCAGCATCGGGACCGAAGGCGGCACACAGGCAGAAACCCCGAAGAGTAGCGCGGGAACTACAGCCCCCGCCGTTTCTGTTCGTTTCCGCACATGGGCAGACGCCCTGCAACCAAAGATCGACCATGCAGGCCGACCGATGACGCAGAACCCCACGCCAAAGCGCAACTGTGAATATCAGAAGAGAATGCACGATTGCCGCAACATGGAGAGGACACAGAAAGCCCTTCGCGCCTTGGCTGAAGCACACGAGGCCGGTACAGTCCCGGCAGAATTGGCAGGACTGAAGACGCGGGAGCAGGTCGGCGAATTGGTTTGCAAGGGAATCGACCACAGCAAGGGAGGGTATTATTCCTGCATTGAGGCGGCGGATTATGCGGATACCACCCCAGCGGCGCGGATACTTCAAGGGATGATTGCAGGCAACCCGCAGCAACAGGCAGAGCGCGAACGGCTGCGCAGGATTGAGGCCCTAAAATCGGAAATTGCCCTTTCGAGCATTCCCGGATACTTCCCGACTCAGCCGCCCGTTGTCTCGATTATGCTGGACCGGGCGCGGCTGGAAAAAGGCTTGACAGTGCTGGAGCCCGAAGCGGGTAGCGGTAACATCGCCGACGCTATCAAAAGCGAATACGACCTCACCGCCGAAGTGTGCGAAGTCAACCCAAGATTACGCGAACTGCTTGAATTGAAGGGATATAAGTTTGCGGGTATCGATTTTCTGACGGACGTAACGCGCACATTCGACCGTATAGTCATGAATCCGCCGTTCGAGAAACAGCAGGACATAGACCACGTAAAGAAAGCCTATAGCCTGCTCAGTGAACGCGGCTTATTGGTCTCTGTCATGGCTCCAGGCTTCGAGTCCCGCAGTGATCGGAAGAGCACAGAGTTTCGGGCATGGCTGGGGGAGATTGGCGGAACGTGGGAAGACTTGCCAGACGGAGCATTTAAGGCCAGCGGCACAGGAGTCAGCACTCGCCTAGTCGTGATCGAACGGTAACCGGCCACAGCCGCAACCGAAGGAAGGAGCACGAGAGAATGAAGAGCTTTTATGTGTCAATGTCTTATGACCTGCTTCACGTCTACATCGAGTACAAAGCGGAGAGCGACAAGGCGGTGAGGCAGTATCTTGAACGGCAATATCTACGTAATGGAGTGTGGAAGTTGCCCTGGTGCGCGATCTACACGGTATTGCCAGCCAACGAGCCAGAGCGGTACATCGTAAAGGCTCAATGCGGGACGATATACGAGGAGCCGGAAGAAATCGCGACCCGGTAGACGCTCACAGCCGCAGAGCCCGAAGGAAGGAACAAGAGACACCCTTCACAAAGCAAAGAAAGTGAGGAAAGATGGAAGGCTTATCAGAGTTTGAAGCACGGCGATGGAGTATCAAAGATCAAGCTATCGCCTACCTTCAAGATGCACACTGGAACCTATTCCACGCTGAGCCAAGATACGGGAACAAATACGGCGTGGAAGGCAGAAAACACAAGGCGTGGAGGTTTGGTCTAATGCTCTTGTGCCACGCGGCGAACCACATCAGACAGGATCAATAGTTAACCTCGGGTATCGTTGCAACAAAAACAACACCACAACGGTACCCGAACCCTTCTATAGAGAAATACCCTACTCAACACCATACAAACCCATAGACAGAAAACCTAAACCAAACCACAAAAGCCAAAGCACAGCGCCGAACACAACGCGCTCACCAACGCGCAAGGCACTGCAAACACAGCGCACAGTGCCACGGATAAACGCCAAAGGAACGCGCCCAGGCGGTCAGCACCGTGCAGACATGTGGAGGGAATCTCGCCATCGCCCCTGCGCGGAGGCTCTAAAGCCCCTGAATAGAGCAGAATTATATGGCCACAATCACGTAACAACTGTGACGCATGAGACGTGTGTTACACTGCTAACAGTTGTAACGGAGGTGACAGGTTATGGATTTGAACATCAGGGATGTACCAGCGGAGATTATGCGGTCGTTGCGAGTGGATGCAGCGGCAGAGGGAATATCAATCAAAGAGCTTTGTTTGCGGCGACTGGTGCCGGATGGTGGGGCGAGCTGGAGACCACAAACGGTGACGGGTAAACCAATCGAGGAGCCGACGAAGAGAACGAGCAAGCTAGCCAAGGTATCGAAGCCGGAGACACCGGACCCGATGATTAAGGCGTTAGAGTTCGCGGCGTCTGGTGGAGTCGAGGAGTCGCGGAGTCCTGAAGTAATGGAATCGGCAAAGGTCATCGAGCAGACAGCAGAAAAGCCAGCGGCCAGGGCGAGCGGTTGCCCTGAGTGCGGCGGGTTGAACGGAGTACATCAACGAGGATGCAAGCGGAAATAGGGGGCTTGAAGTCTTAGCGGCTTGGGGCGATATTTGAGGAGTGGCAGGAGGGAAACGGGATGACAAAGCGCAACCAAAACGAAGTGAGGCCGGAAGACAGTTTGACGTTTGCGGGCCTTGAGACGTGCGACGAGGACAGGGCAAAAGCAGCGGCCCTCAGTATGCGCGAGGAGATGGAAACGCGTCTCAGGTCAACCAGGGGCGACATTTCAGCCAAGGCTGGCCGGATGGAGCGGGAAAGCCCGTTATTCTTCGGGACGGGAGACAGCCCGTTACTGTGGTAGCGTACCGCTGTATCGAGTGTCGGGCGACCTGCACGAGCTTCAGCGGTCAGGTTCCAGCGTGCGGGAAGTGTGGCGCCGGTC
>Ga0302197_10005544_pt1 | contig 10763 bp, 9 predicted proteins | sample II_Bog_N2_1_FD_193526 | JGI IMG/M metagenome (GOLD analysis project Ga0302197, IMG submission 193526) | Peat permafrost microbial communities from Stordalen Mire near Abisko, Sweden - II_Bog_N2_1 | ecosystem: Environmental > Terrestrial > Soil > Wetlands > Peat | place: Sweden: Abisko, Stordalen...
TTTGAGAAGCTCGACATCATCTTCCTCGGCTTTATCAATTTCGTCTTTATCGTCGAAGCCCTTAGATAGTGTTAACACGCCCTAGATTGGTTTTGTAGTCCTCCTGCTCTCACAGAAGCCGAGTACAGCCTCCGCAACCTCAGCCACGTCTCGATCGCTTAAATGATTCAATTCAATTAGCTGGACGATATGCCAAGCCCAGCACCGGAGTCTCCGTTCGCTCTTCGACGTAACTAAACAATTCCATTCTCCTGACTGGAATTCGGAACAGATTCCGCGACGGTGGCGGACGGCACGGGCAAAGCGACCGTCTCTCCGATCAGATAGGGCGGGCGGTCCATGCTGCGGAAATGCATGCGGGCGAGATATTCGCCGAAAATACCGAGTGCGAAAAGCTGCGCCCCGGAGAATATAGCGATCAAAGAAGCGAGGAAAGTGAATCCCGGCACCGCGGCGCCGCGGATCACGTAGTTCACTAACACATACGCCAGCACAGAGAAGCCGAACAAAACGAAGACAAAGCCAACAAGGCTGGCGATCTGGAGCGGTAGCGTACTGAAGCCCGTCATCAGGTTGACCGCATGGCGGATGAGTTTACCTGGGGTGTAGCCCGATACGCCCTTGGCGCGCGGCGCATGGCGAACCTTGATGGCGGTAAACCGTGTAGTGGTCCAGGTCAGCAGCACGTCGATTGACACAGAGGGACTGCGATATTCCTGGAAGCCCTCGCGCAGGCGGGTGCGGAAAACGCGGAAGGCGCTCACGTTGCGGGCGGTCTCGGCGCCCATGGCGCTGGCAAGCGCCATCTTTGTCAGGCGCGAAGCGAGATCACGCAGCAAGCCATGCTGTTCCTCTTGTGGCGCGCCGTAGACGACATCGTACTCAGGCGTGAGCGCCGCCAGCATCGGCGCAATCTCGCTGACCGGATGCTGCAGGTCGTCGTCCATCGTAAGAATGATGCCGTACCTTGCCGCCCGGATGCCGCAAAGGAGCGCATTGTGCTGACCGTAATTCCGGCTCATTCGGATCCCGCGCACGCGGTGGTCCTTGCGTGCCAGGCGTTCAATGATCTGCCAAGAACCATCGCCGCCTCCATCTTCGACGAAGATGATTTCAAAAACCGCTGTTATCTTTGGCATCGCATCGGAAAGCTGGCTGTACAGATCGAGCAGTGTTGGCTCGGCGCGATAGACAGGAATCACAACGGAAACCGTAAGCATAAGAGAATGGTCCTATCCTTGCACGCCATCAAGAACCCACGCATCAACAGCTATGAGTTATTCTATTTGCGAAAGCCCTATCGCAGCTTGCACGTCGATTATCGTCACATTGTAACCTATTACTGGACATCTTTTACCCCGCCGCCCTACAGTTTCCTGCTCGACGACTACAACACGCCTTCGCAGTTTCAAGAAGTTACGGGCATCCTGGAGCAACGGCATGTCAGGTATGTAATTTGGGACACCACGATCGCATCCAGGCTCAATGTACAGCTGTTGCCGGAATCACAGCCGAGGAGCACCGGCGCTCTCATCCTCGAACCTTATATTGACTCGCACTATAAGGTGGTGGAGGACGACCGAGGCATTCGCATCATGAAGCGAATGGATACCCAGCCTACAGGCTCTTCTCGATGATAAACCGAGGCCTGGATTTCGCTTCGGAGTAGATCTTTGCAAGGTACTGCCCGATGACTCCAAGGCAGAGCAACTGGATTCCGCCGAGCATGTAAAGAGGAATGACGACAGAAGCCCAGCCGGGAACTGCGGCGGGGTTGACGAATCGGGTGACTAAGGCCCACGCGGCCATGCCAAAGCTGAAAAGAGAAACAAACATGCCGAGAAGAGTAATTACCTTCAGCGGCACCTCGGAGAACGATGTGATACCGTTCACCGCTAGGGCGACCATCTTCGAGATTGGGTACTTGGTCTCGCCGGCATAGCGCACATGGCGATCGTAGTAAACCAGGGCCGAACGGAAGCCAAGCTGCGGAATCAGCCCTCGCAGAAACAGATTGCTTTCCTTGCAGCTTCGCAGCTCCTCTACCACGCGCCGGCTCAGGAGCCGGTAATCCGCGTGATTGAAAATCAGCTGCACACCCATAGTCTGGAGCAGTTTGTAGTAGCCCTCGGCAGTGCTGCGCTTGAAGAAGCTGTCCGTCTTGCGGTTGCGCCGAATGCCGTACACAACGTCGGCGCCGCTGCTGTAAGCAAGCACCATTTCCTCGATCGCCGCCACATCGTCTTGAAGATCGGAATCGATGCTGATCAGCGCGTCTCCCTGCGCAGTGAGCAACCCGGCAAGAATCGCGCTTTGCTGGCCGAAATTCCTCGACAGCTTGAGACCGTGGATGCGAGGGTCTTGCTGGGCTAGGCGCTCGATTACTTGCCAGGTGCTGTCCTTCGAGCCATCGTCGACAAACAGGATGGCCGCGCTGCCGACCATCTGCTTTCCGGCCAGTTCGTCGAGCAAGGCGCCAAGCCGCTGCGCCGTTTCCAGCAGCACCTGCTCTTCGTTGTGGCAAGGGATGACAATGGTCAGTGCCGGGCTGGAAGCGCGGGGACACGGCAGAGTCGTCGCTCCGGCCTCGGTCCGGTCTGGTTGTTGATCTTGCCCGCTGGCCATTGGGGAAGTCATTTAGATCTCCGCAGTGACCGGGAAGCGATGACAAGCCGATGCTTCGCGAGTGCGATCTTTGACACGCACGAGGCAGGCAGAAGTGTAAGGATGCTGGCGCGCATTCGATAGAAAATCGAAGCCATTTGCGGAATCGCTTGGCCGTCGCGGATGGCTGAAGGTAGCACCGCTGCGGGCAGGGCCGGAATAGCGGTTTCCTTAACATAAAGCACGATGTTTCGGCGATACCAGGATTCCACTGCGGGAATCCCCTTGATCATTGGGCGGAATAAATCGAAGGGCTTATAGCCATGGCTGGCAAAGAGTTGGCGCCAAAACTCGTGGGTTTGCTCATTGATGTGGTTTTCTCCACCCTGCCCTGGAGTGGCTGCGGAAAACACAATCCTGTCGCCATGCCGGACGAGGTTATCAACCAACGTGCTTGAGAAGCGCCCAGGCAGGTGCTCCCCAACTTCAAGGCATTGCACAACGTCAAATCGTCGTCCAAGATCGAATTCCTGCGTAATGTCCTGAGGCTGAAAGCACTCGGCAGGGATGAGAAGCGATTCCGGCTGGACATAAGCGCCGTCCACTCCCAAATAGTCCGCGACGCCCAGGTTGCCGTATACCGAGAGCCAGGCGCCAGCGCCGCATCCAACGTCAAGCACACTCTCCGGCGACAATTCCCTCAGAACCAGCGGAACCACATGGCTCGCCGAGCGCACAGACCCAGCCTGAATATAGCGATAAAAGGTATCGCTATAGCTGTAACTTTTTGAGCTGGCCGGGGCGGGCTGCTGGGGATTTTCCGTTGAACTCGTCGTGCTCGTGTTGGGAGTCAGAATGGTCATAGGATTGTGTAGGGCAAGAAACCATTATAGCGATGGCAACAGAAGGCAGCTAACGGAATCTCTGCGCGCCTCTTGCACAGCGATCTTACTCAGGAGCGGCAGCGGCGGCATCCAATGTGCGCCTTGATCGCGGACTCAGTGCTTGCCTCCAACCGCCGGTTCTATGGAATGCCCAGAAACTTGTGGGTTTGCAGGCTCAATCGCCACTGGGGGTGATCGAGACAATATCGCAGCGCTAGCTCAGTGTTGATTGCACGCTCAGCCCCATCCATCGGCTGCAGAAAGAAATGCCTGAAGCCAAGGTTCTCAAACTCGCAGGGAACGGCTCCAATTTGAGGATAGACCAGCTTCAATTCATCGCCACTCAGCTGCGCCAACTCCGTTCCCGCCTTCGGGCTCACGCATATCCAATCCAGGCCTGCCGGAGCCGCGATCGTTCCATTGGTCTCGACAGCAATCTCAAAATCGAGAGAATGCAGGGCTTCAATCAGTCTCGCATCCAGTTGCAGCAGAGGTTCTCCGCCTGTGCAGACCACGAATCGCTTGCCCAACCAGGACTCTCTCGGCCATGTCTGTTCGATCGCCGCCGCCAGCGCCTGCGCCGACTCAAATCTGCCACCGCCTGCGCCATCCATGCCTACAAAATCCGTATCGCAAAACCTGCAAACCGCTGTAGCCCGGTCCGCTTCGCGACCTGACCACAGGTTGCACCCAGCAAACCGGCAGAAGACCGCAGCGCGGCCAGCCTGCGCGCCTTCGCCTTGCAGCGTATAGAAGATTTCCTTTACGGCGTAGCTCATTCTGCAGCCTTGCCTTGTCGGTAGCTCAACGGATCGTCGATGCCATTCTCGCTGAAGCCCTTGCGCCGCAGCAGGCAAGAATCACATTGCCCGCAAGGCGCGCCGGCGGGAGACGGATCGTAGCAACTGCTGGTGAGGCTGTAGTCCACGCCCAGTTCCATGCCCTTGCGAACAATCTCCGCTTTGCTCAGAGCAATCAACGGCGTATGAATCTTGAGCGCCTGACGGCCTTCAACGCCGGCCTTGGTGGCCAGGTTGGCCATCTTCTCAAAAGCCTCGATAAACTCCGGCCGGCAGTCCGGGTAGCCCGAGTAGTCCAGCGCGTTCACGCCAATGAAAATGTCGCTCGAGCCAAGCACCTCAGCCCACGCAAGCGCAAACGACAGAAAAATCGTATTGCGTGCCGGTACATACGTAATGGGAATTCCGTGCGACATATCGTCTGCCGAGCGGCCCTTGGGTACGTCAATGTCTCCGGTCAGCGCGGAGCCGCCAAAGACGCGCAGATCGATAGCCGCAATGCGGTGCGCCGCGACGCCGACGGATGCGGCCACGCGGCGGGCGGCCTCCAACTCAATGATGTGGCGCTGTCCATAGGAGAACGAAAGCGCGTATAGCTCGTAGCCCTGGCTGCGGGCAATCGCCAGCACTGTGGCCGAGTCCAGGCCTCCGCTCAACAGCACCACCGCTCTTTTCGCTTGAGTCTCCATGATTGGCCTGCCTATTTCAGGTCTCCGCCTTTGCCGATGTCCATCGACGGCGGGAGCGGATTACCTTCATCGATAGAAGCCTCAATGCAGTGGTTGAGCACGCCCTTGGCTTCAAGGATGAACTCGATAGCGTCGCGACCGGCGCCTTCTCCGCCCTTGCTCGGCGTCACGTAGTGGGCCTCGGCCTTCACCTGCTCGCGGGCATTCGCCACGGCCACGGCCAGGCCGACCTGGCGCATCGCCGGCAGATCCACCACGTCGTCGCCCACATACGCAATCTCGTCCTCTGTTACGCCTTCCTTGGCCATGATGTCGCGCACAGCCTTCATCTTGAAGGCCTGGCCCTGATAGACGAATTCGAGCTTCAGGTCGCGCGCGCGCAGGGCAACCGTCTCGCTGATGCGCTTGGTAATGACGCCTACCTTCATGCCGCCCAGCCGCGCCAGCGTCATCCCCGCGCCATCGTGGGCACTGAAGCCCTTGGCCTCCACCATTTTGGTGACGATGGAGCCGTCCGGCATCGCCACCGGCATGGGATAAATCCAGATGGTGCCGTCGGTAAGCACGCCATCCACGTCAAAAAGAACAATCTTGATCTTGCGGGCGCGATCCTGCGCTGTGAGTGTCATGCTTCAATTCTAACCATTGCATTTCGTTGTGTTCCGCAAAGCGAGGCGGTTCGCGAGAGAATAGAAGCATGGATCGCAATCTGCCCGCCGCAGCGCCGCCTCAGCTCGAACCCGGCGACTACTACCTGGAAGGGCCGAATCTGGTCTTCACCGCGCAATACCACCTTAAGCGCGGCTCTTGCTGCGGTTCCGGCTGCCGCCACTGCCCCTATGGCGTTGCGGACGATGGCGTGCTTGCAGATGCAGGCGAGGAAGCACCCAAGGCTGGCTGAGTGCCAGTCGGCGCCACAGCCGCCTCACGCACCAGCACCGCAAAGCGTGGAAACGCAAAGCTGCCACCAGCATCGTCGATCACATTCAACTGGCACAAGTACTGGCCCAGCTTGAGTCCGGCCAGCGGCACATCCAGTTCAATGGCCACCGCATCGCGCCCCTCCACATTGATGGCCTTGGCCTGCACCAGCGGCGTCTCGTAGACCTTTGTGGAGCCCTGGATCAGCTCAAGGCTGCTGAGAAGGCTGATGCCTGGCTTGGTGCCTTTAGGCGCATCTGCCGCCTCTTTTTCGCGTGCCGGGGCGTAGATCTCATACAAAAGGTAAAGGTGCTGGTCCTGGCGGAAGACGTGGCTGATGTTCGGCACGTACTCCTGCCCGCCGCGAATGAGGGGCGACTCTTTCTTGCTGGGCTGCCGCATCGAAGCCAGCACAATGGAACTCATCTTGAGCGGAGCCTTCTTCATCTCCGGTAGCGTAATCTCCGCTTCAAACGAACCCATGCGGCCCGTCTGGTTTTCGCGCACCACAAATTTCAGCTGATACTTGCCCGGCGGCAGGTTAAAGCTGGTTGTGTATTGGATGTTCTTTTGCCGCGCCTGCAAGCTTGGGTCCAGGTTCAGCTTCACCGTCTCGCGCGCATGGCCAATGGGCCGCTTTGCTTCGTCGATCACGCTGCCAATAATGTCCAGCGTGGCCTTGTCCTTGTCCCCGCCCTTCACAAACGGAATCTGCGAGCCGGGCACGATGAGCGAAACCGGCACAAAGAAACGGTTCTCATCCAGACGGAAATACATCGCGTCCAGATAAATTGCCATATCGGAAGCCGGCAGGTCGCTCGCCAACTGCTCCTCAAGATCGCGTTCGCGGTCTTCATGGCCAGAGTGCTGGAAGTCCGCCGGCGCATAGTAGCCAGGGCGGTATTCAAGCTTCACACCCGGACGATTGATCTTGATCGTCAGCTTGCGATAGCGGCCGTCGCGCAGCGGACTCGTGCTGCGAAATCCGATTGCGTAATACGCCGATGTATCCCGCTCCACCTGCGCAAAAGCAGGAGCAAAGTCGTTGGAATCGAAGAACGCCTTGCCACCCGTATCGCTGCTCAGCGTTCCCATCACCTCCTGCGTGGCGAAGTTGGCGTTCATGTTCGTGGTGAGCGCGCCGCCGTTGTACGCGCCGCTGCCGCGCAAGCTGCCGGTCGAAGCGTCGCCCAGCGGCGAAACTGCCTGCAGGCCGCGCGTGTCCACGCTATAGATGGCCAGGTTGGCGCGCACCGCCGCGTTGATGGCGGCCCTCAGCGAAGCCTGATTCTCAATGCCGTCGCGCGAGATGCCACCTGAGAAGTAGAGCAGCGACTTCTTCTCTGTGATCTTTTCCAGCGACTTCGAAACCGCCCGCAGCGCAAAGAGTTCGCGATCGGTATTCAGGTCGTTGTACTCGCTCTCGTCGGGCGTGTAGCCAGTCGTGTCCTCCACCTGGTTCGAGTTAGCCGTCGCACCCTGCGCAAAGCCCTGTCCCTCAGTGCCGTTGTAAACAGCCACTTCGTTGATGAGCGCATTCTTGTCAGCGGTAAAATCCTGATCCACCTTGAGCGTGTCCCCGAGCGAAACCAGAGCTACGAGATCGGCGGGCTGCATCTTCTTCTTCAGAAAATCCTGAGCCGCCAGCACGCTGCGGTCGAGATCTTCGGGCTGCATCGAGGTCAGGTCGAAGAACATCACGATCAGCCTGTGATTGCGCAAGTCCTCAGGCTTCGCCACCACCACGGCCTTCGAGCCGCTGCCAGTGGTTCCGGCGGCCAGTCCGCTTACGGTGGCCTCGTTCAGCGGCGTGGCCTTGTCCACGCTCTCAAAATCAAACGTGTCGATCCTTTGCTGCTTGCGTTTTTCGTAGATGCTGAAATCGCTCTGCTTCAGGCCCTGCACCAGTTCGCCGGTCTTCGCATCGCGCACAACCACATTGGTCAGCACCAGATCGCTGTTCAACTTCAGCACAAACCCGCTCTGTGGTGTCGAAGAGACCTGTGCGCCAGGCGCCTGTCCGGAGTCTTGGGAAAGCGCAGGTTGTGCGCCCGGCATTGCCAGCGCCAGTCCCGCAACCCCCGCCCCGATCCTCTGTGCCCAACCTGTCATTCAGTTCCTTCCGCCACCAAGCTCTGGAATACTGCTTACCCGCTAAAATCTGAATCTGCCTGTGAACTGAAACGATCGCATCGCTCCAGCTGAAATCACTTGCCCCGCAGTCGGCGAAGTCAGGCTCGAATCCACACCAGAATATTGCACCGTGTTGAATACATTGTTGGCTGTGGCGCGGAACTCCATGCTCCGCGCGTCTCCCAACTGCATCGTCTTCGAGAGCGACATACTGTTCTGGATGGTTCCCGGCCCGGTGATTGAATTTCGGGAGACGGTGCCGAACGCATTGCCGAAGCTATCCGGCAGGGGCTGCTGAAAGGCTTTGGGATTGAACCACTCCTTTTGCGACCCGCCACCGGCGGTGACCGAAACGCCGGGCACGGGGTCGGGACGCAGAGTCCCGGTGGTGCCATGCGCCACGTCGGAGACTGCGGCTGGATAATAGGGTGTCAGAGGCAATCCGGTGGCAAACGAAAAGCTTCCCGAGACCGAGAATCCTTCCAAAATATGCGAGCCCGCGCCGCTGGTGAACCAGATTTTATCCTTGCCGAAGGGTAACTCGTAGAGATAAGTTCCGCTGACTTTATGCCGCTGATCGCTACTCGAGTTACCCTCCTCAGCTTGAATGTCCTGCCAGTTCTGCACGGCGCTCGACGCGTCGTCGATGGAGTGGGAGTATTGATAGTTCGCCCCTAGCGAAATGCCGCTCGTTAATCGCTTGTTTACCCGCAGCGTACCTGCGTTAAACCGGGAAAAACCGGCTGCCTGCTCGTAGGTGAAGATGGCGATCGGCAAGCCGGTGGCCGCGTCGTAGTCAGTATCGGGGCTGCTCAGACTGCGGCGCGGCGAACTTTTCACGTCAAGGCGCGAGCCCGTCGATCCGTTGTAGCCGGCGTTGAGCACCACGCCCCAGGGCAGCGTCTTCTGCAGGTCGAGATTATAGGCCTGCACATAAGGCAGACGGTAATGCGGATCGACCGCGTAAGTGCCCGGTGTAGCCGATGTCGGGATCGACGGAAATCCATTGGCAAGGGTAAACTCGCCCGCCTGCGTCGCTTCGTTGGATTGTTCATTCACAAACGATGGTTGGCTGACCATCGGCTGGCGCGCCATGGTCGAAGCAAACGAGCCATATTGCCCAACCGTAAAATTCATGCCGTAGCCGGCCCGCAGCACGGTTTGTTTGGGCAACCGCAACGCAGCGCCCAGCCGCGGAGCGAGCGCCAGGTGGAATGGATACACCAGCGCATTGGGCAGGCCGCCGCTCCCTGCGGGCACTGGGCTCCCAGACTGCACTTCTGCCAAGTTCGTAAAGGTACCCGCCGCATTCGCGTCGATGAGTGCCAGGTGGCCGTACTTCTCGGTATACGGCGCAAAAAACTCGTAGCGCAGGCCGTATTGCAGTGTGAGATTGGACCGCGCCCGCCAGTCGTCGGTGGCATACATGTCCCACACGGTATCGCGCAGGTAACTCTTGGTCGTCGCCGCGTCGATGGCGGTCTGCTGCGGAAACCCAAGCAGGAAATCCGCCAGCGCCGAGCCTGTCGTGGGGTCAAGCGCGGGATCCTCAGTGAACTTGCCGCTGAAGGTAAAGCTTCCGGTCGAGTTCGAGCCGCCTAGAAAGTCGCGATGCACGCGGCGGTAATCGCCACCGAAGCGCAGATTGTGCTTGCCATGAATCCAGCTCAGTGTCTCGGTAAATGAGATCGTCTGCGAAAGCGAGAAACTCGGCTGCTGCTCGGTGAGTCCGGCGATTGATCCCAACTGGATGCTGGGCAGGCCGTAATTGATCGGCAGGGAATTGAGCGCCCCCGCGCCCGGTCCCAAAATGCCGGCTTCCTCGGCAATGTTCGCTCCATTGGTAAAGAAATTCGTCGCCTGGCTTGTGCTGCGATTCCAATTGGCGTTGAAGATGTTGGTCAATTTGTGGTAACCCACCGTGTAGCCGGCCTGGACACTATTTGCGTTCGATGAACTCTTGCCGCCCAATTGCGGAAACATGTTGACGTTGTCCGACGCGGAATCGCTCCAGTTGTAGTTGAAGTTGATGCTTTGGCGCAGTCCCTGATTCTGGTTCCTGCGCCCGCCTCCTCCTCCTCCGCCGCGCCCCCCTCCTCCGGGTTGCGTGGCGTTCTTGCCCAGGCTGCGGTTGTAGCGCACGCCGGCCTGCGTCGAGTTCGATTGCGCGGTGGTCAGCAAGTGATAGTTATAGCCATTGGCATTGTCGGTCAAGTTCGGCGCGGGAAAGAATTGAGGCAGACCACTGGTTCCATTGAGCAGTACTAAAGCAGGGGGAGCAATGCAACCAAGGGGAATGATATTGCCAGGAAAGGGTTGACCCGGCGTTGCGCCATAGTTGACGCATTTGGTGTCATTGGCGGGATCGTAAATCGTCGGCTGGCCGGTGAAGTTCCCCGTTCTCTCGTCGTATGTCCCTGGGATGCTGCCGTCGTTGGGAACGGTCGCGTATTCATCCAGTGGACTCGAGCTGCGCGTCCCGGAGAGCGTCAGGAAAACCGTGTCCTTGCCGCTCGGTTTGGTCAGATGCGGAATGTAGGGTGCGCTCATGAAAGTGATGCCGAAACGGTTGGAGCCAGACGCAGGCTGTTCCTGCGGCTGCCCGGTGAGCGAAAACGGTTCCGCGTTGAGCGCGGAATTGCTGCCGATCCAAAAGATGGACCCGTGCGGCTGGCCGGGATTGAAGCCGCGGAAGTTGCCTCGTCCGCCCCCGCCAAAGCCTCCGCCCCCAA